>Ga0316603_10000071_pt1 | contig 89153 bp, 71 predicted proteins | sample OWC_soil_day10_n_FD_207649 | JGI IMG/M metagenome (GOLD analysis project Ga0316603, IMG submission 207649) | Wetland soil microbial communities from Old Woman Creek delta, Ohio, United States - OWC_soil_day10_noCT | ecosystem: Environmental > Terrestrial > Soil > Wetlands | place: USA: Ohio...
CCCAAGTTTTGTTGGTCAAGCCACCAATCGTGCCCGCAGTGCCATCAATCGTCACTGGGTTGGCAGTACCCACAGTCACCACAGGCGCCAAGTCAAACAAGATTTGGTTGTCTTTGGTTGCAGTCACCTTGATGTTGTTGTCACTGTTGGCATAGTCAATGGTTTCACCCAACTTGACGTTGTCCGCTGTGCCACCTTGCGCCGTGATGTTGATGCCCGAATTCAATGTGTCTTTGGTGGCTTGACTCAAGTCCACCGAATAATCGATGACGTTGTTCGCATCGGGAAGGCTCTTAACCACGGTGAGCGCACCCGAAGCCGCCGCTGAGACAGTTGTGCCATTTGCGTTCACAGTAAAGGTATCTACACCAGTGGTAGGATTTGTCGTTTTTACCACACTTGCAATATTGGTACCTGCCACTACTTCTTCTTGAGAAGCTAAAATTGCATCATGTATCGTATTTTTACCCGTACCGCCAATATTGGTCATGGTCAGGCTACCATTAGGAGCCAATGCAGCATTACCACCCAAAATGCCTTTGGTGGTGTTGGCAAGATTGCCCAATACTGTATTGGTTGCATACAGTTGGCTACCATTGATGGCATCGGTGCTGGTGGCCGTCACTTGACCCGCTGCGACATTTTGAATTTGTCGTTCAGTTCCAACCCAACTAACACTCACTGCACTTCTAGGCGCAGTACCTGCAAAACCACTGTATGTGATGCCATTCACGGTTGCACTTGAAGTAGGAGTTACTGCTCTTGTCACAGAACCTGAACCCAAGGCAACATCATCCACAGCAGTTCCAGCCACGGCATTTGCACCAATGGCAACAGAGTTGGTTTGACTTGCCGTTGCAAAACTAATCGCCACTGAGCCAGCACCTTGGGCTTTCGCATCAACACCCAAAGCCGTGGAATTATTAAGAGTTGCAGTTGCCCTATTACCCACTGCTGTTGCGTTGTCACCAGCAGCTGCGGCATTAACGCCCGCAGCTAATGCACCCGCTCCTGTTGCACCATCGTTGTTGTAATTACCACCTGCAGTGCCATTGTTATTGACGCTGTAGTAGTGCGTTTGAGCGGCTTTGAGTTGTGCCACATTGACTGCGTCTGTGTCGTTGGTACCTGCAGCCACACTGGTGATTTGGCGGGTGATGGTCGTACCACTACCAACAGATACTGCTGCGTTGGTCGCTTTCCATGTGCTATCGGTTAAAGTCGAAGGTGCACTGGTACTCACGTCATAACCCACCGCGCCCGCTGCAACATTCGCCACTGAGTCACTACCCAAAGCAACGCCATTCACAACCGTTGCAGATGAGTTGGTACCGAGTGCGGTCGCGCCAGAGATATCCGCTTTGGCGTTTTGCCCTAATGCCGCGCCAGCGACTGTACCCGCGACTGTAGCACCACCCAAATAGGTTGCCATTGCACCATCACCAAACGCCGCACCGCCATTGCCTACACGAACGGATGCACCCATTCCCACTGAGCCCGTTGCGATGGCATCGTAACCCACGGCAATACTATTCAGACCCGTGGCTTTCGCCGAAGGACCAATGGCCACTGCTTGTTTAGCAGAAGCCAGTGCACCTGGACCCACAGCCACTGCACTATCCGCATTTGCCGTAGCATAACTAATCGCCACTGAGTTAACACCCGTGGCTTTCGCATCAACACCCAAAGCAGTCGCATTTGCAAGACTTGCAGTTGCCCTTACACCCACTGCTGTTGCGTTGCTACCAGCGGCTGTGGCACTGACACCCGCTGCTAATGCATTGCCACCTGTTGCACCTGCGTTATTGTAGTTGGTGTCGGTTGCAGGTGTTGTGCTGTTGACACTGTAATCATGGGTTTTTGCTTTTTGAATTTCGTCAAAAGCGATATAAAGTTGAGAGCCATTGATAGCATCGGTACTGGTAGCGCCTATATAGCCCGCTGCCACATTTTTAAGTTGTCTCTCATTGCCTGCTGAACCAAACGATACCTGCTTACCCGCTGAACTCGCTTGACCCGCAAAACCCGAATAGGTCACACCATTCACAGTAGCAGTGTTTACGGCAGTGGCATTTGTAGCGGTTGTAGCGTATGAACCCACAGCAACAGAATCTGTCAATGTTGCAGATGACTGTAGTCCCAATGCTACTGTATTGTTAGCAACTGCACTAGCATTTTGACCTAACGCACTCGCAGCGTAACCTGATGCAGTAGCATTTTGACCCAATGCCGTCGTATAATCACCTGATGCTTGAGAAGATTGACCGAATGCAGCTGAACTGAGACCTGTTGCAAGAGCAGTCTGACCTACCGCGGTTGCACTGCTTTTAGTTGCTTGTGAATCCAGACCCATCGCTGACGAATTTAAGCCGGATGCAATTGCCCCAGAACCGACCGCAGTCGCCGAAGTATTGGTCGCCTGCGCGCCCGAACCTAAAGCCGAACTGCGGTAGCCTGACGCTAGGGTATTGGGTGAAAGGTAACCATCAGATGGGGTACCAATGGCTACCGAAGAGTCTCCTGAAGCTGTACTATTGTTACCAATAGCGACCGATAATTTTGTAGACTGAGTGCCATTATCGAGAACACCATCACCCAATGTGCCGTTATTCGCGCCATCACCAATGGCAACACCGCCAGTCGCATGTGCCAAGTTGCCAATCGCAACACCATCCATATTGATATAAGGACTGATTCCGACCACATCCCGTCTGTATGCTTCCGCGCCACCACCAATGGCAATAGCAAAACCATTGTTAACAATTGCATTCTCTACATTCGGGATAGGTGCTGTTTGCGAGTAAGCAAAATATGTGTCTATATCGACCGCATAAGTGGTGGTTGCAAACACCCATGTAAGTAAAGCAAATGCTATTTTTCGCACCGCAAAATTTGGATGAATCGATGAGCCATCCTCAGATCTATCAACAGTGGTTTCACTGGAACTGCTGTGTTTGGTGTGTGCCTTGGTTTTCTCTGACACCACGACCATGCTTTGAGAAACTCGACTAAAAACCACTTTGAAAATTTTGTTCATACCAACTCCTATTGTGTTGTGATGTCTAAACCCATAATAAATAAGTAAGCCCAAATCCTGAACTCGCTGTCTGAGCCGTAACGGGCGTAGCACCAAGATTTCGGGGAATCATTCCAAACTCAAACTTTGCGATGCGTTTATTCATAAAAATTCCCCTTTTCCTAAAAATTAAAATTTCATCGTACTGAGGTATCATCTTAAATTATCCCAATTTGGGATAATCCTAATTTGGGATTATCCTGATAGGGGATAACTATGTCAATGAGCAATTAAGTTAATTGGAGACACTCATTGAAAACTATATATCATCCTAAATATGCACTATTGATAGAAAAATTGATTGATGAGCGCAAAAGAATCGGTATGACTCAGGTAGAATTGGCAAAAAAACTGGGGAAGCATCAGTCGTATGTCGCTAAAGTAGAGGTTTGCGAGCGTAAATTGGATGTGATTGAATTTGTAAAGTGGTGTCAAGCACTTGGCTTGGCTGCTGGTCAGTTGATTTCTAATATTGATTAAACTTTTTTATTTTTAATAATGTTGTATAAAAACAATATTTGGCTTAATGGGTCGCTTTGAATTCTGTTTTTTATTCAATGGACACTTCGAACGTTTTGAAATGTGGTGGTTGTTGTATTTATGATAAAAATTGACGCAGGTGTTTCAATGTTTTTTAATAGATTGTTTGTGGTCACAAGGTGTGCCATGTTGTGGGCGTTGCTCCAACTGAGTTTTTCATCAGGCGAAAAATTCAGTTGGTTAAGGTGTCCTGTGCGGTGGGATTAGGGCTACGTTATTATTATACTGATTGTGAGATGTCGGATTCATCTGCCCATTCTTCTTGCACTGTAATGGTATTGGTCATTTCGTTCGATATGGCGATTATTCGCACCCCCACACTCAAACCTACCCAATCAATGCCTTGCAATTGCACGCGAACGCGGGTTTGTTTGGGTGTTTCTTCGGAAATCGGTGCAGTCAAATACAGTGGAATTTGCACAAGGCGAATGGTGTTTTCACGAATGACGATGGCTTCGGTTTCATATAAACCATCATCCATGTGTTGTGCTACCCAGTGCAGACACCAGTATTTCTCCATTTTGTCTTGCTGCGTGCCGTAGGCTTTGTAACGCTCATCAAACTGGCTCACGCGCGTAAGCAAATCAACTTCTTTGGGCTGAAACGGTGCTTTCATCGGTGCGGTCACGCCGTAGCGCACCGCCGCGAACAATTGCATTTGATTGAGCCAATCGGCATAACGACGCAGTGGCGATGTCGCCCACATATACGCAGGCACACCCATTGCCAAATGCGGCGCGGCATGGGTACTGGTGCGCACGCCCATCGCGCTTTGCGTGCGAAACATGGCGGGAATGCGCAAGTCGCGCAACCAAGTTGCCCAATGCACATTGGCAAATATCATCCATTCGGAAACAATTTTATCAATCGGCGAGCCGCGCATGCGTTGGCTGATGGTGATGGGTTCTTCGCCTGTGAGTGCTGTGGATTGCTTCGCTTCGCTCGCAATGACGTTGGTCGTACCCACGATGAAGTTAAAATCTGCGCGGTTGTTGTTCTCAGGACGTCCACGCACCGCATCGCGAATGGCTGACAACTGTTGCACCGCTTGCCAAAGAATTTTCAGTTCACTGGCGCGTGGATAGTCAGCGCGCTCACCGTTCAAATCCTCTGCCGTCAATTGCATTTCAGGCGTATCATGGCGCAGATTGTCGCTGATACGCACGCGCTCGATTCGCGTTTGTGTATCAGTGAATGCGTCTTTGCCCTGAGCCTCTGTGTTGAATGTGGTGTAAATCGACAGCGCGGGTTTGACCGTCCCCGCATCCAAACTGAATTCTGCCACCCATTCATCGGGCAGCATGGTGACTTTTTCCCCTGGGGTGTAGAGCGTGGACATGCGTGCCACCGCGTGCTTGTCCGCCACATCATCACGGTTCACAGCAATCGCAGGCATGGCAATGTGGATGCCGATGCGATAATTGTGCGCATCGATTTTCAGTAACGAAAACGCATCGTCAATCTCGGTGGTCATCGAGTCGTCAATCGAAAACACGGGGCGGTCATCCACCACATCGTCCGTCACCACGCCCTCGTCGAGCAATGCCTGCCAATGCGTGGGCGTGGGCTGCGGTAAATCATGCACCTCCGTGCCACGCGGGTAGTATTCGGCTAAAAAGGTCTGTCGGTGTAATTCAAACGCATTTTGAAACGCGCCGATGTGCAGCATGAGTTCGGGAAGGGTTTTTCCCAAGTCTGCCGCCGCTTCCACCGCCGCTTTGTAACTCATGTCGTTGGCATTTTTTTTCTGCAAAATCGCATCGCGTGCTTGTAAAATTTCAGCAGGCGCGCGCCCTGCTTTTATCTCTTCAACCCAAACCGCTTGTTGGCGCAAACGTTCTTCTTTTTTCGCCACCGCCGCGAGGGCAATTTGAATTTGTTCATACGGCTGACGAACGAATTGCCCTTTGCCTTTTTTACCAAAATAAATCGGTGCGCCTTGGATGGCTTGCCACATCGCGGCTTGCTCGATCACACTGGCGTTTTCACCAAAGTATTCTTTGGCAATTTCGATAAAACCAAACACTTCCTCAGGTGCGCATTCCCACAGTAAATCCAAATCCACCTGAGTCGATAACGACGCGACCTGCTCGGTCAGTTGTGCGGGGGTGTCGTTTGAGTTGGCTTGCAGCAGTACGTCTTTGCTTTTAATTTTTTGGATCGATGAGCCTTGCCCTTTGACTTGTAAATGACTGTCTTTTTGCTCCATCACGCTGGCGATGTGGAGTTTTCCTTGGGCTTCATAAAATACGATTTGGCTCATGCGTGACTTTGTTCAATAAGGCGAAAAATAAAGCGGCATTCTACCATGCCGCTCGGGGTCTAAATGAGCAGATGCGCTTACTTCGTTTCAGATACCAAAACAGACGCAAACAATTTCCGCAAGTTGTCGGGAATACCTTTGGGCTTATTGGTGCGTGTGTCCACGCACACCAAGGTCAAACTGGCGGTACAGGCAATCTTGCCATCACACTCGACGGTTTGTTCACAGACCACCGAGGCGTTGCCGATTTTGAGCACACGCACCGTCGCCACCGCATCGTGGTCGATGGTCAGAGGCATCAACCAATCGGCGTTGGCGTGGCGAATCACAAAACCTGTGTGGGTCTCACGCGCCAAGTCCATCGGATTGATGCCCGCCGCACGAAACCACTCGGTGCGCGCGCGCTCAAAATAATCAAAATAATTGGCGTGGTACACAATCCCCATCAAATCAGTATCGGCAAAATACAAGCGGATGGGGTATTCAAAACGGGGGGTACTCATCATTTAGTTCTTCCTACTTTTAGCAAATTTAAAAATATCATCAAATCAAATATCAAATCAATACGTGGACTCACAGCAAACTTTGAATCAAATCCGCGACTTTTTCAGGCTGCTGCAAAGGTGCCAAATGCCCCATCCCTTGCAAGGTCAGCAAAGGCAAATCGGGACGCAATTTTTGCCACTTGTCCCATGACTTGGGCGGTACCCAGCGTTCACTATCAGATGCTCGAATACAGGTGCACGGCACAGTCAAGTTTTTCAAGTGCCCCCAAACATTGGGAATGGTGGCAAACACGTGCGCCTCCCATGTTTTTGGAAACACAAAAGCCATGTGCTCATCGGTATGCGGTTTTAAACCGTACTGGGCGTAATCGTACATCACCCCTTGAGAAATCCCACCGAATGCGGGTTTAGAAGCGTGGTATTCCACAAAATCGCTGTGGTTAGTCCACACATCGCGGCGTAACAAAGTCCTTTTTGCCAAACTCAGGTAACGATAACGCAAAGCCAAGGGCACTGCTTTGAGTATGTACAGCGATGCTGTGGGATATAAAACAGGCTCGATTAAAATAATTTTTTCAAACAAATCAGGGCGACGCGTAGCGGCAATCAAAGTCATGACCGCGCCCAGTGAATGACCAATGCCGATGAATTTTTGCAACGTCGTTCCATGCCCCAACAGATGGTTGCGCTGATTGTATAAACGAATCGCATCCAAGCCCGCAATCAAATCATCGGCAGCACTGCTCCAATCAAATTGTGGCTGTGGGTTTTTGGGAGAAGTCATCCATGTCGCACGGTGGTTGAGCGCATACACACTGCGCGCTTGCGCCAAAGAATCAAGCATTTGTCGATACGTACCTGCGGTGAAGCCATTGGCATGGGCGAAATGAATCGGTGATAATAAACTTGCGGGGTTTGTCCAGTAATTCAGAGTACCGAGGTGTTCTCCTACCTCTATGTATTCTTGCTGCATTGTCATCGGCACAACCATCTATCGCCCTTTCCATTTCAAGTACGCGATGCGCATCAGTACAAAAGCACCCGTCCAAAATATCAAACCAATGCCTGCCACCATCACGCGTTGCACTAATGTAATACTGCTTTTTGTATCGATTGCAATGAGCATCGAGGGCAAACCAATAGACACTAAAATAGCCGCAATCGCCAACAAACCCAAGGCCAAGAGTCCACGTTCCAATCGGCTGTCTGGAACCAAATATTGCTCAAAAATCGATTCGCTCTCCAATTGCGCTTGATCGCGCTCGTAGTCCAATTGCTCGGCACTTTTGCCAATTTTATCCAAATGACTCATTGCTCCACTCCCAACCCAAAAATTCGACCATACTCTTTCATCGCATAGCGATCGGTCATACCCGCAATATAATCCGCGATTTTACGCGCTTGTACCTGCGGTTCGGCATTTTTTGTCACTTGATAATCAGGCGGTAGCAAACGCGGATCATCCATAAACGCTTTGAATAATTCATCAATCATTTGTATTGCCTTACGGCTCATGCGCATCACCTGATACTGGCGATATAAATGCTCATACAAATATTTTTTCAAGTCCACCATATTTTGACGCATCTCATCCGAGAAACTGGCTAAATTGCTTGCCGCGCGCACTTCATCAATGCTGCGCACACCCGATGCCGCAATGCGCTGTGCAGTGGTCTCAGTCAAATCGGTAATCATCGCACCGATGATGCGACGCACGGTCTCCAAAACTTCACGATGCCCCGACAACTGCGGGTACTGCGCGCGTACTGCATCGTGTGCACGAGCAAAAATCTCAATCTCGCGCAAGCCATCAATGGTTAAAATTTTCGAGCGCAAGCCATCGTCGATGTCATGGTTGCTGTAGGCAATCGCATCGGCGATATTGGTCAACTGCGCTTCCAAACTCGGCTGCGTACCATTCAAAAACCGTTCTCCCAATTCGCCCAACTGCTCTGCATGGGTTTTCGAGCAGTGTTTTAAAATCCCCTCGCGCGCCTCAAACGTCAGGTTCAAACCATCAAACCCACCATAACGCTCCTCGAGCTCATCGACAATGCGTAAACTTTGCAAGTTGTGCTCAAAGCCGCCAAACGGCTGCATACATGCGTTGAGTGCATCTTGCCCCGCGTGACCAAAGGGCGTGTGCCCCAAATCATGCGATAAGGCAATCGCTTCGATTAAATCCTCATTCAGACGCAAATTGCGTGCCAACGTGCGGGCGATTTGCGCCACTTCCATGCTGTGCGTCAGGCGGGTGCGAAACAAATCGCCTTCGTGGTTGACGAACACTTGGGTTTTATACTCAAGACGACGAAACGCAGTGGCATGGACGATGCGGTCACGGTCACGTGCATACGGACTGCGGTTCGGATCTTCGGTTTCATCAAAGCGGCGACCCTTACACGTCGTGCTTTTCGCCGCGTGGGAAGCGAGTTGAGTTTCAAATTGTTGCCATGTATTCATAGGATGTCTTTTACTTTTTGGCGTTTGTGAGGCGCGGCTTTTTCACGGTTGATTTAGGCAAAAAATTCTCACCTGAGATGACACTTTTACCTGTTTTTTCTTCCAATGCCAAACGCGCATTCTTAGCGATTGCCCCACCTTTTTTGCTGGCTTTGGCATTCTCTGTCAAACCTTTTGCTTGTTCCGTCTGCGCAATCGCACGCACCGAGAGTTCAGCCAGTGCAGTGAAAATCAATTCGGCTTCGTTCATATGATCACGCAGATTTTGAGATTCTAAACCTTTCAAATCTTTGTGTCCTTTGACGCTCAAACCTGTCCATTCTTGGTGGATGATATTGGTGAGCAATGCAAACTCATCACCTTTTTTCACGCCGTTTTGTTGCCAGTAATCCGTAAGTTTATTGCGGGTCTCTTGCCCCGTCATGCGCTGCTGTATCCATTTTTCACTGCGCCCCATTTTTTGCCAATACTCACGTGCGCGGTCTATGCTTTGCGCAGGGTCGGCAATTTCTTGTATGCGCTCGTAACCTACCCTCGCCAACCATTGTTTGAATGGTTCGGCTTTGGGCGATGGGATAGATTGAATCAAACGCAATAAATCTTGAGTACTCAGGCAATCGGTCGCGTAATTTTTGCCATCACTGGCTTTAAATTTCAGTTGTACGATATTTTCGTACAACTGACTACCCTCCAAAGTCAACTTGCGTTTCAAATCACTCCAATAACGCTTGGGCACACTGCTTTCGGACAAAACAGCAATGACATCCACCACTGAAAAAAACCAAGTTTGGCTCGCCTCTTCATACACCCGTCGAACCTGCCTGTCCTCAAAAACTGCCAAAGATTGTGTGTCTGCCATCATGATTCCCCTGTCCCATGTTTACAACCGCGCCACCTGAGCCACGCCGCTAATTTGCGCCAAACTGGCACGAACTTTTTCAAGTTGTGTGGTCGATTCAACCTCTAAATTAAACACATATTCGCACGAAGCGTCGCTCTGGGATTGGGTATTTTTTTGCTTGCGCAACCCTGCGATGAATATTTTCTCGCGCGCAAAAGCTTCGGTAATCTGGCGCATCATGTCCACCGATTCTTGTGCTGTAATAACCAAATCAACCTCGTAGCGCATCCCCGATACACTTGCCCATGTACATGCAAGTTCACGCTCAGGGTGCTGGGTTTTCATGTGAATGAAGTTGTCACAATTGACCCGATGAATCGAGATGCCTTTGCCGCGCGTGACAAAGCCCGATATGTCGTCGGGTGGCGCGGGTTTACAACACTGCGCCAATTGGGTCATCAAGTCGTCTAAACCGACCACGAGCACCCCGCTTTTGCTTGTTGCTTCTTTCTGCACGGGTGTGCGCACGAAATGCTGTTCATCAATCACCGCTTTTTGCACCAAGGCTTTTTGGGTCATGTTTTTATTGATGTCGTTTGCACCATTAAAATGCACGTCCAAATCACGTCCTGTCAACACCTCACGTGCAAAGGCGATGTACAAATCATCGGTTTTTTCAAAACCCAAGGCATGGGCGACTTCGTCGTGTTTGCTCGCGGTTTTTGAGAGGCGTTGCAATTCTTTTTCAAACAACGCACGCCCTGTGCTGATGTTGGTTTGCGTGTCTTGAGCATTGAACCACGCACGAATTTTGCTCTTGGTTCGACTGCTCGCGGTGAATTCATCGCGCAACCAATCGCGCGAAGGTCCGCCTTGTTTGGCAACGGTAATCTGCACCGTCTGCCCTGTTTGCAAAGGTGTGTTGAGCGGCACGATGTGCTCGTTGACCTTCGCACCGCGACAGCGATGCCCCACATTGGTATGCACATAGTAGGCAAAGTCAATCGGCGTTGCGCCTTGCGGTAGTTCAATCACCTTAGCATCAGGTGTGAGCACGTAGATACTGGGATCTTGCAACTTAACCGAAGTCGCTTCGCCCAGCTGTTTGCTATTTTGTAATTTGGCTTGCGCCGATAAGTTGTGGGTCAAATCCGACTGCCAACTGATGAGCTGACGCACCCACGCAATTTGCGCGTCGTAATCTTTTTGCTCACTTTTACCCGAAGCGTTATTGAATTTACCTTCTTTGTAACGCCAGTGCGCCGCCACGCCGTACTCGGCGAATTGGTGCATTTCTTCGGTGCGAATTTGCACTTCCATCGGACGACCGTCATCGCCGACCACCACGGTGTGCAAAGATTGATAACCATTGGGTTTCGGACGCGCAATGTAATCATCAAATTCTTTGGGAATCGGTTGCCATAGGTGGTGCATCACACCGAGCACACCGTAGCAATCTTTCAAATCCTTGACAATGATGCGAAACGCACGAATGTCGTACAAATCCGCAAACTGCAATGATTTGCCACGCATTTTGTTGTAAATGCTGTAAATGTGTTTGGGGCGACCGCTGATGTTGGCTTGGATGTTTTGTTTTTTCAACTCGGTTTGTAGGCGTTCAATCGAATCGGCGACAAACGCCTCGCGCTCGGTGCGCTTTTCATCCAACCACTGTGCGATTTCGCGATACACCTGCGGATGGGCAAAGCGAAAACCCAAATCCTCGAGTTCCCACTTGATTTGCCACACACCCAAACGGTTCGCCAACGGCGCGTACAACTGCAAAGACTCCTCCGCCACCGCAACGGGACACTCGGTTTTACTCGCCGCATAGTAGCGCAAAGTCTGTAAACGCGAAGCCAAACGCAAAATCACCACACGGATGTCATGCGCCATTGCGAGCAACATTTTGCGCGAACGCTCGATTTGCTCAGCAACGTTTTGTGCGGCGTACATGCGGTCGGATTTTTTACTGTCCTCGACATTGCGGTTTTTTTGCTCGTTGGTGTGGTGCCAAGTTTTCGCGCCCATTTCCATGAGGGTGTGTAGATTGTGCAAACGCTCGGTTTGCTCAATACCCCAGTCTGCGGTCAGTGCTTCACGCGTAGCTCGGTTATCAGGATGAATGAGAAAATAGCCAAACAAATACGCCGTGATGTGCAATTCATCCGACACATCCAAACGACTCAGAATCTCGCGAATGCCCTGCGCATGTGCCAACATCGGCTCGCCCGTGCGCAAGGTTTGACCTTCGTAGTATTGCTCAGCCCAAAGGCGGGCTTGGTCAAGGGTGTGCAGTGTCGGTGGGGGCGTGACAGAACGACTCATGGCAAAAAAGACTCTTATCTAATAAAGACGTATCGTAACATAATGAGCGGGGCTTTGAGAAATCCATAGAACTCATAAGCTTGCCATAAAAAACCCTTGGTCTGTGCGTACCAAGGGTTTTGTGGGTGTACATCAAGTAAAATTACGCGCTGGCTTTCATCAACAACACACGATAAAGAGTCAAAAACAAAATCGATGCATTGGTAAACGCATACACGCTTAGCATAAATGTGGTTTGCGAATCCGAACCAACCAACATCCCATGCACGGTCACCAACATATATGCAACAAACGTGCCAAAATGCAGCCAACGCCACACGCCGTAAGTAATGCGCTGACGCACATAAAAACTCAGTACAATCAATGCCAAAGCATAAAACCCGAGTTGCCCAAAGCCCACCCAAATCGACTGCGTGCCGTCTTTACCAAAATTCATCAAAAAAGGCATGAGTATTTGCACCACATCGGTTTGAATAAACGCATCGCCCAACAATATCAGCGCGTGGAAACTCGCAAACAGCAAGCCCAAAATACCGGTGAATTCGTGTATCGCCATAAAGGTCGGCCCTGTTGACCACAGGCGCGTGGTTTTGGTGGACATGAGCAACCCCGTCATCATGGAAGCCCAAAACAGCACATACGCCGTCACGCCCGAGGCACGGGATAAAAACCAATAACCCTTGGCTTCCTCGCCCACCAAGGATTGGGCAAAAATATCTGAGAACATCGGCAAAAGCACCAGCGCACTCAATGCGCCCACGGCAATCGCCACAATCAAAGCCATCAATGTGCTCAGCGTCAGCGCGCTTTGCCCTGTGTCGGCTGGATTGGTGGGTAATTGTATCGTTGTCATATTGCTTCCTTAAAATTTATTATTGAACGCTGGGGTTTTTCCACACACACTGCTCAAACCGCGCATTCATACGAGTTTCGCCATGATCCAAGACCACACACGCACCATAGCCCTCTTGTGTATTGACCCACTTCATGCCTACCTGCGCACCTAAAATCAACAGCATTTTGCTTGCCAACTCGGCCTGCTGAGTGCTCGGTGCAATCACCGTCGCGCTGAGCACATCGGTTTGCGCGCTTTTGCCTGTACGCGGATCGATAATGTGGTGGCACGCCACACCATCTTGTGTCCACTTGCGATAATCGCGCCCCGAAGTCGCTACGCCACAGCGTCCGAGCATCACCAATGCCAAATCATGTTCCACATCAAATGGATCGGCAATGCCAATCGCCCAGCCACTACCATCGGCCATCGCGCCACTGATGGCAATGTCTCCGCCCGCATCCATCAACACAGGTGTGTTTTGAGGCAAACGGTCAGCCAAACGTTGCACCACTTCATCGGCACACCAACCCTTGACAAAACCGCCCAAATCCAAACGCACGCCTTTAGGCAAAAACACCGTGTGCGCTTGCGCGTCACACTCAATCCCTGCCAAAGCCTCTAAAGTACTCATGCCACCCATCGCACACATGGATTTTGCTACTTGACCGATTTGTTCAAAACTTTGGTCATAGCCCACATTCATCAAAGCATCTAAAATCGTGGGTGTGACCAAACCATTGTGTACACGTGCTGTTTGAACTGAACCATTGACCACGTCCCACAAATTCTCCGAGGCGTTGAACCATTGCCCCGCGCTGGCATTGAGTTGACTCAATTCACTGTCGTTGCGAAATCGACTGAAAGTTTGTTCCCACACTTCAAACCACATCGGTACTTGCTGCAACAACGCATCAAATGCTGTGTTGTTGGTATCCAATACCACCGACATGTCACAATTCATAGCGCGAAAATCAATGTGTCGCATGGATTTTCCAATGAGGTATTAACGAGAAGAACGTGAACGGCGCACAGGACGCGGTTGCGCTTGTACATCACGCAACACAGGTGCAGATGTCACCACGCGCGCAGGCACATCGTTGCGCGCAATCAATACAGGCGCGGCGGTGCTTTGTGCCGCTCGTGGCGCAACGCGTGATGCAATGTGTGCAGCCGTGGCTTTGGATGCCGTTTGCGCTTTGGGCACGATACGGACGGTCGGTGCAGTGCCCGTGGATGTATTCAATACGGGCGCGCTTACAATCGTATCCGTCGTGTTTGCATCATTCAAAGCCAACATGGCTTGCTGCGCATCTTCAATTTGCTTGGCTTGTGTATCACGGATGTGATTGACTGCCAATGCACCCCAACCACCCATCGTGCCCATGAGAGACAAACTGATGATGAGGGCTTTGATGCCAAAGTGTCCCTGACCTTGAACCTTGGCAGCAGGTTTGCGTGCCACGGTTGCAGGTTTTTGCGTTGCGGTATTTTCGGTGTTGGTATTCATAATCTGGCCTCTTAAATAGTGTGTGTGCTTTGGGTGATGACCTGAGGTTTATCCGCGACGGTCTTCGTCTTCATCGTCATCTTCCTCTTCGTAGTGTTTGCGTTTTTTGCCACGGTGTTCTTCTTCCTCGTCATCATCACCTTCATAACCACGCGTTTGTGCGGCAGGTGCTGCACCATTGTCTAAAATCGCACCTGTGTTGGCATCGACGTACACATTGCCTTGACGGCTGACCACTTCATACGCCACCTTACCACTGTAACGCACCAACTCAGGTGTGCCAAATTGTGCATTCGGTGCGGCACGTTGCGCGATACTGTGCGCTTGTTGAACCGAAACTGTGACTCCATTGTTTTGTGGTGCGGCTTGCGCAACTTGGGTGCTGTTGACCAAATTGGGTTGACCCATTGTTTGCCAAAAACCGTTGTTTGGCTTATTGGCTGACACGGATATATCTGTGTTTGTTTGGGGTGCAACCATTGAACCGTTGACTGGACGCTCAGTGTTACTTATATTGGCAATAGGATTAACCGCCAATGATTGTTGCATTTGGGTTTCGGATTTAATGCCCAAAGTTTGGTAAAGTTTATCCGATAATGTCGTCATAGCAGATGGCTTGAGTGGGTGTGATGGGTTTAACGCGCTGGTGAATACACCACCCAACACCACCAACACAAATGCGGTCAACACACCTGCTATAATCAATAATCTTTTGTTCATTTCATTCTCCTTGTTACCTTGTTGACAAGATGCGAGCGTTAAAAACGTTTCGCGATGGTTGAATGGTACATAGGCAAGATTAAGTGAATGTTAAGTGATGATTTAATTCTATTTTTTTATAAAAAAATGGGTTGGCATGTCCTTAATGTTCCCTTAATCTATCCGCGCTATCATGTGAGAGAAGCATATTTTATAGAGGTGAATCATGCGATTATTATTGGTAGAAGACAATCAACCATTGGCCGAGGCAATTTGCTTGGGCTTAAAAGGTTTGGGACATACCGTGGATGCAGTGCACACTGCCGAGCATGGTTTGCTGTCGATTGAAACCGAATCATTTGACGTGGTGCTATTGGACATTAATCTACCAAAAATGTCGGGTTTGGATTTGCTGAAAAAAATTCGTGAGCAACACATCCACACCGCCGTGATTATGCTCACGGCGCGCGACACCACCGCTGATAAAATCGCAGGCTTGGATTTGGGCGCGGATGATTATTTGGTCAAACCGTTTGAGTTGGATGAGTTGGATGCGCGCTTGCGCGCGGTGATCCGTCGATTATCGGGCAGCGAAGTCAATGCCCTGACCCGCGGCGACATCAGTATGGACATTCAGGGGCGCGTGGTTAAATTAAACAATGAAATAATCAACCTGTCACGCAAAGAGTTCAATGTATTGCAGATATTGTTAGAAGCCAATGGTCGCGTGGTGACGACCACCGCTTTGGAATCCAAATTGTATTCTTGGGATGAAGAAATTTCGAGCAACAGCATACAGGTTCATATTTCCAACTTGCGCAAAAAATTGGGCAAAGAATCCATCAAAACCTTAATTGGTATCGGCTATGTCATCGAATAACCCCATCAAAACTTCACGTTGGACAGCATTTTTACAAGGTCGTTCAATCAGCCGTCGCTTGCTGGCGTGGAGTTTTTCTGTCTTGGTTTTGGTCGGTGCACTGGCATCATTTCAACTCTCTTACAGCATACGCAAGGAAATGCTTGAACTGGTCGATACCAATTTAATTCAGTATGCCAACAGTCTGTATATGTTGGAACAGCAGGTACAGGGTTATGGTCATGTGTCCGAACCCCTAAAATTTGACGACGAAGATGAAGAGGATAAAGACAAACGTGATAAAAAAGATCACTCATCCAACAAATCCTCAAACTGGCCTTTAAAAAACAAATCCAGCACTGCTTATGGCAGCTTTGGTGGATACGGCATTGCCTTTCAAATTTGGGACGCACAATCCAAACAACTCATCATTCGCTCCAAAAACGCCACTGAAACCCCGATGAAGGATTTTAAAACGGGTTTTTCAAACCAGACCGTGGGTGAGCAGCCGTGGCGCACCTATGTGCATTTTGATCGCGAAAAGCAACGCATCATTGTCGTGGCACAAGAACAAGCCATCACCGACCACATCATCAACGAGACTGTGATGCGTTTAATCACCCCGATTTTATTGGGTTTTGTGGGATTGCTCGGTTTGTTTTACGTCATCATTCGCCGTGGTTTGCGCCCCTTATCCGAACTCAATCGTGCGATTGGGCAACGTTCGCCCCTGAATTTACAAGCCATACAATTACAAAATCCCCCTGCCGAAATCACACCTGTGGTGCATTCGATTAATACCCTGATGCACACGCTTGAAGACTCACTAAACAAAGAACGTCATTTCACAGGCAATGCCGCGCATGAATTGCGCACGCCGCTCGCGGTCATCGACACCTTGACGCAAACCGCCATCAAAACCCAAGACCCGACGATTTTGCCTAAAATCAAAGCCGCGACCGATCACGCACGCCGCCAAATCGAGCAACTACTGACCTTGGCGCGTTTGGATGCCAACGCGGGTTTGAATAAAGCCACACCCGTCAATCTATACAATATGTGCCAAACCGTCAGTGCGGATTTATTCAATGTCCATGCCAAAACCGTTGAAATCCAACTGCATGGTGAACACAACTGCATGGTTCAAAGCACGCCTGAGATGCTCTATATATTACTCAAAAACCTAATTGACAACGCCATCAGCCACACACCCGAGCACGGCATTGTGCGCATTGATGTTGACGCGTCACCGCAACCGAGCGTGCAAATCACCGACACAGGTACAGGGATTGCCCCCGAGCAATTGACCCGCATCACGGAACGATTCTATCGGGCGGAGCAAAAGCACGAAGGCTTTGGCATTGGCTTGTCGATTGTGCAACGGATTTGCCAGTTGCACCAAGCCACCCTGAGCATCACCAATCGCGATGATGGCACATCGGGTTTGTGCGTGCGCATTGTATTCCCTGCCCCCAACTAAATTATGTTGGGCGACAAACGGTCATCGATAAAACCCGTTATAATGGGCTCGGAAGATCAGACCATTCACAGGGGGCGTTATGTACACTTGGTTGATTGTTGCAGGAATATTGCTCATCGCAGAGTTGCTCACAGGAACGTTTTATCTATTGATGTTGGCGATTGCGGCGGTGATTGCTTGGTTCGCCATGTTATTGAATTTTGAATTCTTAGCGCAGAGCATCGTATTTTTAATTTCCGCCAGCATCTTGGTTTTTTTCACCCAACGCCTACGCGCTCAACTTAACGCCAATACCCAACCCAATCTTGCGGACAATTTGGACGTGGGCGAAATCATCACGGTCACCGATTGGGTGAATGGGGTCGGTATCAGTCACTATCGCGGTAGTCAATGGGCTGTTGTACTCGATGTCCCAGACGCGCGGACTTTGTCCGATGGCTCTTATCGCATCACTCAATTAGATGGCACACGCATACGCGTTGCCCGACTATAAACGCATCAAAGCATAAACCATCTCCACACAACCAAGGATTCATCATGGAACTACTCAGTTTACCCATCATACTACTCGTCATTGCCATCGTCTTTGTCACCCAAGCGGTCAAAGTCGTACCCCAACAAAACGCGTGGGTGCTCGAGCGTTTTGGTAAATACAACCGTACTTTGCTGCCAGGGTTAAACATCATCATTCCATTTATTGACCGCGTGGCGTACCGTCATTCGCTCAAAGAAATCCCAATGGATGTCCCCAGTCAAGTTTGTATCACGCGTGACAACACGCAGCTGCAAGTCGATGGCGTGATTTACTTCCAAGTTACCGATGCAATGAAAGCCTCGTATGGCTCGTCAAACTTCATTTTTGCCATCACCCAATTGGCACAAACCAGTCTGCGCAGTGTGATTGGTAAACTTGAATTGGATAAAACTTTTGAAGAGCGCGATCTCATCAATACCCAAGTGGTCAATGCATTGGATGAAGCTGCTTCCAACTGGGGCGTAAAAGTTTTACGTTACGAAATCAAAGACTTAGTGCCACCTGCTGAAATTTTGCGCTCGATGCAAGCCCAAATCACCGCCGAGCGTGAAAAGCGCGCGCTGATTGCTGCCTCAGAAGGTCGCAAGCAAGAGCAAATCAACATCGCCGCAGGTGAGCGCGAAGCCTCGATTCAACGCTCGGAAGGTGAAAAACAAGCGGCGATTAACCGCGCCGAAGGTGAAGCAGCCGCGATTCTCGCGATTGCCCAAGCGAACTCGCAAGCCTTGCGCCAAATCGGCGAAGCCTCTGAAACAGCGGGCGGTATGAATGCGGTCAACCTCAAGGTTGCCGAGCAATACGTAGCCGCGTTCCAAAACATGGCAAAAACCAACAACACCTTGATTGTGCCTGCCAATATGAGCGATCTATCCACGCTGATTACGGGCGCGATGAAGATGATGGAAAGCCAAAAGAAATAAACGGTTGATTTGCAAACAACCTCAAAAGGCGCGGCATCATGCGCCTTTTTTGCGTTTTTACACCATCCACCCTATCCCGTCATTGCGAGCGACACTTTACCAGCGCGGCAATCCATACCACATCATCACAGCGAGCGCACATGGATTGCCACGTTGCGTTCGCAATGACGGCGGATTTATCCACCGCAACTGAAGGCAACAGCAACCCCAAATATTTTTATCCAAACACCGACACAGAACCGACAAAAGCGATTAAAATTCTCTCCGTCGTCAGGCAAAATACCGGCGACACCATGCCGTGATCCGCATGTCGGCTCGCAAATACTATGTACATCAACTCATTAAAGGATACACCATGGCATCCGTCAACAAAGTCATTATCGTCGGCAATTTGGGGCGTGACCCCGAAGTGCGCTATACCGCAGACAACCGCGCAATTACCAACATCACAGTTGCCACATCTGAACGTTATACCGATAAAAATTCTGGCGAGAAAAAAGAAATCACCGAATGGCACCGCATCGTATTTTTCAACCGTTTGGCTGAAATTGCGGGTGAATATTTGAAAAAAGGCTCGTCCGTCTATGTTGAAGGTCGTTTGCAAACGCGCAAATGGACGGATCAATCAGGCACCGAACGTTACACCACCGAAATCGTCGCAGACCAAATGCAAATGCTGGGCGCACGCAATTCGACGGGTGGCGGCGTTGCCTATGACGAAGGTCACTCAGCACCCTCTTCACCTGCTGCTGCACCTGCCAAACGCCCTGTAGCACCTAAACCTGTGGACGATATGGAAGATGATATTCCATTCTAAAAAACATTCAGCACTGTTTGGAAATAGCCAAGCCCTTCATCTGAAGGGCTTGGTTTTTATGGTGTTCTCAATGAATTGTGCTTTACGCCACGGTATCCAAAGCCCGCGCAATCGTTGAGAATATTTCAGTAATCTGCGCTTCATTGATAATCAGCGGCGGCGAAATCGCAATGATGTCGCCCGTCACCCGAATCAGCACGCCCATTTCAAAACACTTCACAAAGACTTCGTAAGCGCGCGCACCCACCGCCCCTTCGCGGCTGTTCAACTCAATGCCACCCACTAAACCAAGGTTGCGTATGTCTTTCACATGGGGTGCGTTTTTAAGTTTGTGAATTTCGTTTTCAAAATGCGGTGATAAATCGCGCGCACGGTCAAACAGTTTGTCTTCTAAATATAAATCAATACTCGCGCAGCAAGCCGCCGCCGCCAGCGGATGCCCCGTATAAGTGTAACCGTGGAAAAATTCAATCGCGTTCGCAGGCGCGTTGTTGACCACGGTGTCATAAATTTCGTTTTTGCAGACCACCGCGCCCATCGGTGCAGCGGCGTTGTTCAAACCTTTTGCCAAGGTCATGATGTCGGGCGTGACATTGAAATACTGCGCGGCGAACGGCGCGCCAAGACGACCAAAGCCCGTAATCACTTCATCGAATATCAGCAACAAACCATGCTTGTCGCAAATCGCGCGGATTTTTTCAAGGTAACCTTTAGGCGGAATCAACACCCCTGTCGAGCCTGCCAGTGGCTCGATAATCACACCCGCAATCGTCGATGGGTCATGCAACGCAAGGATGTTTTCCAATGTGTCTGCTAAATGCACGCCCCACTCAGGTTGACCACGGCTAAATGCCGCGTGTTCGATGCTCAAAGTGTGCGGCAGATGATCCACGCCCGCGAGTAAATTGGCCGAAAAATGCTTACGATTGCCACCAATTCCGCCGACCGAAATGCCGCCGAAACCCACGCCATGATAACCGCGCTCACGCCCGATGAATTTTGTACGTTGCGCATCACCGTTCGCACGGTGGTAGGTCAGAGCCATTTTCAGCGCAGTATCGACCGACTCCGAGCCCGAATTGGTAAAAAACACCTTGTCCATGCCTTCAGGCGTGATGGCGGCGAGTTTACTCGCGGCCTCAAACACCTTGGGATGCGCCATTTGAAACATCGGTGCGTAGTCCAACTCATGCGCCATATCGCAAATCGCCTGCACGATCGGCTCGCGCCCGTGCCCTGCATTCACGCACCACAGACCCGCCGTACCATCGAGAATTTGCCGTCCATCGTCGGAGGTATAGTGCATGTCTTTGGCAGACACGAGCACGCGCGGGGCGGCTTTGAATTGTTTATTCGCCGTAAAAGGCATCCAGAGATGGTCGGTATTGAGTGTCATATTAAATCCTTGGTGTGATGGTTGTCTCGATTGAATGGAGGTGCGCCACAACGCTTTTCGCCCTCTGTATCTACCACGGCATCATACAAGAAAATTGGCTTGAAAATAGATACACTTATACCAAAGAGCACACACCATTTATGCCGTTAAGCATAATATTTGAGCAACGCAAACAACACCATCCCCGCCAACAGCGCATAAATCAAACTGTGCCGCCACACGAATACCAATCCTGAAACCAACGCCGCGAGCAACGCAGGATTGTGCCAAGTAAAGTCCGCCCTACCATGCTGAATGAAAATATCAGGTGCAATCACCGCCATAATCGCGATGGTTGGCGCGTAGCGCAAGGCTTTTTGCACCGAACTCGGAAACGTAAACCGCTCAGGCGTGAGCAAAAAAAATCCGCGTGTGAGCATCGTCACCACCATCAAACCCGCCACAGCCAACAACAACCAAAGATGATTCATCAGGCTCATGTCTCACACTCCACATCGTCGAGTTTGCCTGCATCGCTGACGCGGCGCAAAGACGTATTCGGCAAAAACCGCTCGACAGCCAAAGCCACGGCAACCCCCACGACAATCGCCACCAATACCCACAACTTATTTGGCAAATCGTGGAAATACACCGCCGTCAACGCTGCGACCACACAACCAGCCACGCCCGCCCAATTGTCCACCATCTTGATGATTAAAATCAACAACGTCAATGCCGCCGCGAGTTGCAAACCCCATTCGGTCGGTACGATACTCGCCAAGGCAATGCCCAGCACGATACCGATTTGCCAAAACACAAAATTCGTCAACGCCATACCGACGAAAAAACTGCGTTGCTCCAAATTCGCAGGTGGTGGATTTGTACCATCCAATGCGCGGTAACGGTGCGTGAACAACATACAATTGATATCGCCATTCAAAAAGCCGAACAACACACGCTCGCGCAAAGACAAATGCCGAAAATACGGCTTAATCGCGCCACTGAAAATCACAAAACGCACATTCACCATCGCCGCCGTCAGCCAAATCACCCACAGCGGCGCGTGCGCCACCAACAATGACAACACCGCCAATTGCGCCGAACCTGCGTACACCACCACATTGATGAGCATCGTATAAGCAGGCGACAACCCCGCACTCACCATCGCCACTGCGGTGACCAAACCCCAAATCAAGGTCGCGGGCGTGGTCGGTAAAAGCGCGTCAAAACCTTCACGCATTGCCGAGAGAATCTCGGCGCGCTGCTCTGGGTCATCAAAGCGCAAACCAAAAAATTTTAATAAAACATCCATATACACCCACATTCATCCATTCGACCCATTATAGCCGAGCGCGGATGCATTTTACCCCCACCGTCCAACGATACTGTATCGCCTAAAAAATCGATACAGTCATCATCACCCGTGTAAAGAAATGTAAAGACCCGAAAAATCGTCAACGATACTCGAGCGGCGCACATTAATCAAACACGTTCAAAACGAACTGACCACCTGAGAGGAACATCATGAAAACCCAATCAACACTCGCCTTCATAACCGCCCTACTATTCACCAGCGTAGGCGCGTATGCACAACCCATGCGCATGGACAATACGCAAACCAACGGACGATGGGATGCAAGCCGTACGCAGTCTGCACAAAACCGTCCTCAAGCCACACAAGACAACCGCAATGACCATGTGCAATGGCGAAACCAAAACAACCGCGGACAAAATAACGCCAAAGGACACAGTCAATGGCAGAACACCAATCAAGTGCAGACGCAACCGCAACATGGCAACCGAGACCCGCGCAACCAACCCCACCCAACGCGCAACGGCTACAACCAACGCAATGATGGGCATGGTGTCATTTCGGGTCACAATGAACGCAACAATGGACATTGGCAAAACAACACCCACCGCGCTACCTACCAACGCGGCGAGCGTCTCCCCATCGACTATCGCGGCTCACGTGGCGCGCGTTACGAAGTTCAAAACTGGCACAACTACCGCAACCTCTATGCCCCACCACGTGGCGCACGCTGGATGGTGTCGGTTGATGGTGACTTCATCCTCGCATCGATATTGACTGGGGTGATTTACAGTGTGATACATTAAAAAGTGATGAAACTCAAATGAAGTCAATATTTTTTAAAGCTACTTATTCGCAACTAATCGAATAAGTTGCGCGCTATGGTGATTGCTGATTTTCTAAGCCGCTTGTGCGGCGGCTAACGCCAACGCAACAAAACGGCAAGTGCGGGGTAGTTTCTAAGCCGCTTGTGCGGCGGCTAACATGAGCAACAAGACGTTTGGCTATGTGATGATTTTCTAAGCCGCTTGTGCGGCGGCTAACCACCGCAGGCATACTCGGTGGCAGCGATACCGTTTCTAAGCCGCTTGTGCGGCGGCTAACACCTGCTGGAATCGCATTACCTCTGAGCAACTTTTCTAAGCCGCTTGTGCGGCGGCTAACGGCTCAATACGGCTTCGGCTCAGGTATGTTGTTTTCTAAGCCGCTTGTGCGGCGGCTAACACTTGGTTACAACAGAACACGCGCTTTATATATTTCTAAGCCGCTTGTGCGGCGGCTAACTTATTTCGTTCATTTTTCACTCACTTTAAAAATTTCTAAGCCGCTTGTGCGGCGGCTAACCTTGGTCGGCGACTTTGTATTGCTTGTCCTGTTTTCTAAGCCGCTTGTGCGGCGGCTAACTCAGCCCCAAATTGCATCATCAATTGTTCCCAATTTCTAAGCCGCTTGTGCGGCGGCTAACCGAAGAAAAAATAGCGCGCATTTTATCAACGATTTCTAAGCCGCTTGTGCGGCGGCTAACTTCCCCGCCGAAAAACCGCGCACGTGGAATGTTTTCTAAGCCGCTTGTGCGGCGGCTAACCGCTCTTGCAGCAGTGATGCGGCTTCGTTCATTTTCTAAGCCGCTTGTGCGGCGGCTAACGATTCGTTAATGTTGTGCCCGCGTTGCGCGGGTTTCTAAGCCGCTTGTGCGGCGGCTAACCAGAGACTGAGAAACGAGCGCGCAATCTTGATTTTCTAAGCCGCTTGTGCGGCGGCTAACGCAACCACGATGTAGATACCCTCATCAGAAAATTTCTAAGCCGCTTGTGCGGCGGCTAACCCTTCGGCTTTGTTGATGGTGTCAGTCAGCAATTTCTAAGCCGCTTGTGCGGCGGCTAACCCGCATCGCCTTGAGCCGTTTCCGATGTGTCATTTCTAAGCCGCTTGTGCGGCGGCTAACTTTGGCATCACGGCTCTCTACTGACTCACATTTTTCTAAGCCGCTTGTGCGGCGGCTAACGGTAAACAAGGGCGTGACCCGTCCGCGATCATTTTCTAAGCCGCTTGTGCGGCGGCTAACGCAAAACCGTTGGCTATGGAGATTTGCGGCATTTTCTAAGCCGCTTGTGCGGCGGCTAACGCGGGACTCGGAAAACTGCGGCTTGACATGTTTTTCTAAGCCGCTTGTGCGGCGGCTAACTAATCACCGCACCGTTGACCGTCACTGTAAATTTTCTAAGCCGCTTGTGCGGCGGCTAACGTTTGAGACCGATTGGCCTTTGGCAGTGTGTATTTCTAAGCCGCTTGTGCGGCGGCTAACAATAACTCGGTTTGACGCAAGTAATTGCTCAATTTCTAAGCCGCTTGTGCGGCGGCTAACCGTTAAAGTAGGTTTAATCAGGCTTTATGGTATTTCTAAGCCGCTTGTGCGGCGGCTAACAACTCGAACTTCTGCAACCACTTCTACTGCTTTTTCTAAGCCGCTTGTGCGGCGGCTAACCCAAGCATTTAGCGGATGTACAGACAATTAATTTTCTAAGCCGCTTGTGCGGCGGCTAACTATCACTGGCGAACTATCCGCTGTCATCGAAATTTCTAAGCCGCTTGTGCGGCGGCTAACCAGATGGCGAGCGCATCAACGGCGGGCTGTTTTTTCTAAGCCGCTTGTGCGGCGGCTAACACACGTCCACCCAAAGCATCAACCGCTTGATTTTTCTAAGCCGCTTGTGCGGCGGCTAACCATTATTTGATGGTGTTGAAGGTGAGGTATTGTTTCTAAGCCGCTTGTGCGGCGGCTAACACCTATGTGGTGCGTAATTGGGATAAGGTCAATTTCTAAGCCGCTTGTGCGGCGGCTAACACAGCCGCGTGGCGCGAGATGTGACCCGTGGTTTTCTAAGCCGCTTGTGCGGCGGCTAACTGTGATAACCCACTGGTCACGCCTGTTTGCACTTTCTAAGCCGCTTGTGCGGCGGCTAACAGCCTGCACCAATGCTCATAGAAACTTTCCCCTTTCTAAGCCGCTTGTGCGGCGGCTAACCAACTGCAACAGGTTCGGGTACGATTGCAATTTTTCTAAGCCGCTTGTGCGGCGGCTAACAATCCGCATCATTTCTTTGGCAAATTGCGGATTTTCTAAGCCGCTTGTGCGGCGGCTAACTCTGTATTTTTGATGAACTCATATTCCTTATCTTTCTAAGCCGCTTGTGCGGCGGCTAACACTCAGCAGCCACATTGTTCGAATGTATGGGATTTCTAAGCCGCTTGTGCGGCGGCTAACGCGCAGGTGGAGTATCTACAAGCCAAGCATTTTTTCTAAGCCGCTTGTGCGGCGGCTAACCTTGCCGTTTTTCGATGCCCACTGGGTTTGATTTTCTAAGCCGCTTGTGCGGCGGCTAACACCAACGGGGCTCTTTGCTGAGGGATTCCAGCTTTCTAAGCCGCTTGTGCGGCGGCTAACGGGCATTCGTAAGCCCTGCGTCCGTTGTCGAATTTCTAAGCCGCTTGTGCGGCGGCTAACCGCGTGGCGAACCATCTGCAAGGCTCTTTCGCTTTCTAAGCCGCTTGTGCGGCGGCTAACAACTTTGTCGAAAACCTGCGCCCCATCCAATTTTTCTAAGCCGCTTGTGCGGCGGCTAACGTTCAGCCAAAGGCAATAGAGCATAGTTTGAGTTTCTAAGCCGCTTGTGCGGCGGCTAACGACAGAAATTTCGGAGACCCCATCCTCATGAATTTCTAAGCCGCTTGTGCGGCGGCTAACGCCGCACAGGTGCGTTGGTGGCGCGGGCGTATTTTCTAAGCCGCTTGTGCGGCGGCTAACTTTGATATTTCAGGGTGTTTATTTTTTTTCATGTTTCTAAGCCGCTTGTGCGGCGGCTAACGTGCGAGAAACGCATCAACTATTAAAAAATTTTTTCTAAGCCGCTTGTGCGGCGGCTAACAAACTCGCTCACCTTTGTTTTCGTTTTCAGATTTTCTAAGCCGCTTGTGCGGCGGCTAACACTTGTTTGTCGTTAAATGCGCGCGAAGGCTTTTTCTAAGCCGCTTGTGCGGCGGCTAACAGCGGCGTTTCTTTAATGGTCATTAAACAAAATTTCTAAGCCGCTTGTGCGGCGGCTAACCCCAAGGATCTGATGGTTGTGTTATTTGAAAATTTCTAAGCCGCTTGTGCGGCGGCTAACTTGCGATAGGCTTTCTCATTGCGCCCGTAGTGTTTCTAAGCCGCTTGTGCGGCGGCTAACATTTCAAAACGGGTATGAAGCGACGGATAACGTTTCTAAGCCGCTTGTGCGGCGGCTAACAACAACAGCGTGCCAAACCGTGCTTTTGTTTTTTTCTAAGCCGCTTGTGCGGCGGCTAACGCCGACATATTGGGCGCGTTGGTGTTGTTTTCTTTCTAAGCCGCTTGTGCGGCGGCTAACAGGATCGACACATTCAACAGACACGTAAGCAATTTCTAAGCCGCTTGTGCGGCGGCTAACGCGGGACTCGGAAAACTGCGGCTTGACATGTTTTTCTAAGCCGCTTGTGCGGCGGCTAACTTATGCAGGAGCATGCAAGCAGATTTTACGTTTTTCTAAGCCGCTTGTGCGGCGGCTAACGCCACGGGCATGACGCGCTCATTGCGTCAATATTTCTAAGCCGCTTGTGCGGCGGCTAACTGGCTTACCGCTTGAGCCAACGCCACGATACATTTCTAAGCCGCTTGTGCGGCGGCTAACCTGGAAACAGTCAATTTAATATTTCGGATGACTTTCTAAGCCGCTTGTGCGGCGGCTAACTTGCTCAAAAAGTTGCCGCGACCATTGGCGATTTTCTAAGCCGCTTGTGCGGCGGCTAACCAACATTGCGCATTATTAAGCATTGCTTTGTTTTTCTAAGCCGCTTGTGCGGCGGCTAACCCAAAGTGCTTGCGGGTCTCGTTGAGCAAGAGTTTCTAAGCCGCTTGTGCGGCGGCTAACATGACCGTGTCCTTGTCAAGTCTCAATCGAGTTTTCTAAGCCGCTTGTGCGGCGGCTAACGCACCCGAATTGATTTGGGTGTCGCCTGAGTATTTCTAAGCCGCTTGTGCGGCGGCTAACCACAACTGCAAAACTATGTTGACGATGAAACTTTTCTAAGCCGCTTGTGCGGCGGCTAACAATGCGCAGTCGCTCGATGATGGTTTTTAACTGTTTCTAAGCCGCTTGTGCGGCGGCTAACCAACTGCTACAGGCTCAGGCACAGTTGCAATTTTTCTAAGCCGCTTGTGCGGCGGCTAACCAGCATACGCTCGGTCAATATCTCCCATTGTTTTTCTAAGCCGCTTGTGCGGCGGCTAACAAGAAGTCGACTTTGAGTACACGCTCGCGGGTTTTCTAAGCCGCTTGTGCGGCGGCTAACCACGGTTTGAGGCATTCCATTCTGACATTATTTTTCTAAGCCGCTTGTGCGGCGGCTAACAAATAAAAGCGAGAAAAACCACCCTACGGGATTTTCTAAGCCGCTTGTGCGGCGGCTAACATTGTGGCAAGTGATAAATACCGCTTTCAAGATTTCTAAGCCGCTTGTGCGGCGGCTAACGATGGCGAAATCGAATCGCGTCCAATCAATATTTTCTAAGCCGCTTGTGCGGCGGCTAACATGAGGTTTTTTGCGAGGCAATGGGCGTTTTATTTCTAAGCCGCTTGTGCGGCGGCTAACAATTAGCAACTTCGCTCAACTGCCGCTTTGACTTTCTAAGCCGCTTGTGCGGCGGCTAACATATTCATCAATAGCACCGCCGAATTCCATGTTTTCTAAGCCGCTTGTGCGGCGGCTAACCGCTGAATTTACCGCGAGCCAAACCGCTGTGCTTTCTAAGCCGCTTGTGCGGCGGCTAACACGACAACAGGCACTGCCCCAACTTATGTAGCTTTCTAAGCCGCTTGTGCGGCGGCTAACAAATCCACCGCCTCACCCTTGCAGTGCTGTGAGTTTCTAAGCCGCTTGTGCGGCGGCTAACCGTCAGGTGATATTGAATGTGGTGATGTACAATTTCTAAGCCGCTTGTGCGGCGGCTAACGCTGAGTTATCGCAAATTTCAGAATATCGTTCTTTCTAAGCCGCTTGTGCGGCGGCTAACATTTGTAAGTCTCGCAAAGCTTGTGGACGTAATTTCTAAGCCGCTTGTGCGGCGGCTAACTCTTGGGAAATCATTGTTCCAACAATTCGTAATTTCTAAGCCGCTTGTGCGGCGGCTAACAGCAACTTGACCAACGCTGTATGACTGGGTGCGTTTCTAAGCCGCTTGTGCGGCGGCTAACCTCTAAATGAGAATCATCTAACCTTGGTGATTTTTCTAAGCCGCTTGTGCGGCGGCTAACTTGAAACACAGTCAAATCGTCTTTGTCCGTATTTTCTAAGCCGCTTGTGCGGCGGCTAACAATACCCAATATTTGCTCTTCCAACACTTTCTTTTCTAAGCCGCTTGTGCGGCGGCTAACACGCTCTTTGCACTCCTCCATCTCTTTGCGCATTTCTAAGCCGCTTGTGCGGCGGCTAACGTGTGAATACTTCGGTTAAAAATAGAAACACATTTCTAAGCCGCTTGTGCGGCGGCTAACCTTTAAAAATTACAAAATGTTTGTTACTTTAATTTCTAAGCCGCTTGTGCGGCGGCTAACATTCAGCAATGAATCTGTAACCATCGCCGCCCTTTCTAAGCCGCTTGTGCGGCGGCTAACAAGGCGGTATTGCTTCAAGTTGTGTACCAACTTTTCTAAGCCGCTTGTGCGGCGGCTAACGAATAAAAAACGCCATAACAGGCGGCACATGCTTTCTAAGCCGCTTGTGCGGCGGCTAACTGGTGAAGTTGAAAACAGGTAAAAGTTTTGCATTTCTAAGCCGCTTGTGCGGCGGCTAACAAACGCCACCTTTGGAATCGTGCCCACATTAATTTCTAAGCCGCTTGTGCGGCGGCTAACATGCGCGGGTGTCTGGCAATGCGCAGGTGTCTTTTCTAAGCCGCTTGTGCGGCGGCTAACTTAAGGACGTGAATATTCACGGTTGGTATAACTTTCTAAGCCGCTTGTGCGGCGGCTAACCAAAAGTTTCAGCGGTACGAATTGCAGTTACTTTTCTAAGCCGCTTGTGCGGCGGCTAACGTATTGCGTTTGTTTCAGCGTGTATTGTCAAATTTCTAAGCCGCTTGTGCGGCGGCTAACTGGTTGATGACTATTGGCAAGGGCATTATGGCTTTCTAAGCCGCTTGTGCGGCGGCTAACGTGCCGTTCACATAGCACCGACTATCCGTTAATTTCTAAGCCGCTTGTGCGGCGGCTAACCTTATTACAACGGTTCAAAAGCTGCAAACATTTTTCTAAGCCGCTTGTGCGGCGGCTAACCTTGTGAAGCTGATTCACCTTCTGATTCTAAATTTCTAAGCCGCTTGTGCGGCGGCTAACAGCAGCCCAAGCGAAATATGATGCGCGTCTGTTGTTTCTAAGCCGCTTGTGCGGCGGCTAACGCACTGGTAAATTCAGCCTTGCTTTTTTGCAATTTCTAAGCCGCTTGTGCGGCGGCTAACCGGCACACCAAAACCTGCAGCAACGATGGTCATTTCTAAGCCGCTTGTGCGGCGGCTAACTTTGTTCCCTGACAAAAAATGATATTTTTTATTTTCTAAGCCGCTTGCGCGGCGGCTAACCTGTTTGTGCAGAGGCAATTTCATTTTGCAAATTTCTAAGCCGCTTGTGCGGCGGCTAACACTTACAGCCACATCTTGAGTATTCAAGTTGTTTTCTAAGCCGCTTGTGCGGCGGCTAACAGTTCTTTTGCAAATTCAGGTGCGGACATTTTTTTCTAAGCCGCTTGTGCGGCGGCTAACGATGGTTTTGCAATCCCTGACGGTAAGTATGATTTCTAAGCCGCTTGTGCGGCGGCTAACAATACTTCATCCTTGCTGTCCACTCGCGGTAGTTTCTAAGCCGCTTGTGCGGCGGCTAACACGAGGACTCTTCATCATGGCAAACGATTAAATTTCTAAGCCGCTTGTGCGGCGGCTAACACAGGTATATCTTTAAACCCTCGTTACGAATTTTTCTAAGCCGCTTGTGCGGCGGCTAACTAAGTGTCTGTTTGTATATCTATCTTCAAGATTTTCTAAGCCGCTTGTGCGGCGGCTAACAAATTGCCAACACGAAAGCACCAATTTGTATTTTTCTAAGCCGCTTGTGCGGCGGCTAACGATTTGAAAAAGCACTTTGCCGACCTACCGAATTTCTAAGCCGCTTGTGCGGCGGCTAACTTGAAGGCACAACACGACAAGGTTTTTTGATTGTTTCTAAGCCGCTTGTGCGGCGGCTAACAGTAATTCTACGTTAAAAAAAGCAGTTACGATGCGGGTTAGCATTGATTTTTTGTGTTTTGACCAATGTTTTTCACCGCCATCGTAACTTGTTGATTTTATTAGATTGTTAAATAACGTTAAAAAAATGGGTATGCGGACATACCCATAGCATCATTAAAAATTAGGTACGGTACTATCAACACTTAAGCCGTAACAAGTATAGGCACCTGCCTGTGCAGTTGCCACCACCTGCTGTTTGATAAAAAGGCTAAACACTTTTTGACCGCTTAGACTGTTGATTCGCACATAGGGCGTGTATTTATCATCCACATACTGATTGTAATCAGATAAACGTTGCAATGATTCAGCTTCGCTCACACCATGCCGACGGCTGTATCGACGGGCGAGGTTTTCCTTGCTTGGTTTGGTGCGAACACGCGACACAATTAAGTGACCTGTTACTTTCTCTGCTGGTACAGGTTTGATACTGCTGATATGCACGTAGTCACTCAACCGTGATAGCCATTGCCCCAGTTGCAACCGTTCTAAGTTTGCTTGATTATTGGCAAATAGCCGTATTTTGTTCCCTAGGCCCCCATACGTCACGCCTTTTCGCTCTTTGCACCAGTACTCAGGGAAACTTATACCGACTGCGCTGGTATTGTCTGTTTCTTTGCATGCTACTAAGGCGAGATGGATTTGGGTGTAGAGTTTTGACCAAAGAAAATGAATAGGAATTTCCTTTTCTGGTAACAATCTTAGTTCCTGATAATATTTCAACATTTATTCATTACCTCCCAAAACACCCCCACGAATCAGTGTAGCAATAACATAATGTTGCTGTTCGACCGGAATTTCACCATCCTTTAGCCATTTGAGGAACAATGAATAAAAATCATTTTTTGAAATACGGTGTGCCTCGCCTCGCGAAGTGACCGAACCGTAAGGTTCAATGGCAATGGCCTTTGCGTTTCCATCTTCGGTATACCAAGTATCAATAGTTCGTAAAGCATTGCCGATTTTTTCCGAATGCATGGCTGCGCAATCATTTAGTTTGAATAATATTTTTGTTTTTTCGCCTTTGGGGATACCAAGCACCATTTCTTGCGAAGGCCAAACATGTTGCCCTAAGCCAAGCTTAGCAAATGCAGTGATTTCTAAATATTCAAAACTGTCACCTTTTAGACCATTTTGAATTACGGTAACCAATTGTGCAAACGACTGATTGCTATTATCAGGCGATACACTAAATTTGTTGAGCGAATAATCGTAGGCATTAAATGTCCAAGTTTTTTCGCCATATTTTACCTTGATACAAATAGATTCTGCACCGACACGGTTACGCCATAAAAATCGACCATTGGATATATTGGTTGCATAACGGGTAGCCAGTTCTTTAAATTGATGCTCATCACGATAAGCTCTTACTACTTGATTTATTCTTTCTTCAAACTCTGGAATATTGCAGGCGGTTGGCTCTTCGAGCTGGCCTAAGGTTTTTAAAGTGAATCTAACCCTTAGAGTATCGGAATCGTGCGGTAAGGATGCATCATCTCCCCATGAGAGATTAGGTTCTTTTTTCTCTTCGTCTTTTGCCCCAAATTGGCTTTTTGTCGCACGGTTCCTTTTTTCATGCAATGTAATGGGTTGCCATTTGTCGGATTTGTCAATATCAGACCATAAGCCCGATGTCATCAGCGCGTCGGAAACTTCCATTTTACGGCTAAATGCCAACACGGAAGGCAGTTTAAATGCAGTTGTTTTAGTTGTAGCCATTGTGTTTCTCCTTAGTTAAGTGAACTTAAAAAATCATCTTCAAAATCATCAGTAGCAGCATCTAATCCATTCGCTGCGAGTTCGGGTTGAAGCTGTTGGCCTTGTTGACACAAATACCAGTCTTGTTCGCAACGGTAATGCCAGAGCATATCTATAACCTGTTGAATACGGTGTAAACTGCGCCACTCACCTATGCTGTGGGCGACTTCTACAAAGCACACTGGCGTAGTAGCATCACGGGCATTTGCCACCTCACCTGCCGGATAAACTGGGCTGATGGCTTTATAACCGTTGGTAATGGGCACAATCCAGCCTTTGGCGGGTTTATCCATGCGAAGCCATTCGGCTTCGGTGGTATCGGTAGGCTCAAGTTCGCCTTCCTTAAGCTTGGGTTGGGCTTGGTATTTAAGGGTGGAAAAATCCAGCCAAGCATCCATTAACTCGACATTAGCTTGTTGTTGCTTTAAGGCGTGGTAATAACTGGCTAGTAAATCGGTACGATCCATCAGTACAAATCCAGGCAGCAACAAGCGCTTGATTATTTTCAACAACTTCTGCTCGTCTTTATTGAGGATATGAATAGCGGTAATTTTGTCGATAGAACCTCCCGCTAAGCGGTGTTGATGAGCTAAGTCATAAAGCGTTTGTTTTAGGCCGTTAATCTCAGCCGTCCGGCTTAGATTCAAATCAGGACAGGCCATGACTAAAGAGACTGTCATATTCATTTTACCTTCTTCAATAATAGGCGGTGTTTCTTTAGCTTTGGTTTTTGTTGTCGGCGGGTTTTTGGTTTGGGCAAAGACGCAATCACCGAAGCCTTTGGGTTGGTAGGCGTGTATTTGGTGGCGATGGCAAATGACAGCGCAGCCTTGCAAGCTTAGGTTTTGGCTTACCGATAGTTTTCTAGATAAAGCATGACCAAAACCTAAAAAATGAGTAATTGCTGGAAAGCCATAAGTAAATCCAGCAATGCAATTGGCATCTTGGACGCTGATACGCTCAAAAACAATGTAGGCATTACTCATGCTTGCTCCTCTAATGTGCTGGTTTCTAAGTCTACTTCGGTAAGGGCGTTAAACTCACGCAGTAAAGGCATCAATAGTTTTTGCCATTGTTTTTCGTGCACCACGCCTAATGTAAGTTGTTTGTGTTTGATTTGTCGATTAATCCATTTTGAAAAGTCAATAGCCACACCGCTCGACCAATCTAACGTAGTTTTCGCGGTTTGAAAGTCGTCATCCGGCCTTAACGGGTCTAACCAATATTGTTGATGAGCTGGTAATTGCGATGTTTGTGACCAGCCGTGTTGCTTAAGCCCTTGGATTTGGGCTGCGTAATCGAATACTGCATCGGCAATATCAGTAATGTGTTCACGGATAAGCTGCTTGCGCTGTAGGTTTACGCTGAGTTTGTTAGACTTAACGGCTAACAACAAATTCTTAAGTTCTGTTAGTGGTTCTTTGGCTTGAGCGGCAAGCTGTTTGTTAAATATGGTTTTTAAATGGATAGGCGGCTTGGCTTGTGTTTGCCATTGAGGCGGAATGGCTGGTAATAAAATTAATTGTCCAGAACGCTTGCCATTCAAATTAGAAACGTTTTGATGATTCGTTTGGGTGACCTTTAATATAGCGGTTCCAAGGAACGTTCTAACCGCCTCGGGATTGAACGTTTTATCTGCCCTGGCTTTATTTACAGGTGTATCTTTTCGACGTGCTTCCCAAATTCGGCCATAAATAACTTGCGCCAAACTAGATGAAATCAGCGGCGTTAATAGGTGATAGCCGTTTTCTGGAGTCAGGGGAAAATAGACCTGCTTAGCCAAAGTGTGACTAGATTTGGATTTTTCGTTAAAGGTTAAGTTAAACTGTTCTTGCCACAATTGGAGCTGGGTATCGTCTTCAGCATAAGATTTTAAAGCCGAAGGATCATAGCAGATTATTTTTCCTAGCATTTCGCCTGCACAATCTAACTGCAAAAATTCAGCAATAGGAGCATACTCCGCTGTTGAATAAGCAAAATCTATCGGCAATTTTTCGACGGAATTAACAGTAGTTAAAAGCGTTTGAGGTTGTTGTACGCCAAAAGCCAACGCATTGAAATTTGAAGCTTTTGTGCTGGAATGGGTCAATTTTGCTATATGAGTTACCTCTAACACCACTCCACTGGTCTTATTTGCTGCATCAGCAAGCCATTGGCTAGGCGTAAATTTTTCATCTAATGTCTGGATACTTTTGGCGGTATCGCTTTTTACGTCAAGCAACAAAATTGCATTTTGATAATTTAGGTTAAGCAGTTGCATGTATTTTTCTTGTATATATTCCAGTGCATTTTGCTCTTTAGGCTTTTTCGAATCAAGTAAAGCCTGTACTTGATCTTTCAATTCTTGGCTTTCAGATGAATGGGCAATTTTGTCACCGCATATCTTTAAGGTTTCTTTTAGTATTTTCTCTAACCCAGGCTCTTTTTTCCGTTGGAAAAATGCCTCGATTACTTTAATTATCTGTTGATTTTCCATTAACTGACTCCTCGTTTAAATTTCTTTAAAAACCCCAAGCATTGGGGAGTAATACCACTCATTTATTTGACTTCCATAATCAGGCAACCGCACTTCGCCAAAGCAACGGCTGATATAGGTCAAAGGCTTTTCTAACTGTTCCGCTAAACTCATGTACTGCTCTTGCATATCAAAAGATAACCAGGCTTGATTGCCCTGGGCTGGCGTTACATCAATATTCGTAATATCTGAGACGGCTTCATATTCGATAGGATAAACCTTATCGTTTTTAATTTGCCAAATCGGCTCGCCATCTTCTTCTGTAAGATGCAGGCAATAGGCTTGATCAGGTGAAGATGCCCTAAATGGTTGCTTACGTTGTACTTCGGCACACCAAGAAATCTGATTTTTCCACCAAAGTCGGGCATTATTATTCTGTTCATTGTCTCCCAGTAGTATTTCACGGTAGGCCATGTGTTCTAAAACAGCTAAATTTTTAAAAGGCGATTGTTTACTTTCTTTGTTCATAGGTGGACAGAAAATACTGGGTATGGCAAGCGGTATTGCATACTGTTGACTATCAAGAATTTCGGTTAAGTCGTGGCTGCTTAGTTTGCGATTTTTAGACTCAAACCCTGGTTTTTCGTAGGCAATCTCTTTGCTTTTTAAAGCTTTATGGTTTTTCGCCAGAATATATAGATTTTCTGTTACAGGGGGGTGCTTACGATGCCGCTGTATTCGCCCAGCAATTTGAATAATTGAACGCATAGAACTGGGTTCGGCTATTGCCCAGTCGTAATCATGGTCGCGACCCACTTCCGCCACCGAAGTAGCCAACACGACAAAAATCTGATTGTGCTCTGGATAATGCCTTAAGACGTGTTGAATTTCGGAGCAATCCCAGATGGTTTCTGGGTTTTTACGGTTAAGGGCTTGGTCTAATTTGCTTTCGATAAATGCACGTTGCGCCAAGGGGTGTTGGCTATGGTAAACGCAATAATGAATGCGGTAGCCTACGGGGGCAGGATTTGTATAAAGCAGTCTAGCAATTGCCACTAATGGATTAATATTGGCGATGCGTACCAAACCGATTGAGATTTTTATTCCGGATGAATGCTGTTGGTGATGATCTTTGTGCAAAGTTAATATGTTATCTCGGATTACTGCGCTCATGGCATTGAGTGGCGGTAAATCGCTTTTTGTAGCAATCTCAAGTAATTTTGCTTTACGAAAAACTGATTTTTCTTTCCCTAGATTCGCAATACGCTTTTGAATAAACTCATCATGTGTTTTGATAAAGTTTTTGATATTTTCTTGTTCTGATGTCTGTACATTGAATTCATCAAACCAAGCACAAACAGCGGGCTTTAGTGCATTAGCCTGATTAGTTGCTGCATTAAATACCTGACGCCCAGCTTGGTAGGCTTCAAACAAGGCGTAAGCTAATGCGGGCGGTATGGTTGCCGTGGATACCAGCACGTTTGCCCCTAACATACCCGCCCAATTCACCAAACGAGCCAACGCGGGCAAGTCGTTTAAATCAAATTCGTCCGGTTCATCTAACACCAAGTCAGATGTCAGTAAACGTAACATCGGCACAATTTGTTTACCGCCCCGAACGCCTTCTGTCGCTGGTGTTAAGTGGTCAATCGTGCTGACCAAAATGGGCGCATGTAAGAGTTTTTTGGCTTTGGGCTTGTCTTTAAACCATTTTTCTAATTGACCTTCGTAAGCTTCGATACCGTAAATGACATCAAAACCGTCATCATCCACATCCATTTCTAAACTTTCGCTACCACGAATCGCTAATGGTTCGTCATCAGTTTTTTTGCCTTGATTGATTTTGTTCAGGCGCAAAATGGCCTGTGAACCAATCAACGTGGCAATGTCCATTTTTTCTAGTTCTAAGCGTTCTTGCAGGGCTTCACCTGTTTGTAAGGTTAATGTCCGTAAGCCTAAGGCGACACTGAAACGGCAACCTTTCGATTCATCGGCTAATCCGTACATAATTCTGGCGTTCGCCAAGGTTTTGCCTTTTCCGGTCGAAGCCATGTTGATGCCGAAAAAGCCTTGTTCTTTAACTTGGCTTTGAACCTGTTGGGCCGCTTGGTAGGCTTTGGTTTGCCAAGGTTCTTTATCTTTTTTAGGGCCTTTGGCTAAGGTTTTATTGTATGGAAGCGTGGGTAATTCTTCGCGTAAGCGTCTAAATTTTAGAATAAACTCAAACGCGTGTTGGCTTACGCCGACATTGTGCTCATCTAGTTTTTGCTTGAGTTGGTTTTCTTTGTCGGTATTGGCGTAAGCCAGATACTTGGGGTCTTGCCATTTGGTCTCTACATCTTTGCCAGAATAGTGATGGTCGGCAAGCATTAAGGCCAATCGCGACAAGTGCATTACAAAAGGCTGGCTAAACCACTCAACATCCATTAAACCCTGGCAAGCCAATGCACGTTTTGATAGTTGAATAGCTTTATCCTGCCATGTTTTGCTGATTAATGGCGTGTGATTGGTAAATGTCCAATTGGCTTTTAAAGCTTGTTCTTTCCATTCATGATTCTTGCTATTGAGCGAATTCCAAGAACTTTCAAATTTACTTAACCATGTATTGGGCTGGTCGATTTGTGGTTCTGTTTCACCTTGTTTGGGATAAACGGGTAGGCGATGGTGTGAAACCACTAGCCAAGCCACTAATTTTGCAAAGGGTGGCAAGGTATCGAATGGGTTGTTAAATTCATCAGCGTTAGGATAATCGACTTCTAGTTTTTGCAGAACTTGATTTTCTATATCTTCATTAACATTTGCCAATTTATTAAGCCATTCTTGGTCGCCGCTGTTATCACCAACAAACGCCTGAAATAGCCGTAATGACACCCATTCATGGCGATAAGGCTCAAATCTTTTGGCATTTTGGCTTTTTTTGGTTGGGTTGAGTTTTTCTTGAAACAAGTCGTTGGCTTTGCCCAAATCATGGAATAAGCCCGCAATAGCGGAGGCGATGGCAATGATTTCCGTTGTGGACCAACCTTTTTCCCAATCAAAGTGACTGTGGGGGGTTTTTGTACTATTTACAGGCACAATACCTTCACTATTAAAATTGCAACGATTCCCCACCACCCACAATAACTCACTCCTACTGCGGCTGCGTATCCAATGACAGGCAACCGCAGTATTTTTACTTGCGGTTCGTCGCAGTAATTTTTTTACAGCAATTAGCCCATCTTCAGTAATAACTGTTTGCCATGTGTTGCTGCCAATTCGGTCTGCAAATGCGTCCAACACCCGACGGGTGCGGTTGAGGGCTTTTTTTTCGCACTCACTTACAAAGATGACCATCATGGTGCTTTACCCTCAGTTTTGTACAGGATTGGTTCTTCAATCTCGCTCAATGCATTTGATTTAATTGTATTAAACATATAGTCCAATGCTTTGTGCTCTGTAAACTTTTGCAGCAGTTCTTGACGAAAGTCTTGCTCGCCCATCTTTTCTTTGGCACAAATAAATGCCCAGGGCAATACGATTGCATCTTTGATTAAGTCTGCCACGTCAAACACCAGTGCGCCGCGCCGTGTTTTCCCATGCATGACGGCGAATCCATGTGAAATACCAAGCACCCAAAGGGCGGTTGCGGCCATTCCATAAGCGAGGTAGTTCCCATGATTTAGAAATACATTCGCTGAATCTGTGGCGTTATGATCGCGCGTGAATTCGTTTTGCTTGCATACGTTGCTAGCATATTTATAAAGTTGTTTGGTAAGGCTCGCCTCAAATAAGAGCAAATCACCGACCTTGCTAGCGGTTTCGAGATTTTTTTGATACGTACTTAATCCTTGCACAAGTGCTGAATGTTTGATATCAAAATCCTCTGCTATCAGATCTCTATCCTTTGCCCAAACTTTTTGAATAAAATCAATCCTCTCCCGTTGAAAGTTTTTAGCAACTTTTAGGCGTTTGGCCTCGTCAAACCAAAATCCCAACCAGCCTTGTAAATATTCGGTGGGGCGATATTCACTTTGTGGGGTGAGCCATTCGATTTCGGTTGCCATTAGCAATGGCGTACCGCCTCCGCCACAGAATCCAACCAACACACCTGCACTGGCAAGCATACGCATGGCTGCTTGGGTAATGGATGTGCCTGTACCAAGTAAGAGACAAGTGGTGTTGGCAATGGGAATATTCCAGTAGCGATTTTCGTTTTTATCTTCGGTCAGATATAAGACTCGTCCATCCTTTTGCATCACACGACATTTTTCTAATAAGTAGATGTTGGCTCGTTTTGAATGCAGTATCGCTTTCAGGTCTGTGAGTTGTTCCATTTCATTCTCCGTCTATATGAAAAAACGAAGAGAATCTGTCACAACCTTTATTGGTTTTGGCAACAAGGATAAATTCTTTATATACCTGATACATATGACATTAACCTTTATTCAAATAACTCTTTTTGTCGTTTAAAACGACAACTGTCTATTTGCTTGTGTGACGCTTAAATTTATCAGTTTAATTTCTTAACGACTCACTTATGATTATTTTGCCTTGGCACCATTCTATACCTTTTGATATTTGAATTGATTACTAACTATCAATTTTTTCATTCTATGAAATGTATTGCTGTGCTGTAAAACTGCATTGTGAGTTCAAATTTTTTGTTATATTGGTTCATTCAATTAAATATTTACTATTGGGTTATGCTGTATGCAACCCTCCCTATGCAACATCATGGAAAAAACCACAACACTCATAATTTGAAGCACAGAATAGCCCTTTACACAAAGTACTATTTAGCGACCCTACGAGTATAATGTGGCTTTGTCACGCACCATAACCATATCCGATGTCCGCTCCAAACTCCATATCGCTTCTTCTACCCCACCTCAAAATCGGTCAACGCTACACCTCGCCTATGCCGCATGGCTCTGCGGATGCTTTGTTTTTGGCGCAGTTGGCCATACATCAAGCTACTATCAGTCAACATACTTTGGTGGTGCTGTGCGCAAATGCGCAAGATGCAGCGCGGTTGCTAGCTGAAATTGCTTACTTCGATTCAACGCTGCGGGTGTTGCAGTTGCCCGATTGGGAAACGTTGCCATATGACGCGTTCTCGCCCCACCATGATTTGGTGTCTGAGCGTTTGCAGACTTTATACGCGCTGACACAGCGGCAGTGTGATGTGTTGCTCGTGCCTGTCTCGACCGCTTTGTATCGTTTGTCGCCGCCCTCTTTTTTGCTGGCTCGAACGTTTTCGTTTGCGCAAAACGACACGCTGGACGCGGCGGTGTTGCGTGAGCAATTGGTCAATGCAGGTTACACGGCGGTCAGTCAGGTGGTCGCGCCTGGGGAGTTTGCGTTTCGTGGTGGTTTGATTGATTTGTTTCCGATGGGTTCGGTGTTGCCGTTTCGGATTGATTTGTTTGGCGACACGATTGAGTCGATTAAGACTTTTGACGTGGACAGCCAGCGCACGCTTTATCCTGTGCCCTCAGTGCGTCTGCTTCCAGGGCGCGAGTATCCGACCGATGAGGCGGCTCGTGCGGCATTTCGCAATGCATGGCGCGAGCATTTTGAGGGCGATCCCACGAAGCACGCGATTTATAAGGACATCGCCAACGGTGTGTTTAACGCGGGGATTGAGTATTATTTGCCGCTGTTTTTTGACGCATCGGCAACGTTGTTTGATTATCTGCAAACACATTCAACCATTGTGCTACACGGCGCGGTCAGCGAGGCAGCGCAGCAGTTTTGGGCGGATACACAGTCGCGCTATGATTTTTTAAAAGGCGACATCACGCCGATTTTACCGCCTGAGCATCTGTTCATGCGCGAGGATGAGTGGTTCACACGCATGAATGCATTTGCGCAATTGGCTTTGCGTGCGGATGCAAATGTATCGGGGCATTTTGCCGAGCGCATCACCACCGTACCTGATGTGCGCGTGTCGATTACCGCGCAGGAGGCGCAGCCTTTCGCTCGTTTAACCGATGCACTGCGTGCGAACACTCGTGACGGAGTGCGCACGGTGCTGCTCGCTGAGAGTTTGGGACGGCAAACGACTTTGAGCGACACGCTCTCGCGTCAGCAGATTACCACGCGGGCATTGGCAGATTGGGCGCAGATTGTGGGCGCGACTGATGCCGATGTGCTGTACATCAGCCACGCGCCGTTGGAGCGTGGTTTTGTCGTTCAAAATCAGTTGTGTTTGATTACCGAAAATGAGTTGTACGCCAGCAGCACAGGCACACGGCGCACGAACCGCTCTGGTGCTCGGGACAAAACCTCCAATGTCGATATGATGATTGCCTCACTCTCGGAGTTGCGCGAGGGCGACCCAGTGGTACACAGCGAGCACGGTATTGGGCGTTATCATGGTTTGGTGAATATGGATTTGGGCGATGGCTTGACTGAGTTTTTGCATTTGTCCTATGCCGATGATACGGCGTTGTACGTGCCTGTGGCGCAACTCTCAGTGATTTCACGCTATGCAGGTGCCGATCCCGAGCACGCGCCTTTGCACAACCTCGGCACTGACCGCTGGGCACGCACACGTAAAAAAGCCGCCGAGCAAATCCGCGACACGGCTGCTGAATTGCTGAATTTATACGCTCGACGTGCGATGCGCGAGGGTCATGCCTTCCCGATGAATTTCGCCGATTACGAGGTATTTGCCAATGATTTTGGCTTTGAGACCACGCCTGATCAAGCCAGCGCGATTGCCGCCGTAACTCACGATTTACTGGATGCCAAGCCGATGGATCGTCTGGTCTGCGGTGATGTTGGCTTTGGCAAAACCGAAGTCGCGCTGCGTGCCGCGTTCATCGCCGCCATGGGTGGCAAGCAAGTGTGCATCCTCGCACCGACCACTCTGCTCGCCGAACAACACTTTCAAACCTTTTCTGACCGCTTTGCCAATTGGCCGATTCGCATTGCCGAAGTATCGCGCTTTGTCACGGGCAAAAAAACCAACGAGGTGTTAGAAGGTTTACAAAAAGGCACCATCGACATCGTGATTGGCACGCATAAACTGCTCTCTCCGAATATTCAATTTGAGCGACTTGGTTTGGTCATTATTGATGAAGAGCACCGCTTTGGTGTGCGCCAAAAAGAAGCGATGAAAAACCTGCGCGCCGAAGTGGACATCCTCACGCTAACCGCCACGCCGATTCCGCGCACCATGGGCATGGCGATGGAGGGCGTGCGCGATTTATCGGTGATTGCCACCGCGCCACAAAAACGTTTGGCAATTAAAACGTTTGTGCGTCGCGAGGAGAAATCCGTCATCCGCGAGGCGGTATTGCGCGAACTCAAGCGCGGCGGACAAGTGTATTTCCTGCACAATGAAGTCGCCACCATCGAAAACCGCCGCGAGATGCTCGCCGAACTCATCCCCGAAGCGCGCATTGCGATTGCCCATGGTCAAATGCACGAGCGCGATTTGGAGCGTGTCATGCGTGATTTTTACCACGGGCGTGCCAATGTCTTGCTCTGCACCACCATTATTGAGACTGGGATTGACGTGCCCAACGCCAACACCATCATCATGCACCGTGCGGATAAATTCGGCTTGGCGCAGTTACATCAACTACGCGGGCGCGTGGGGCGCAGCCACCACCAAGCCTATGCTTACTTGCTGATTCACCACGAGGACTCACTGAGCGCACAGGCCAAACGTCGTTTGGAAGCGATTTGCCAAATGGAAGAACTCGGCTCAGGCTTTTTCCTTGCCATGCAAGACATGGAAATTCGCGGCGCGGGTGAAATTCTCGGCGAAAAACAATCGGGCAACATCACCGAAATCGGTTTTAGTTTGTACAACGACATGCTTAACGCGGCGATTAAATCGCTGAAAAAAGGCAAAGAACCCGATTTGACTGCGCCACTGGGCGTGACCACTGAAATCAATCTGCACACGCCTGCCCTACTGCCCGATAACTATTGTGGCAGTGTGCATGAACGTTTGAGCCTATACAAACGCATGGCGAGCGCACCCGATGCCGCGACCCTTAACGAGATTGCCGAAGAAATCATTGACCGCTTTGGTGAAATGCCGACCACTGCTCAAGCCCTACTCGAAACCCACCGCTTGCGTCTGCGTGCTGAACAAATGGGCGTGACAAAAATGGACATTGCGCACGAACTCGGGCAAATTCACTTTGCTAAGGATGCGCCAATTGATGGACTCTCGCTCATCAAACTGATTCAATCCGACCGCAAAGTGCAACTGAACGGACAAGACAAAATTAAAATCACCTACGCCATGCCTGAGTTAAAGGATAAGGTTTTACGTGTGAATCAATTGTTGGATCAATTGCGCGTGCAGCCGCATGATTGAGCCCTATTCTATGCACGGCTCAATTTGAGCAAGATTTTATGCCCAAATGACCAAAAATCAGGTTACAATACCGCCTATGAAAACAGCAATCCGCCCCTTTTTTGATGTAACGACTTTAATGACGCAAGGTCGTTGGCAAGTTTTGCATGAACGTTTGGGTTCATGGCGTTAAGTCTCGCCTATACTAAATCAATCCCCAAACGCAACCGCACAGAACCCTCTGGCGGTTTTTTTATGTAAAACTCATTGCAAAATATCGAGAACCCTATGCTCACTCAAACCCAATTCACCCAACTGATAGAACAAGGCTACAACTATATTCCCTTGTCCATTGAGACTTTTGCCGATTTGGACACACCTTTGTCCATCTATCTCAAATTAGCCAACGCACCGTATAGTTATCTGCTTGAATCGGTTATCGGGGGCGAACGCTCAGGACGCTACTCCATCATTGGTTTGCCTTGCCACACCCGCTTTACCAAGCAAGACGGCGTGGTGCGCGAATTCGCAGGTGAGGTATGTGTCGCTGAACACGCGGATACGGATTTATTCGACTTCACCCGCACCTACCTCAAACGCAAAAAAGTTCCCAAACTCGATGCCGACAGCCACGCGCGCTACAGCGGTGGTTTGGTCGGTTATTTTGCTTACGACACCGTGCGCGAAATTGAGCACAAACTCGCCAACAGCACACCGCCCGATGATGTCGGCATACCCGATTTGCACCTGATGCTCTCGGAGGAACTCGCGGTGGTGGACAATCTGCTCGGTAAAGTGTATTTAACCGTCTATGCCGATGCCAGCCAGACCAATGCGTATGAACGCGCAGTGAAGCGTTTGCAATACATGCTGGATACTTTGCGTCAACCGCTCACCCTGCCCTCTAGCCCTGCGATCACCGAGCATGAAGCGCGTTCGGATTACGGAGATACTGCGTTCAAACGCGATGTATTGCGTTGCAAAGAATACATCAGCGCGGGTGACTGTATGCAGGTAGTTCTCTCACAACGCACACAACGCCGCTTTGAAGCCGAACCGATTAATTTATACCGCGCCCTGCGCGCGCTCAATCCTTCGCCGTATATGTACTTCATGCACCTGAATGACACGCATGTGGTTGGTGCATCGCCTGAAATTTTGGTCAAAATGGATGCCGAACGCATGGCAACCGTGCGCCCGATTGCAGGTACGCGCAAACGCGGTGCGAACGAAGCCGAGGACGCGCGCCTGTCTGCGGATTTACGCGCGGACGCCAAAGAATGCGCCGAGCATTTGATGCTCATCGACTTGGGGCGCAATGACATTGGGCGCATCGCTGAGATTGGCACGGTTGAGGTCACTGAGCAAATGGTCATCGAAAAATACTCACATGTCCTACACATGGTTTCGAATGTGCAAGGGCGTGTGCGCGAAGATTTAGACGCGATTGATGTGCTCAAAGCGACTTTCCCCGCAGGCACATTGTCGGGCGCGCCGAAAGTTCGCGCGATGGAGATATTGGACGAACTCGAGCCGACCAAACGCGGTGTGTACGGCGGTGCAGTGGGACACATCGGCTTTTTTGACAACATGGACTTGGCAATCGCCATCCGCACGGCGGTGATTAAAAATCAACAACTGTACGTGCAAGCAGGCGCAGGCATCGTCGCCGATTCTGACCCTGATTCGGAATGGACGGAAACGCAAAACAAAATGCGCGCCGTGTTGCAAGCCGCCAGTTTGGCGTGCGCGGGGTTGGATACACAAATTGCGGGGAGCACATTATGAGCAAAAATAGCCATGTTTTTATGATTGACAACTACGACTCATTCACCTTCAACCTCGTGCAGTATTTCGGTGAGCTGGGTGCGAAGGTCACGGTCAAGCGCAACGATGAAATCAGCCTTGCCGACATCGAAAATGCTCAGCCAACGCATCTGTGTCTCTCGCCTGGCCCGTGCACGCCAACCGAAGCAGGGATATGTTTAGAAGCGTTGGATTACTTCAAAGGTAAACTGCCCATCCTCGGCGTGTGTCTCGGTCACCAATCCATTGGTCAGGCGTTTGGTGGGCGCATCGTGCGCGCACGCGCACCCATGCACGGTAAGGTCGATGTGTTGCAGCACACAACTGAGGGCGTGTTTGCCAACCTACCCAATCCATTCAACGTGACGCGCTACCATTCGTTGGTGATTGAGCGCGAAACCCTACCCGACTGTTTGCACATCACCGCGTGGGCAGGTGGGAATGAACACACAGGCGAAATCATGGGGGTTCGTCACAACACATTTAACATTGAAGGCGTACAATTTCACCCAGAATCCATCATGAGCGAACATGGTCATGCCATGCTGCAAAATTTTCTCAATCAAACCCAAGGTTAAGGAACACCATGCACACCAAAGAAATCATTGAACAGCTGCTCCAAGGCAATGACCTGCCGCCCATCGTCATGCGCGACTTCGTCACCCAAATGATGACAGGCGGTGCATCGCCTGTTGCCGCTGGCGCGATTTTAATTGCCCTGCGTGCCAAAGGCGAATCGATGCGCGAATTGGTCACCGCCGCCGAAGTAATGCGTGATTTTGCCAACCACGTGGTCATGCCAGAAGGCACACCCTTATTGGACATCGTCGGCACAGGTGGCGATGGTACATCAACGTTTAATATTTCAACGACTTGTTTGTTTGTGATTGCCGCAGCGGGTGGACTGGTTGCCAAACACGGTAATCGCAGTGTTTCGAGTAAATCAGGCTCAGCCGATGCCATCGAAGCTCTCGGCGCAAATTTAGATTTAAATGCCAAACAAGTCGCGCAGTGCATCAGCCAAACAGGCATGGGGTTTATGTTTGCGCCCAACCACCACCCTGCGATGCGCCACATCAGCCCAATTCGTAAAGAACTCGGCGTGCGCACCCTGTTTAATATGATCGGCCCACTGGCAAACCCTGCCAATGCGCCGTACATGCTCATGGGGGTGTTTTCACGCCACCTTTTGCCCGTCATGTCTGAAGCCTTGCGCCAACTGGGGACAAAACGCGCACTGGTGGTGCATTCTGAAGACGGTATGGACGAAGTATCGATTTTCGCCCCAACTTATGTGTCTGAACTCAAAGACGGACACATTCGCGAGTACACCATAGATCCAAAACGCTTCAATTTTAAATATGCAAGCATCCAAGACATTCGTGTGCAAAGTCCCGAGCAATCCATCGCCATGATGAAATCTGCCCTGAGTGGCACCCCCAGCGCGGCACATGACATTGTGGTGTTGAATTCAGGCGTGGCATTATATACATTGGGCTTGTGTCAGACCATCGCAGAGGGCGTGACAAAAGCGCGCGAAGTCATCGCCTCAGGCAAGCCCTTAGAAAAAATCGCTGAGTACGTCGCTTTTACTCAGCAATTTAAAGAATAAAGTAAAGAATGAATGCATCCCCATGAGTGACATTTTAAATAAAATCATCGCCACCAAACACATCGAAATTGCACGCGCACGCGAATTGGTTTCCGATACCGAAATGGTCAACCTCGCGCAAGCCGCACTGAAAAACAACCCCACGCGCGACTTTGTCGCTGCGATTCGCTCACGGGTGGACGCAAAACGCTCGGCAGTGATTGCCGAAATCAAAAAAGCCTCACCCTCTAAAGGCGTGCTGCGCGAACACTTTTTGCCTGCACAAATTGCACGTGAATACGAGCTCGCGGGTGCGGCGTGTCTGTCGGTGCTCACCGATGAACAGTATTTTCAGGGACACGCCGATTATCTCAAATCTGCGCGTGCTGCCTGCTCATTGCCCGTGTTACGCAAAGATTTCATGGTCAATGACTATCAAATCAATCAAGCACGTGCATGGGGGGCTGACGCGATTTTACTCATCGCCGCCGCGCTGACGTTTGAGCAAATGCGCGAGATGGAAGCCCATGCGTTTGAATTGGGCATGGCGGTTTTGGTCGAAGTACACAACCGCGAAGAACTGCACACCGCACTCAAATTACAAACCCCTTTGCTCGGCATCAATAATCGCAATCTGCGCACATTTGAAGTCAGTTTACAAAATACCTTTGATTTACTCGCCGAAATTCCAGCGGACAAAATCGTGGTGACTGAATCGGGCATTGCTACGGCAGACGATGTGGCACAGATGCACGCACACAAGGTTTATGCCTTTTTGGTCGGTGAAGCGTTTATGCGTGAGACCCACGCGGGTGATGCACTCAAAAAACTATTTTTCTAAACCATGTCCCACATCGAATATGAAATCGCTTTGGACTTGGGACAGACTTGTCCCAATGAGGCTTTTGCGTGGCTGTCACAATTGCCCGATTGCACCTATGTGCGCACCACGCAGTTGCTCAATATTTATTTCGATACCCCCAATCATGATTTGAAAAAAGCCAAGGCAGCCCTGCGGTTGCGATACGATACCCAAGCCAACTGCTGGCTACAAACCCTCAAAACCGCAGGACAGCAACGCAACGGTATGAGCGCGCGTCAAGAGTGGGAAGTCGCCTTGCCTGCATCGGACAGCGACACGCCGCCCACATGGCAGTTAGAACTATTCGCCGCCGATGCGCAAGCCTACCTTGCACCCATCGCCGACAAAATGCGTCCGCTGTTTCACACCGATTTTAAACGCGATATATTTGATTACCAACAGGGTGACAATCATTATGAGTGGGCAATTGACCGTGGAGAAATCCGTTCAGCACAGAACGAACATACCGCACATATCAGTATTCAAGATTTAGAAATTGAACTCAAGCAAGGCAACGTTGATTCAATGCAAGCACTCGCTGAACGCGCGTGCACTGCGCTCAATGCCCAACCACAACGGTTATCAAAAGCCGCGCGCGGCTATGGTTTGTTCTCAAGCACCAAATAAATATTCAGAGCCTCTATTCATAATACAAAAAAGCCACTCCGTCATACCCGTGAAGGCGGGTATCCAGCTCGTCGCTCTAACTTTTTAGAATTTAATTTTGAATGAGTGATTGAATTAAAAAACAAACTGGATTCCCGCTAAAACCGTGCGGGAATGACCACCCAAAGGTCAGTGTTTTTGACAACTTCGAGTAGTGCAGAGGTCTCATTCGATAGTCGGAAAAAAACCAAAAGCGCGGAATCCCGCGCTTTTGTTGCCTAAATTGACAGAGCCATCACAGCATCAACACATCCGAAATACGGATGAGTTCTTTATCTATTACGTGATCTTTTTTAATCGCATCGGTCAGTGAGGTGTAGGCGATTTGACCTGAAATCATCCCCGCCATCACACCACGACGACCAACCATCAAGCCTTCCACAGCCGCCACACCCAAACGCGAAGCAAGCACGCGGTCGGCGCAACTCGGTGAGCCACCGCGCTGCAAATGTCCGAGCACCGTGACGCGCAAATCATAATGCGGCGCACGCTCGCGCACGCGGTTTGCCAACTCGTACACCCCGCCCTCTTCGCCTTCGGCAACCACCACCATAGAAGCGACTTTGCCCAATTGCGAGGCGCGGTCTAAAGCAGCAAACATTTTGTCCAAATCCAAATGCTCCTCTGGAATTAAAATGTCTTGTACCCCACCCGCAATCCCGCTGTTGAGCGCGAGAAAACCCGCATCGCGCCCCATCACTTCGATTAAAAACAATCGATTGTGCGACGTTGCCGTGTCGCGAATTTTATCAATCGCCTCAACCACAGTATTGAGTGCGGTGTCGTAACCAATCGTGGTGTCCGTGCCATAAATATCGTTGTCAATTGTCCCGGGCAAGCCAATAATCGGCACATCGTATTCGGTACCAAAAATCTCCGCACCTGTGAACGAGCCATCACCGCCGATGACCACCAAAGCGTCCAATTTATTTTCTTTGTAGTGCTGGTAAGCAATCGCGCGCCCTTCAACCGTCATAAATTCTTTGCAACGCGCAGTGCGCAGCATCGTTCCACCTTTTTGAATGATGCCTTTAACGTCGCGCGGCCCCAACTCTTTCATCTGATTGTCGACCAAGCCTTTGTAGCCTTGCTCAATCCCCACCGCGACCAAATCGTGATAGGCACATGCGCGCACCACTGCACGCAGCGCTGCATTCATCCCTGGCGCATCGCCACCCGAAGTCAATACACCCACCCGTTGAATACTGGGTGTTCTTTTTTTAGTGCCCATAATCGCCCTTATTTTTACAAAAATCATATTTCGACATTTTACCTTTTTTTCATGAACAACCTGTGTCACTTTCCAGTGCATTGACAAAAATTGGGGGATGTGGGGCTGTGTTACAATATCTGCCATCAATGATACTAAAAATGACCATGCACCCAGCCAAAATACTCTTTTCCGACAGCCAAGCACCGCGCATACTTTCACCCGTTGAACACTATGCGGGAAATGAACGCTTTATCGAAAAAGCCTTGCGCAAACAACACGATGTGCAAGGCGTCTTTGACATCACGCTTGATCTTGAGGACGGTGCGAGCGTGGGTCAAGAATCGGCTCAAGCCAAACTATTTGGCCATATTTTAGCCAGTACAAAAAACGTCTATCAACGCCTTGGCGTGCGCGTTCACGACCCATTACACACACATTTTTCTATGGATGTTGAGGAGGTATTGCAGACAGGCAAACAAGCCCCTGCGTATTGGATGATTCCAAAAATCACAGGTTTGGCGCAAGCAAAATCCACAATCCAAACCATCATTCAAAGTCACGTTCGACATCAAATTCCCCTTGCACCCATTCATTTGTTGATTGAAACCCACGGCGCACTGCATGATGTGTACGACATCGCGGCTCTGCCTGAGATCGAAAGTCTATCGTTTGGCTTGATGGATTTTGTCTCTGCACACCACGGCACCATTCCAGCCAGTGCCATGACCAGCCCGATGCAGTTCAATCATCCGATGGTCGCGTACGCCAAATTAGCGATTGCGCGGGCGTGTGCCGCGCACGGTAAAGTCGCCAATCACAATGTCACCACGGATTATCAAACCGCTGGCGTAGCCTTCGCTGATGCACGCCGTGCGCGCGACGAATTTGGCTATTTGCGCATGTGGAGCATACACCCAAATCAAATTGACGAAATTTTGCAGGCGTTCGCGCCCGATGCTGATGAGGTGCAATTTGCCGCTGATTTATTGCTCAAAGCAGCCGCAGCGCAGTGGGGGCCGATTGCGTTTGCAGGCAAATTGCACGACCGCGCGAGTTTTCGGCATTATTGGCTGATTTTAGAACGCGCCCATCATATGAACAATATCCTTCCGCTATCGGTTGCACATTGGTTTTAAATATGTCCGTTGCAAAAAATTCAGAACATCCCCTACGCTCACGTCCCTTCATTGCCTTGCTCACCTACCGCTTGACCGTGATATTGTGTTACCAAATCACCAGCGTGGTGGTTGGCTGGCAGGTGTATCAAATCACGGGTAGCGAGTTGGCCTTGGGCTTAATTGGTTTGGCGGAAGTCATCCCGTATTTTTCCACTGCACTGTTTGCAGGCTATGCAGTGGATCACCTCTCGCGTAAATTTTTGGGCACTCTGGCATGTGGTCTGCTCATCGTGATGTCGGCAACGCTGTGGTGGGTTTCATCCGATGTCGGCATGGTGTGGACACGTGCGTTTGGCGCGTTGCCAATTTACCTTGCGATTGGATTATCGGGGTTTGCCCGCGCATTTTTAAGCCCAGTGTACAACACCCTATTGGTGCGTTTGGTTGAGCGCAAAGACTACGCACGTGCCACAGGTGTCGGCACCAGTATTTTTCAGTTCGCACAAATCGCGGGACCTGCCATTGGCGGTGGGTTGCTCGCTTTGGGTGATTTGACTTGGGCGTATGGTGTGACGTTCATCTGCGCGCTCATCGCCATACTCGCGTTGCAATGGATCCCCAAACACGCCACCAATCCCGTTAAAAGCCAAATACAACACAGCCTCGCCAGTGTGTTTTCGGGCATTTCAGAGGGTTTAAAATTTGTGTTTTCACACCCGATATTGTTGGCGGCTTTGGCTTTGGATATGTTTGCGGTCTTGTTTGGTGGCGCAATGGCATTGTTGCCCGCCTTTGTGAAAACCGTGTTGCACAGCGGTCCTGAAACCTTGGGCTTGTTGCGTGCCGCGCCTGCCTGTGGTGCGATTCTCATGGGGATTTACCTCACACGCCGCCCGATTAACCGTCATGCGGGGCGGATATTGCTCTTTGTGGTGGTCGGCTTTGGCTTGGCGATGATTGTGTTTGCACTGTCTCAATCGTTGTGGCTGTCTTTGACTGCCTTGTTCGTCTCAGGTGTGTTTGACAGCGTCTCTGTGGTGCTGCGCTCCACCATACTGCAACTGACCACACCAGACGAAATGCGCGGACGGGTATCCGCCATCAACGGAATTTTCATCGGCTCATCCAATGAATTAGGCGCATTTGAATCAGGTGTCGCCGCACGGCTGATGGGCTTGGTGCCATCGGTGGTGTTTGGCGGTTTGATGACACTGGTGGTGGTTGCGGTGGTGAGTTACTCCGTGCCGAAATTGCGCCGATTACATATTAGTGATTTGCTGTAACTTATTTCATAGCCTGCTTTAAATAAAACCCCGCCAATTCAAAATCCTGCGGATAGGTTACTTTGATGTTTCGCGCATCGCCCTGCACCAGTAGCGGCTGATAACCCGACCATTCCATCACACTGGCTTCATCGGTAATCGTTTGCGCAACTTCTTCATCGGTGAGCGCGTCACTCAAGGCGTTGTACAATCGACTAACCGTGAACATTTGTGGGGTTTGCGCACCCCAGAGTACGTTTCTATCGACGGTCTTTTTGATGTGGGCATGGTCGGTCGAGAGTTTGATGGTATCGGTCATCGGCAAGGCGAGGATGCCACCAACCGCTTGCCATTCAGCGCTGTATTCAAACTGCGCTTGCGCTTCACGCCACACCTCATCACGCAAGCGCAATATACTTTCATTGCTCACGCACGGACGCGCCGCATCGTGCACCATGACCCATGCCTCATCGTTCGCGCCCAATTGCGCATCCAGTTCTGCCAAGCCGTTGCACACCGATTCAGCGCGGGTTTCACCCCCCACCGACAAAATCGTTACTCGGTCGTGTAGGCTGAACTGTGCCAATAGCGGCGCGATGCTATGAGCGAACCAATCATCTGTTGGCGAAATCACCACATATACACGCGCAATTTCAGGCACATTGAAAAAGGCTTGTATCGTGTGCCAGAGCATCGGCGCGTCATGGATGTTTTGATATTGTTTCGGCACCACGCCCCCTGCGCGCGCGCCCACGCCAGCGGCACAAATGAGCGCGTAAAGCGGATATTCAGAGATTTTATGTGCAGTATTCATAGGGTTTATTGTATTCGAATTCGTGTTTGAGTCGTGTATTTGTGCGCGAAAAATCTAACGGTTTGAGATATTTGACAAAAATGCTTGACCAAAAAGTTAAATGCAATGATAATGAGAATGATTCTTCTTTGTGATTTTATTAAGGACTTCTGCCATGAAAAAAATTGTATTTCCCATGCTGCTAACCACCACCTTGATTTTAGGTGCTTGTGACAAAACACCCACACCTGAAGCAACTAAAACTCAAGCCGTACCACAAACCAGAGAACCCATCGCCGCCAATGATTTAAGTGGGGAAACCAAAACCTATCAACAATGGGTAGAAGGACAAATTGATTGGCTGCTGTCTGACACAGAAAAATTTGTCGCTGCTTTAAACACAGGCAATGTGGCAGAAGCCAAGCGCATTTACCCGTTGGCGCGTATGTATTTTGAGCGTTCTGAACCGATTGCTGAAAGTTTTGGTGATTTAGACCCGCGCATTGACAACCGCGAGGCAGACCTTGAAAAAGGTGAGGTTTGGACGGGTTTTCATCGAATCGAGAAAATTTTATGGACTCAAAACACCACCAAAGGCACGGAGCAATTGGGCAAACAGTTGATGAATGACATCAAAGAGTTGCGAGCAAAGATCCCAACGGCCAATGTTACGGGCGAATTGATGGTGCAAGGCTCGGTGGACTTGCTCAACGAAGTGTCCACCAGCAAAATCACGGGTGAAGAAGAAATTTTCTCGCACACTGATTTGTATGATTTCAAGGCCAATATCGAAGGTGCAGAAAAAATATTTGAAATTTTCACCCCCAAACTTCAAGCCAAAAACCCCGCTTTGGTCTCTGAATTGACAGAAAAATTCAAAGTCATTAACGCGTTGTTGGACAAACACAAACAAGGTGATGGTGGCTACGTCTCCTACACCCAACTCACCCAACAAGACACCAAAGAACTTGCCGAAGCCGTGAATAAACTGGGCGAACCTTTGGCACAAATGGGCATCGTTTTAAAATAAGCCAAGTAGATTATGAACGCAAATACTCAAAACACACCTGTTCCCTCTCGTCGAAATTTTTTAAAATCCATCGGTGGTGGCTCAGTCGGTTTGGCATTGGGCAGTGGCTTGGGCTTGGCCGCCTGTACACCCAAGTCATCAACCCAAAATTTTTCGGGGGATTACAGCGCAATGGCGCAGCAAAGCCATCCATTCTACGGTACACATCAAGCAGGGATTGTCACACCTGCCCAACGCGCGATTTATTTTTTGGTCTTGGATTTGCACACACAGGACATCGAGGAAATTAAAACAGTTTTTAAAAAATGGACTGAATCGGCTGCCAAATTGATCCGTGGCGAAAACATTCAACCCTATGGCGACAACCCCTTCCTTCCACCCGTTGACACGGGTGAAGCCGATGGTTTGGGGGCATACGGTTTGACTTTGACCTTTGGCATCTCACCTGCGTTTTTACAAAAACTCGGTTTGTCTGCACACGCGCCATCCGAATTTGTCGATTTACCACTTTTTCCGCGCGATCAAATCAAGCCTGAGTTTTCTGGGGGCGATATTTGCATCCAAAGTTGTGCCGACGATGCGCAAACCGCTTTTCATGCAGTGCGCCAATTGGTGCGTCAAGCACGTTCTTCGGTGACCATGAAATGGAGTCAATCGGGCTTTAATGCCTTTGATCACAGTCAACACACCCCGCGCAATTTATTTGGGTTTAAGGACGGGACAGCCAATCAAGCAACCTTAAAAAATGCCGACCAGCATGTGTGGGTCAATACACCCAATTGGCTTGCGGGTGGCTCCTATTTGGTGGTGCGAAAAATCCAAACCCACCTCGAAACATGGGATAGAACCAGTTTAAAAGGTCAAGAGGAAACTTTCGGACGCACCCGCCGCAGCGGTGCGCCGATGGGGGCTCAAGCAGAGTTTGACCACGCAGATATTCAGAGCAAAGATGCCAACGGCAATCCAGTGATTCCTGATGACTCTCACATGGGTTTGGCGAAAAAAACGGGACTACAAATTTTGCGCCGCTCGTTTTCTTTTGCCAGCGGTATTGATGTGACAACGGGGCAGTTTGATGCGGGTTTGTTGTTCATTTCATTTCAAAAATCGCCCGCACAGTTCGTCGCCCTACAATCTGCGTTTGGACGCATGGATCGTATGAACGAATACATCACGCACACAGGCAGTGGCTTGTTCGCCTGTTTCGGCGGTGTTCAAGAAGGTGGTTATATCGGTCAAACTCTTTTAGAACAGCAGAAAATTGGATAATTGGATATGTGTATTTTTTCAAACAAGCACCGTGGTTTGCTCCGTACGTTACTCGCCCTCACATGGATCATCGGTATCATTGCGCCGATAGATAGTTTCGCACACCACACAATCGCCCCGCACCCGCACGCAATGCAGAATGAGACAGCCAATACAAAAGTCAACTTGAGTCCATTGTTTGTTCATCTATCGGATGCCATGGGTGCGAGCAAAAACCATGATTTTGAAACTGCAAAAGCACAATTGGCGCACATTCATCGCGCTTTTGAAGGTTTTGAATCGCGCCAATCGCCGATGGGGCAACAGGTTTCTGCTGCCTTACAATCAGCCTTGCAAAACCCCAGCGGCGAGCATTTATCTGCACTATCCAATGCTTTGTACGGATTTGAGCAGGAGCAAAACCCCATTGACCACAGCAGCAAAAAAGAAACATTCAAAGCCAAAATAACCCCAGCCTACGAAGAGTTGTATCAAGTCATCAACCACGCTTCAAGCGACAACATCACCGAACTGCAACAAGCCTATCAGCAGTTCAATCAGGTGTGGCTAGGCAATGAGCGTGTGGTGCGCAACACCAGCATGGCACATTACGGGCGGATTGAAACCGCCATGGCTTTGATGCGGGTTGCCATAGAATCAAGCCCGCCGAATATGGATAAAATCAAACAACAATCGCTCCATTTAAAAACAGCTTTGGACAGTTACAATTCGGGCGAAACCGCAGCAGTCACGCAGAGCGCACATACGTTAAATGACGGTACGCAATTGCTGCGCGAGGGTTTAAATGCCTTTCAAGCCAATAACATCAGCGTGGGACAAGATAAACTCACTCGCTTTATCGAAATTTGGCCGAGCATAGAAGGTGATGTCAGCACACGCAATCCCGCGCTGTACAGCCGCATCGAAAGCCAAGTGCCCGTGATATTGGCCAAAGGCAACGAACCTGCGCAGCAGATGGCATTGAGCGGACTCATCGATGAACTTGACCGCATCAATCCGAATCAACAATACAACGCGGTCGATGCCATGCTGATTTTACTGCGTGAAGGTGTTGAAGCGATGTTGATTGTCATCGCCCTCATCAGCGCGCTCAATGTTGCCAAACAACCACAAGGCAAAAAATGGGTTTATTCGGGGGTTCTCGCGGGATTGCTCGCCAGCATATTCGGTGCAATTGCTTTGCAACGTTTATTTCCAGCCGTTACCGCAGGTGCTCATCGAGAGGTGTTGGAGGGGTTTGTTGGTTTATTTGTGGTGGTGATGATGCTGATGGTCGGCACGTGGTTGCACAGCAAATCCAGTTTGCAATCATGGAACGCCTACATTGCCAAACACATGGGCAGGGCTTTGACCACGGGCAGTTTGGTCTCGTTGTTTGGTTTGAGTTTTTTATCGGTGTTTCGAGAAGGCGCGGAAACCATTATTTTTTACGCAGGTATTTTGCCCAAAATCAGTATGAATGATTTTTTGACGGGTATTTTTGCCGCCTTGCTGGTGCTTGCGGTTTTGGCCATGGTCTTACTCAAAACCTCCGTCAAATTACCGATTGCCAAACTATTTAAAGTACTGACTTGGGTCATCTACGCATTGGGCTTTAAAATTCTCGGCATCAGTGTGCATGCCTTACAATTGACGGGCTATGTGTCATTAACATCATTGTCGAACAAATGGCTTGAAAACAGTGAGTTAGGGCTTTTTGCCACGGTTGAAACTTTATGTGCGCAGGCGATGTACATCCTTATCATTCTCGCGATTCAAGGGTACTTTAAGCGGGATACACACCCATTGACTGTCACACAGACGCAATCATAATTGTCGCAGCAATCAAAATGCCACAACGCTGTGGGACACGATTACACCACCCCAAAAATGCCAGTAATGGTAAAATCCTGCCTCATGAAAGCCCGTGTGGCAAAGGTGTTTACCCTAAAAATTGGGGCGGAATAATTGACGATGAGGCAAGCGATGGTTTGGATGAGCCGTAGGGTGGGCAAAAGCACTGCTTTTACAAAAACTGCGCTTTGCTTGTTTTGGTCGTCCACTTTTTGTTACCCAATTGACGATTTTAACCATGTGTCAATATCGAACAGAATTTATTGAAAACCTCAGAATAAATCAGATTGGTGGGCAATGCCCATCCTGCAGCACACAGTCTCACCACAATGTATTTAAACTTTGAAAGTAATCATGTCCAACCACCACGATAAAATCCTCATCATCGATTTCGGTTCACAAGTGACCCAACTCATCGCCCGCCGTGTGCGCGATGCGGGCGTATTCGCTGAAATTTATCCCTACGATGTCACACCTGAATTTGTAGCCAACTACGGCGCGAAAGGCATCATTCTCTCAGGCGGGCCGAACTCGGTCACCGAGGGCGATACACCACGCGCACCGCAAATTGTGTTTGAACTCGGCGTGCCTGTGCTCGGCATTTGCTACGGCATGCAAACGATGGCTGAGCAATTGGGTGGTAAGGTCGAAACCGCCGAAGCCCTCGGCAAACCGCGCGAATTCGGCTTTGCAAAAATCCGTGCGCGTGGGCACACGGCATTGTTCAATAATATTCAAGACGAGACCAATGCCGATGGACATGGTTTGCTCAATGTGTGGATGAGCCACGGTGACTCAGTATCCAAAATGCCCGAAGGCTTTTCGCTCATGGCTGAGACCGATGCATGCCCAATTGCGGGCATGGCGGACGAAACACGTAAATTCTACGCAGTACAGTTTCACCCCGAAGTCACGCACACGATTCAAGGTGAAGCGATTTTGAGCCGTTTTGTTAAAGAGATTTGCGGCGCAAAAGCCGACTGGGCGATGGGTGATTACATCACCGAGGCGGTGGCGAATATCCGTGCGCAAGTCGGCGATGAAGAAGTCATCCTCGGTTTATCAGGTGGCGTGGATTCATCGGTCGCCGCTGCGTTGATACACCGTGCGATTGGCGACCAACTGACCTGTGTCTTTGTGGATCACGGTTTGTTGCGTTTGAATGAGGGTGACATGGTGATGGATATGTTTGCCAATCACCTCGGTGTGAAAGTCATCCGCGTGGATGCGGTGGACACGTTTATGGGTGAACTCGCAGGCGTGACTGACCCTGAAGCCAAACGCAAAATCATCGGTAAAGAGTTCGTGGAAGTGTTCAATGCCGAATCCGCAAAACTCATCAGCGCGAAATGGTTGGCGCAAGGCACGATTTATCCCGATGTGATTGAGAGCGCAGGCAAAGGTAAAAAAGGCGCGCACACGATTAAATCACACCACAATGTCGGCGGTTTACCCGAAGACATGCATTTAAAATTACTTGAACCGTTGCGTGAATTGTTCAAAGACGAAGTGCGCAAACTCGGTGTGGCTTTGGGCTTACCACACGAAATGGTCTATCGTCACCCGTTCCCGGGTCCCGGTTTGGGTGTGCGGATTTTGGGCGAAGTGAAAAAAGAATACGCGGATTTATTGCGCCGTGCGGATGCGATTTTCATTGAAGAGTTGCGCAAAACCATTGACCCTGAAACGGGTAAAAACTGGTATGACTTGACCAGCCAAGCGTTCGCGGTATTTTTGCCCGTGAAATCGGTCGGCGTGATGGGCGATGGTCGCACGTATGAATACGTGGTCGCCTTGCGTGCCGTACAAACCTTGGACTTTATGACCGCGCACTGGGCGCATCTGCCGTATGATTTACTCGGTACGGTCAGCAACCGCATCATCAACGAAGTGCGCGGCATCAACCGCGTGGTCTATGATGTGTCGGGCAAACCACCTGCGACGATTGAGTGGGAATAAGACGCATGGGCTGAATATTCAGCCCATTGTTTATATGTCTGGCACACTATTGTTTGCGATTAAATTTTAGCACCCACAGCCATCGTGTCCCATGATCGCTTTGATTTGCTCGGGCGTTGCGGGTTGTGATACATCACCGTTGGTGGACTCGATGAAATACGTCAGCGCGTAGTCCATCGTGCCCGCATGGATGCGCAACCATGTCGCCAACTCTTGCGCGAGGATGTAGGCGTATTTCGTGTCGCCTTGCGCCACTGCATCGCGCACCTGTTTCATCACGCCAAATACTTGATTGTGCTCGCTGATATGACAACCCGCCGCAGGGAAATTTAAACGCGCCATCCACCCTTCTTCGAGGTCAAAATGCGCACGGGTATGCGCGATACATTGGTCTAAAACGCTCAATAATTCTGCTTCAGGCGTTTGTGCCAATACATTAAGCAAATCACTCATCTCATGGTGCACCGCGTCCAACTGCGCGTTGTGTGTCAACATTTCATCGTCCCAAACGCTGATGGGCTTATCAGTGCGCTGATCTAAGGTAGGGTAATCCATGTCACTTCTCATTTCTATTCAGTTTATTTTGAGCCCACATGTGAACTCAGATTAGAACCAACGACAGCACGGTTCAATCGATCACGCACCGCGTACCATGCCTCATCATCGGGTAAGGTTTCAACCACAATCTGCTGTGCCGCATACCCATCCAAGGTACGCAAAGCATGGTATAAACCACGCGCAAAGCCAATGGCATCGTTGGGCAGACGAATGGCGTGCGCGTAATCCTGCACCACAAAGTCATCCGAATAATACAACGCCACACGGGGTATTTCGCTTGCATTTGCCACATGTGACCACACCATCGGCGTTGTCGGTGCGTAGTGCGCAAGCAAACTGCCCGAAACACGCGGCGCATGGTTGTCCGTCTGATGCGGAAGGATGGGCGCAACCCCTGTGACACGTTGAATATCATTTGGTGTGATGTGCCCAAAGCGCAAAATACGCGGCACGCCTGTGGTCAAATCCACAATAGTCGATTCAATGCCAATGTCCGCTGCATCACCCTCAGGTACATCAAGCACCCACACCGCGTCGCCAAACTCCGCACGCACGTGCTCGGAACGGGTCGGACTGACACGCCCAAATTTATTGGCAGACGGCGCGGCAATACCCACGTTTGGGTTATTTTTAATTTTTGCCAACTCGCTCAAAACATCTTGAAACACAGCGTGGTTCGGCGAGCGCAGCGCGATGGTGTCCTGACCACCCGTGACACACGCATCAATCTGCGGATGTTTCGGCAACACCAAGGTCAAAGGCCCAGGAAAAAACGCCGCCATCAACGCGTGGGTCAGTCGCCAGATCGCGTCGCTCATGCGCGATTCGTCAACCCAATAACGAATGTTCGCATCGGCCGCAATGTGCGTGATGAGCGGGTGATTGGTCGGGCGATTTTTCAGCGCGAAAATCTGTGCCACCGCTGATGGATTGCTCGCATCCGCCGCCAAGCCATAGACCGTTTCGGTTGGTAGAGCAATGACTTCGCCCTGTGCGAGTTTATGTGCTGCGGTGTGCGTGTCCGTGTTCATTTGATATTGTTCGATTTGTGTCAACACGCCTGCTAAATTGCGCTTAACATCTCTGTCCTGTATGTGCAGCACGTGCAACCCCAAGTCTTGCAAAAAAGCATCTCGCTGCCGATCGTAATCGACCTTATTGTCATGCGAGTCGCCATCAATCTCAAGCACCAAACCAATCGCGTGACAGAAAAAATCAACGATGTAATTGCCAATGATGCGTTGACGGTCAAAATCCAAACCATTTAATTGTTTTTGTTTAAGCGCATTCCACAAAAGCACTTCAGAAAGATTCCCCGCCTTGCGCAAAGCGTGGGCTTTTTCTTTTAGTGCAGGGTTGTAAGGAAGTTGATTTAATTTACGCATGGTTTTGTTTGAGTGCTGTAACTACCCCGTCAGGCTGCGCCTGCCACCCCTTCTGAAGAAGGGGAATCCGTCGTGCCAATTCAATGGCTTTTAACATTTGCAATTCAAGCAAATGATTCAATGACTTTCTATTTTGCAATTTAGGCAAGTTTTTCAATATCATGGTGGTGGCAACACACGGTCAATTCCCCTTCTTCAGAAGGGGTGGCAGGCGCAGCCTGACGGGTAGTATTGTGGTATTGGTATTCTTAAACTCAATCACCCACACCGCCCGACAAACCCAGTGTTTTCATCGCCGCTTCGCAGCGCGCCACCACTTTTTCCATGCGCTTGCCGACGAAATTCACATGCCCCATTTTTCGCGCACGGCGTGGTTCGGCTTTACCATACAAATGCACAAAACTATCGACTTGACGCAAAACACCTGCCCAATCGGGATTGTGGGGTTGGTTGTTTTCATCGAACCACACATCACCCAAAATATTCAACATCACCGTTGGGCTGTGCTGATGCGTCGCGCCCAAAGGCAAGCCCGTCATGGCGCGCACTTGTTGTTCAAACTGACTGGTCAACGTTGCATTTTGCGTGTAATGCCCAGAATTATGCGGGCGCGGTGCCATTTCATTGGCAACGAGTGAGCCGTCTTGCAGGATAAAAAACTCCACACACAACACACCAACGTAATTCATCGCCTCGGCGATTTTTTGTGCGGCTTGTTGCGCAGTCGCGGTCAATTCATTGGATGCGCTCGGTGCGGGTACAGTGGAGGTATGCAAAATCCCGTCGCGGTGCACATTTTGTGCCAACGCATAATGCGCCACTTCGCCATCCCAGCCACGTGCGAGCAAGGCAGATACTTCAAACTGTAAAGGCAAACGCTTTTCGAGCACACAAGGAACCATTTTAAGCCCTTGCCAAGCCTGCTCTAAATCATCCGCCGTTTTCACTGACACTTGCCCTTTGCCGTCATAGCCCAAGCGTGCGGTTTTTAAAATCGCAGGGAATAACTCTGCACGGCTTTGCGCGGCGCGCAACTCGTCATTCGAGCGTATCACCGCATACGGCGCAACAGCCACGCCACCTTTTTGTAAAAACTCTTTTTCAACAATGCGATCCTGCGCAATCGCCACCGCATCGCCCGATGGCGCAACTGGCACGACTTGACCCAATTGACGCAACACGTCGGCAGGGACATTTTCAAACTCGGTGGTAACTGCCGCGCAGTTCTCCGCCAGTAATTTCAACGCCTGCTCGTCATCATACACCGCACAAATATGGCGATTCGCCAACTGCCCTGCGGGGCTATTGGCATCGGGATCAAGCACCCAAACCGCGTAACCCATCGCTTGCGCAGATTGGGCAAACATACGACCGAGTTGACCGCCACCGAGTACGCCGAGGGTGGCGGGAGGATTTATTGACTGATTTAAAACTTTCATGACTTACCCCAGCATCATCCCAGCCGCATGGGCATACTGCTGCGCGCGAAACTCGGTGAGTTTTTGCGCCAAGCTTGCATCCGTCATTGACAAATTCGCAATCGCGTGCAGTGCCGCATTCGCCGCGCCTGCTTCGCCGATGGCGAACGTCGCCACAGGCACGCCTTTGGGCATTTGGACAATCGAATACAGTGAATCTTGACCACCCAAGTTTTTCGTCGGCACGGGTACGCCAAATACAGGCACAATGGTTTTCGCCGCAAGCATCCCCGGCAAATGCGCTGCGCCGCCTGCGCCCGCGATGATGGCGCGGATACCACGACTTTGTGCGGTTTCGGCATAAGCAAACATGTCGTCAGGCATACGATGCGCCGAAACGACTTTGGCTTCGAACGCCACACCAAATTGCTCTAAAATCTCGGCGGCTTTTTGCATAATAGGCCAGTCAGAGTTACTGCCCATAAGAATACCAATAACGGGGGCTGCTGTATTCATGTTTATCCTTTTTTTTGGCACAGATGCACAAAGGCGCATCACCTGCGCCCTATGATTATTCTGCTAAATCTTTACCCGTGATTTTCACCAAAGCCTCGCGGTATTTCGCCGCAGTCGCATCAATCACGTTCTGCGGTAATGCGGGCGCAGGCGGGGTTTTATCCCAGTCGAGGGTTTCCAAATAATCGCGCACGTATTGTTTGTCATAACTCGGTGGCGAGATGCCGACCTTGTACTCATCCGCAGGCCAGTAGCGCGATGAATCGGCAGTCAAAACCTCGTCCATGACGTGCAACACGCCGTTTTTGTCCAAGCCAAATTCAAATTTGGTGTCAGCGATGATGATGCCTTTGCTCGCAGCGTAATCCGCGGCTTTTTGATACAGGGCAAAACTCACTTCTCGAATTTGCTTGGCCAACGGCTCGCCGATGCGCGCCACCACTTCGTCAAACGAGATGTTTTCATCGTGCTCACCCACGTCGGCTTTCGCAGCTGGGGTGAACAGCGGTTGTGGCAATTTTTCTGCCAATTGCAATCCTGAGGGCAACTCAATGCCGCAGACTTTGCCCGTTGCCAAGTAGTCTTTCCAGCCTGTGCCGATGATGTAGCCACGCACCACGGCTTCGACCAAAATTGGTTTGAGGCGTTTGACCACGACCGAGCGACCTTTGACCTGCGCCACTTCATCGGGTGAAACCACGGTGGTCGGGTCGATACCCGTCAAATGATTCGGTACCACATCGTGCAACTGCGCAAACCAAAAGTTACTCATTTGATTGAGCACCTTACCTTTTTCGGGAATCGGTTCATTCATCACCACATCAAACGCAGACAAACGGTCGGTGGTAATCATCAGCAGATGGTCGTCGTCAATGATGTAGGTGTCACGAACCTTGCCTTTGGCAAGCAGAGGTAGAGATTTAATTGAAGTGGCGTAGAGTGCGGTCATGGTGATATGTCGATGTATCCAAAAGTAAAACGCCCAATGAGTGAGGTTCTCATTGGGCGAGCCAAGTATCGAAACAGCCGATATTTTATCGTAATTTCAATAGTTTAGGCACGATTTTATAGCCTGCGATTACAACACATCCACCGCATTGAGTTCAGTAAACGCTTTCATCAAACGCGCCACCATCGACTCTTGACCTTTGCGCAACCACACACGCGGGTCGTAGTATTTTTTATTCGGTTTTTCATCGCCTTCTGGATTGCCGAGTTGACCTTGTAAATACGCTTGTTTGTCTTTGTAGTAGTTCAAAACACCTTCCCAATTCGCCCATTGCGTATCGGTATCAATGTTCATTTTGACCACGCCGTAGCCAACCGATTCTTTGATTTCCGCTTCAGTTGAACCTGAACCACCGTGGAACACGAAGTCCAATGATTTGGCGGGTAAGTTAAATTTCTCCGACACGTATTTTTGTGAGTTGTCCAAAATTTTTGGGGTCAATTTCACATTACCAGGTTTATACACACCGTGCACATTGCCAAACGAAGCCGCGATGGTAAAGCGAGGACTAATCGCTGAGAGTTTTTCGTAGGCATACGCCACGTCTTCGGGTTGGGTGTACAGAGCCGATGCGTCCATGCCTGTGTTGTCCACGCCGTCTTCTTCGCCGCCTGTACAACCGAGTTCGATTTCGAGGGTCATGCCCATTTTGTCCATGCGCTTGAGATATTGCTCACAAATCTCGATGTTTTCTTCGAGCGTTTCTTCAGACAAATCGAGCATGTGTGATGAAAACAAAGGTTTGCCCGTTTGCGCGAAAAATTCTTCGCCCGCGTCCAACAACGCATCAATCCACGGCAAGAGTTTTTTCGCCGCGTGGTCGGTGTGCAAAATCACGGGCACACCGTAGGCTGCCGCCACTGCGTGGACGTATTTCGCGCCAGCCACCGCGCCGAGAATCGCTGCTTGTTGACCTTCAAGTTTCAAGCCTTTGCCAACAAAGTTGCTCGCACCGCCATTGGAGAACTGCACGATGACAGGGGCTTTGGCTTTGGCTGCTGCTTCAATCACCGCGTTAATCGTATCGGTGTTGACCACATTCACCGCAGGCAATGCAAAACCGCCCTCTTTGCACAAAGCAAAAACCTTTTGTACATCATCACCTGAAATCACACCTGCTTTTACTACGTCTAAAATCTTAGTCATTGTTTACTCCAAAATGTAAAATGGTTTGTCCGCGAAGAATTAAGCACGGGTTTTTAAAACAGCCACTGCAGGCAATTCTTTGCCTTCAAGGAACTCGAGGAACGCGCCGCCGCCCGTAGAAATGTAACTGACTTTATCGGCAATATCGTATTTGGCAATTGCCACCAAAGTATCGCCACCGCCCGCAATCGAGAAGGCATCCGAATCGGCAATCGCCTGCGCCAACACTTTCGTACCATTGCCAAATTGATCAAATTCAAACACGCCCACAGGACCATTCCAGACAATCGTACCTGCGGATTTGAGTTGCGCTGCCAAGGCTTGCGCAGTTTCAGGGCCGATGTCCAAAATCATGTCGTCATCTGCCACCTCAGAGGCTTTTTTCACAGTCGCGACGGCATCCTTGCCAAATTCTTTGGCGCAGACCACATCGGTGGGAATCGGTACCGTCGCGCTACGAGCCGACATTTTCGCCATGATTTTTTTCGCTTCTTCGACCAAATCGGCTTCAACCAAAGATTTACCAATCGGCAGACCTGCCGCCAACATAAAAGTGTTGGCAATACCACCGCCGACAATGAGTTGATCCACTTTATCCGCCAAACTGTCTAAAATGGACAGTTTGGTCGAGACTTTCGAGCCCGCGACAATCGCCACCAATGGTTTTTTCGGCGCAAACAAGGCTTTGCCCAAAGCGTCCAATTCCGCCGCGAGCAAAGGTCCCGCCACCGCCACAGGTGCGTATTTTGCAATGCCGTGCGTGGTTGCTTCGGCGCGGTGCGCGGTGCCGAATGCATCATTGACATACACATCGCACAGCTTTGCCATTTTTTGCGCCAGTTCATCGTTGTCTTTTTTCTCGCCTTTGTTCACGCGACAGTTTTCCAAAACCACGACTTCGCCCACAGACGCGTTCACACCATCGACCCAATTGGCTTGCAAATGCACGGGCACACTGCCACCGAGCAACTCGCTGATGCGATCCGCAACGGGTTTGAGCGAGTCTTCAGGCTTCATTTCACCCTCGGTTGGACGACCCAAATGCGAGGTAATCATCACCGCCGCACCTGCTTTGAGTGCCATTTGAATCGCTGGAATTGATGCACGAATGCGCGTATCGTCTGAAATTGCACCCGCGTCGTTGAACGGTACATTTAAATCCGCACGGATGAATACGCGCTTGCCTTGCAAGGCATTTTGTTCTACCAACTGCGCCAAGGTTTTCACTGTCATTGCTTTCTCTCCTCAATTAAAAATCTTTTTTAAATCTTTATATGCGACCCAAAACTGTTGTTTTTAGAAGCCACAGCAGCCACAAAATTCACTCCTCATCATACGCCTGCTGACATCCAACATCAATCACATTTCAATTGCTCAAGATTGATTTGGCTTATACATTGGGGCTTGTAAGACCTATAACTCAAACACTGCCATTGATTCGACATGTGCCGTGTGTGGAAACATATTCACCACGCCCGCACTGACTAAACGATAACCGACTTGATTGACCAACGTATCGGCATCGCGCGCCAAGGTGCTTGGGTTGCATGACACATAGACAATACGCGTTGGGCGTTCAGCCAACGTCAATTCACCCAAGGCTTTGCACAACGCATCTGCACCTTCGCGTGGTGGGTCAATCAAATATTTATCGATTTGACCCAAGGCACGCAGACCATCGGCGGTGGCTTCAAACAGGTTTTGACAATGAAATTCGGTTTTATGTTCGAGTTGATTGACCACAGCATTTTGCAACGCGCGCTCGTTCAACTGCGTCGAGCCTTCCACGCCGATAACATGCGCCGCACGGGTTGCCAAAGGCAGTGTAAAGTTACCCAAACCGCAAAAAAAATCCGCCACGCGCTCATGCGGCTGCACATCGAGCAGGCGCACCGCGCGCCCAACCAAAACTCGGTTTATGTGAAAATTCACCTGCGTAAAATCCGTCGGACGGTAGGGCATGCGCACGCCAAATTCAGGCAAATCGTAATACAGGTTTTCAGTCGTGGGGTAAAAAGCATGCACGGTGTCAGGACCTTTGGGTTGCAGCCAAATATCCATATGATGTGTGTCTGAAAACGCTTTGAGCAAAGTTTCATCCTGCGTGGTCAACGCCTCCATATTACGAAACACCAAAACCGTGTTCGCCTGCCCAACCGCCACTTCAATCTGTGGCATTTTGTCGCGTATGCTTAATGCGCCGACCAATTCGCGCATCGCGGGCAAGGCATCGGACACATGCGGCGGTAGAATTTTGCACGAAGTCATATCGACGAGAAAACGCGCGTGTTTTTCATGAAAACCAATCAGCACCCCGCCTTTTTTCTCGACATAGCGTGCCGACATGCGCGCACGATAACGATAGCCCCATGTCGGTCCCATAATCGGGCGCAATATGGATTCGGGTTTGACTCGACCAATGCGTTGAAGGTTGTCTTCTAACACGCGTTGTTTGATGGCAACTTGCGAGCGCGGATGCAGGTGTTGCATCGCGCAACCGCCACAAATGCCAAAATAGGGACATTCTGGTTCGACCCGTGATGGCGAGGCGCGCAGCACCGCGATGGTGCGGGCGATATCGTAATTTTTTTTACCACCCATTAATTCAGCGCGCACGGTTTCAAAAGGCAGTGCGCCCTCCACAAACGCTACTTTGCCATCGCGGTGCGCAATCCCACGCCCTTCAATGTCCAAAGACTCAATTTCATAGGTGTCCACTGGACGGACGATGGGTTTGAGTAAACCCTGTTCTCTTTTTAATCTGCGCTTGCGCATGGATTCCCTAAAACGATTCTAAATAAACTCTGTGCCAAGCAATCACGCATGCTTGTGTGTTCAGCGAACGCTTAACGATTTGGCAACACTTTCAATGGATCAATCGGCTTGGCATTTTGGCGCACTTCAAAGTACAACTGCACACGCGAGGCATCGGTATCGCCCATGGTGGCAATTTTTTCGCCCGCCACCACGCGCTCACCCTGTTTGACCAGCAGCGTTTGGTTATTGGCGTACACACTGCTCCATGTGTCGTTATGGCGAATGACGATCATATTGCCATAACCACGCAGACTATTACCCGCATAAATCACTTCACCACCCGACGACGCCAACACAGCCGAACCTTTGTCACCACCGAACACGATGCCTTTGGTCAAATTGCCATCAAAACCGCGCACCACAGAACCGCTGTGCGGCCACAACCAAGAAACCGTGTTTGTGATGACGGTGTTGGTCTTAATCTCAGGGTCGCTCACTGTGGTTTGTGTTGGTTTAGGACTCACCGCCACATTGTCCCCTCCCAGCGAGGGACTATTTTTGGCATTGGGTTTGACACGCAACACCCAGCCCACCTCAAGGTAATTCGGATTGGTCAAGCCATTCCACGCCATGATGTCGGCATAACTCACGCCATTGGCTTGCGCAATCAAACTCAGCGTATCACCTGATTTGACTCGATACATGCCCTGTACATTCGCTTTGCGCGATTTGCTCACATTGCTTGGTGTGGTCACACAAGCGGACATGGTCGCGCCCAAACAAATCACCAAACCCAACTTTATCCACCAACTGTTTAAAGACATCATATTCTCCTCAACTTCGAGTACCCTCTAACAAAGGCACAAAATGCACGGCGTCCAAATACTCTATTTGCCATTCACGCAAAGACACTCGAATCACACGCACCAATTGTTGCGCGCCTTTTTCATTGACCACCACAGGCGCGACCAAAACCCCACCCACGCGCAACTGCTCCAATAATCCTTGTGGCATCGACAGCCTAGCCGCAGCCAACACAATCCCATCAAACGCACCCATTTCTGCCCAACCGAGTAAACCATCGCCAAAGCGAAGGGTTGGCTGATACGCTAAAACGCTCTGAACCTTTGCCAAGTTGACCATCGCCAAGTCGTACAAAGGCTCGATGCGCTCAATGCTGTACACCTCAGGCACAAAACATGCTAACACAGCGGCTTGGTAGCCACAACCCGTGCCAATTTCCAATACCCGCTGACACGCACCGCCCCAACGTTGCGCGCCCACACGCATTAAACTCAACATCCGCGCCACAGTTGATGGGTGCGAAATGGTCTGTTGATGGCCAATCGGTAAAGCATCGTCATCATACGCCCTGAAGTAAAACGCTTCATCCACAAACACATGACGTGGCACGCGCGCCATGGCCGCCAACACCACCTCGTCACTCAAATTCAAATGACGCAACGCATCCACCATCAGCGCGCGTGATTTGCTCAAAATCTCAGGATGTGCCCGCCAATCATTCGCCATGTTTTTCAGCGTTCCCTCTTGTGCAATTGAATACAGCGGACGCGCTTGCTTGGGCGCAAAGGAAATCGGCGGCTTCTGCACCACCTCGTCCTGCGCTGCTTGCAAAGTTCGTTGCACTTGACTCAAATGCTCAAACTTGGGTTTGATTTTTTGCATGAACATCCTATGTCGGCTAAATATGGGGATTCAACGCCACTGTGTTGAACCACTCACGTACCTGCGGCATTTCATTAAACCCCGTCATATCGACCTGCAGCGGCGTGAGCGACACCGCGCCACTGGCCACCGCATGAAAATCTGTACCTGATTCGCCGTCTTTAACCTCTCCTGCCGCGCCAATCCAGTACATCGTCTCACCACGTGGATTTTGCACCTGATGCAAATCCTGCGCCCAGTGACGGCGACCCAAACGCGTCACCTCTAATCGATTCAATTGATTGATGGGTAAATTCGGAATATTCACATTCCACAGCATGGCACGGCGCACATTCATCGCCAAAACCTGCTGCACAATCACCCGCGCCACCCGCGCCGCATCCTCAATGTGCGCCCAACCGCGTTCAACCTGAGAGAAGGCAATTGATGGCACGCCGAGCATAAAGCCCTCCATCGCTGCGGCGACCGTACCCGAATACAAGGTATCGTCCCCCATGTTTTGACCGTTGTTAATCCCAGAGACCACAATATCAGGCTTAACATCAAACAGCCCCGTTGCCGCCAAATGCACACAGTCTGTCGGCGTACCCGTGACCGAATAAAACCCGTTGGACGTTTGACGCACCGACAGTGGATGCCCCAAAGTCAAAGAATTGCTTGCGCCTGAACGATTTTGATCGGGTGCAACCACCACCACATCACCCAAATCTTTGAGTGCGTCATACAACGCCTCAATCCCAGGGGCGTGATAACCGTCATCATTACTCACCAAAATTCGCGTCATATTTTTCAAGCCATTAAAAACTTTTAAAAATCAATGTATTAACATAGAATATCGTGTGATACCATAGTGAAATCCATATTCAGAATCAACATTATAAAGCGTAGTGCTTTGCTTTACAGCACAAATCCCGATATAATGTCGGCATTCGGGGCGTAGCGCAGCCTGGTAGCGCACTTGCATGGGGTGCAAGGGGTCGTGAGTTCGAATCCCACCGTTCCGACCAATAAACCAAGGCCTCACAGTTTTTAGTTGTGAGGCCTTTTTTATAAAAAGTAAATTTTGTAAGTTTTCCCCCAACATTTCCCCCAACAAAACCATTTGCTTTAATAGCAAAGAGGACGTCTTTTTAAAAAATTGTACACAGTGTTTTTTTTGATGTTTTCGAATATTATGCTGATACAAGTACAAAATTATTATATTCGTAACATTTTCGCAACTCGTTATTTTCCAATACAATCCAGTGATATCCACTTTAAAATCAAGTCTATTCAAACATACACAAGCAAATGGTTTTGTGCAATAATGAAACTGTGCTTGAAATTGGTTTGTATTGGAAACATGATTTTGAGCAATGCTTGGCACACCTCTTCTCCGAGCAATTCGATTTATCGAATAGAGGTATTGACACAAACCATGTTTCATGGATAAAACCATGTTACAAATTAAACCATTAAGGCTCTCGCAAGTTGAACGCACTTGTTGACGTTTAGTGTGAGGCTACTGAATTCCTTTTGTTTGAAATTGATTTCAGCAAAGGCATAAACCTGAGATTTGATGATGGTTGAAATTTTAAGTAATTTTTATTAGCTTGAAAGATCAACCCAGTATCATTTGAAATGATTGCCCCAAAATTATTGGAGCAAATGTGTGGGTGTTTGGTTGTTTTCAAACATCTGCACCTACATCTAAAATTTGATAAATATTTAGAGTGCCTATTCTTTTTTGTGCTCTAGGTTATTTTGAACTTAAAAACCCTGTGCGTTTTGGCAGTGGCTTTCAACTCGCGACTAACTAATTTAGTTAGTCGCATCTATATTTCTCAAAAATTTTTGAAATGCTGTGATTTTTGCAAGCATTCGTGTATTCACACGTTTGCGCTAAATCACTTAACGGCAACTTTGGGCAAGTTGCAGGGGTGTTACATTTCAAAATTAAATTCTATTTGGCGACATTTGGTCGCCTTTTACCGTTTTGCCCTTAATTCCCCCAAAAAATCTTTATCAATTTTTTATTTGGAGTATTGAAATGAATCAAAAGTATATCAATTTTTCTTCCCCCTTGTTGTCAATGGACACCTTAGTAGCTGTCGTGCATCTTTGTCGTTCGCAAATATACAACTTGATGGATTTAGGGCTTTTTATGCGACCTGTAAATATTTCAGAGCGGCGAGTGGTTTGGCTATCGTCTGAAGTGGAACAATGGCTCGAAGCAAAAGTAGCAGGTAAATCCGATAATGAAATAAAAGCCTTGGTTATTAGATTAAAAAAAGAACGTAATTCAGGGGAGAAGTAAAATGAACAACCCTCAATTGTTTCGAAAAATATTGGGAGATGCTGGCGCAGTCAAAGCAGTGCGAATTATCGCCGATGGCCAACTTCATCGTTTAGAAGATGGCTCATCGCTCAGAGTCAGCGATATCAAAAGCATTGTTGAAGAACGAGACCATCCATCAGTTGGCGCAGTGGTGAGCGTGCTGGCACGGCTTTAAAAGTAGTGCGACAGCGCACCAATACGTTTCCATTCGAGACATATTGGTGTCTGCCACCGATTTCACCGCACTTGGTGAATCAAAGTCCAGCCTGTGCTTAGTTTGGCGGTACTGGTAAGTGTGGCGGGCGTGGCAGAACTGGCGAGACTGGCAATACTGGTGAAACAGCATATTTATAGGCATTTCACTGGGATATAGTTGGATAGTTCTCACAGATTTGCCAGTTCTGCCACATTCACCACAAAAATGAGATTTGGGTCAATCAAGACTCAAACTGAATTGAATCAACCACGAAATGAATGTGTCACAAACAAAATGGGGTTCAGCCGCGTAGCAGTGGCAGGCGTTCAGCCTGACATCCTTTGCGGTAGCAAAGGACTGGGGGAGCCGAATCCGAATTGCCAAGCAGATTTGCATTTGGACAATCGTCCAAATGCAAAGCGTCGCGCAGGCAAAGACTCGCCCAAGCGAGTCGGTTCGGGTTTGGGGGGCGCAGCCCCGCCCGTCAAGCGAAGCGCGACTCCCCTGTTCGGACTGCACGAAAGTGTAGCCGTGACTCTCAAAGCGAGAGCGCAGAGAGGCACGAGGGTCGGTCGCAGACCGAAGGATGCCTTGGCATACGCCCTCCGAGCAGGGGAGTCGCGCTTTTTAGCGGCGGGTCGTCAAGTCTTTGCAAAAGACGCGAAGCAGGATACTGCGGAGGTTGTTTTAAGTGCTCAGGTGTGGCGTTCAGCCGCACCAGTCATGTGTCTCGCCCTCGCGAGTGCGGGATACCGCAAGCATGACGTTGGACACTTAAAGCAACATCAACCCGACTGTTTATGGCGCATTCATTTCGTACATAAAAAATGGATAGGATGTTCAAAATGAATTACGAAATACGCAACGCAAATCGCGAACGCTTGCTGGCAGGGATGTCACCTCGTGCGCGTGGTAAACACAAGGAGCAATTGGCTTTGAAGTGGATTTATAAATGGGGCTGGTCTGCGCCATCTGTTGTCGATACGTTGGCGGGCAACACTGGTAGAGGTCTTGCCGCACGTTTGGTTAAACGCCATTTGCTGTTTGAAACACGAACTGGTAATGGTGGTATCACCAAAGGTGTGCCGAGCAAGATTCTGACCCTAACGCGCACGGGCTTAAATGATGTCGAACGACTTTTGGATGAGGATGAGTTATTACCTTACGAACTTGACCCACACAAAATCAAGCAAGATTTTCTGCGCCATGGGCTATATGCCCAAAAAGTCACAGCAAACGTGATGGGCAGTGAAAAATTTATTGGCTTTCAAACCGAAAAGGAAATCCAACGTATTGCCGAGTCAGGTGTGAAGCAACACGATGTAATTTGGCACATTGACAATGCACGCATTGGCGTAGAAATCGAATTGACTGCCAAGTGGAATCGACCTTTTGACCAATTCATTATTGGTTGTGCACAATCCATCTCCTCGGGTACCGTCAATCAATTGTTTCTGATTTCGGATGCACCAGCGATTATCAAACGTTATAAGCAAGCATTGACTGGAGGCAATCAGATACCACGTTGGGTGCAAAATAAGAAGCGATTTTGGGAGACAAATGGTTTGTTTACCTTACCCGAAGGTATTGAAAGGAAAGTGCTATGCCAAGAATTCAAAGACTATTGATGGGGCTGGTGTTGGTTATCAGTTTAAACGGTTGCACAAAACTATGTTCAGACACCTGCCAACAAAGTAACCAACGATGCTTCGCACTCAATAACCAACTGGTCAACCAACTCAAGGCACAAGAGCAAAGTTTCAATGCATGGGCACAAGAGATTTATCACAATCGAGATTACAAAGAGCGTCAAGCCTCGATTGTGAAAGGTTGTGATGTATTGATACCTGTGTGTACAGATGCCATGACAAAGGAAGGTCGTGAACTAATTGCTTTAGGTTTTGGGGGCTTGGATAGTGGGTGGGTATGGTCTTTGGGCTTGCTCAAATTGACAGTGTTAATGGGGCTATGCATTGGATTGATTGTGTATTTTGGTTGTCAGATGGATAAAACCATGAGTAACCAGCAAGCTGCATTAAGGGACATTGAGCATAAACGCGCTGTATTAGCTTTGGAAGAAGCTGAGATTGACCGACGCAGTAAGTTAATTGATAAAGCGCGGGCAGGACTGGCGGAGGAGTTAAGATGTACTCAAAGTAGAATTGATGTCAATAATAATGCCTTGAAGTTGTTGAATCTCAAATACGAAGCGCATCTTCTATCAATTGACCGCATGCGAGCCGAACACGACGAACTCAAGATGCAGATTGAATTGATGAATGCCATTAGAAATAGTGTACCCTGATATGTAATGGTTTAGACCCAACCTGACAGTTACCTAATTTAACTGGGTATTTGTCAGATTAAACGTTGTCTAAACTAATACGCCTAATAGTTTAAAAAGGTGTGCATATATTCATGCAAATCCGCCTCGCGACCAGCAACATTGACTATCTGTTTGTCATTCGACTGATTGGTTTTTACCCACTCAAATCAAGTGAGTGTATCCTGCTCTCAAATACGATTTCTGCCACTATTACTGAGTTTTGTGCCAATAATTGGTACATTTTTAATGCCACAAAAGTCTAATTGATGAGCGCGGAATAAGTAAGTATATCTTCAAATACCACCAACTGCTATTTGGTGAAGAATCTAATCCCTTTTTAAGGATTATTTGTAAGAATTAGTCGGGGAATACGGCTATTTACGATTAATAATCAGTACCTTAGTAACGGTTTCCTTTCAATATCATTTTTAGGCACTCTCTAATTGATACTTGAGGTTAACCTGATTGGCCAATAAGTTAAACTCTGCTAATTCTGTGTGTGGCAATATAAATGCCCCTATCGTTTCACTTGATTTGTTGGATTGAAGTATCACCAAACTAAAATTATGACCGCCAAGCCACTCTCTATAGCTTTGGAGCGCATCCTGAATGATGGCAGCAGCATTGTCACGAGTCACTTCTCCTTCTGACTCCCACTCGAAATCATCAGTTAATTTCCAGTTATAGGCCAACTCTTGCGCCTGCCATTCAAATTCATCAATCAAACTTGTATGCGCATTGATTAATATCCACTGCCCCCACGACTGCCCTCCTTCTTTGAGTAGCGAAATTAAGGCATCATGTGGTTCTATATTTTTATCAAGCTGGTCAAACAGTAGACCAATCAAGCGTGTTCGTTCCAACTCCACCAATGGATGAAGCAATAATTTAAACAGCCGTATTGTATTGTCAATGAATGGCGATGCTGGAATTAAGCAGAGACGATTCGCTGATAGCAGTGCTTGTAGATTAACTTCTGGTTCTTGTTTAATTGGTTTGGTTGATTCTAAATTTCGCGAAGGCTTATGCTCGATGATGGTTTCAAGCTGTGGCTGTGTGTTTTTCTCAAGTTCCGTTTGGTTTTTGAGTTCAAGTTCTATTTTTAGATCAGGCTGTGATTCAGATAGAATTTCGGAGTCTGGGTGAACTTGAGATTCTGCCTCAACTTTTAATGTTAATTTTGGCAATGATTCTGGTTCGGGTTGTATGATTTGTGACTGTTCCGTCTGCTCAGTTACTCGCACCTGTTGCTCAATTTCAATTTGTTTTATTTGAATGGGCTCAAGGTCAGAAAATGACTCCAGTGGCTCAACTTTGAGCGCGGTTTCGAGTGCAGCAGGCTCATGCGCTTGATTTTCAAGTGTTTCACTTTTTGGTTTGCTAAATATATTTTTGAAAAATTTAAGCATGTTAGTGGCGACCAAGTAGTTGTACGAGTAGTGTCCGATCTAATGTGTCGCGCTCGGTACAGTCTATATAACGACCTGCATTGTCAAGTTGCCACCAAACGCTGTTTTGATTTTGCATATTTAAGTTTCTCGGCCAATTAATCCATGGGGGGATAGAAACACCAACATCATCGGTTTTAGAATTAGGGATTGGCCAGTCTTGTAGTAATCGCTCGGCATTTCGAGTCATCAGTTTGCGTTGGCTGTGATTAGGGGTTTTAACATAATCCAACCACTGTGGCTTGTAAATTGACCAAAGTTGGTTAAGCATGGTGTCAATTTCACCACTTTCTTTATATTGACACCCCTTAGCAAATCGTTGCAAGCATTGTAACCAGTGATTTGGCTCTTTCAATTGGTTGATAAGCCAACGCTTGGGTACCAATTGATACATAACAAACGGATAGCGCCGACCTATTTTGTCAAAAGAATCAAATAACACTCCTATACCCAAAAGTTGATTCGATACCCCAAGCAAACCGCCACGCATTACAAAGCACCACGGCTTTATTGTACTTGAAGCGGTAGTTAATTCTTTATTGGCTTCACTTAGTTGGTTCACATTGCCAGTTTTGCCAAATGTCGCAAACCAATGATCCAACTTGTTTTTTTGCGCCTGATTGACTCGTATGCGCAAAAAATCACCGTGTAGAGGCAATTTACCCAAGCATGATGGAGCTGGAATCATTTTTTTGCACCTGTTGACGTGATTGCTTTGTTTGACGGCAAGGTAGAAGTTGGCACCGTCGGCGTGGGCCTAATAGCAGTTGGGCATTGGAATGATTGCAAGATGTTGGTGTAAAACGGATTGGGCAGTCCGCTGGCAGAAATATCCAACACGGCTTTGCGACCATCCAACTCATACGTCGCAGTGAAGCGATTGGGTGAAACAGACTTAGTTATGCGCGCTTTATCAAGCAAGTGGAATAAAGCCCAAGGACCACTACTGGCAATGGTAGAGGTAGATGTTCTAATTCTTGGTTCCGCAGTAATTTCAGCGGATACACCACCACGAGGACCAGGCCACGAGATACTCATAGGCGTAATAGGACCGTGAACATAACGTTGATTTTGCCCATCGATATTCACAAACAATTGAGTAATCGAAGGGTCAATTTCAGCCACACTCATATCCATACGCCAAGCAATGCGATGACCTTGCGTTGCTGCAGCAGCTGAAATCTGAGAAGCTGCATTGGCACTACTCAGATTTGGTGTGGGTAAATCACTGAAAAATAACTGACGGATAATATCGGCTTGTTCAAATGAAGCAAGATTCGGACCCAAAATTGGTGCATCAGGCGTTGTACTTAATTTGTAACGCCAAGGTTTGGTACTGGTATCTACAATCGGAGCAAGGTTTTTTTGAAAAAACTTGTCCATTAAACCGTCTTTACTAAAAAGCATTGAAAAATCTTCAGCAGAAGCATCGACACGGCTGGCTCGATTAAACGGATATTTGTCCGCCACCGCCTGCAAACAAAAATTACCTACCTGATCGTTGGTTTGTTTGACCAATAACTCCCCAACCCCTTGATTGACTTTTTTCTGTCCCTGAAACGAAAAATCAGCTAATACAACGCTCAATGGCGCAGGATATTTACTCGCTTCTAACTGGAGTTTATTAAACACATCGCTAACAGGTGGCATTGCATTGCTTTTCATAGCGTTATCGGCTAAAACCAGCGCGTTGTAATATTCGTTAAGAAGCGCATTAACACCCTCTAAACCTGGACGTGCACCAGTTGAGGCACCACCAATACCAGAAACTGCACTTTTAACATCAGCCTGACCTGTAACCACCTCACGCAATGCCGCAAACCGATTATCGACTAAATCACGTTCAAGTTGCATATTGAACATATTCATTTGATTTGAGGCGCTTTTTATATTTTTTTGAATATCTGTTGCATTTTTTTTAAGTTCGGCAGCTTTTTGATCGACGGCAGAACCACTACCATCTGTGGTAATCGGTACGTCAGTAGTTACTGTTTTCGTCAGTGTGGTTTCACGAACAACCGCTCTTGCGAGACGATTAAGTGGTGAATCTGGACCAGCGAGTATCCGTGCAATATTCATTTCAAATGACAAGTTAGCAGTACCAATTTTGTTAGTATCAGCTGCCACACGAATATCATCCAAAAAATTTTGCCATACTGTTGCATACTCAACCAAATACATACGACGGATTTCTTGGGTAACTGGGCTATTTAATTTTTTTTCTAAACGCTCTGCATCGTTAAGATAGTCTGGAGTATTTTTTTTTTCAGCCACTTCTTGCCCCATAACCCAAGCATCGTCCATCTCTGCCTTGTCTATAAATTCAAGCAACCGCTTACTAAAAATTTGTTGATAGCCATCATAGGTGAATAAACCTGGCACGCCTTTGTCAATAGGCTCTCCACTCTTACGTGAAAAGACAATTGCAGCTTGTGGGCCTACCGCTTTGGTCAATGTAAACTCAGCAGGTGCCTCTGCAAGCATATCGGCCTTAGCACGTTCGTACAATCGCTCAATTGAGGTTGTCGAGCTCAAATATTGACGGACTTGGTTGATGAGGTTTTGATCTGGTGTTTGTCTAGATTGGATAACACGTTTTCCATCAAACATGTTTTGAATATGCTGTACAACTGCAACTTTCCCCCCAAATGCGGCTGAACTGTCTTGCTCTTGCAAGTCCTTAATCACCCAAGTTTGAACATCCGCAGCATTGTAGTGCTCCTTAGCATGCAGCATCAGATAAACCCGTAAAGCATTGTAAGCTTTATCCGAGTTTTGTGTACGCATACCATCAAGCATGGACATTTGTGTACGTTGAATCACATAAGGCAAAAGCATCCCATCTTGTAAGTTTTGATAGGTTTTAGTTGAGGCTTCAAGTATCGGCTGCCCTGTGTACAAACCATAGCGATATGCAAACGCGGGCGACTCCAAGTCCAAATTTGGATATAACGGTAAATTCTGTGCAGAAGTCAAAACATCTGGAATCAGTTCATTTTGACGTTGTTGATTAAATGTATTAACCTCTTGTGTTAAACCATCAGCTTTAACATCTACTGCTAATAGATAAGCCTTATTATTGGCATAACTCACTACCAAACCACTGGCTAACCAAAAAAACACAACACCCGCCAAAATATGGCCAAGCATTTTAAGCAATCGGTAACGGTATTCCCAACGTAAGTTTGGGCGTACCAAATGAGCTTCTTGAAATATCAGTTTTTGAAACAACTCTTGTAAGAAGTAACTCTGGGTGCTGGTAGTTTTAAATGGGTGTACAGTTTCCAGTTTTTTAACAGGTTGTACCGTAGCGGCTTCAGCAATATTGTCTTTAATACTCTGCGACTCGCCCTCTACCTCATCACTGGATATTTCTCTGTCCGCATCCGTAATCACATCATAATTTCGATTAGAAACACTGGGACTCGTACTGGCACTCACATCTGCGCTTGGATTTTTTTCTGGAAGCTTGGTAGCAAACACATGCTTAAAACGCTGCCAAATTGTAGACTTATCGGCAACAACCTCTTGATAAGCTGTTTGAACCGCACTGGTAAAATAGATCCCGCGTAAAGTCGTCAAGTTTTGTGTGTCATCATATTTAGAATCAAGGAATAATTGCTCCACAACAATCTCTAACTGAGCCGAAAGACTAACAAACTCATCAGAGAAGCCAAATAAGCGACAACGCCGCTCCACATCATATTCTTCATGTAAGCGCTCATTAATGCCTTTTTGTAACTGCTCAGCCAATAGCGCCAATTCTTCGCCGCACTTGGTACGCAACGCTAAAGCCCCTAACTGCGTTTCTGAGCCATATGGCAAGGTAAAGCCCCAAGTTTGGGAACGCCCAGCAGAGGTTAATTGATGGAAATACTCTTCAAAGCCAGGTAATAAATCAGTTTTTGTAATAACCACATAAATTGGAAAACGTATGCCCAAGTCACTGCGCAACTCGTCCAAACGAGCACGCATAGCTGCTATTTCAATGGCTAAGTCTTCTTTCGAAACCTCTAATAAATCTGCCGCACTCAATGTCAGCAAGGCCCCATTGATCGGAGCACGTGGACGGTATTTTCGCAACAAAGCCATAAAACCTTTCCACTCCGCTGCATCTGCCTGACTATCGCTGTCTTGCGTGACATAACGACCTGCAGTATCGATTAAAACTGCTTCATTGGTAAACCACCAATCACAATTATGCGTCCCAGCAACACCTTTCACATGAGCCGCCCCCAATTGTTCTGCCAACGGGAATTTTAAGCCTGAGTTTAATAAAGCGGTGGTCTTGCCTGCACCTGGCGAACCAATAATCATATACCAAGGCAACTCGTATAAATATTGCTTGCCTTCAAATAATTTGCGCACACCAGTAGTATTGGTACGCAAGCGTTTCAATTGACGCATCGCGGCCTGAACTTTATTATCAACCTCCTGCAATTGCTCTTTAGCAACCGCAGGTTCTTCAATTTTGTCTGAGCGTGGATGAAGAATTTTTTGCAACAAATTTTCGTTCGCACGTAAAGCCAACCATAGACGATAGAGCAAATACATGCTGTAAACGAATAAAAGTACACAGATAACCAACACACGTACCCATATTGCTTCAAACGGCTTACTATCACCAAAACTAATCAATGGAAAAGCATGCCAAATCAACAGACATAAAGCAGTCACACCAATCACACTGACCGGCCAACGCAACAAAATGAACAAAAACAGAACCAGCAACAAGATAATTGTTGTCACTCGAATACCCACATCACCCAATGGCCGAATACCCCCAAAAGAAATCATTGGACCGATAAACCAGATAGACAGGCCAACTAAAACCAAAGCGATAAAAGTTAACGACTGTTTGGAGAACAAGAACGAGAAGACTTGTCTGAGAAAATTCATGTGAATGCCTATTGATATTATTGAGTTACGATTATTTGCACACGGCGATTTTTGGCTTTACCTGCTGCAGTTTTATTGTCGGCGACGGGCTGTGAGTCACCTTTACCTTCAACAGTCAAACGAGAATCTAACACTCCAGCACTTGTCAAGTAATCTGCAACGCTTCTGGCTCGCTCCTCGGACAATACAAAGTTATCTGGAAATGCATCCGTTTTAATTGGACTGTTGTCAGAATGACCGATGACACCAACTGCACCCATAACACGATTAATTTCAGAGGCTACTTTGTCTAATGTGGGTTTGATGTTGTTGTTAACTACTGCCTGACCAGGCATAAACATATTGTCTCCTGTGAAAGTGACCACGCTCTGACGCTCATCCTCAGAGACGCTAACCACACCACGTGCAATTTCACTCTGAAGCAATTCGGCCAAACGTAAGGGTTTTGCGGGCTGTATAACAACAGCCTGAACCTCGCTTAATTTTTCAATTTTAGTTTCTAAATTGTGTGTTTTTACCATCAAGTTGTATTTATACCAACCAAATAAGCCAAACAAAATCAAGCCCAATACGGCAGCAGTTACCCAAACTGGAATACTCCTAAATACCGCCATACGGCCGCCTTGTTCACCTTGCCAATGTGGTGACAAGGCAAAATCACCCTCGCCTTTACGATTATTTAATATAGTACGAACACGATGACGAATTGTTTCCAATTGCCGCTGACCATCCGTCATTGGTTTATAACGCCCCTCAAAGCCCAATCCCATAATTTGATACATGACTTCAAGTACGTTCGCATGTTCATCTGGACTTTGTGCTAAGCGCCCCAATAATTGAAAAAATTTTTCGCCACCGTAGGTTTCATTGTGAAAAGTCACTAATAAACTGCTGGTCGCCCAAGCTTCAGAACCACCAACCCAGTTTTGCAGACTGGCTATTTCATCGAGTCCAGTGCATAAACAGTAGCGAGCAGCTAGAATATGTTCCTTTTTAATATTTGCCTGCTCAGACAAGTGCTGAAAAACCTTAATTTCACGTACCAGCGTATCTCGGAAGGCTTTCATATCGCCATCAACTTTCTTAATCCGCATATCCGACATGAGGCGCAATAAAGGTCTCGCTGCTTCAAGTAAAGGATTTTCGGCCTGATTGATATCAACCAAGCGTTGTTGAATTTCTGATGAGGCCAACTCATTTGACCAAATGTCGTTTGAACTTGAAATTTTTTCTGAATTGTTTTTCATATTAAATGTGTGTTTTTGTCTATAACTCAGTTATATTGTGGTGTTTTGTAATTTGAGTTGGCAATTACCTGTCGCGAATCCCCCACAATTCCATTTTTAAATCTGGAAAATTACCTGCTATATGCATAGCCAAGCTACCTGATTGCGCAATTTGTTCCCACAACTTACCGCCTTGAGTAACCTCAAAGTAAACGTAACCAGAATTAAACGGAATTTGTCGGGGTGCGACAGGAAGTTTTTCTAATTCAATTCCAGGCAAATGCGAGCGCACTAAGTCAGTCAGCCTTTCAAAAGGAGCGACTTTGGCTTGCGAAATGAATTGTTGTTGCAAGACTTCTTTGGGTAAATCTGCATGAACTCCCAAAACTATCGAACCAAAACTTTCTAATTCTGTTGGAGACATAACTGCAAAATGTACTCCGTGTTGACGTGACTCTAAATCAATCATTTGTGCACTGCGCTCCAGCACGACATTGAGTAAATAACGTAAATCAATTATCAGCGGCTCAATTGAAAATCTTGGATGCAAATGATTATATTCAGGATACGATTGTGGACGACGAGTTTTAGTACGGACAAAGGTAGCCATCTCGCCTGACAATTGCAACAGAGTTTGATAAACCGTTTCTGGTGAAGTTTCAGAAACACTTAGCAAATGTTTTAGTAATGGTTCATATCGATTTAGTATCTGCAGCAAGAAATAATCCGTCACTTCAGCCACTTGACTACTGCGCACATCGCTACCAATCAGGCGACTGGCCAATGCTTCAGCGCGTAGATTGGTCAAACCATGAATTTCTACCAACCAGTCTTTTAGCTGCCTACTGGCAGAATAGCCCGTTACAGGAGGTATGAAGGTCTGATCCAAGCGTATGCTACCATCGGACATAATTTCAGACACTCGCGCAATCGGCAACCCAACCCAAGCATCACCCATTTCTTTTTTTGGGACTAACTTAAAACGTAAATGACTCAGTTGTACAAGTCTGCTACCGCGTCCAATTGAGTTGCTGTCACGTAGTTCAAAATCAAACGCCAAATTACGCGCTAAAGAACGCTTGTCTTCATCATCAAAACTAGTTTCTTCTGAACTAGGTAAGCGCGCTGGGATAGCTAAAAAAATCTCTTGATCCAATAAGTCGGGACTGATCTGTAAAGGAAGGGGCAATGGTGTATGACCTGGCGCATCAAATGGAGTTCCATCCATGAGCACACCAGTGGCATTTTTTAAAACAACTTTACCTAAAGTCAACGATTCAGTATCTATACCATATTGCGAAATACCCCAAAAAAACGGAGACAAAGGCAAGGCACGGCGGTGTATGTAGTGCTCAAAATAGCGTTCTTGTTGTTGTAAGTGCTGAGGAGAAATGAACAGCCCCTCAGGCCACACGACCTTGTTATACCAACCCATGAAAACCCTCTCTCAATCATGCTCTAATTATTTACTAACATCTACCTCAACAATTCGAATAGAATTATCATCATATTCAACTCGTAACTTAACTTTTTTGTTCGGCAAGACAGATCGATACCAAGATTTTTCAGGCGAAGGTAATAGTTTATATGAGACACGCCAAACCGATCGTGGCAAATCTCGGAACTCAGCGATAAATCCTAACACCTTGGTATCTGGAAAACTATTCCTATATATCCTTTGCGAGTCGCCAGGGCGAAGGACAAACTCGTCTTTTTCCAACAAATCCTGCTGTAATACATTTTTGTCATTTTTTTGTAAGTCAAAAAAATCAGCAGCTTCAAAAGCCGCCTCAGATTTAAGTTCATATACTTTAATCAACAAAGGCGCAGCGCGCCCCTGCTCATCTTTGTTGACCATTGCTTGCGAAACCAAAGCAATATCCAACTTTTTCACTTCTTTAGGCTTAGGTTCTGATGACGATGCACAACCAGTCAGTGTTAAAATCAATAGCAAAAAAACAACTTTAGCCCAGAGTTTATGCACGTCATCACTCCTAAATATTATCTAACGGTTAATCAAGAGTCTTTATTCAACTTAATGTCATAGGTTGCAGTGACTGCACCTGCACTACCACCTTGGGCATTTTGAACTTTATACTCAAGTTTAACTTTCGCGAAAGACATTCGAACTTTTTCCATCACTTTTACTTCATCTTTAGCATCCGCAGATTGACCAACATAAGTAATAATGACATCACTCATCGTAATAACCAAGTATTCCATTGGCGTACCACCAGCCTTTCGGACTGTTAATTTCGCTTCAGCAATATGTTTACCAGTCAGACAATATTTGGCTAAGTTAACCGATGCTTTGTCATAAAAGTGATTAAATTCTAAATCATGTACAGTTGCTTTGCCAGAACCACCGCCACCGCCAGCATTCATGGTTGATTGTTGTTCCATTATCCAAGAGTAACTCAGTACATCAATCTCGTTCTTGTGTTTATCATCAGCAGACTCACCTTCGATACCATTGATTTTCAAGAAAATGTCTTGTGCCATTTTTTAATCCTCTCTTTTACTTTGTTAAAATCATGCTGCTACTTGTTTCACAGATGGCAATTTAGCAACCAACCGCAAAGACACCGTCAAACCCTCTAATTGGAAATGAGGACGTAAGAAGAACTTAGCGTTGTAAAACCCCGGGTTACCTTCAACCTCTTCAACCACTACTTCAGCTGCAGCCAATGGGCGACGCGCTTTGGTTTCTTGAGTTGAGTTCGCTGGATCCGCATCCACATAGTTCATAATCCATTCGTTCAACCACGTTTGAACTTCGTCACGCTCTTTGAAGGAACCAATTTTGTCACGCACGATGCATTTTAAATAATGTGCAAAACGCGAACACGCAAACAGGTATGGCAAACGTGCTGACAAATTAGCATTCGCCGTAGCATCCGCATCATAGTATTCCGCAGGCTTTTGCAAAGATTGCGCGCCAATAAATGCTGCATAATCTGTATTTTTACGGTGCAATAATGGGATAAAGCCATTTTTAGATAGTTCAGCTTCACGTCGATCGCTAATAGCGATTTCTGTCGGGCACTTCATATCCACACCACCATCATCGGTTGGGAACGTATGACAAGGTAAATTCTCAACCACACCACCACTTTCAACACCTCGGATTGATGTGCACCAACCATATTGCTTAAATGAACGGTTGATATTTACTGCCATCGCATAGGCCGCATTGACCCAGTTGTATTTGCTATGATCCGTACCATCTGTATCCTCTTCAAAATCGAATTCATCTACGGGATTGGTTTTGACTCCATAAGGCAAGCGCCCCAAAAAACGAGGCATAGCCAAACCAATATAACGCGAATCATCTGATTGCCGTAAAGAGTGCCAAGGTGCATATTCAGTATTTTGAAAAATTTTAGTTAAATCTCGCGGATTTGCCAACTCTTGCCATGAATCCATCTGCATAACAGCTGGTGAAGCACCCGAAATAAAAGGAGTATGAGCTGCCGCCGCTACCTTGCTGATTGATTGCAACATTTCAACATCAGGTGGAGTGTGGTCAAAGAAATAGTCTGCAACCATACAACCATAAGGCTCACCACCCAATTGCCCGTATTCAGCCTCATAAATAGATTTAAACAATGGGCTTTGGTCCCAACCCACACCTTTAAAGCGTTTTAAATTACGACGCAACTCGTTTTTAGACACATCCATAAAGCGAATTTTGAGTTTTTCATCCGTTTCAGTGTTATTCACTAAATAATGTAAACCACGCCACCCGTTTTCTAAAGCTTGGAACTGCTCATGATGGATAATCAAATTAATTTGCTCGGATAATTTACGATCAATCTCACCGATAATAGCGCTGATAGTACGATATGAGTCATCACTCATCGTAACTGAATTGCTTAAAGCCTGCTCAGCCAAAGTCTTAACTGCCAACTCAACAGCTTCGCGTGCCTGTTCAGTTTTGGGTTTGAACTCTTTGTTAAGCAAAGCACCAAAAGTTGATTCCTCAACCACTGTCGCATCAAGAACCACCGATTCTGTTTGGTTTTTAGCCATGATTTCCTCTATAAAATTAAATTATTTTTGAAGTATCTTGAGCAACAGGCTGAGCCTTAGGAGCAGCAGCCAAACTTTTCAACAATGCAGGGTCTTGCAACAATTGATTAATTAATCCTTCTGCCCCAGTTTTGCCATCCATATAGGTTTGCAAGTTAGCCAACTGCGTACGCGCATCTAACAACTGCTTCAGCGAATCTACTTTTTCAGCCACTGCTGCAGGCGAAAAATCATCCATGCTATTGAAGGTAATATCAACCATCAATTGCCCCTCACCACTCAACGTATTGGGAACGGAAAAAGCCACACGAGGTTTAATTGCCTTCATTCGATCATCAAAGTTGTCAATATCCACTTCAAGAAATTTGCGATCAGCTACAACTGGTAACGGATCAAGCGGCTTGCCTGACAAATCAGATAAAACAGCCATCACAAAAGGTAATTCTATTTTCTTCTCAGAACCATAAATTTCAACCTCGTATTCAATTTGAACACGAGGCGCTCTATTTCGAGCAATAAACTTTTGCCCACTATTACTAATAGCCATCTTGCCTCCACGGTTTAGGTTTACAAAAAATCACACACACTTTATGCTATCACAAACGATATATTACCACTGTCTTCAATTATTTCAATCCTTTTTATCACCTTATCATTAACTTTATTTAGCGACATATTATTCAACCATAAAAACCCCAAATCAGAGAGTATATTTTTCTCAATATAACTAATTACAACCCGAGCTCCTGTGTCGGAACAAAGACAATGATCAACAATACTTTTAACCACTTCATCCGAGTAAGACAGTTCAACCTGATGATTCAGAGCCATTCTTGCTTTAACTTTATCTAATTGTAAACAAACTATTTTCGATAAACTATCTGCACCTAATGGATAGTATGGCACTATCGTTAAACGCCCCAAAAACGCCGCAGGGAAAATCTTGAGTAATTCTGGAAATAACGCATCTTTTAAATCTTCTGGTTCAGGCAACAAGGCCTCATCTTGACACAAACTGGCCAATACATCTGACGCAGCATTGCTGGTTAATAAGATAGTCGTATTTTTAAAATCAATATATCGACCCTCTCCATCTTCCATCCAACCTTTGTCAAAAACCTGATAAAAAACCTCATGCACATCAGAATGCGCTTTTTCCACCTCATCTAATAAAATCACGCTATATGGGCGACGACGCACAGCTTCTGTCAACACACCACCTTCACCATAGCCAACGTAACCTGGTGGCGCACCTTTTAAAGTGGAAATCGTATGTGCTTCTTGGTATTCACTCATATTGATTGTAATGAGATTTTGTTCACCTCCATACAGCAATTCAGACAAGGCCAGTGCTGTTTCCGTTTTCCCTACACCTGAGGTACCAACCAGCATAAACACCCCAACAGGCTTGTCTGGATCAAGTAATTGAGCGTAAGAGGTTTGAACTCGACTGGCAATTTCATCTAAAGCGTGACGCTGGCCAATCACTCGCTCATTAAGGTTATCGGCCAGCGACAAAATACTCGATACTTCGTCACTCATCATTTTACCAACTGGAATTCCCGTCCAATCAGCCACAATGGCTGCAACAACATCTTCACCAACACGTTCATAAACCAGAGGATATTGTCCTTGAATAGATTTAAGTTCTACTTCAATATCCCTAATTTGCTGACTTAAAACGGTCACATCAATAGAATCACTACCTTCTGACGAGCCATCCAATGCCTCTACAACCTTGGACCTTACATCACGCAACTCATTGACTAAAAGATGCTCTTTTTGCCAATTTTCTTCAATCGTTTCTAACTCTTGTTGACTGGTAATAAGTTCTTTTTCAATCAATTGCAGCCGCATCAATTGATCACCACCCACATCCACCTCTTTTTGCAAAAGTGAGCGCTCTAAATCCAATGAACGCAGTTTTAACCGTAAAGCCTCGACACGTGCAGGTGGAGCACTTAAAGAGAACGCCACTCTCGCACAAGCAGTATCCAGTAAACTAATGGCCTTATCAGGCAATTGTCGTGATGGAATATACCTATGAGATAAACGTACAGCAGCGCGAATCGCTTCATCCAAGACATCAACTTTGTGGTGCGCGGTAAATGTCTCAACCAAACCTCGAACCATATTAATTGCGCCAATTTCTTCTGGCTCCATTACTTGTAATACTTGAAAACGCCGTGTTAATGCAGAATCTTTTTCAATATGTTTCTTATACTCACTCCACGTTGTCGCACCAATGGTCCGCAAGGCACCTCGTGCCAAAGCGGGCTTAAGTAAATTCGCCGCATCGCCCGTACCTTGCGCTCCACCTGCACCAATTAGGGTATGCACTTCATCTACGAACAAAATAATAGGAGACTTTGATTTACTGGCTTCTTCAATCACGCCTTTTAAGCGAGACTCAAATTCACCCTTCATGCTCGCGCCTGCCAATAAAGCCCCGACATCTAGTGACAACAATTTAATCTCTTGAAGCGCAGGGGGAACCTCACCTTGGGCAATCGCCAAAGCCAGCCCTTCTACCACAGCCGTCTTACCAACACCCGCTTCACCAGTTAACAACGGATTGTTTTGACGACGACGCAGAAGAATATCAATCATTCCCCGTATTTCTTCAGAACGGCCAATTACAGGGTCAATCTTGCCTTGACGGGCCTGTTCGGTCAAATCTGTGCAAAAACGCTGTAACATGTTTTTATCTTTTTGTTCCGAAGGCATGGCTTGACTCGTTTCACCAGGCACACTCGACTCAAAAGCCGAACCATCGTAACTTTGTTCAGCATCTTCAGGCGAGCCCATTATTAAACTTTGTAGATGCTCTATTTCATTCAATGGAATTTTACGAAACTGTGTTGACATACCGAGCAGCACGGTACGAAACTCAGGCACTTTCAACAAAACGGCTAAAAGATAGCCACTACGAATACTTGATGAATTAAAGTACAGAGTAGAGTACACCCAAGCACGTTCAATTGATTCAGTAATGTGGTGCGAAAAATCGCTAATCGAACTGGCTCCACTCGGTAAGCCCGTTAAAGCCGACGTCATCTCGCGATCAAGTACAGACATGTCAAACTCATAATGCAGTGCCACTCGGTGAATGTCACTATCAGACAACTGCAAAACTTGGTGTAACCAGTGCACCAACTCCACATAAGGGTTGCCACGTAATTTGCAAAAAACCGTCGCACCTTCGATTGCCTTAAATAAAGTTGGATTTAATTTTCCAAACAACGCTGTTCTTGATATATCCATACGCCCTCATTTTTTTTATTCTATTAACATTAAAACAACTTCACAAGCGATTATTCACAATAATAAGAACAACCGCAACTCATAGCAAGATTTTTACTTGATTGAATAAAGTTTGAGCCATTTAGCGACAAAACAAACTTTATCCAAGTTTTTCTCGAATAAAAACCACATGATTAAAACCTGTTTTGAACAATGCGAGCGAATAATATTGGCAACCATTGGGATGCTGGCACCGTGCTGGATGTGTTTGAGACTTTTACCTGTAGCCCCTTGTAGCCATGTGTCTATTTGCAGGACCTGAGCCTTAACGTCCAACGGGGCTATGCTCGACAACGATATAACCGTCG
>Ga0316603_10000074_pt1 | contig 82334 bp, 53 predicted proteins | sample OWC_soil_day10_n_FD_207649 | JGI IMG/M metagenome (GOLD analysis project Ga0316603, IMG submission 207649) | Wetland soil microbial communities from Old Woman Creek delta, Ohio, United States - OWC_soil_day10_noCT | ecosystem: Environmental > Terrestrial > Soil > Wetlands | place: USA: Ohio...
CACTCAGATTAACTCCATCAACATCTGAAGCTACAACTCCGTTTAATGTGCCGGGCTCTGTTATTTCAACCGATGTATTGCCATCTACCATTTTGTTGTTGACTATTCCGGTATTGGTTACAGTCAATTGTTTAGCAGTGATACTGGCTTTCAATCCTGTTGGTTGTGTCAGGGTATAGTTGCCGATAGCTGTTCCGGTAATGGTCATGGCCGGAGTAACGGCTATGTCAGTTCCAATGCCTGTCTGGGCAAATGTACCTGAAGTAGCGGTAGCTAATACCACATCTTCGCTTCCTACTACACCAACTAAAGTTGCACCACTAAAGTCAGCTATGTTGTTGCCATCATATACTTTATTGGCAACAGCCGTATTGGATACGGTCAGTTCTTTGGCTGTAATATTGGCTTTGAGACCTGTGGGTTGTGTCAGGGTATAGTTGCCAATGGCTGTTCCGGTAATGGTCATGGCCGGAGTAACTGCTATGTCAGTTCCAATGCCTGTTTGGGCAAATGTGCCTGAAGTAGCGGTAGCTAATACCACATCTTCGCTTCCAACTACACCAACTAAAGTTGCACCGCTAAAGTCAGCTATATTGTTACCATCGTATATCTTATTGGCAACAGCCGTATTGGATACTGTCAGTTCCTTAGCTGTGATATTGGCTTTGAGGCCTGTTGGTTGTGTCAGGGTATAGTTGCCGATTGCTGTTCCGGTAATGGTCATGGCCGGAGTAACTGCTATGTCAGTTCCAATGCCTGTTTGGGCAAATGTTCCTGAAGTAGCGGTAGCTAATACCACATCTTCGCTTCCTACCACGCCAACCAGAGTTGCACCGCTAAAGTCAGCTATGTTGTTGCCATCATATACCTTATTGGCAACAGCCGTATTGGATACTGTCAGTTCTTTGGCTGTGATATTGGCTTTGAGGCCTGTGGGTTGTGTCAGGGTATAGTTGCCGATGGCTGTTCCGGTAATGGTAATAGCCGGAGTAACGGCTATGTCAGTTCCAATGCCTGTCTGGGCAAATGTTCCTGAGGTAGCGGTAGCTAATACCACATCTTCGCTTCCAACCACGCCAACCAGAGTTGCACCACTAAAGTCAGCTATGTTGTTACCATCATATACCTTATTGGCAACAGCCGTATTGGATACTGTCAGTTCTTTGGCTGTGATATTGGCTTTCAATCCTGTTGGTTGTGTCAGGGTATAGTTGCCGATGGCTGTTCCGGTAATGGTCATGGCCGGAGTAACGGCTATGTCAGTTCCAATGCCTGTCTGGGCAAATGTACCTGAAGTAGCAGTGGCTAATACCACATCTTCACTTCCAACTACACCAACTAAAGTTGCACCGCTAAAGTCAGCTATGTTGTTACCATCATATACCTTATTGGCAACAGCCGTATTGGATACGGTCAGTTCCTTAGCTGTGATATTGGCTTTGAGTCCTGTTGGTTGTGTCAGAGTATAGTTGCCGATAGCGGTACCGGTAATGGTCATGGCCGGAGTAACTGCAATGTCAGTTCCAATGCCTGTTTGAGCAAATGTTCCTGAGGTGGCAGTAGCCAACACTACATTTTCACTGCCTACTACGCCAACTAAGGTTGCACCACTGATTGTGGCTATGTTGTTGCCGTCGTATACCTTATTGGCAACAGTAGCATTAGATACTGTCAGTTCCTTAGCCGTGATATTGGCTTTCAATCCTGTGGGTTGTGTCAGGGTATAGTTACCAGCAGCTGTTCCGGTAATGGTCATGGCCGGAGTAACGGCTATGTTTGTGCCGACATTGCTTTGAGCAAATGTGCCGCTTGTGGCAGTAGCCAAAACTACGTTGTCACTGCCTACTACGCCAACTAAGGTTGCACCACTGATTGTGGCTATGTTGTTACCATCGTATACTTTATTGGCTACAACACTATTGGACACTGTCAGAGCCTTAGCCGTGATATTGGCTTTCAATCCTGTTGGTTGTGTCAGGGTATAGTTACCAATAGCTGTTCCGGTAATGGTCATAGCCGGAGTAACTGCTATGTTTGTGCCGACATTGCTTTGAGCAAATGTGCCGCTTGTAGCTGTAGCCAAAACTACATTGTCGCTCCCTACTACGCCAACTAAGGTTGCACCACTGATTGTGGCTATGTTGTTACCATCGTATACCTTATTGGATACAACACTATTGGATACGGTCAGAGCCTTAGCCGTGATATTGGCTTTAAGTCCTGTGGGTTGTGTCAGGGTATAGTTGCCAATAGCGGTTCCGGTAATCGTCATAGCCGGAGTAACGGCTATGTTTGTGCCGACATTGCTTTGAGCAAATGTGCCGCTTGTGGCAGTAGCCAAAACTACATTTTCACTGCCTACTACGCCAACTAAGGTTGCACCACTGATTGTGGCGATGTTGTTGCCATCGTATACCTTATTGGCAACAGTAGCATTAGATACTGTCAGTTCCTTAGCTGTGATATTGGCTTTGAGGCCTGTGGGTTGTGTCAGGGTATAGTTGCCAATGGCTGTTCCGGTAATGGTCATGGCCGGAGTAACGGCTATGTCAGTTCCAATGCCTGTCTGGGCAAATGTACCGCTTGTAGCTGTAGCCAAAACTACATTGTCACTGCCTACTACGCCAACTAAGGTTGCACCACTGATTGTGGCTATGTTGTTGCCATCGTATACTTTGTTGGATACTGCTGCTCCACTTACTGTCAGGTTGGCTTTATTTATAACTAAACTACCTGTTACTGAACCTTCGTAAGTTGCATCGTTAATTGTTGCAACTACGCTATATGTTCCTGCATTGATGGGTAATGTTGATGAACCATTATAGGTTACAGATACAGTTAACCCGGAAGGTGTGGTTGCGTAAGATGCAGATTTTGAGTTTCCATCGTAGGTATAAGATAAATCAGATAATGTAATCTCAGCTGGTGTTTTACCTATTCTGTTTATAGTCATTGTATAAGCAGAAGCACTTTCTTCGCCCGATGATGCTTGTACTTTGAATGTAAATGTTGCAAAAGGAGAACTCCCGGAATCTCCATTTGTACTAAAAGTAAGTTTGCTTACATCAGAACAAATAGATCCTGCAGAAACAGGTAATCCCGCATATTTTAATATGCCTTTTGCAGGTAGGCTCACCAGTTTTATTCCGGCAAAAACATGTCCGGCATCGGCATCACTGAATGTAAAGTCGGAAGAAGAAAAACTATACGTTTCTTCTACTGTAATAGAGCCATCAGCACCTACAGGTGGATTGCTTGGTGTAAATATTGTTATACTTACCCCAACGGTCTGACTGGTTGATTTACCATCTGAAAGATAATATGAAAAGAAGTCAGAAGGTGCGTTTGTTCCATTGTTTGTGTAAGTAAATGAGCCATCACTGTTTAGAGTGAATGTTCCGCTGTGATAACTTGGCTTGGTTACAACTGTAGCAGTCATCGCGTCTCCATCGTCATCGAAATCGTTAGACATTACGTTTCCGCTTATAGTGCCGCTTTTCTGGCAAGTAAATAAATCGGTAACTGCAGTTGGAGACGTATTACTAATTGCCGGAGTTGTGAAAGATATAGTATTTCCATATGCAGTACCTATAGCATTTTTTGCATACGCTCTTGCATAATAAGTAGTGTTAAGCGATAAGCCGGTTAACTTACATGTAAATGATCCGGTACCGCCGTTTGAATCGAGTACTTTATTGTCAGATGTTGTGGGGCTTGCTGAGGATGTGCTCCAGCAAACACCTCTTTCAGTAATTGTCGAACCGTTGTCGTTGGTTATGTTACCTCCACTCATGGCCGAAACTCCTGAAACAGAATATGCTTCGGTTGTTGTCAGATTTGCCACCGTCAAGCTTGTTATTCTGGTGCCGGCCTTTAAAAGAAGGTTTTGGAAAAAAAGTCCAGTATCGTAAGATGCGTTGTTAATTACGTCCCATTCATTTACGTCGGCCCAAGCTACAATATCACCATTGTAAAGCATTTCTTGCGCCATAATAATCTTAGTAGGATCAGAAACAGACTTTAACAAAACAGTTGCTACTCCCCCGATATTTATAGCCGAAGCAGCAGAACCTGCAAGTTTGGATACCCCATCCATCAACTCTGATGATTTGTTAATTTGGGTTAAAGTGTATGTTGCACCTCCATCTAACATTAAATTCTGAATTGATAGGTGACCGCCTAAAGCTGCAAAGGCGGCTGTTACATTTGCATTCTGAGTTGCAAACCCAGAGTGTTCCCCGACAAATACAATTCGACCTCCTTTATTCAAATGGGCTTTCAGGTATGATATTTCTGTTGTGTTTAGCGCTCTGTCAGGATTATTGACAAATACTAACGAATACTGCGTCAAATCAGGCATTGTTGCGGCATTATCAACCAAAAATGTTGATGAATGACCGGATAGCGAATTATAATAATTATGTACAGTTAATCCATAATTCTGAAGTCCTGCTCCGGTCCAAACTAACGCTTTATAAAGTGTAAGCTTGTATTGCTCTATTTTTGAATTAAAACAGGTTGCTGCTGACGCTTTATTTCCGGTCGAAAACTCAAGTTCCCAGTCGCCACCAAGATCTTTGGAGCCTGTAAGGTTAGTCGATGCGTTTACAGATACCCCTGCAGCATTTGATAAATCCCTGATAAACTGCTTACCACTCTCGCTTTCAGCAATATTACATCCATATAAGGAAATTTGTCCATCAGAGCTAAACTTGTTTTTCCACCCCGATACCCCTGACATATTATGTTTTACAGAATTGATGTCAAAAAAATCAGTTGTTGTAAACAATGCTCCATTGCTACCATGTGTAATAACGTGAATAGATTTTACGGGTGCATTTTCTTCAATTGCAATAGACATTGCCTCGAAAATAGAATGACTCCCGTCCATGTAAATAATCTTTACATCACTTCTTATTCCTTCTTTTATTACATCAATATCCGAGAGAGTCGGATCTATAAGCGCAATCTCTGTTTCTGCTGTTTTTATCTGAGCGACTACACCGCACCACCAGGTGCTTGCGATAGCCAATAAGAAAAAAAGAAACAATTTGTTTTTGAGTAGATGAGTTTTCATACTTTTTAGTTTCTAAAAATTGTTATTGAATAATTGTTGATTTTTTTTGAACAGTTTTTCCTTAGACCTCTTCGTGACAAATATACCCAGATGTACCTGATGATTTTTTTTGCCGTTTTTTGTAATATATTGTATCTACGTGTTGTAGTTTTTGCTACACAGATACGACATATTGAATGTTGACTTTATGTGCAGAGAGCTTTGCGAAAAAAGGAATAAAAACGCAACCCTATTTTTACGTTATGAGTTTGTTCGATTTTTTGAAATTTGATATACTAAGATTGGCTTGTCAGTATATTCAGTTCAAATAGATGTTATTTGATTGTCGTTTTAGGCCAGTTTTTGGGTTGGTGTAATGCTTACAAATTTATTATACAAACAAAAACCTGCTCACAACTATTGGGTTATGAGAAATATGATGGGCTTTTTTTGCAGATAATATGATATTTAAGAAAATTAATGATTTTTGTAAATAAAGATGCCCGTGAAATGAGGAGATTTACGAAATTGAATGGAGGACAAATAAACTCTTTTGTTTGTATTTTATAATTGACTAATAAACAAATAATTATTTAGTGTTTTTCGCAAAGTAACTAAACCTGCGAGAGATAGGCTTGTGTCGTTGTTTTGTAATTTAAAATACTACAACTTTACGACAGGAAAATAGAAATTATTTGTTAGTTTTTTCAGTAAGGGCATAAAGTAGAAAATATATATCATTTTATTGTAATTAACTAAAATATGACAATAAACTCCTCTAAACTTTATTTATATGATGTTTTTATTGATTTTTAGTGTTGAAAATGTATATATATAAATTTTTATAATGTAAACTTGTTTTTGTATTTGTGTTTTTTACAAATGAAGAATTATAACAATATTTGGTTATTTTAAAAAACAAAAACATAATTTAATTTATTTTAATATTTGTTGTTGGTGCTTAAATCTCTTAAAGTAGTAATTATTTGTATAATTCGCAGGGGTTTTTGTAGTAATATTTTTGTTAATTCAAGATTTTTATCATAAACAGAATTGTAATTTATATTTTTTTTATTTAAAACTAAATAGTACAAACCCTAATTACACAATATTGAGGTTTACGCTATGTAATTTTTTAATGGAAATTTAATTAATCTAAACAGGATTGATTGTATAGTTTGAATATACATTAAATCTGACTAATTATAAGTGCGTTATGGCTATAAAGGGCTGAAATAGGATGGAATATATGACTGCGAAGAGAAAACAAATAAAGTTGAACAAATTATTCTGACAAAAATAATAGACAACTCATGATTGCTGAATAAAAAATGAATTTTGCTGCCTTTGTGAATTTAATTTATAGAATAAGCCAGCTGAAATTTCGGAAGGATGGGATTTTGTGTATGAGCAAAAATTATAACGGTGATTGAAATAATGACAAAAAAAAGAGGATGACTGTGGTAGGTCATCCTCTTGGCTGTTTATTGATTTTCTTCATCAAGAATTGCCTGAATGTCATCAATGCAACTTCCGCAAACTGCGCCGGCTTCTATTTCGTCGCCTACTTCTTCAACCGTTTTAAGGCCTTTTTCACGAATTGCTGCTACTATTTCACTTTTACACATGTCAAGACATGTACATATTACAGGATCTTCTGCCATAACTTTTCTTTTTTTGTTTGTATAATTAATTATTAGTATTCATTTTGTAAGTACTAACAACAAAAGTTGCTGTAAAGTTTAACGCTATTGAAAATTATTTTTCAATGCGAAACCAGTCGAAGTCGGCGTAACCGGAATCATTTAGCGGCTTAGGCCTTTGGCAGAAGATACCTACTTTGGCGCCTATCCATTTTCCTTCCCATGCAGCAAAACCGGCATCAAATGGTATAAACTTCTTTCCGTCAGTACTGTAACTGAATGTGCAGTTGGCTTTGGGTTGCAGTATATTTTCCTTGTTTAATGCCTTGGTTTGTTTTAGTTCTACGCGAAGGTAAATGGTGCTGTCCTTCAACGGGATAGATGCCTGTACGGTTTCAGGCGTTTGGTTGGGGGCATTTTTACAAGTGGTATAGTTAAGCACAAGCCCGTTGTCTGTATCTTCTACCGAAAGTGTTGCATAATCTACGCCCATAACCACCAGACCTGCTCTTTCGCCTTTTTTGTATGGATGAAACGTGAGTTTGGTAGTGGCCTTAAAATCTGGTGCAGGAAATTTTTGTAAAAGCAGGGCGGGAGCATCCCAGAGGTTTTTAGCGCTGCCAATGGTTTCCCATGCAAAAAGTCGCAGATAGCCTTTGTGTCCAGCCGGATAATACCACAGCGGATAACTGTTGGCTTGCCATTGCCACTGAAGACCAAGCTCATTACCGTCAAATTCATCGCTTTCTACCGGAGTGGCTATGGGGTAAGTTTTGCCAACCTGAGGTTTTTTGTAGGTTGTAACAGGGGTTCCACAGCCATCACCATCTTTGTCTTCGCCCATTACAGGCCAGTCATTCACCCATTTCATAGGATTCAGGTGAACTACTCTTCCGTAGGCATATACATCCTGAAAATGGATAAACCAGTCTTCTTTTCCATCGGGGGTGTCTATCCACGCACCCTGATGAGGGCCGTTAATCTCGGACTTGCCCTGAGCCAAAACTATTTTTTCTTCGTAGGGGCCATACACGTTTTTTGAGCGCATGGCCAACTGCCATCCGGATTTTACGCCTCCTGCCGGAGCAAATATGTAGTAATAACCGTTGCGTTTGTACATTTTAGCTCCTTCCACCGTGGTGTGAACAGGGTGTCCATCGAAAACTAAACGGCTTTCGGTTATAGCTTTTGTTCCATCAGGAGTCATCTCAAACATACCCAGTACGCTTTTCATTCCGGCACGACTACCGGCGTATCCGTGCGCCACGTAGGCACGACCATCTTCGTCCCAAAACGGACAAGCATCAATCAAGCCTTTGCCGGCTTTTACCAAAATTAATGGCGACCACTTATCAGTTACTTTCGGGGCTTTTGTCATATAAATTCCGGCATCGGGATCGCCAAAATAAATATAAAACTCGTTGTTGTGATAGCGAATTGCAGGTGCCCAAACGCCGTTTCCGTGCTGCATCGTGCTGAAACGCTCGCGTGGCTCCATATTATAAATGGCATACGATACGATAGTCCAGTTCACCAAATCTTTAGAATGTAATATGGGCAAACCGGGATCGTTGGCAAAGGAGGAGGCGACCATATAATAGTCATCGCCCACGCGGCAAACATCGGGGTCGGAATAGTCGGCATAAATGATTGGGTTCTTGTACTTCCCATTACCTAAGTCGCTAACCCAAACCTGCGATACGTAAGGTTTAATGTTTTCTTTTAGTTCTTTGGTTAATGTGTTGATTTTTTGCTCTTTCAGTCCATCAACGAAAAAACCGGCAGCTATACGGGCTCCGTTTTCGTTGAAATGGGTGTTGTCATCCAATCCTTTAGGATAAAGCTTGCTTACACCAGCCGGATATTTATGAAAATAAAGTTTCGATTTTTCGATACCTTCGGCTTCGAGCCATGCGGTCGTTTGCTGTTGCATATCTATAAGCGGTACGTTTTTATCTTTAGCTACCTGTCGCGAAATAGCAGGATATTCGCCATGAGTATCAATTAGTTTACCGGCCTTATCAAATTTACGTCGCATTACCGAAGTGCAGATGATAGGATTTGCACCTTTGGCTTTTACTTCGTCGATAAACCGTATAAGATTCTTACGGTAATCTTCGGGAGTGGTATAGCGGTCGGGTTTATCTTTGGCTCCATCGTTGTGAGCAAACTGAATCACTACATAGTCGCCCTTCTGCACTTCCCTGATGAGCTTATCCCACCAACCCTCTTCGATAAAACGGCGTGTGCTGCGACCATTTTGAGCAAAATTGCGAACAATAACCCGATCGGTAAAAAACTCAGGCAACATCATGCCCCAGCCACGTTCAAGAAATTTTTCGGAACTTATATTGCCGGTGGTAGAGTCGGTTACATTTTTATAATAGGGTTTATCTGCCATTGTACTATCGCCAGCCATGAAAATATGTACAGGGCGGTTGTTGGCCGATATTAATAAAACACACACTGAGATGAGAATTAAATTTCTGATGTTTTGTTTCATGAGATTTATTTAAAGAGTAATTATAAAGTAGACGTGATGTTTTCTTTTTCTGTAACGGCTGTACGAAGTATTTTAGTTGCAATTTATGAAAACTTATTTGAAAAAATCAATCTAATAACATCAGAAAATGATTTTTTACATGTTTAGACCACAGATAGAGCCGCCAACAAAAACCACGGGCTGTTATGCAAGGAAGATACTTGTAGCAGATATGTTTTTATTTTTTTGGATTCCATTTCTCAGGAGCATCAAAAACATTTTTGAGAGAATATTTTTTTACTTCTTTTGCACTGATCGATTTTAAACCAATCCATTTTGATCGTCCACTCATATCTGCGCCTTTACCGGTGTTTTTTATATTCGTACAGATGTAAATCGCTACTTGTATCGGCATAGTCCATTCTCCATGTAGTTGGCCATCCCTGAGGGTCAATTTCAGCACACATATCGCACTGAATCCACGCTACTTTGGGGAAATTATGCCACGGACGACCCAAGGCTACCGTTTGAGAATCGTCTTTAGGGCGAGGACTATTTTTAGCAAAAGTAAGTTTGCATTTGTAAAATACATAGCCGTACGCTTGTTCTTTGGGTGTGGAAGGCGCTGTTATCCATCCGCCTCCAAAGCTGCGAATTTCGCATTTATCGAAAAATGCAATGCCTGCACCATAAATATAATCGGTTCTACCAAGTATCAGACAATTGTAGAAATAACTGCGTTTGCCCGCTGTCCACAGATAAATGGTGTCCTGATAACCCAAAAATGCGCAATTCTCAAATACATTTTTATCCGAACAAATAGTTATTGCCAGCGCTTGTCCTACCGCACCGGCTGTGTTCCGAAACGTAATATTCTCAGCCCTGAAACCATTGCCGTAAATACTGATAGTAGCCGAAGTACGGATAGTCAAACCGCTCCATCTGGCGGCATCGTCGGCCGGACATTTATTGTTGTTACCGCCTTTACAGTCGAATATGTGGTAGCTTATAATTGTGTTTTCGCGACTTTCACCTACCAACGTGATATTCTTTTTATCTTCAGGAATGAGTATCTTTTCGGTGTTATATAACCCGTTTTTAATGAATATCACAGTTCGGTGTGCCTGATTTGGTTGTACAGCATTAATGGCCTCCTGAATTTTTGTAAAGTTGCCGCTACCATCCTGTGCTACCACATAATCAGCTTTGGATGCCTTGGCAGTTGTGAGCAATATGGAAATGAATATAGATAGAACAAAAAGCAGTTTTTTCATTTTGATAAATTCAATAGATTGACAGATAGTTATACATAAACTTAAATAGTTGAAAATTTATATATTCCTGTTAGAAAGCATTCACTTGCCGTAACAGAGGATTTTCTGTAATAGTTGTTTTTTGTTTATTTTAGGATTCCTGCTGGTAAAACTTAGATAACCATACCGGATACAGTTTTCTTATTTTATAGATAATTGTTCTTTTATATCGATGTTCTTTGTGTCCTTTCCTTTGATATTGATGGGTAAAGCTATATGAGTTGGATAAGTGAGATTTTGAGCTTTCAGATTTTTCACATTGTTCAGAATTAAAGCAGCTCCCTGCTTCGGAACAATATGTATATTTTTAAGAATAATTCCATCTGATTCTGAAAGTTCGGCTCCGAGTAATGAGGAAATCTGAGCATTCTCTACATGAATGTTAGTAATGTTCATTTCAGGTAATCCGTTAAAAAACATGGCTCTGCGTGCATTGCGCGAAACAATATTTTTTACATAGATATTTCTGAATACAGGCGTTGTTTCGTTTGCTGACAGGCTGTTGTCGGTAGTCTGATTTTGTTCGTCACCATCTTCGAGAGATTCGCTGGCCGATTTACCGCCGTAATAAAGATCGAAGAGAAATGAATCCGTAACAATGTCGAACATACTGATATTATTGATGTAGATGTTTTCAACAATTCCACCGCGACCTCGTGTGCTTTTGAAACGCAATCCTACATCGGTACCCATAAATTTGCAGTTTGAGACTGATATATTTCGTACTCCTCCCGACATTTCGCTTCCTACCACAAAGCCTCCATGGCCTTTGAAAACGTTGCAGTTATCAACAATTACATTTTCTGTGGGTTTCCCCCGTTTACGTCCATATTCATCCTTGCCGGATTTTAGGCAAATGGCATCATCGCCTACATCTAATGTGGAGTTAATGATAATGGCATTTTTACATGATTCCAAATCAAGGCCATCGCCATTTTGAGCAAAAGCAGGATTGCGTATGAAGACATTGTCGATAACAATATTTTCGCATAATAAGGGATGTATATTCCAGCTTGGGGAGTTTTCAAACAATACGCCTTCGAGCAGTACATTTTTACATTCGATAAAGCTAACCATTACCGGACGAAGAAAATCTTTTATTGAATCCCATTGAGCATCAGTTAGTTCTTCGCGCGGGACGTTCAGATTTTGTTCACTCAGTCTCTCGCCTTTCAACGATTTTTCGTTCGGAAACCAGTAATCCGGATTTTTGAGCAGACCGCCTGATTTTACAACAGAATTCCAATGAGCTTCTGTGACCTTGGCTTTTTTTAATGGACGCCATACCTGCCCTGAGCCATTGATGGCACCTTCGCCTGTGATGGCAATATTCGTAAGATTACGGGCTGAAATTGGCGACTGACAACGACGGGTCTCGAGTCCTTCAAATGATGTTTTGATTAAGGGATAAGCATCAAAGTCGGTTGTAAAAAGAATTAAAGCTCCTTTCTCGAGATGAAGATTGATATTGCCCTTGAAAACAATGGGACCCGTATACCAAACACCGAAAGGTACAAGCAAAGTTCCACCACCTTTGTTGGAAAGTTTTTCCATGGCATTTTCAAAAGCTTTTGTGTTGAGTGTTATCCCATCGCCTATGCCGCCACATTCGGTTATTGAAACTATGTTGTCCGGAAAAACCGGTTTTTCTACCTTGGGCATCTCAAAAGGTAATTTTTTGTACAAATGAGCGTACTGGTACTTTTTTGCATTTGCAGGGAATATTACTGACAAGGCAGAAATTACTACTATCAAAATTGAGCGAATATAGTCCATTTTTTAATTGTTAACCTACATTATCTCAATCTTCAGGAGATAAAGTAGAGTTGGTTTTTTAAAAGTTTAATTATGGTTTTATTTGTGAGATATTGCTTAAAAACAATTTTACCGTTTTGAGTATAATCTTAAAAATACCACTCAATATCTATTGATAAAAAAATTAATATAGAGGATGGTTATTCAAATGCCATCCTCTATATTTTTATTGACGAGTTACAAGCGAAAATTTTTAAGGGGTTACTTTCTCGCGCCACCTTGGGGCTCCGATACCAAGTGTATATATTTCGTGACTGCGAACAGCACTGGTGTTTTTAAAATACAATCCCTGTAAATTATGTTTGTGCATATCAGCTCCTGTCATCGAAATAGGGTTTGGATCTTCCATCAGGTCGGTTGGGCTAATAGGAGTAGTGCCAAGTTTCACCTGAGTTTGCGATAGTCCCCCAATATTTAGTGCTCCTCCCTGATAGCCTGCGCCTTGCGTGGTGCTGTTGAATCCATTGGAAGTAAATATCTGATTGTTGGTTAAGCTGAAATTGGTAGAATAATTATCAGCTACGTCAAACACTACGCCGTTAAAATTTCGGATATCCATACCGGCCATATATAATGATCTGGCATCACCAGTAGCCTTGGTCAGAATAAATAAATTCTTTTTAACTGTGAAATGGCTGTTTGCAGGGTTGTAGCGCATGTTGAATAAATATCGTGGCGACGATCTGGTACTCCAGTTGATAAACGTATTGTTTTCGAGAGTAATATTCCATGATGTAGACGCCGGCCATGCTCTGTTAGCGGGCTCGCTGAAGAAATGATCCATCGGACTATCTACAAATGTTGAGTTTTTAACTGTTACGTTGTTAAAAATGTTGGATTTGTCATTTGTACCATCTCCTGCAAAGTATGGATAGCCTCGCCCGTTGTTGTCGTAAACACCACAATCATAGAATAAACAATTATCCACCACTATCTTCTCAATATATTTACGGTTAGGACCCTGAATGCGTACCCAACCACGAGTCATGCGTCTGAAATCGCAGTTACGTACCTCAAACGATTCGCATACGAATGGCATAGCTGCAGAATACTGGTTGATGAAGTAATTTCCTGTTCCAGAGGTTTTTCCGGATGGTAAAGCTACGTATTTCCATGCGTAAGGGGCGTCGAAGTTAATTCCATCAAATATAATTGACTGGATATTGATACCTCCAATTTCGCCGGATTCAGCATTTCGTCCAAATGAGAAGTTGAAAGCATTAGCATCATTATTAGTATTGTATCCAAGCCCCATCAACACTATGGCTCTTTGATTAGGATCAGAAGATACAAGCGAAAGACCTTTAGAAAGTAAAACTGCACTTCCCAGATAATAAGTTTTTCCAGCTTCAAGCTTGAATATAGTCCCTTCTGCCAGATTATTATCTTTCATATAATTATTTAAGATAGTATCTAAGCGCGAGGCATTATTTTGTATGGCCACAGCACCGGTATCAACAACATGAGGAATCAGAACTGGAGCTCCAGGGTCACCTTTCATACGTATTACCTGCGTATTATAAAGTCTGTCCCAGTAACGCTTAACTCTGTTGTTCAGGCCATTAATTATATATACAGCGTTTGATGTTAAACCTTCAACATCTACATAACCTCTGGCTTTATCAGCAGCTGTCAGGTTGAAAATTTTTGTTTCTAATCCCGGGTTAGTCATGGATGGTTCTACTTTGATTTGATCCATCAAAAAATAACCACCCTCCTGTTCAAAATCACTACCAGGTTTCAAAGCTGCAGCCGTAGGTACCGTTAAGTCGAAAACAACACGCATAGACGTTTTTGTAACATTCAGGATGCTGATAACGTCCGGAATACTATCCCGATCGCCCATGGTATATTCACACCGATCATCGGCGTGACCGGCATCCCCGTATCCGTACCAGAGTGAATTATATTCATCTCCTTTTGGTGAAAGTACCTGAATGGCGAAGTTAAATTTGGTTGAGTACTGAAGGTCTTCAATGGTCATCTTCAATACATCAGGTCCTACGATAGTATCTTTCATAGGAGCATCCCAAGTGCCGGATTGTAATTTCATCTGGAGTCTGTATCCTTTAGCTCCTTCAATGCCATACCATGTTAGGTACATATCGTTGGTGTTTACTACCTGACTGGCTTTAGGATCGCCACTAATACCAGTATTTGCTTGCTGACGAAACGTTGTCATAAACATGCGGTTCTTCTCAATGTCGGTGGCATCCAGGAAGTCCTTCTGGCATCCATAAAAACCTATTGCACTTAATGCAATAAGTAATGTTTTTATCGTATTTTTCATTTTTAAATACATTTTTATGTTGTCTTTTGGTGTCAAACTGTTAATTATACCCATAATAATTTTTATATGTACCATTACTCATCTGAATTACCTTGTTAGGTATAGGTAGAATATAACGTACCGGTGGTAAGTTGTTGGGATCCAATGATTCGTAATTAGCATCGTCGCCTTCGCGTACGTAACCACGGAATGAATATAAACATTGTACGGCAGGAAACTCACTTTCATCAGATCCTTTCCAGTCGTAGAACGAAGCGGCAGTGTAAGTTGCTCCCGGGTTAAAGGCGTTTTCATACAAATTGTAAATGTCCAGGATCTGTAATGTTGTATTAGGATAGATACTGGTATTTGCAGGATTGTCAATCCTTTTGTAATACATATTTACTGGAATATTTTCGTATTTTTCATAACCTGTTAAGAAATTACCTTTTACGTAGTTCCCTACTATAAAGTACTCTTTAAAGCAATCGTACACAACTTTTGAGTATAGGTTCCAGCGTACAAGATCTTTCCATCGCATGTTTTCTCCTCCAAATTCCCACTTTCGTTCATTCATAATGGCTTTGAAAAAATCTTCTTTTGAAGAACTGGCTGTTGTGAGATATTGTTCTACTTTTTCTGCCCGGTCAGCAGATTCAAATGCCCGGTTTCTTACCTGTCTTAATGCGTCGATAGCTTTTGTGCCATTGGTGCCGGTCACTCCGTTTTCTAATTCATTAACAGCCTCGGCATACATAAGCAAAACATCGGCATAGCGCATATACGGATAGTTTATTCCGGTATTGCCAGAACTGCTAACACCCAGTGAGTTGCCGGAGCTTGCCCAAAACTTGGACCATTTGTTGGCATGGGTGCTGTAATCAATACGTATCTGAGGTACGCCCAGCGCATCGTAGTACCACATACCTACTGTGTAGTTCAGACGAAGGTCTTTGCGGTCAAACGAATAGCGGTAAAAAGCATTCAATCTTACTCCTCCATTGCTTGCTCCCCACACATTAGGAGCTGTAGTTAAACCATCTACAGCTGAACCCGATGGACCATGTACGTAACCTACATTACCGCTGCTTGATTTCAAAAATGGAATTTCAAAAATAGGATCGTCGCCGTTATTTACAATATAGTTGCATTCATCAATAAATACGTCTCTGAAAGATTTGGTAAGTGAATGTTTCCCCGATTCTATAACTGAGTCAGCATAGTTCTTAGCAATTTCGTAATAATCCAGATAGTCATCCTGACGTTTCATAGTCCCTACATTCAGCGGATTACTTAAATCCGGATATAGTGAATATCCTCCACGTGTTAATGCCATACGTGCAATCATAGCATAACAAAATTCGCGTGAAACACGCTCAATTCCCTCAGGTAGTTCTGTTGCGTATTTCATATACTTACTTGTTCCTTTTAGGTCATTAATAAGTTGCGAAAGTATCTCATTCCTGTCTGTCATAGGAAGCGTCAACGATTCTAAATTGTATGAAGGTTCAAGTGTAAATGGTAAATCACCAAAGAGCACAACCAAGTCGTGAAAAAACATGGCACGAAGCACTCTGGCTTCGCTGAGCATTTGCATTAGGTCCTCGTCATCTTCGCTAAAAATAGCACTATTTTGTATACCATTAATCACAATATTAGCTCTTTCTATTCCCTGATAGGCCGATGCCCATGTATTGGCAATAGAAGAAGCGTGGCGTGTACCGTCAAAGCATTTAAAATCTTCGCCATTTACACTCCTTAGTGAACTGCTGAAAGATGAAAATTCCACATCATTATTCAATGCGTAGGTTGATAAATAGCTGTTGCCATAAGTATTGCCCGATAGTAAAGAGGTGTATACAGATGTCAACGCCCGGTTGATTTCGGTTTTAGAAGAGAAAACAAAATCTTCACCATATTTGGATTCGGATTTTACTTCCAGAAAATCATCACATGAGGTAAAACTTAAAAGTATTACACCAATAAATAATATATATTTTTTCATGTTTATTTTTTTTAATAGAATAATGTTTATAAAGTAAGATTTAAACCAAATACGAAGTTGCGACTGCGTGGGTAGCGGTTGTAATCAATACCTGGTGTTAAACCTGTTTGAACATCAACTTCGGGATCGTAACCAGTATATTTTGTTAGAATAAACAAGTTGTATCCACTAAAATATATTCGCAGATTGTCAATTCCAATTTTCTTAATCATACTCTTAGGTAATGTAAAGCCGAAAGTAATATCCTGAAGGCGCAAAAACGAACCATCTTCAATAAAATAGGAGTGAGTTACCTTTTTACCAATATCTACCGGATTGAATATCGTTGCTTTTGAATTTATATCAATATACTGTTGTACGTACCGCGAGTCATTCAACATTCTGTCTCCGGCATCATTGGCATATCGCCAGCGGTTTTTTAAATTGAACTCGGGTAGCACATTGTAGTAGTTGTTGGTGTTGTTTTCAAATGATGATAATGTATATCTGGTGGCATTATTTACATCAAAACCGTACATATAGTTGAAGTTGCACGAAAAGTCGAAAAGCTTCCAGGTGCCCTGAAACCCAAAGCCACCTGTAAAATCAGGGTTGGTATTACCAATAATTACACGGTCGTTTTCATTTACTATATTTACATCTGCCTCTCCGTCAACGCCATCTACAAAATTTTTAAACTTAGGTTTACCAGGTGCGGTACCAAACAATGCATCATTGTTAACTGTACCTGCTTTAGGTGTAAACCCATAATTATTAGTAGGGTCAAATTCATCAAAGCTATATATACCATCATAAACATAACCGTAAATTAAGCCTAACTGATCACCAACTTTTAAACAATAGTCGTATGATGATGAACTCCAGCGCGATGACGATGTCCAGATTTCTGTTTCAGTACCATTCAGTTTATCAATGCGGGTTTTATTGGACCCAAAGGTGAAGTTACCGCTTAGTTGGAAATCTTTTTTCTGAATAATGGTGCCGTTAATAGTTAGCTCAACCCCTCTGTTGGTAACCTGTCCGATGTTTTGCATCTGCTTGGTGTATCCTGATGTAATCGGAATATTGCTTTCGTATAGCAAATCGGTGGTAGTGTTCCAGTATACTTCTGGAGTGATGGTAATACGGTCGTTAAATAAGCCAATGTCAAAAGCAAAATTTCGTGTCAGTGTGGTTTCCCATTTAATTTTGGTATTAGGGAAAGTGCTTCCTCCGGAATTTGCATAGTATTCGTAACCATTTTGGCTTTTTTCGCCCCATCCAGGACCACCACTGGTGTTGATTATATACTGATAACGCCACATGTCGTCGGTGATGCGATTATTACCTGCCATACCTACAGCTAAACGAACTTTAAGCAGCGAGAACAAGTCCTGAGATTTCATAAACTCTTCTTTTGAAACAACCCAGGCTCCTGATGCTGCCGGGAAATATCCCCACTGATTGCCTGGCGCAAATTTTGTTGAGCCATCGGCTCTCATAGTAATGGATGCCAGATATTTATGTTTGTAATCGTAACCGGCCTGTCCGAAAAACGATGCTGTTCTATCGGGCGATGAAATGGAAGATGTCGATTGCCACGGAGTACCCAGACCCATGTTTTGTAGAGCAATGGTAGGCTTAATCTGCTGAGAGAAATAACGGGCAGAATAAGTCATATTTCTTAGCTGAGAATGCTGAATTTCTTGTCCAACCAGAAATGAATAACTGCTTTCTCCTTTGGTGAATGCATAGCTTAAAACATTGGTAGTTTGATATTTGTTTCTTTTGGTGTTTGATATTTCGGCAACCGGCATGTTGTCATTGTTGCGGCCGGTTGAGGTAATATATCCCCAAAATTTATTTATATCAGAAAAGCCCATGTATTGCATGAAATCTGAGCGGAAACTGAGCCCTTTGGTGATATTCCACTCAAGTGAAACTTGATTGGTGAACTCATAGATATTTGTTTTGTTGTAGTTCTGGTCAATGTCTCCTTTCGGATTTGTATATTGGAAATATTTTTCTTCTTCAGGATCAATATCTTCCAATGCCATATGCGAGAATTCGCGTAAACCATTTGTAGGCCGATAACGAAGTACATCTATAATACCACCACCACCCACTGCATCGGCACCTGCTCCGTTGTTCTGACGGTAGTTAAAACGAGGGTTAATTAATATCTTTACTTTTTTGGAAAGATCGGCGCTGATTTTTGTATTTACATTAGTACGTATAACCCCTGAACCTACAAGCACACCTTTCTCGTCGTTATGAGTGATACTGGTGTTAAATCTTAAACCTTGCGTACCTCCTCCAATAGTAAGGTTATACATTTGACTTAAAGGTTTACCACCCAGAATTTCATCTTGCCAGTCATTTCCTTCAAATCTCTTGTACAAATCCAAATCGGCAGGATTACCAAAGTTTCCACGAAATTTTTGCCTTCTTGTGTTGTCAGAAACTACAGCATCGTACTGAATCTTTACATATTCATAAGGGTTCATTAAATCAATTTTGCGGGCCAGAGTTCTCACCTGAGTTGTATGATTAAATGAAATAGAAAGTTTACCTTGTTTGGCCGATTTAGTAGTAACAATAACAACCCCGTTACCTCCACGTGCTCCATAAATGGCTGTAAGTGATGCGTCTTTCAAAATATCGATAGACTGAATGTCGGTAGGTGGAATATCACTGATGCTGCTTACCGGAAACCCGTCTACGATAAACAGTGGTTCATTACTTTGTGTAACAGAGGTTCCTCCACGTACACGTATGTTAATTTCAGAGCCTGGTGCACCGTCGACACTGGTAACCTGAACTCCGGCTACTTTCCCTTGTAATGCCTCTGCTGCCGATGCTACCGGGATACGAGAAATTGTAGCACCAGATACAGATCCAACTGACCCGGTAAGATTAGCGCGAACTTTACTGCCGTAGCCAATTACAACCACATCTTCAAGAGATTTGGCATCATCTTCTAATACAATCTTTAAAGGGCTGTTAGTGATGGAGACCTCTTTTGATTTCATACCAACATAGCTGATAAGAAGTGATTTTACACCCGCACCAACATTTAGCGTGAATTTACCATTGAGATCGGTAATTGTACCCGTTGAACTTCCTTTGGCTACAATCGAAGCTCCGATGACGGATTCACCGTTTGTGTCAACTACAGTACCAGTTACAGTTATCTGTTGAGCAATCAGCATATTGCTGATAAACAGAAGGGCTGTAAGCAGTAATACAGAAATTTTGTTTTTTACTTTCATGTTTTAAATTATTGATTTTTTTTATTAGATTTATTATGGTTGCAATTGCTTGATTAAATCTTCGATTTTGGTTTCAGTGCTTGAGTTTCAGACAGATCAAAACCTGATATTACTCATTTTTTTAGTTTATAATAATTAATGTGATAATATGCCTTCCGTGCGCGAACACGTATTTTCGGAATGCGACTTTCCTGCATGTCTTATTTTATCTGGTTTTCAACTATAATAGTAAACGTGTTGCTGTTTGAAAAACCTTAACGAAAATAAAATGCAATGCAAATATTTGTCAATAAAATTGAATGGGTATTCGGAGAGAATTTTTAGAGATTTACTGCGTGTTTTATTACTTGTGTAATTATTAGCTATATAGCCGCACTTTATGAGGGTCTGGTAAGTACAGGATGAAATCACCTCTGTTAATAAATTTGTAATTTTTTTCATTTTGTTTGGATATGAGATTCTGGTTGCAATATTAGGTAATTTAAATAAAGCGCAACGGTGATAAATTGCTTTTTGAGGTGGGTGAAATCAGTTTAGACTATAAACAATAATTGATTTATGTGTTTAATGATTTATATTTGTATTCAGATTAAACCTATCTGGTACGATAAATGGAAGTCTCATGAATAAACTTAAAATCAGTATATTATGTATAGTTTTCGGAGTGTTTGAGCTAGTGTTTTCAGCTACTCCCACCTGTCATTTTTATCATTATTCCACCGAGGACGGATTGCCACAATATACCATCATGGATATCCTTCAGGATAAAAATGGATTTATGTGGTTTGGAACCTGGGATGGTTTAAGTAAATACGACGGATATAAGTTTCGTAATTATAAAGTAAAACAGGGTGATGCGTATTACATGCGAAGTACGCGAATTGAAAAAATGAGTGATGATAGATATGGTCGCATTTGGTTGCGAACATACGATGGCGAGTATCATTGCTTTGATCCTGAACGTCGTAAATTTTGGGGATTACGCTCTATTCCCGATCTGAAAGATTCGCCGTTTCATACTTCAGATATTCAGATTATGCCCTCAGGCAGAGTGTGGATACTTTCCAAAGAAAATGGTTGCATTCTTGTGAATGATTCTTTGTTTAACACTGTTGTTTTTCATAAGGAAAAAGGTAATTTGAAAAGTGAAACTGTAAACAGAATTTTCGAAGATCGTGAACAAAACTCTTGGTTACTTACCAATAATGGTATTTGTATGCTCACGAAATCGACCAATAAGCAGACCTACTATTTTGCCGAAAATGAGTCGAAGAGTTTTCCTGATTTGCAATCATTTTATTCTGCCGCTGATTTAGGAAGCTTTATTCTATTTGGTTCTGATAATGGCCGCTTGTGGCGCTACGATAAACGAAAGGAGAATTTTAGGCTAACTCAATGCTCCGTTAATACTTCGCTAAAGAAGTTTATTCAAATTGATAGCAATAAAATAATAATTATTACTGATAATGCAGGTTTCCTGATTTATGATGTTAAAAGCAATTCGTTTGAGCTATTTAATACGTCTAACTTAAAAGGTTTGCGCTCAAATGTTATACTGGAGACATTTCTTATACGGTCTCAGTATTTGTGGTTTGACTCGCCCGATGTGGGTATTTATCGCTTCGATTTGAAATTACATACCCTTGACTATTTTCAGGTTACAAGTGAGGATGCAGCTACAGCTGTTTTTCCTCCCCGTACAATGGTGTTTGAAGATATAAATGGTAGACTTTGGATACAACCTAAAGGTGGTGGTTTTTCGTTATATAATCCGGTTACCAACAAACTGGATCCTTTTTTCAACGATAAGTCATCGCCCGATTGGCTTTTTTCAAATCTTATTCACTCTGCCTGTTCCGATCAGCAGGGAAATCTTTGGCTTTGTACTCGGTCGCACGGACTTGAAAAGATTGTTTTTGACAAAAATATATTTAAACTTACACGGATAAACCCAGAGCAAAACTCAGTCATTAGCAATGATGTAAGAGCTGTATTTGAGGATAAAGATCAAAATCTTTGGGTAGCTACTAAAGATAGACGGCTAACAATCTACGATGTGAACAAAAAGCTTTTAGGTCGGTTGGCAACCACAGGACTTATTGCAAAAGATGCCGTTTTACCTGCTGTAGTTTACTCGATAATGCAGGGGCGCGATGGAGCGATATGGCTCGGCACTAAAGGTGATGGATTATACCGACTTAAATCTAAGCCCGGAAAAAATCAGTTTCAGATAGAACACTTTTCTAAAAGTTCAGAAGATGTATATTCTATAAGCGATAATAGTATTTACAGTATTTTCGAGGATTCAAAAGGTCATGTATGGGTTGGTACCTACGGGGGAGGATTGAATTTAATACAAACAACTCCTGATGGAAAACAAATTTTTATTAATCACCGGAATAACCTGAAAAACTATCCTGTGGATAACGCTTACAGACTGAGGATTATTACTCAGAACAAGCAAGGAAATATTTGTGTTGGATCTACCGGAGGTTTGATTATGTTTTCGCCCAATTTTAAAGCGCCGGAAGATATCGTTTTTAAAACCTATGCTTCGATACCGGGCGATATGGAAAGCCTTAGCAATAATGATATTCACGGAATACTAATTAACCGCAAAGGTGAAATGTATCTGGCTACTTTTGGTGGTGGGATTAATAAAGTTACGGCTTTTGACAAAAATGGTTTTCCGCTGAAATTTAAATCATTCACTACAAACCATGGGCTCCCCTCAGATATAACGCTGGCAATGTTAGAAGATGAATTTGGTAAAATATGGATTTCGAGCGAAAATAACTTAACTAAATTTGACCCTGAAAAAGGTATATTTGAGAATTTTGCCGAGATTAAAAGAATGATGTCGGCATATAATTTCTCAGAAGCATCTAATTGTAAACTAAAATCGCAGAACCTTGTTTTCGGGTTCTCTAATGGTATCGTATCTTTCTCGCCAAGACAAATTGTTAACAATACATTTAAGCCTTATATCGCGTTTTCAAATCTTCAGATTTTTAATAAAGATGTTGAGCCTGGAGATGTAAAATCACCTATTGAACAGGATATAAATTCTGTTAGTAAACTCAAATTAACGCATAGGCAGAACTTTATAACGATTGAATATGCTGCCCTCGATTATGTAGATCCTGAAAATATACTTTATGCTTACAAACTTGAGGGGTTTGATAAGGATTGGAATTTTGCTCAAAAACAACGTATTGCCAATTATACAAATTTACCGAAAGGAAAATATGTATTTAAAGTACGATCAACGAACAGCGAAGGAGTGTGGGTAGATAATGAAAGACAAATGGAAATAGAAGTGCTGCCTTCTTTTTGGGAAACGTGGGTAGCTTATCTGATTTATTTATTGTTGTTTGCGGCTTTGGTGTATCTTACTGTTCGTATCTTGTTTACGATTTACCGATTGAGGGGGAATGTAGAACTGGAAAAAAAAATGGCTGAGATGAAGCTTCGGTTTTTTACAGATATTTCACACGAAATAAGAACTCCGCTTACCATGATATCGGCTCCGGTTGATTATATGCTGAACGATAATGAAACACCAGACCATATCAAAAAAAACCTAAAAACCATATCGCAAAATACAAATAGGATGCTGCGGCTTGTGAACCAGATTCTTGATTTCAGAAAAATTCAGTTTCTGCATCTTAAAGTAAGGAAGGTAGAGATAGCGCCTTTTGTGGAAGAGATATGTGATACTTTTACAGAAATAGCTGTCAGTCAGCATATAAAATTTAGCTTTAGAAATGAGGTTGGAGCGGAAAAAATATGGGTTGATCCTGATTGTCTGGAGAAAATTGTAATGAACCTGCTTTCCAACGCATTTAAATATACACCACCGGGAAAATCAATTCAGGTTACTATACGTTCCGACGAAAAACTTGTGACTCTGGAGGTCAGGGATCAGGGAGCGGGTGTGTCAGGCGAAAAGCAGAAAAATCTGTTTGTACGCTTTGCTTCTTTTAACGAAGATAAGAGCAAGCCAAGTACAGGAATCGGGCTATCTATGGTTAAGGATTTGGCGGATAAGCACAATGCACATGTTACAGTTGAAAGTGAATTAGGTAAGGGTAGTTGTTTTGCTGTTAGTTTTCTGAAAGGTGTGGAGCATTTTGGCCAAAATACGGAAATTATTGCTGCTGAAACAAATACTGCTTTGCAAGTAGAGCCAATAAGCAAAGAAGATGTTGTAGCAGATAATGAAGAAGCTCTTTTGACCAATGCCTTAAATTCTAAGTTCTCGGTTCTTGTGGTGGAAGATGATGACGACCTTCGTCAGTTTATTGTTGGGATAATTGAAAATGAATATCTGGTATATCAAGCTGTGGATGGAAAAGATGGGTTGGAGAAAGCGCTGAAATATATTCCGGATTTTATAGTGAGCGATATAATGATGCCTAAAGTAGATGGTATGGAATTGTTGGGTATGCTAAAGACAAATATTATAACCTGTCATATTCCTGTGGTGCTACTTACCGCAAAAACCACAATCGAAAGTAAACTGGAGGGATTGAGCTATGGTGCCGACGACTACATCACCAAGCCTTTCAGTGTTCAGTATTTCAAAGCCCGAATTGCTAACCTGATTAGTCAAAGGCTTAAGCTTCAGAAGATTTATAGAGGTGACCTCATAAGGTCAACTCCTGAATACGAGCCTCAGCCTTATGCAATAACCTCGCAAGACGAAGTGCTAATGCGAAAGGTGATGGCTGTTATTGAGGAAAACATGGAAAATGCGGAGTTTACTGTAGAAGAACTTGGGCAACAAATGATGATGAGTCGTTCGGTCTTTTTTAAAAAACTGAAGGGATTAACCGGATTGGCTCCTGTAGAATTTATCAGAGACGTAAAAATGAAGAGGGCGGCGCAAATTCTCGCTTCCGGTCAATATATGGTAAAGGAAGTTTCATATCTGGTTGGCATCTCCGATACTAAATATTTTGCCAAATGTTTCAAAACTAAATATGGAATAACACCGCTTGAGTATAAAAATCAACATCATGAGTAATGTTTTTTTGAGTATATTAAAGCAGTGTTTTGTCAATGCGTTTGTCTATTCATAAATTTTGTTTTTTTAAAACAAAAATAAGGATGTTTTAAAAGTCAGATTTATATAAGATATAGTTTTTATTTTGCAGGTTTAATTTTTATAATGCTACATCATCTGGGTTCGGAGAATATAACTTCTTTTACGACTTAGCGTTCATAGAAGTATTTTTTCAATACTAAAATTTGTACTTGATTACTTTATCAAGTTTCAAACTGACTTTTAAGACAACCTCTTTAAATTCGTATTTTTACCTTGCCTATATCAACTTTCCCAATCGCTGGTAGGGCGGCAAGTACACATCAGGTTGCGGTCGCCATAAGCATTGTCTACTCTGGCCACGTTCACCCAGAACTTGTTCTCAGCTACCCAGTTGGTAGGATAGGCAGCTTTGGCTCTGCTGTACGGATGATTCCACTCTTCGTTTACAATGGCATATTCAGGATGAGGGGCATTCAGTAGTACGTTGTCTGTTTTATCAGCAGTGCCGTTCTCTACCTCTTTTATTTCATCATAGATCAGTAAAAGCGCCTGAGCAAAACGGTCGAGCTCAGCCAACGATTCGCTCTCGGTTGGCTCTATCATCAGCGTGCCGTGTACCGGAAACGAAAGGGTGGGAGCGTGGAATCCGTAATCAATCAGTCGTTTGGCAATGTCAGTTTCGGTTACGCCCGAGGTGGCCTTAAAGTTGCGTGCCTCCAGTATCAGCTCATGACCAACCCGTCCGTTTTCGCCGGTGTAAAGTATTCCGTAACTGTCTTTTAGGCGGCTGGCCAGATAGTTGGCGTTTAGGATGGCGGCTTTGGTCGAAGCGGTTAAGCCTTCTTCGCTCAGCATGCGGATATAACCGTATGTTATTGGCAATACGCCTGCACTACCGAGTGGGGCGGCTGCTACCGTGTTTTTCCCGAATTTCTGACTCGGCAAAAACGGTTGAAGCTCTTTGGTGCAGCAAATAGGGCCTACACCCGGACCGCCACCTCCATGAGGTATGGCAAAGGTTTTGTGCAGGTTAAGGTGACATACATCTGCACCAATTGCTCCCGGATTTGTGAGCCCAACCTGAGCATTCATATTGGCTCCATCCATATATACCAGTCCGCCATATTGGTGAATTAAGGCACACATTTCCTTAATGGTGGATTCAAAAATACCGTGTGTAGACGGATAGGTAATCATGCAACCCAGTAAGGTGTCTTTACTGGCTTCGGCCTTAGCTTTCCAGTCGGCCAAATCGGTATTTCCTCCTTCATCGCATTTTACCACTACTATATCCAGGCCGGCCTGCGCTGCCGAGGCCGGGTTGGTACCATGAGCCGAAGCGGGTATAAGTACGGTTTTGCGCTGAGGCTGTCCTATCGATTCGAGGTACGATTTGATAGTCACCAACCCGGCAAATTCTCCTGCTGCTCCCGAGTTTGGCTGCAAGCTACATGCTGCAAAGCCGGTGATTGTTGAAAGATAATTCTCCAGATTTTCAATCAGTTCGTTGTAACCTTCGGTTTGATCTTTAGGTGCCAGCGGGTGAATGCTGTTAAATTCCGGTCGGCTGAGCGGTAACATTTCAGCAGCAGCATTGAGTTTCATGGTGCACGAACCTAAAGAAATCATAGAATGAGTAAGCGATATATCCCGGCGTTCCAGTTTTTTGATATAGCGCATCATTTCAGTTTCGCTGTGGTAACTGTTAAATACTTCGTAGGTCAGATATTCAGAGCTACGTTCAAAAGTTTCGTCGAATGCCTGAAGGCCTTCAATATCTTCCATGTCGGCATATACCGGAGCGTTGTTGGCAGCAGCGGCCAAAATCTCAATCAGCGTATTTACCGCATCCACGTCAGTGGTTTCATCAATACTGATGCCTATTTCTCCTGTTTCAAAATAGCGGAAATTTACTTCATATTCCAACGCTGTTTGGCGCAATTTTTCTACGCTTAAACCATCGGGAAGCGTAATTTTTAATGTATCGAAAAAATTCTCATTTTCCTGAGCATAACCGTACACAGGGAGTATTTCGTTGATATAAGTAGCAATAGAATGAATTTGCTGAGCTATGGATTTAATGCCATCAGCACCATGATATACGGTGTACATACCTGCCATAGAGGCTAATAATGCCTGTGCTGTACAGATATTTGAGGTTGCTTTTTCGCGTTTGATATGTTGCTCGCGCGTTTGCAGCGCCATGCGTAGTGCCTGTTTGCCATTGGCATCTTTGCTTATCCCGATAATTCTACCGGGCATATCGCGCTTAAACTCTTCGCGGGTAGCAAAATAGGCTGCAGATGGTCCGCCAAAGTTCATCGGTATGCCCCAGCGCTGTGTGGAGCCAAAGGCAATGTCTGCCCCCCATTCTCCCGGAGGGGTTAGCAGAGCCAGGCTCAGAATGTCGGCCGCTACTGCCACTTTACATCCTGCTGCGTGTGCTTCGGCAACAAAATCTGTGTAATCTTCCACATTGCCATTGCTATTCGGATATTGAAGTATCACCCCGAAAACCGTCGATTCTAATTTTTTATTTTCCCAGCTGCCAGTTTCAATTTTTATACCCTGGGCATTGGCCCGGGTTTTAATTACAGCCAGAGTTTGCGGAAAAACATTGGCATCAACAAACAGTACGTTGGCTCCCGTTTTTACCTGCTCGCGGCTGCGGAGGTTGTACATCATGGTCATGGCTTCGGCAGCTGCAGTGGCTTCGTCGAGCAAAGAGGCATTTGCAAGCGGTAGTCCTGTAAAGTCCGATACGGCCGTCTGAAAATTCAGCAAAGCTTCGAGGCGACCCTGCGAAATTTCGGCCTGATAAGGTGTATAAGAGGTATACCACGATGGATTTTCAAAAATATTGCGGAGTATAACTGCAGGAGTAACTGTGTTGTACCATCCCTGACCAATATATGAAGTGAAATTTTTATTTTTTGAGGCTATCTCGGCAATGTGTATTGCGTATTGATGCTCGGTAAGCGGTTCCGGTAGTTCAATTGGTGCTTCGAGTCTGATATTGGCAGGGATAGTTTGGTCAATCAGTTCATCGAGTGTATTTACTCCAATTGTTTGAAGCATTAAGGCTTCATCTTTTTCCGACACTCCAATGTGGCGGTTCTTGAGCATATCTTTCATGCGTTCTTTTTAATTTTTTTTTGTTAGTTGTCGCATGGAACTCGCAGCAAACATGGTCCTTGGTTTAAACCAGTCCCGATAGCTATCGGGATGCTCGTTTCATGTTTATTTTTTTTCTGAGCAGAAAAAAAGCGTAATTACCGGTATTTTTTTTTGATTTCCGATGGTCTGCTCTGTTAATCTTTTTAAATTTTATAGCTGATAATTAAAATATTTTGATTTCAAAAGTAGTTCAAATCTTTGAGATTATATCTTTTAAAGCATGAAAATATTTCAACAAAATGCTTCGTTTCAGGATGGGTTTCAAGTTGAAACTTTAAGTCTTTTTTTATTAAAGAATAAATAAAAATACTGTTGAAATAATGTTACTTTATAAACCAATATGGACTCTGAATTGTTCTGAATTTAAATTGGATATAATTTCAATGATGATTTTTAAATAAATTTTCTGATTCTGACAAATGACAATTACGCATAAGCCGGAATTACGATCAATTTTTTAATTGTTGAATCAAAAAAATGTTACTATGCTACGCGATATAAGAAAACAATACGATTACTCGGCTCTAAATGAGGATGAAGCCAAGAAAAATCCGTTTGATCAATTTGAAATTTGGCTTAATACGGCTTTGAATAGCGAAGAGCAGGAGCCTACAGCTATGATATTATCGACGGTAAACAGACTGTTGCAGCCGCATTCCAGATTGGTGTTGCTCAAAGATTTTAATCCCGACGGCTTTGTTTTTTATACTAATTATGATGGAAATAAGGCAAAGGAAATGGCCGGGAATAATCAGGTGCATTTGCTGTTTTTCTGGCAAAGTCTGGAGCGTCAGGTTCGTATAAGCGGCGATGTGGAGAAAGTGCCTGATGCGGTTTCCGACAGTTATTTCCAGTCGCGCCCGCTCGATAGCCGTATTGGTGCATGGGTATCGGAACAAAGTGCTGAGATACCATCGGCGAAATACCTCGACGATCGTTTTACTTTTTTTCAGAAAAAGTTTGGCGATCAGGTACCACGTCCTCCGCATTGGGGCGGATATCTGGTGCGTCCTGTTACGTTTGAGTTTTGGCAGGGTAGGCCTAACCGTTTGCACGATCGACTGCTTTATAGCAAAACCAAAGGCGGCGACTGGAAAATTACGCGACTTGCGCCATAATTTGTTTAACGAAATTACTCGAAATAATCCGAATATGGCGTTTCGCAGGCGTTGAAATACTGGCCGGGTGTGATGCCTGAGAGGTCGCGAAAATCGTTAATCATGTGCGACTGGTCGTAATATCCGCAGCGATAAGCAAGCTCGGTAAGGCTCTCGTGTGGGTGTTGCTGATGCGCCAGCAGCGCGTATTGGAATCGTATCACTTTCAGAAATTGCTTGGGCGATAAGCCTACCATTTTCTTGAAAACCCGTTCATGTTGTTTGCGGCTCAGGCATGCTGCGCCGGCCAGTTGCGCTACCGATATTTGACCATTGTGCCTGCCTATCAGCGCTATGTTGTGGGCAATTCTATCCCATTCATATACTTCTACGCGTTTTAGCCGGTTTGTAAGGAATCGTTCAATCAGAGTCACTTTATTGTCCAGCACCTGAATGTTGCCAAGCCGGTCTTCCAGTTCGTCGGCTTCCTGCCCGGCTATTTCGCGCAAATCGAGTGTTTCGTTGGCCAATTCGCTGATTGGAATGTCGAAGAACAGGCCGGCACTGTGCGGATAAAACTGAATGGAAAGCATGGAGGTTTTTCCGGTGGGTACAACATCAAAAAAATCTGTTTTTTGCCCGCTTATAATGATTCCGGGCTGCATATCTTCTCTTAATTTAACTTTCCTAAGTCTGTCGCCAAAATGAAAGGTCAGTTCCACATAACCATTGGGTACCACCCGCTGGGGATGGCCTGCTCCTTCGCTGGCTTCCATCTCCAAAAACCAGTAATGTCGTACAAACGGCGAAAGCAATGGTGAGGGTGGTATAAGTCTGAAATTCATTGTTGACGAATTGATATATTTGCAAAAATAACAAAAACAGCTTTAAAGCAAGATGTTTCAAATAATTATTTATACAACGTACAGCTTGTCCCGAAAACCCATATGCTGGTTTTCAAAACAAGCTGTTTGCTGCTCCTTACTTATTCGCCGTAAAGCCCCAGTCTGTTGCCTTCGCTGTCGATAAACAATGCAAACCAACCGCGTCCTTCAGCTTCGATTTTTGTTTTAGGGCGGTCGATACTTCCACCGTTTTCTACTACGCGTTTCAGCCATTCGTCGAGATTTTTGCCTGTGTTCAAACTTACAATTAGCCCGTCTTTTGATGGCCGATAGCCTTCCGACTGAAAAATGGCACCTGCATCGTCAGGCAGTATTGCCATTTTTTCGTTTCCTGACGAACAATCAACTAATTCCGCCTGAAGCAACTGGCTGTAAAATTTTACTGCTCTGCTAAAATTTAGCGCTGGTATTTCTACCCAATAAATCAGATTTTTCATTACTTTGACTTTTAAATTGTTATTACGATGCAAAAGTATTCCGGTAAATCATTCTGAAATTGGATAAAAACGACATCTTTGCTATTCGACGCGGAATCTCAAAACTGTTTTCATCTTTTCGGGAATTGTTTTGCGCGCATCCGACAGGTATATTTCCCTGTGCACCTTACTTACTCTGTGTAATCCTGTTTTTTGAGCAAATTCCTCCATAAGCCCGAAACTGGCGGGTTCATCATCAAAACTTCCGAGATGAAGCATTTGTATGCAATTGCCATCTTCTATCGTTTCGAATCGGACCTGACTAATTAACGGGTGTTGCTTCTTCTTTTGTACTCGCTCTACTACAGTTTGCGCAAATTCAGGGCTTACAAACTCAGGTTGCCGAATCATTAAATGAAAAATTAATGAATCCTTGTTTAACTTTTCCGTAGGATTTTTTTTAGCTTCATCGTTTATGTCCCACACTCCTTCGAGTGGGTAAATGCTGTAATCCTGGTAGTTGTTGGGCGCAAAGCCTTGTTTTGGCGACATTTTTACGCCGTACGAAAGTGCATACAACACACCTATATATTCACCAAACTCAGGGTTGTTCGGGTTTCCTTCTCCGCTGATAGTGAAAAAATTCATGGACGGAACCATTATTTTTTCAGGTTGAGTTTTCGGGAGATAAAGTTGTTTCTCTGTCTTTTTCCAGTCTTGTTTCATAAATCCTACAGTTGTACAGGTAGTTATAAAAATATCAAATGCTTTTAACCGGAATACAAATGTCTAATACAAATTTTTGTTCCGGATGGTTTTCGGGGTCGCAGTAATAATACTCATAAGAATTACCTTCGCCCGGTTCGTAACCGCTTTCGGTAAACCATACACACATGGTATTCCACGCATTTTCAAATTCTGTTACTTTTATTTCAAAATGCCCCACGGCATATTTTCCACCTTTAATGGTCATTTTGCCTATTTCGCCTTCTGTTTTTACATCCTGATGCACCACCAATGCTGCGCTCTGACGTACCTTGTCAATTTCGGTAACCGACGGATCGTCGTGATAAACGGTTACTGTATGAGCGTCCGGCTCAATTAATCCACGCGGTCCGGCAAACTGCATCAGTTTGTTGTACGCTTTGTAAATTTGGTTGAATGCGCCTGTATGACGGCAATAAATTGTTTGCATTTCAGGCATTTCTTTTACAACGATTTTTGTTTCCATAATAATTACTTGTTTTAAATTGATGGAGCAAAGTTCGTTGTTCAGGGCCACATAAATTTGATTTTTCTTGCTGAGTGGTTGACCGTTTTTGCTATAATAAATACCATCTTTTACTACTATCGGCCGCTCAATGAGCCTGAAAGTGCTGGCTGTCATGCCAAAATGCTTCCTGAAAGTGCGGGCAAATAATGCCATACTGCTGAATCCACAGTCGAATACAATATCGGAAATACTTTTGCGCGGGTAGTCTTTAAGCTGCATTGCTGCTTTCTCTATGCGAATCCGGATAAAAAAATCGGATGGGGTTTCTCCTGTGAGCGCACTGAATATCCGGTGAAAATGAAAGGGCGAGAAGTGAGCTATTTCGGCTAACTTATCTAAGCGAACCTGCTCGTGGTAATGGGTTTCGACATACTCCATTACATGGTTAATGCGCGAAATATATTCCGCCCGGCTTTGTTCTTGTGTTGTCATTCGTATAGTAAAATATAGAGAACAAACTTAATAAAAACTTAGCTTTGATAATTGATTTTTCTTGCTAAATAAATTTTTATAGATAAATGACTTGTTTCGGGAATGGCAATTTTAAGTATATTTGTAATGATGTTCACTATCCAAAGCAGCTTATATATTGAAATATGATAATTTTCCGCTACGATAAAACTTACGAAGGTCTGTTGACAGCTGTATTTGAAGCTTATAACCGAAAATGTTTTCCTGAAAAACTTTTGGGTATGGATGATATTGAGCCTCTTTTTGTAACGGATATGTTTGTGGTGATTACCGATTCTGAAAAATCGGGTAGAGTATGGAAAGGGTTAGAAAAAAAAATGGATGCCAACTCCCTCAATATGCTTACTTATGTGTGGTTGTCGGAATTACCGCAAAGCGATGAGCTGATATTTAGATATGTTACAAAAACTTTTGACACTGAACATTTTATAGGAATGAATTTTGCTGACGATGATGTGCTTCAGGTGAGGAATATTGCTCAAAAAGTAAATAGAGAGAAGCACCGTATGATTGAGTTTGTGCGTTTCCAGAAAACTGCCGACGATGTGTTTTTTGCTCCAATATCTCCTGATTATAACTGTTTGCCACTTACTATCAGTCATTTCAAAGATCGTTTTGCTGATCAAAAATGGATTATTTATGACGTTAAAAGAAATTATGGTTATTATTATGATATGAAAACCGTTACCGAAATGACTTTGAACTCAACTGAGCTTTTCCCTGACGGAAAATTGGATGAGGGGTTGATGGCCGAAGATGAAAAACTGTTTCAGAAAATGTGGAAAGTGTATTTTAAATCAATGGCTATCAAAGAAAGAATTAATCCGAAATTACACAAACAGCATTTGCCCAAAAGGTATTGGAAATATCTGACTGAGAAACAATAAGCGCAATAAGCCCCGAACCGAAAAATAGTTCAGGGCTTATTGTATTTAGTGTTTGATTGTTTTTACGATAGATGCTAAGAACTGAGGAGCATCAAAATCTCCGTGCTTCGAGAATCCGGTACGTACTACTACCAACTGCATTGATGGAATAATGTAGATAAACTGTCCATCGTGACCACGGCACATATACAAGTCCGAAGGAACGCCGGGATAATCGCCCGATTTATTCAGCCAGAAGAATGAGCCATATTGTCCATCAGATCCTGCTGCCGGTTCGGCCGTATAATCGGTCCAGCCTACAGGTAAAATTTGCTTGCCCAGCCAGTTGCCTTTGTGTAGGTAAAGCAGCCCGAAACGTACGTAATCGCGCATGGAAGCATAGATATACGATGAGCCTGCCAGTGTACCTGAAGCATCGGCCTCAAATATGGCGCTACGCATCCCGATAGGGTTAAAAAGTTCTTTCCGCGGAAAAGCAAAATAATCAGCGTCGTTGCCAATGGCTTTGCGTATCAGATAACTGACCACATTGGTAGTACCCGAACTATACAGCCAAAGTGAGTCGGGCGGTGCAACGGATTTTTTGTTGTAGGTAAATGCAGCCATATCAACCTCTTTGTGTAGCATAATAGTTACATCCGACAGGTTTCCGTAGTTTTCGTTCCACTCCAGACCCGAGTTCATGTGCATCAGGTTTTCGATGGTAACGGAAGCCCTACTGTCATTTCTCCATGCTGGAATTGCGGCAGGTTTTTTTATATCCATCAGTCCTTTTTTTACCATAATACCCACGAGTGCCTGCGTAAAACTTTTAGCCATAGACCAACTCAGAAATCGATTGGACGGCGAAAATCCGTCGCGGTATTTTTCGGCTATCAACTGGTCTTTGTAAGCAATTGCTACGGCAAAGGTTCCTTTGGTTCCGGTGGTGTCTTTAAAAGCATTTTTCAATGCTGTATTGAGCTTTATCAAATCAATGCCCGATGGAATACTGTCCGACAGCTTGTCGCCCATAGGCCAGGGAATGGTGTCAGGGTTTAGGTTGGGCAATGGCACCCGGGTGTATGCTCTGTTGCGAATTTCATTTTCATTACCACGCACAAGTGTACAGCCAAATCCATCGATGTAAATAGCTCGGGACTTAGTCCAGAGAAAACGGCTTGTTACTTCTTTTTTCTGATAATCAACTGTGTTGGATGCAAATTTGATAAAAGAAAAGTTCAGATCTGTACTTTCGAGGCTTTCCTGAGTGCGATTCCCGACAAAAATGCCCGAAGCCAGATTTTTGGCAGCATACCCTGTAATAATGGGCGATAGGAGATGAATGTAATACAGGCCTCCCCCTAAGGCTAATATCAGAATAAGGACGACAATGCGGATAATTTTCTTTTTCATGCGTTATTCTTTATTTTTAATTTATAATTTTTATAATCATGGCAGATTCAGATTATTGTGAATTGATCGGCATCTTTCCAAAAAGCCGATTTTTGGCGAAAGCGCAATAGTGATTCTGTACCGATGTCATAAGTTTGTACCGATGTTTCGTTTTCACCAAGTGTCAGCAACGGTACGCCCATATAGTCGAGCAGTACGGAATGTCCATTGTATTCTATGCCCTGTCCGTCGGTGCCTGTGCAATTTACGCCACATACATAGGCCTGATTTTCAATGGCACGTGCCTGTAGCAGGATGTCCCAGTTGCGGATGCGCTTTTGAGGAAAATTAGCTACATATATCAGCAGGTCATATTCATTGTTCACATTGCGCGCCCAAACCGGGAACCGCAAGTCGTAACATATCAGCAAGCGAATATTAAAACCACAATAATTCACTATCAGCTTGTTGTTGCCCGGCTCAAAGTGTAGGTGTTCGCCCCCAATCGAAAACAGATGTCGCTTGTCACTGGTTTCTATATGTCCGTCAGGAAAAACAAAAAAGCCCCGGTTGTAGTTTTTCCCGTTATCTTTAGCAATAAAACTGCCGGTAATAGCCATGTTGTAAGTTTGAGCCATTTGTTTCAGGATAGTCATGGTTTCGCCCTGCATATCTTCGGCCAGGTAAGGCTTATCGGTACAAAAGCCTGTGGTAAACATTTCGGGCAGTACTGCCAGATTGGTTTTTCCTGCCAGTAAGCGGAGGTGATTTTCGGCCTTTTGCAGATTATGACTGACATCGGCCCAGCGAATGGAGTCTTGTATGAGGCTAACTTTCATGTTGTGGTATTACTATAGATTTTTATCTGGAAACTTTTCAGATTGATAAAATCGGATTTTTTATTGTAGCAAAGATAAAATTATTCTTGTAGATAAGGATTGCATTTTAATAAAAAAACGACTCAACTAATAAAAGCTGAGTCGTTATATAAAAGTATGATATTCGTTTTAATCAATCATTTCAAATCCGGTGTAAGGTATCAGCGCTTTAGGAATTCGGATACCTTCGGGAGTTTGGTTGTTTTCGAGCAATGCTGCTACAATGCGTGGCAAAGCCATGGCGCTGCCATTCAGCGTATGACAAAGCTGTGTTTTCTTGTCGGCGCTTTTAAAGCGGCATTTCAGGCGATTGGCTTGATAGCTTTCAAAGTTCGATACAGAACTTACTTCCAACCAGCGTTCCTGAGCAGTTGAATACACTTCAAAGTCGAAGGTGAGCGCTGAGGTAAAGCTCATATCGCCTCCGCATAGACGCAAGATTCTCCAGGGTAGCTCCAGCTTTTCAACCAGAGTTTGTACGTAATTTACCATTTCAGTAAGTCGGTCGTACGAAGTTTCAGGATTGGCAATTTGTACAATTTCTACCTTGTCAAACTGATGCAAGCGGTTTAAACCTCGCACATCCTTGCCGTAAGAACCGGCTTCGCGGCGGAAACAGGCCGAATAGGCTGTGTTTTTCACTGGCAGGTCTTTTTCGTCCAGAATTACATCGCGGTAGATGTTGGTTACAGGTACTTCTGCAGTAGGTATCAGATATAAATCATCTATCTGGCAATGGTACATTTGACCCTCCTTGTCGGGTAACTGGCCTGTTCCATATCCCGAAGCTGCGTTCACCACATAAGGTGGTTGTACTTCCAGATAGCCGGCTTCGCGGGCGTTGTCCAGAAAGAAATTAATCAATGCTCGTTGCAGGCGGGCTCCTTTGCCTTTGTAAACCGGGAATCCGGCACCCGAAATTTTCACTCCTAACTCAAAGTCAATCAGATCGTATTTTTTAGCCAAATCCCAGTGCGGCACAGCTCCTTCGTAAAGCTTTGGCACAACTCCTCCCTGACGCTCGATAAGGTTGTCTTCGGCATGTTTACCGGCCGGAACACTTTCGTGAGGAAGATTGGGAATCTGTACCAACAGCTCGTTGAGTTTCTGTTCTATTTCCGAAAGTTTGTCGCCGAAAGTTTTAATGCTTTCTTTCAGTTCAGCTGTTTTTTCTTTAGCTGCCGCGGCTTCTGCCTGTTTTCCTTGTTTAAAAAGAAGGCCTATTTCTTTGGACAGGTTATTCATTTCGGCCGACGAGTTGTCGAGTTGCGTCTGTGTGGATTTACGAAGCGTATCCAGTTCTACAACTTGCGCTATGATGGTAGCTCCATCGAAATGTTTTTTTGCCAGCCGGGCAATTACCTCTTCGGTATTTTCGGTAATATATTTGAGTGTCAGCATAATTCAAGCCCCCTAAATCCCCCTCCAGGGGACTTAATACAGAGGGGAACTGCATTTTATATTTATTAAAAAAATCTCCCGCAATTTTACACTACGGTAAAACTCACAGGAGATAATTATTTAAAAGCTTCTTAAACTCTTCTTAAAGTCTCCGCCATGGCGGAGGATTTAGGAGGCTTTAGTTAGCTTCGATGGGTTTGATAGAAACGTAAGATTTGTTATCTTTTTTCTTTCTGAATTCTACAATACCGTCAACAAGTGCAAATAAAGTATGGTCTTTACCAATACCCATGTTTTCACCTACGTGGTGAACTGTTCCACGTTGACGAACGATGATATTACCAGCTTTTGCAAACTGACCACCGAAAATCTTTACTCCAAGTCGCTTACTTTCCGATTCACGACCGTTCTTCGAGCTACCAACTCCTTTCTTATGTGCCATTTTCTTTTACTTTTTTAATCGGTTTAAATTAAGCTACAATTTCTTTTACAAGGATTTCGGTGAAGTCCTGACGGTGACCATTGCGTTTGCGGTAACCTTTACGACGTTTTTTGTGGAAAACGATTACTTTTTCGCCACGTACGTGCGATACTACTTCGCCTACTACTTTTGCTCCTGCTACAACCGGTGCACCTACTGTTACAACGCCGTCGTTATCAACAAGCAATACTTTGTCAAACTCAATAGCCGATCCTCTTTCGGCTTCGTTCATTCTGTGGATAAACAGTTTTTTTCCGGCTTCTACCTTAAACTGTTGTCCGAGGATTTCTACAATTGCGTACATTTTTGATATCTACAATTTTAATTACATCGGGAAGGTGAGTTGCCTCACGGCATTGCTTCTTGTTTACCTTGTCCGAAATGAGGGTGCAAAGATAAAAATAATTATTTGAATATCAAAAGAATTTTTCTTCGATTTTTTGTGCTAACAGGCTGAATTAAGTTACATAAGGCTCCTTGCCTTACAGAACCAGCTCCCCGAAAAGTGTTTCTAACTTTTGTTCAAGATTTGCGGTATACCCGGGGTGCGGGCGCGATGTCTGAATACAGGAGCTGCGTACGGCTGTAAGCCAGCGAAACCGTTCGGGAATGTCCATGCAGGCTATTGCTCCGGCGCTTTTTTCGCCATTACATATTCGCTCAAAAGAAATCAGGGTTTCATCGAGCAAATCCAAATCTAATTCGGTAGAGAATGTTTCAAGCCTGTTTTTGTCGATATGGTATTTCATGCCAATAAATTTTGCTCTTTTCGAGAACAAAATAACGCCTACGTTGATAAATTCTTCGCGCTCTACTTTGGGCACTACGCGAATTACGGCGTATTCATATAAGTGCTTCCCTTGCATGGATGGCCTGATTTAAAAAGTTGACAGACTGTGTAATTCTTAGTGTGAGAAACTGATAGTATACCTCACGAACTTCGTTGGCGGTTAAGCCTTCTTCGGCTTTGGCAGCCCATTCATCGGGGATGGTATCTACTATTTTGCGCAAAACCTCAGGGGTGAGTATGTCTCTGCAATAGCTATCTGCCCGCTCCAGCTCATTGGCAAAACGTAATAGCACATGGTCTTTAATGAGGGCGAAGGGACTAAGCGCCTGTGTTTGCCAGTTGACCCAGGTATGGTGAAAATACAGGGTTGCTCCATGATCAATCAACCACAACTCTTTGTGCCACATTAGCATATTGGTGTTGCGTACTGTACGGTCTACATTGGTGAGAAAAGCATCCATCCAAACTATTCTGGAGGCCTGAGTACCGTCAATGGTAGTGGTAACCGGGTCGTACGTAAGGGCGCCCGATAAAAAATGCAATCCGAGATTCAATCCTCTGCTGGCTTGCAGTAAATCCTGAATTTCCTCATCGCCCTCGGTCTGACCGAAAGCATCGTCTAACCGGATAAACACCAGTTCCGGTACGCGTAACTTGAGTTGGTGAGCTACCAAACCACCAATTAGTTCGGCAATAACTGATTTGACGCCATGGCCTGAGCCACGAAACTTGACAACGTATTTAAAATCGTCGTCAGCCTCGGCTAAAGCAGGTAGCGAACCTCCTTCGCGTAAAGGAGCGATGTATCGGGTTACATTGACGGTACGTAAATTCATCTGTTTATTGCTTTGTTTTTAAACTTAAATGCATTTTCATTATTTCATGAGTACTTTTTTGTCCCAAAGGGACTAACTGTGAATAACCGTGGGTGAAGCCCACGGACGAAAATGAGAATAATCTCTTAGCCCCGTAAGGGGTTGAACATCAATCAAAGAAAGAATTTCTCATTTATTTCTACCCCATGTTCAGTCAGCAGTTTTCTGAGCTCTTCTTCAAAAGTAGTTGTTTTATGATGTTCTCGTTGATTCTTTATGTAATTTATAATTGTTTCTTTATCTCTATAAGCATACGTGAATGCCGCATAACCATCCGCCCAGCCATTGAAACTTTGAAATTTACCACTTTGTTTGAGCCAAATTGAAGATGCTGTTTTTATATCTCTAAGATAATCAGACAAAGCAATGGACGGATGTAGATCGGATAAAATATGGATGTGATCTTCCATTCCATTTATTCGATAAAGTACACCGTTTTTGCCTTTGACGATTCCCCATATGTATTTATATAGTTCCTCACTATTTTCGAGATTCAGCGTTTTCAGGCTGTCTTTTGTCCGAAAAACAATGTGATACAGAACTTGACGATAGCTTGACATAGTGTGTTCAGATTTTGTTTTGTGTGATATTCAACCCCTTCGGGGCTGTAAGCCTGTTTTATTTTATCTCCGCGGGTTTCACCCACGGTTATTCATATTTACTCCCTTCGGGAGAAAGAATTAAGTGGATTTATTCACCTTGGAAGATGCTTTTATTTCTTAAATAGCACTCTGAACGCTTCCTCCACTTTCTTTACAGGTACTATTTCCATGTTAATTTTGCCTATCTGCAAGGCTTTAATGTTGAAATCGGGAATAATCATTTTTGTAAAACCCAATTTTTCAGCTTCGAGAATACGCTGTTCTATGCGGTTGACAGGTCTTATTTCTCCTGACAGGCCTACTTCGCCGGCCATACATACGTGTTTCTCGATAGCAATATCCACGCTCGACGAAAGTATTGCCGATATTACTGCCAAATCGATAGCAGGATCATTTACCTTGAGTCCGCCGGCAATGTTTAGAAAAACGTCTTTTTGTCCGAGTTTGAATCCTGCGCGTTTTTCCAGTACGGCCAACAGCATATTTAAGCGCCGAAGATCAAAGCCTGTGGATGAACGCTGGGGAGTGCCATATGCCGCTGAGCTAACAAGCGCCTGCGTTTCGATAAGGAAAGGGCGTATACCTTCGATGGCCGAAGCAATGGCTACGCCGCTCAGTCCCTCGTGATTCTGGCTGAGTAGCAGTTCCGAAGGATTGCTGACTTCACGTAACCCGTTTTGTTGCATTTCGTAAATACCCATTTCGGCCGTGCTTCCAAAGCGGTTTTTGATGCTGCGCAGGATGCGGTACATGTAATGCTGATCGCCTTCGAATTGGAGTACCGTGTCTACAATATGTTCAAGTACCTTAGGACCGGCTATGCTACCTTCTTTATTGATATGCCCGATAAGCAGAACGGGCGTGGCTGTGGTTTTGCAAAATTTAAGCAGGGCCGCTGCACATTCGCGTACCTGCGATACCGATCCGGGCGATGATTCTATCATTTCGGTAGAAATAGTTTGTATCGAGTCCACAATGACCACATCGGGCTGAATATTCTGGATATGCACAAATATTTGCTCCAGCGAGGTTTCGCCTACAATATAGCATTCCGGGTTATCGCCTTGGATGCGTTCGGCACGCAGCTTGAGTTGCTTTACGCTTTCTTCGCCCGATACGTATAAGGTGCGTTTTCCTTTCAGGTTCAGTACCACTTGCAGTACCAGTGTCGACTTGCCAATACCCGGTTCACCACCAATCAGCACTAACGAGCCGGGAACCAACCCGCCACCAAGTACACGGTTCAACTCGCTACTGGAAGTGTCGATACGCGATTCCTCCGTAGTTTCCACCTCCGATATCAACACTGGCTTTTGTTTGGTAATTTCAAGTCCGGCCAACGTAATTTTTTGAGCCGGCTCTTTACTTACAATTTCTTCAACATAGGAATTCCATTCGCCGCACGAGGGGCATTTGCCTATCCATTTGGGCGACCCAGCCCCGCAGTTTTGGCAAACATATACTGTTTTGGTTTTAGCCATGGTATCGTTCTGATTTATTATTTGCAAAAATAGGGAATTTTATTCTTTACTCGCTTATCTTCTTAAATACTTAGGTTGAATATTTAAATTTTAAAAAATCAATCAATCATTTTTGACTGTTTTGGTACTAAATAAAAAATTGTAGAAATCAAAATAAAAACTATTTTTGTGAAACGATTTCAAAACGAGAATACAATATCGATATTTATGACAAATCAGTACAATAATGAACATCAGGAGCATCAAATGCACAAATTGCCTCATCCGCTGATTGCGCTTTTGCCGGTAGCATTACTTGTGGTTATGGTGGCAGCCACGGTTTATCTTTTTGGTGGCGATGCATTAAGCGGAGGCAGTCAGATGGCTTTATTGTTGGCTACGGCTATATGCCTGATTATTGGGAAAATAACTGTAAACTCAGGATGGCATGCTTTTGAAAAATCTTTTCATAAAAATATTAAAAATATTTCAGTAGCTATTCTTATTCTGCTTGTAATAGGAGCTTTATCGGGTACATGGATGATAAGTGGTGTGGTGCCCATGTTTATTTCTTACGGACTGAAGATTATTCGTCCTGAGATTTTTTTAGTTTCGGCTTGTTTGATATGTGCTATAGTTTCGGTTGTTACAGGTAGCTCGTGGACTACAGTGGCTACCATAGGCATTGCGTTGATGGGAATCGGACGTGCTCAGGGTTTTTCCGATGGTTGGATTGCCGGAGCAATTATCTCCGGAGCCTATTTTGGCGACAAAATATCACCATTGTCCGACACTACCATTATGGCTTCGTCGGTTACAGGTACATCTTTGTTTACTCATATCCGGTATATGATGCTCACTACGGTTCCATCTATGGCGATTGCGCTGATTGTGTTTGCCGTAGCCGGGTTTTCAAACCAAACCATGGCTGCATCCGAATCGGGACTTTACGACCGGGCTTTGCGTTCTACTTTTTATATTACTCCATGGTTGCTTATTGTGCCTTTGGTAACGGTGGTGATGATAGCCAAACGTTTCCCGGCATTGGTTACTTTATTTGTATCCATGTTGTTGGCTGCGGTATTTGCCATTATTTTTCAAAAGCAAAATTTATATCTGATTGCCGGAGGTGAAACCATTCAGGATATATTGAAGGGAGCAATGATGAGCTGCTATGGAAGTACCTCGCTCGATACCGGCAACGATGCTATTAATCATTTGGTGGCTACCCGTGGTATGCAGGGTATGCTTTATACTGTTTGGTTAATTGTGTGCGCTACTTCATTCGGGGCGGCTATGGCTTCTACCAGAATGATCGAGAGTATAACCAATGCGCTGGTTCGGAAAATTAAAAATACGGTAGGCCTTGTTGGTAGTACTGTGGCTACAGGGCTTTTCTCGAACCTGACCATGGGAGATCAATACTTATCGCTTATTCTTACCGGCAATATGTTTAAAGAACTGTACGAAAAACGTGGTTACGAAAGTCGCCTGTTGAGTCGTAGTATGGAAGATAGCGGCACAGTAACCTCAGTGCTTATCCCCTGGAATTCGTGCGGTATGACTCAAAGCACAGTGCTTGGGGTGGCCACATGGGTCTATATACCTTATTGCGTGTTTAATTATGTGAGTCCGCTTATGAGCATAACCGTGGCCGCCATAGGTTATAAGATATTTCGTAAAGATTACTGATAATACAACATCTTTGAGAAGCGGTTTATTGACTGGAAATGGTGTTTTTTTTCACTACCGACCGCCTAAGAACAGTTCGATTTTTTTTTTAAGATAGCCGGTTAGTTCTATTTTTGTAACGGCCAGTAGTGAAATTTTTTATTGTCTGCTCAGCTTAAAACGTGATGTAACTATAGCCTTTAGTTACGCTTAAATTCCATCAAACAGATCGTAATAAGGCAGATATTTTGTAAAAAGCGACATAGATAGTTTGGCTGCATTTTCGCTCTTTGTTGTGCTGAAATTATAGGACGACTCGCAAAACTGCCATTCCATCTCAGTTATATCTTTGTCGAACTGCTTCTGATTATATTCTTTGTCGTTTATCATGCAGTCGCGGGTAAGTTCAAAAAACTTTTTCCAGCGAGGCAGGTAGTATTGCTTAATCAATCCTGAGCAATCTCTTGCTGCATAATCTGTTACTACATTTCCTTTCGGACCCCAGGTAGTTACAAGTACTTTGGCATTTTTCTCGAAATAACTTTTAGGAGCATCGGGTGCTGCAAACCTATGGCTATCGCTCACCCACTTGTCGAACGAATATTCGGGACGTGTAGCCACTAATTGATCCACATCGTTGATAATTTCCAAAAATAATTTTGACGAGGCATCGAACGTGGCAACATCTTTGGCTTTATATGCTTTGAAAATTTTATCGCGGAGCGGAATCAGCAAGTTTACCAGCACCTGCCTGCCGGTGGTTACCAAATCGAACTGGTAACGCGGATTGTCCAACGATTTCTTGTCGGCCAACAGCATTTGCCCCCAAATATTAGCCAATTCCCGATAGTTATATTTTGTTCCGATGCGGGTATACCGGGCATTCCCCTCAAATCGGGGCCGGGTTTCGAGTATATTCCCCAGTCCTACGTCGGACACTTGCTGATTGTAAACCAGATTAACCAATCGTCGCCATGCATCTTCCGCCACAGGGTCGTGTTGCCCCGTGCGGGTCTGCGCATATCGTGCTATCCATTTATCGGTATGTACCGCTGTGCTGTCCCACGCGTACTCAAAGAGCCATTCGAACATGAAACGGTTGATGCCGAAACCTTCGAGCGTAGAGCCAATGCCGGTCATATTACGTTTGTTACCATCGTTTTCGGATGCCGAAAGAGTAGCCGCCACTTTCTTGAGCGGGGCAGCCATCTGCGTGCCTCCACCAAAGTTTCCGAGATAGCACCAGATATAAGGTGCATTGAAAAATCCGTCGGTCAGTTTCCAAACTTCGGTTTTTTCGCAGAAGTAGTCGAGCAGCAACATTTTACCTTGCGGCACAGCTTTAATCATGGCTTCGAGGCGTGGGTTGGTCCAATCTTTACGCATGTAGTAAAATGTCCACGCCATTTGTACCCAAACAGCATCTTTATCCACTTCCGAGATGCCCTGATAGATGGTTTTAGCCACCGAAGCCAGGTAGTCGGGCTCCCAACTTGGAGGATCCATTTCGTTGAAGGGATCGATGCCATATAAATGATCGGTGCCGAAAAGCTCGGTTTGCTGTTTAAGGTATTCTTTCTGAATATCAATAAATAAAGGATCCTTTACATCAATAAAATAGGCATTGTATTCGTCGCCGGTGGTGTACGACCCCATATTGGTGAGTTTCAGGTTGGGGTAATATTTTTTCATGGCATAAGGCACATGACCCGAAAAAGCCGGAAGAATCGGTTTCATTCCCAATGAACGCTCGCGACCCAGAATTTTCTTCTGCAGCTCAAACTGGTGGTCGATAAACGACTGCGGAAGCGGTCCGAGCCAGCCGTCGAGGTTGCCCATCCGGTGCCAGGGCAGATGCGAAGGACCCGAGAAAAAGGCACGAGCTTCCTCGTCGGTCATCCCGAATTTTTTCCAAACCTTTTGCCATACGTACTCTTCGCCGGTTATTGCCAAAGGCATATTGATACCATTCAGAGCCATCCAGTCGATAAAACGTTCCCAGTCGTCCCACTGCCACCAGAGCGTAGTGTAACCGAATGTGCAGTAATTGAGGAAGAAACGATTCTCGAAACGGCAACTTTGCTCCACAGTATCGGTTACCGCCGGCAGCACTGCCGGTATTTCCACCGCTTCGGATCGAAACCATGACACCGAAGTATGGCAATAATTATTCAGATACCAATTAAAGGCGCGTGTCAAGGCTTGGGTAGTGCTACCCCGCAACACAATTTTGTTGCCACGTCCCAGCAATTGGAATGTTTCCTTATTCCCGTTGGTTTCAATGGATTCAAGGATAAAATTGGACGATTTTTTGGGTGCGACACGTTCAATCAGATCGCGAACCGATTGAATATTGAGCCTTTCGGACTTAGTATTTACCTGAGAATTGGCTCCATTGGGTAGCAATAATAGTATAAAGATAAAATAAGGCAATAATGATTTATACATAATTTTTATTTAAAATAATTATTTGACAATTATTCTTCCTTTAACAATTCATAATCATTAAAAAAAGAAAGCTCTTTAATTCGATAATTTCGGACTAAGTATTTATTTGTAATCAAGAGCCGTGAAATTTATTCCAGTCGCCACGTGTAAAATCCGGAATCGCAACAGGCAAACTTCCGCTTAAGACTGAAATTTCCGTTAACTCTGTCAGACATGACCATTCAACAGCGTCGTACACATCCTGATCCAACGGTAAACCTAAATGTAAACAATGTATTAAACGGGCATCCATGATATAATCTCTTGCCCGATTGCCACATAACTTGTGGGCTTCTTCTGCCCATTGCAGCACATAGGGGTGGGCGTAGTTTTCAATAAGTTTCCGGGTTTTTGAGGGCGTCAGCGCCCTGTGAGCAGAAGGCTCTATTGCAATTGCAGGAATAGGATATTTTCGCGCAAAGCCCTGTGTTCCGCTGATGCTAAATGTTCTTTCATATGGCCTTGGATTACAAATGTCGTGCTGTAATGTTATAGTTTTACCTTTTTGGGTTCTGATGATTGTTGTATTCATATCGCCCAAAAGGTATGGCTTTAATGCCTCTGCCGAATTGCTGCCATATTTTTGCATCGCATAACCAGTCAGCCCCACTTGAGATGATGACATCGAAACAAGGTGCGACAACTGATCTTTCCGATGGATGTCAAGCAACTGACAGAGAGGTCCTACTCCATGTGTAGGGTAAGGATTTCCTGTATGTTCAACAAAATACTCCAATTGCCAGTGAATATTATCAACATGTTGCGAACCAAATAATCTACCACGTAAATCATGAATATAAGCACCGTCAAGATGTATAATTTCGCCGAGCAGTCCCTGCCTTACCATATTCATTACAGCAAGTTCAAAAACATCGTAGCAACAGTTTTCGAGCATCATACAATGCCTGCGTGAACATTCGGCAGCATTTACCAATTGCCAGCATTCATCAACAGTGCTGGCTGCCGGCACTTCGATACAAACATGTTTACCACATTGCATAGCATAAACGGCTATCGGAGTGTGGCTTTTCCAATCGGTGCATATATAAACAAGGTCAATATCAGGCAGTTCGCATGTCTTTTTCCAGGCGTCGGCTCCCTGCAATACTTTTGTATCAGTCAATTGCTGCGACTTCAGAAACCTAACACTTCGCTTAATGTTATCGTACGAAATATCACAAACTGCCGTCACATACGCATTGTCGATATATGGTAATCGTTTCAAAGCTCTGGTGCCTCTGATTCCTAAACCAATAATTGCTATTCGAACTTTTGGAAGCGGATCGGAGGTAAGACCAAGTACATGCCGTTGCCCCACCGCTCGTACAGGAGGAGGTAGTTCCGGAGAAGAAAAGTTATTATCCATTTATAAATATATAAATAACGGCCATACAAAATTCAGCCACTCTTAAAAACGAAAACAACCAGATTTTTATTTAGCAAATTCAAGTTTAGGAAGTTTATTCCATAATCCTCTTGTAAAATCAGGTATTTGAACAGGACTTGAATTATTGTCCAGCGAAATTTCGGAAAGTGGAATAATACAGCACCATTCAGCCAAATCATATACATCCATATCAAGAGGCAGTCCTTTTTGCAAACAATAAATCAGTCTGTAATCCATAATAAAATCCATACCTCCGTGTCCTCCAACCTGTTTGGCTAAATCTTCAATATCTTTAGCAATAGGATGCCGGTATTTTTTCATAAGACGTGTTCGTATGGAGTCGGGCACGAACTTATGGGCAGTAAGATTCTCATGATTTGGAGCAATATCATTCCCAACCATCTCCTGTTCCAGCGCATAACCTTCCACCGGATATTTATTGGCAAAGCCCTTGGTTCCTGTAAGTTGATACATACGACTATAAGGTCGTGGAGAGGTAACGTTATGTTCTATCAATATCGATTTTTGTTTTTCAGTGGCAATCATGGTCATTGTATGATCACCGTTACGGAATCCGGTTACTTCCTTTCCGGTTTTCTTTTTTATAAATTCCGGATTTCCAATAGCTTTCGTATCTACCGCAACAAGATACTGCAACCGGTCACCTCTATGGATATTCATAGCCTGACATACGGGACCTAATCCGTGAGTAGGGTATACATCTCCACGGTGGGTACGATTGTAGTCCATTCGCCAGTTATTCCAGTAAGCATCCCAATAAGGCTGTAAGCCATGAATGTATGCACCTTCACCATGTATGATTTCGCCCAACAAACCTTGCTGAACCATGTTAAGTGTTGTGAGTTCAAAGAAATCATATACGCAATTCTCAAGCTGCATACAATGTTTGCGCGTTTTTTCAGAAGTGTTTATTAAATCCCAGATTTCTTTCAGATTCATAGCAGCAGGCACCTCTATAGCTACATGTTTTCCATCTTTCATAGCCTGAACTCCTATCTGTGCATGATGTTTCCAGTCGGTAGCTACATAAATAAGATCGACATTAGGTAACGCAGTAACTTTGCGCCACACAGTTGTATCGCCATAAAACTCCTGGGCTGCCGGAAATCCACGTTTTGCCAGAATTTTATTCGCTGAAATAGTGTTCTTTTGCAGCACATCGCAAAGCGCAACAATTTCAACACCGGGTATGTGAGTCATACGCTCTACTGCGCCGGGGCCTCTCATGCCTAGGCCAATAAAGGCTATTCTTACAGTAGGTATGGGCTCACACCGTAATTGAAGTACATCTTTCTGCCCGGCTGGTCGAGGTGGTGTTTGTGTTTTAATTATCTTAGCCTGACAATTGACATAACTTATTGAAAATATGTATATTAAAAATAAAGTAGCAATTTTTAGTTTCATTTTCATTTTTTTGATACGATTTACATTAATTGGCACTGAATTTCAAATCTCGAAACTCAGTGCCGTTGATTTTTAGCTGATTACGGATAATGCTTGAAGCGATAACAGGTAACTTAGTTGTTGAGAAATACCCAATGTTCAATGCTTCTATCCGGGATTCGGGCTGCTAAATAAATATACTTGAATCAGTTTTTAAAAAAATCCTTAATACTCCTTAAGTTTTGAACGGAGAGGGATTGTTATGACTGGCGATACTTTCGCTGGGGCCAGATGGTGGCGACTCAAGTGCCAAAGATATTTCATTGTCCATTTTTATTAATTTTATATCAGGCAATTCATACCTTTTTTTGCGGTTTTTACTATGCTTAATCATTTTCATCTGTTTTGTGTTTTTTGATATTGAGTATGTCTGTCAACTATTTTACAACCAATTTGTAAGTAAAAATGGAGCCTGCATGCTGTATTTTTACCATATAAACTCCCGATTGAAGTCTGCTGGATAGTGTATACGCTGATGTAAGTGGTTTAATAGTATAAAGCTGCTGCCCTGCTACATTGTACATTTGGATAAGGGTATTTGGTTCTACTTCGTCAGCCAATTGCACATGCAATAAATTATTTTCATTCACATAAACCTTTATACCCTGATTTTGCGGATGGAGGTCAATTCCAGTAGTGCCATTCTTCGTGCGTAGTATCAGGCTGAAGCGATTTTCGGTAGCAGTGCCATCGGTCGCAAAGGCGTATGCCTGTCCTGTGCTGAGATCAAAGTTAACGTTTTCCTGAGCATCACGTAGTATCACGGTAGTGGTGTTGCTGTCTATGTTGGTTAGCTCATTGGCCGATATACTGAATGCTCCGGCTTTTCCCGGTGCCAATCCCAATGGAATAGGTGTGTCTAAAGGCAATGTGTTCAGTCCGTTGATTACTAATTTTTCAGTTCCGACAATGGTGTACAGGTCAGGTACTTCAGCTGTCGCGTTCATCATTTTAGGCGAATCATATTTGTCGATACCACTTGTAGCGTTACTGTTGGTATAAATTAGCGTTTCGTCGGTGTTTTCGCCGTTCGATACGGTAAGACGGATAATCTGTCTGTTGGTTGCAGCAGGTGCTTTGAGTATATTTCCGGCTATATCTTTATGGGTTCTGGCCGCATTTTCAAACCCGATGGTTCCTGTAGCGTTTCCACTTTCAACTCTTACCCAAAAGGCCTGCATAGGCGGTATCAGGTTGGTTACTCCGGCAGGAACTCCCACTCCGTCGTCATACCCGGCATCGGTGCCGTTATAGGTATAGAATTTATAAGCGCTACCTTCTTTGGTACGGTACCACATAGTTGTTGATAAGTTAGTTTTTGTAATGGAGTTCCAGTTCAAATACGATGGATAAGGGTTACCCACCAGATTGAAACCTTCCTTGGTGGCTCCCGTTGTGCGGTTGAGCGTAGTAGCCGAAGTAATATTGTTATTTAAGGATCCGCTAAAGGTAACAGTTCCGTTGGCAGCAGGTGGTACTATATATCCCTTACCCGGTGTCATGGCCACGCCTGTACCCACTGTAGCCCATGCACCGCTTGCCTCGTTCCATGCATAACCGGCGGTTGGCATTGCTCCAGAAGATACCGGACTTGAGATATACCAATTGCGCCCTGAGGTGAGGTATTGCTCTACTGAGGTGGTGGCGCTTACAGTTATAGTACCATTATTTAGCAATGTGGCATTGCCCGATGCATTACTTTTTAGTGTCAGGTTTTTAGCGCTAAGGCTTTTGCCCGAACCAAGGGTGAGTGAAGCGTCAGCATTGACAGTTACGTTTTTGGCTGTAGCAGCGCCATCAATAGTACATGCAGCTGCGATAACAGCATCTGCTCCAGCATCGGGGATACCATCGCTCCAGTTAGAGGCTGTAGACCAGTTACCTGCGGTTTGGAACGTAGAGGATCCTGCTACGAAAGTAATTTTTGTATATGTTGATGACGGGTATAAGGCTTGATAAGCAGCCAATTGAGCTGTCGGTACATAAACTTTCGTAGAGGTATTGGTTGATGCTTGAAATCTTGCTAATGTAGCCGTAATATCAGTTGAAGCACCCAAAGCAGGAGTTGCCGTATTCAAAATTGTAATACTTGTAACTGAGGTTACATTATCACTATTTGTTCCAGATGTTCCATCGATAGCATTGTTTAGTCTGGAAGTGTAATTTACATCATTAAACTTAAAAGAGACAGGAAAAACTATTGATTTTACGGTAGAACTATATTCAAATGCTGTTGAACCAATTATATACTGTAAATTTGGAAACATTTTGGCTAAATCTAATGTGTAATTGGTGTCGTTGTAGCCATAATAGTATAATGCTTGACCAAGCATAGTCACATTATTACCAACTAAATTAACTCTTGTATCGTAAGCAATACCTCCTGTAAACGTAGTTATATTGTTTGGAATTATAACAGTTCCTGTAAGCTTAAGACTGTAAGCGGTAGTGTTAAAAACGCTTGTAAATGCTCCCGCTGCATTAGCGGTAGGTGAAGTTGCTGAGTAAGTAGTTGAAACACCTGTAGTACCAGTAGCGGTTCCGGTATAAGTAGCGCCTGATAAATCTAATACTTTACCGGTTGAAAATGCCGTCCCTTGATTGGTTAAAAACGTTTTAATAGTTCCCCAGTCGGTATCATTAATATATCCGGTTACCGTAATGGTTGAGCAAGTCGTAAAATCGTAACCGGTAAAACTCAACGAACCGGCTACCGAAGTAATGGTACACTGTGCCGAAGCACCCAAAGCAAATGATAATGCAATGAATAATGTCCATAAAAAATGTGTAAAACTTTTGTATTTCATAATCTTTTAAATTAATATATGGTTAAATTATATTCATTGCTAAGCTTTAAAGCCTTATCAATGATTTATGACTCTCTTTCTTGAAATTTTTTTAGTTTAATTTCCGACAGATTTAAAAAAAACCACAAATGCTTTATAATTGGAGAAACTTAAAAACATTTTTTTTATTCAAAAAAAAACAACCATGAAAAAAAGGGAAAAGCGATTTAAGTAACGAAGTATTAAAAAAATCTGCCAAAAACATGGTTCACTGATTTACGTAAACCTTAGCTGTATAATTTTTGCTTCTGACTATGTAAAAACCTACTGGCAAAGGTCTGTCCTGTTGAACTTTCTGTCCTCCTATTGTAAATACTTCGTAGGCATCAGTACCATCAACATATATCGTTCTGTTTACAACCCGAATGCTTAGTTTTGAAATTTCTACATACTTATTATCTGTGGTAGGAGAGGCTACAAATGAGATTTTCGAATAGGTGGTTGCCGGATATAATGCCTGATAAGCTGCCAACTGTGCAGACGGTACGTAAACTGTTGTAGAGGTGTTGGTGGTTCCCTGAAATTTAGTCAATAAGGCTGTAATATCATAAGAATTTCCCAAAACTGGTGCAGCTGTATTTAATATCGTAATGCTGTTAACCGAAGTAATATTATCACTATTTGTTCCGGATGTACCGTCAATAGAATTAGTTAACCTACTTGTATAGTTTACATCATTAAACACGAATGATGCTGGGAAAATAATAGTTTTAATTGTAGAGGCCGAAGTTAGCACATAAGAACTAACAATGTATTGCAAATTGGGAAACATTTTAGCCAAGTCTAACGTGTAATTTGTGTCATTATAACCATAATAACCTAATGATTGTCCAAGCATTGTAACACCATTTCCAATAAAATTGACTCTTGTATTAGCAGCAATGTTACCTGTTAAAAAGGTTATATTGTTGGGAAGAATAACAGTGCCTCTATTAGCCAATGAAGAAGATGATGAAGCACAAACACTGCCAAATAAATTCGTTCCTGCTATTTGAGTGACAGACATTGTTCCCGTTGCAGCACCTGTATAGACTGCCGCAGATAGATCCAAGGTTTTACCTGCTACAAAAGATGTTTCATAAGCATTCAAAAATGTTTTAATAGTTCCAAAGTCAGTGTCGTTAATATATCCGGTTACAGTAATGGTGGAACAGAGTGAAAAATCGTAGCCTGATAAATTAAGTGATCCGGCCGCCGAATTAATTGTACATTGTGCCCAAGCACCCGTAGTGAATAACATAAGGGTGAACGCTGTTGATAAAAAGTATGTAGAAAATCGCCGTTTCATAAAATTGATTTTTTGAATTAATACTAAAAAATTTATCACTAAAATATTTTATTTCTGACGAGCTGTTTTTAGGCTCATATTTAGCTTATTCTGATATAAAAAGTATCGAGATTGGCTTCAATTAATTAGACATTTTAAAACTTTGAATATTGCTATCCGTAATAGTTTGTATGGCTTTAGTCGGTTTTGCGTATCCTTTAGCTGTAATGTAACTTTTACAAGCATCTATCATAGTCTGACTTACAGTGAATTGGGCTGTTGTATAATCGGTAATCTGCATGTCAATAGGTGTAAGAAATCCCCACGCCGTAAAAAAATCTGTTAAGTCGAGTTGGGCCACATCACATGCCGCTTTTACAAATTCTATTTGGCACTGTCCCGGGGTAGAAGGCTCTGGATTTGTACGCATTTTTTCATACAGGTCACGATAAAAATCTTTTTTGTCAAGTACATCAATCATATATAATTTTAATTGCCAGAAAGGAACCAACTTCCAGAAAAAATGTTTACTTTTTCCAGATGTGTCGTAGGCGGCATTGTGAGCAATTTTTGCATTAATAATAGCTGTAGTAGCTTCACTGTAATGGTTCTCAGATACCAAACGCATCGGATTTCCAAACAAAGATTGGATATTGAGCGAATTTAAGTTGTTAGTAACTTCGGTCATTCCGAGCCATTTGAATGTAGAACGAACTTGATTGACATGTCCTATTTCATGGGCTACCCCCCAGGCATACGGGTCAACTACCAAAGTACCCACCGAGAGTAAACCGGATTGTAAGGTAGCATTATAAGCTGTATAATAATTGGTAGCATACATATAGTCCGACGCCGGATATACTACCAAAAGATACAAGCGGTTTTTGGCCATTTTATTGTATTTTACCATTCCCTGAAAATCTTGTTCGGCATATACTATCTGGTCGTATTTATTGATAAGCGCCAGCCCATCAGGCGTATATTGTTTAAAGGCAGCTGTTTCGAAAGTTAAATGCGCGTAACGTCCCAATACATCAAAATGCCGGAATGTAGCTTTGTTCAGTATCCTTTGCCAATCAGCCTGAGTATGTTTCTGGCTATCAAAATATCCATTAACCGACCCTGTAGCAAAATTTATTTTTACAGGGTCTTCGGTTCCTGTTTGCGTGTGATACATTACATATATAAGTCCACTGTTTAGTGCCAAAATTTTATTCATCCCGGAGTGAAGCGGATATGATGAACCCACTATTTTTGTATCCGGATTTTGAATAAATAAAGAGATGTTCTGACCGTGCGTATCGCCAACGAAAACAATGAGGGTTTCGCCCGTAGTAGCATATATGCCTGTAGGGTTATCGCGTAAACTGTATGGATATGCTTTATTTACTGCCGCCATAATATCGGGGTGCTGCCAGGCTTTGTATGACTGTACACGAAATTCTGAATTATAAGTTTTATTAAAAACATCTAATGCCAGATTTTTGTAAAACTGGTCAGTAATTGCATTAATGTTTGCTAACGTTACAGTGGGCTTAATCTCAGAGCAGGTTTGATCGGTAAAAATTGTAGCGTAGTCGAAAGATGAGTCTCCTTTTTTGTAAAACTGCATTTCGGAACAACTAATAATGTTACCAGATGCCGGTTGCAAAACAAACTGAATTTGTGTAGGATTGACGAGTGCCGGCGAAAATGTAATTTGCGACATAGTAGAATTCCCTTTAAAATCATACGTACCATATTTGGTGAGCGTAGGATTACTTGCGGTTGCTACATATAAGTCAAATTGCTTAAAATTTCCATATGTATATCCATCGGAGCGTGGATAGTAATAAAGAAAATCAATATTCGACGTTCCGCCAAAATTGTAAGTCATAGTAACAGCAGATGTGGATGCATTACTATAATAGTTTGTCGTGAAGCTTCCATCTTGCGTTCTCTCAATGCCGAAACCTGTTTGCGTAGACGAAGCAGTGGTATTGGTAGCCGATATTTTGGTGTCACCGTTTAAGGAGCTTGTGCCTTTTCCTCTGCCCGATTGTGAAACCGATAAGGTGGATGTTACAGTCCCGCTTTTTAGAGTGATTACAGCGCTTCTGTCGGCGGTATTATCGTTGGTTAATACGTTGACTGTTAGTGTGCTGTTGTTATATGTTGCAGTACACCAGTCGTCAGCTGTTGATGTACAGGTAATCGGAGAAAGTGTGGTTGTAACTGCAATATTCTTCGAAGCAGCAAAAAACTCCAAACTAATGCTTTGTTGTTCAAGTGTAATGACTGGTGTTGCAGGCGTAACAGGATCAACTTTGCACGAGAATGAGGTGTTTATAACAAGTAAAAATATCAATACATTTGGCCACGATAAAAAGGTCTTTTTCATCCGTAAATAATTGTTTTTTAATCGCCGGTTAGAACTTGCACGGTAGTTGTTGTTAAAATATATTTGTTTCATATAGAATAATAAGTAATTTATCATAAATAATAGTGCAGAAATACTATGCTAACGTGATTCTAATCCGTATGATTAGTGTTTTGAAAACTATTACATCTCTATGAAATATTTTTTTAAAATAATAAATTTATTTTTTTGCAAATATTTTATCTAAGCTAAAAAATATCCTTATATTACCTCAATAAAGATTATTGTAACGCACCCCGAGCCGTTAGTTCAGCTAAGAAAGCGTAATTACTTTTAAGATTTGACATATTGATTTTAAGATATCTGCCTTTGTTATTTCTAAAAGTGGAGAATGCTTGTGGCGACTTGGTAGATATTGTTGTAAATGTTCCAATTTGTTTCCAATTTGCTGTTCCTAAAGTACCACTTGCAATTAACGATGGAATGTCATCATCGGTCAGTAAAAATTCTCCTCCTTGCAGATACGAATAAACACCACCACTTGAAGTTTGTCCTTGTGTTAGACTGATTTCAGTAAGATAGTACGACTGACCCATGTCAACAATAATCACAAAGGGAGCCACAGGACTACTTGGGTTTTCAGGCGTTCCGCCTGATGATACTCTTCTAAACCAGCATGTTGTGGCGTTACCGTCAAGAATATTTTCGGGTAATCCTGTGCCTAAATCGGGCATAGCTGTGGCAGTTGGTTCCCATGTACTACAATAAGCTATTTTCCATCCTGTCCGTGCTAAAACCGGAGCTGTACGGCTAAATGAGTAATAGTAAGTATTAGCCGTTGAACTTACCGAAAATTTTGATGAAGCAGTTAATTGGATGGGAAGAATGAATTTTCCATAAGGAACTTTTGACCCATCAACTGCCAGATTAATATTTGCTGTTTTTTTTCCGGCTGCCAAAAGTACAGAGTTGTCGATGGTGTAAGCAGTTGAGGGTAGCAACGAAAATGTTGTATTATTCGATGTGTTGTAACTATCTACATAAGCTTGATTGTTTGATGAGATTGTACAGTTTATATCCCATAAATTACTGAAATCTACGTTTACCGGAATGGTTTGCGACAGCGATGGAACAGCATCGCTTACATCATAAGTAAATGTAGTGGAGCCGGTCATTCCCAAATATATAAGTGGTAGCCCAACTTGTGTTTTTATAAAAGCCACATTCCGGGTTGGGCTGATTGTAACATTTGAGTTTTCGATGATAAATGGAACAACGTAAGTGACGTCTGGACTGGCATTTTGAAACCCAAGAACTAATTCCGGGTTGTAAATAACTGGTATCAATCGTATTACATCGTCGTCGGATTTGGTGAACGATACCGTTGATTCCAATACCTGATAACAATTTGATGGTAACAAAGTATAGGATGTCCCGTTTTGTGTATTATAGGTGGATAGTTCTGATTCGGTCATAGTACGAACAGTTGCATTCACCTCTTTGCCATATTTGCCCGATCGGTAAACAGATACAAAGCATGTGTCAGTTTGCCCGGTGGTGTATAAGGTGAACACGTTTTTAGTTGGGTCTGCATTCACAATATATACTTGTGAATCCGGTAAATTTGCGTCTGTGTTATCTTTGCATGAATAATACCAGACTGTAGATAATAATGAGACTATAAGAATAAAATATTTTTTCATCTGTTTATGTTATTTTAGTTATCAGATGGAACGTGCACGAATAATAATGCTCCCAATTGTAATAGATGAGTCAAAAGTTATTTATCGCGCTCGTTTCATTTGCTTATATTTTATAATTTTATTTGAAGCGTTAATCAATAAGAATAAATAATCTTATCTGGTTACATCACCTTTTTACCAACCGTAGTTTTGTACAAGGTTAGGGTCTTTGTTTATTTCAGATTGATGCATTGGGTACAAATAGTGTTTTTCGGTAAATACTCTGGTGCCAATTAAGGTACGCTTCCAATAACTGCTAGGAGTAGTATTAGCACTGGTGGTTACTGCATTGATATTCATACCGTACACATTGCCGTTGTTGACTGTTGTAGCAATCATCCATTGGCGTGTGTCAAAATATCGATGCCCTTCAAAATAAAGTTCTATCTGGCGTTCTTTTCTGATTAATTCTCTCATTTTAGATTGATTAGCGCCGTTGGCGACTTCCGGATAAACAGTTTCAATATTGGGTAACCCGGCTCTGCTCCTTATCTTGTTTAAATAGGTATAAATGTCCGAGTTTGAAGGGTCATACTCATTCAATGCTTCGACATAATTGAGATAAATTTCTGCTAATCTGATTACAGGCCAGGTAATTGTTCCCCACGTTCCTGCACTTGAATTCACAGCCGGATTTACAAATTTTCTGTTCAAATATCCGCTTAACGGATAATCATGACGCGATATAGTGGGACCGCTATTACCATTGAATGCGAAACAAACCAAGTGATTAGCTCCGGTATAAGGCCACCAGCCTCCACTCCATACAACTGAGGCATAAAAACGGGGTTCCCGGTTAACGTACATATTGTAAGTACTTAAAGCTCCTTTTGTTCCTTCAATTGGATGGGTAAACGACGAGAATCCTGTTTCGGTGTATCCCGAAGCTGCATCAATAATGGGAGTACCATTGCTGTTATAGCCGGTGATTGGATATCGACCGTTTGCCATGGCGTAGGCATCCACCATCGACTGAGTAGGCCCCGATGCACCATAGCAAGTACCTCCAACAACAGCGGGAGTAAAGTATCGTTGTAAGTACATGCGACTATTGTAACGGGCAAAAATTAATTCAGAGTTCCAATCATCTACAAAAACTTTTTGATATGCCAATGCCGGATTTGAATTAGTAATCAAACTATACAAGTTTCCATTTGTTTCGCTGAGTGTTATCAAAGCTTTGTTAGCAGCGGCAGCAGCAATCCATTTTCCCTGATCATAGGACTGCGGAAATAATTTTTTCCCATCTTTGTTTTGTATGTTTTGATATAAATTGCAACCATTGTACAACTGACGTGCAGCGTAAAGTTTTAATCTTCCGATTAATGCGATGCAGACTCCTTTGGTTGGTTTCCCGAAATTCTGAGTATCGCTCGACGATATTGATAGCGGCAAATCTTCTATGATGGCATTAAGCTCGTTTTCGATATAAGTTTGGCACTCTTCAAGTGAACTGCGCTGATATGTATAATTTTGCGAGGTTATATCCACTAAGTCATCGCCCAGCAAAATGCAAGGACCATAAGTGCGGTACAAACAAAAGTATAAGTAAGCACGTACAAAACGGATTTCAGCTTTCCAACGTTTTATATCGTTAGTGCTTACATTACTATCTGAGCATTTATCTACATTGCCAAGAAAAATATTGGCTTCTCTTATTCCTTTATAACACTGTGGCCATAATTTAGTAGAATAAGGCACTGTCGACGGACTCCAGGTGCCGTTGTTAATAAGAAGGTATCCTTTGCTGATGTAATTTAATGAAACATCGTCGGAGGCTCCTATAAAAGGATGCGCATCAAGAAAATCATCGTCTTTAAGAATATAACTCCATACATTACCATAATACTGTTCAATATATGTGCGATTTGTCCATATTTTTTCAAAAGTCATGGACTCATCTCCCTTCTTGTCTAAATAACTCTCGCATGAGGTTAAAAGAGTGCTGGTTGTAACGATAAGTAATAAAATTACATTCCGTGTAATTTTTATTGGGTATTTCATGTTATTGCGTTTTTTCATTGTTTTTCGTAAATATTGTACTTGAAAAAATAAATCTGCCTAAAGAAAACTACCTTAAATATTCAGATTAATACCAAGGCTTATTGTTCTGTTGGGAGGATACGAAGCTCCTTGTCCGCTTCCTTGCTCTGGATCCCACAGTTTAAAACTGCTGAATGTTAGTAAATTAATGCCTGTTATATAGGCTCTTGCACTTGTAAGAAAAGTTTTCTTCAATAATTTTTTAGGTACGGTATATCCGAGTTCAATTGTTTTAAGACGCAAATAATTGCCGTTTCTTAGCCACAAAGTCGATGTACGATATGATGGGCTGTTATTGGTATTTACTGATGTAGATATACGTGGATAAAGTGCATTTTCCTGATTATTAACTGTCCAACGATTGGCATATACATCCTGATTAATGGCTGAACGTCCTAAATCACCTGATGAGAACGGATCAAATGACAAACCACTTATTACAAAAGAGACTCTACCTGTACCCTGAAAGAAAGCATTTAGGTCAAATCCTTTCCATTGTGCAGTCATCCCGAATCCGTAAACTATTTCAGGAATGGTTGAATATCCGATAGGGCTTTCGTCATTTTCGTCAACTGTACCATCGCCGTTTATATCTTTATATTTAATATCGCCCGGCATCAATGTCCCTCCAAACTGAGTGGGGCTGTTGCTAATATCTTCATCGTCTTTGAAAAAACCTATTGCTTGATAACCAAATATTTGTCCGTATGTTTGTCCTATTCTGTTACGATAGGCATAAACATAAGACGGGTCATCGTTGTCAACAATGGTGTTATGAGCATAAGTAAAGTTGGCTCTACCGGTAAGTTCTAATTTACCTATCTTTTTATCCATTTCGAGCGATGCATCAATACCTTGATTATTCATTTTACCAACATTTACATAAGGAATATTGGTTAATCCGGCGTAATCCGGTATTGATTTTCGTTGCAGAAAAATACCCGAGCGCTTTTCCGAAAAATAATCTGCTTGCAGGCGAATAGAGCCTTTTAGAAAGTTAGCCTCAATCCCGGCATTTGTTTTTTTAGCTTTTTCCCAACTTACACCGGGGTTTGCCGGATCTCCTATAGCGAGTCCGCCATAGCTCTGATTTGAGTTGAATTGATACGAGCCTGCTGATGTGGTATTAATTGTTGCTTCGTAGATAAATCGGCGATTACCACCTATTTGATCGTTTCCAACAATACCGTATGAGGCTTTTAGCTTTAATACATCGCACACCTCCGAGAAACTTTCCCAAAACTTTTCGTTAGAAACAAGCCAGCCTACCGCAGTGGCCGGGAAGAAACCGAAGCGTTTTCCGGGACTAAAGTTCTCAGAACCATTATAGCCCAGGTTAAATTCTGCAAAGTAACAGTCATTGAAAGCATATGTTATACGGCCGGCAAGTCCCTGATTACGATAAGGTAAACTTGTTAATGATGTTGATGGAACTATGTCATTTTCTTCCCTTTGATTGTATAATAATAAGGCTCCGATTCTATGTTTTTCATCAAATACCCGATTGTAATTCAAAGAGGCTTCAAGGTATGTTACTCTGTTGCCCGAATTGCCTGTGGCAAATCCTAAAGCAGACTGCCCTATATAAGTTTGCTTATAAATAAGCGCTCCACTCTCATCTCTCCCGGTTGCCAAATAGGTAGCGGGGGTAAAAGATCGTGAAATAGTATTGGTTGTCAAAGCATCATATGAAAATTTTACATTTGCTTTCAATCCTTCCACCAATTTCGATAAATCTTGTAAAAGAGAAATTGTAGATTGTGCGTTGTTCCAAAAGGTTTGCTGGTATCCTGAGTAAGCAAGTAATTGGTACGGATTTGATCCTGTGCCTGATTGAGGGCCGGGCAATGTTCCATCGGAGTATTTAGCCGGAAATGCATTGGGCGATGTTCCGAACGCATAGTACCAAAGTGTAGACATTCCTCCTGGCTGATTCTTTTTTTCGTAAACATTTCCTAAGTTTACGGTCAATGTTGTAGTTGGTGTTACATTAATATCCAGATTCGCTCTGAAGTTAACTTTTGAGTACTTTATCGATGAGTTGTAATCATACACTTTTTCATTATCTTCTTTAAATATTGACCCTTCGTTGTAATACGATCCGGCAACGTAGTATTTCACCATCGCACCTCCTCCCGATACATTTACATTTATTTTATAGTTTTTTGCCCAATCGTTGTATAACGATTTCATCCAATTTGTATTAGGATATAAGTCATTGTCTACCCCACTGGCGTACTTCTGAATAATGTCGTCGGAGTAAAATTTTGAACCTCCATGCGTATATCCATAACCTTCATTATAAAGCTCTGCCCATTGTGCCGAATTTACCATCTTAGGCATGGTTGTAGGACCTACTAAGCCCGATTCAGCCCGTATTGCAATTTTAGGCTTGCCTTCAAGTCCTTTTTTGGTACTGATTAAAATTACACCATTTGCTCCACGAACACCATATACAGCAGTAGCTGTGGCATCTTTAAGTATCGAAAAAGATTCAATATCTTCAGAGTCAACCAAATCAAGCGAGCGCTCTACTCCATCTACCAGAACTAAGGGTGTTTGCGATGAAGAATTAAAGGTACATAATCCCCGAATGTAGAAGTTGCTGCCGGAGCCGGGCTCGCCACTGCTGTTTATGCTGACAATACCTGCCAACTGACCTGCAAGCATGTTACTGATTTTACTGGTTGGGAGTTTGAGCTTGTCGGTCGATACTGACGATATGGCACCAATAACACTTTCTTTTTTTTGGGTTCCGTAGGCTACTACCACCACTTCGCTTAAGCCTTTAGCCTGCTCTTCAAGTTCAATGTTCAGGTTGGTTTTATCCCCAACCGGAACGTCTTGGGTTTCGTATCCTACGTACGAAAACGAAATAAGACCTGTATTTCCCAAAACATTGATACTGTATTTCCCGTTTGTATCGGTTATTGCACCAACAGAACTTTCTTTAACCCATATAGTGGCTCCTATAATAGGTTCTTTAGTTTTGGCATCAACTACTACCCCGGTAATAGTTCGTTTTTTTGAGCTTTTGGCTTGATTGCTTGGCTCTACCTTATTTTTTTTGTAAATAGTTATCTGTCTTTCCGATGTTTTGTATGTAAGGTTTGTGTTCTTAAATACATGATCTAAAATTTCGTTCAGGTTTTTGCCTTTACTGTTAACAGATACTTTTTGGTTTAAATCGGCAAGTAGTTCGTCGGAGTAAATAAAAGCATACTTGCTCTCTTTACTAAGTTTATCAAATACTTGCAAAAGAGTAACATCTTTCAACTCAAATGAAGGAATTGGTTGTTGTGCAAAAGTATTTGCACTGACAAATAGTAAGCACATTGTACAAAATACAGATAGTGCTACACATTTTACTGTCTCAAGAATATTCTTGTTTCTGCTTTTATCGCTGGTTAGCGTACTTTCATTATTCATATAATAAATAAATTGATTTTGGGATAATGATTTTGTTCATATGATTATTTGGGTTTATTTACACACTGAAAGGGCTTATATTTATTTTTCTGTTTTTTGTGTCTCGTTTGGTGTAATGACTATTTTTGATCCTGATTTTTTGTAACTTATGTCAGACAATGTGCATATCACGTTCAATACCTGATCAATATCATTTGAAAGATACAGTTGTCCTGTATATGTTCGGTGGAGCGTAGCTAATTGGTCATGATTAAAATCAATATTATAGTATTTCCCTACTTTTCTAAGTATCTGCCCTAGATTTGCATGTTTGAAGCAAAATAGCCCGTCAATCCAACTGGTATATTCATCCAAATTCACTTTTTCATATCGGAGTTTCCCGTTCTGAATCCCGAATAACTCTCCGGGATTCATTATTCTGGAGTAGTTTGACGCTTGAACTTCAACTTTTCCTTCAACCAATACTACCGACTTTTCTTCATTATCGTTGTAAGTTGATACATTAAATTTTGTTCCATATACTTTTATGGTAAGCTGTTGGCTATGCACATAAAATGGTTGATTGGCATTGTGAGCTACGTCCAGAAATATTTCTCCTTCTACTTTAATATCACGGGTCTTCTTGTTGAATTTTGTTGGGAAATCCAATCGGGTACCTGAATTTAACCATATTTGTGTGCCATCCGACAGTGTTAAGGAGGCTCGTTTGCCATAAGGCACAATCAATGTGTTATTTTCCTCTTCCTCAAGTACAATCGTATTATCCTCTTGTTCATTGGCCTGATTTAATTGAAGGGTGCCGTCGTCATGAATTTTAATCTGTGAATTTTGCTTTAATGCCATGGATTTTGATCCTGATATTAATTTGATATTTTCTGATGGCAATATGTTACCCACAATCACTTCGGGCTGCAAGCTTTGTTCTTTGTTTTGTGTGAATTTTGGTAAAACTATTCCCAAAATCAACACGCATGCAACTGCTGCCGACCAATAATATAACTTCTTAAGTTGAAATTTTCTTTTTATGAGTGATTGATGCAATATTTCCTTTAATAGTATTTCTTTTTGAGAATCCGAAAGCTTATAATCGTTTATTCTTAACGCATTGAATTTATTAATAGCTGTTTCAATTGCTTCGTGGTTTTCGGGTTCAGTCAAAAGATAATTTTGCCAGTAATCATCCATTTCCTGTGTTCTGAACAATCTCCATTCGATGAATTTTTCATTATTCAGAAAATCGTTAGCATGTTTTTTATAGTTATGTTTATTAGCCATTTTTTTCTTTTTTATATCTTTTTTATACATTAATGACGACTACCTATTATTTTTATGGACACTTTTTAAAAGAAAAAATAAAAAATATATTACTTTAGCTCGTCGTAAAAATTACCACTTTTGTGTTTGTGATAAGTATTATGTAGAATAAAGAATTATAGTCTTGACAAAGAGGATTTTAGGTGTGATGGTGCATTTGTTTTTACTTAATGCAATGGAGCGAAGGAAAAATCATATTTATATGTTTCTGTTTTATAAATTGATATACTGTATTGTCCGTATTAAGAATTTGGCACAATTAGATACGGTTTTGGTGTATTTTGAAAAAAAATTCTACCTTTGGAGTTCAAATACAATTGATGAATTTATAGTTAATAGCCCGCGTGCCTTAAACTTTGCTTCATATCAATTAATTATGTTTTTATATATTTCTAAAAAACCCTATTTATAAAAAAACCTGACCATGAATGGCGATATGTTGCTACAGCGTGTAATTGACGGAGATCATGAAGCTTTTTCTGCGCTCTATCGTGCTTATGTTGACAAACTATACAGTTATGGTTTAAGTTTGGGTTTTAACGAAAATAATTGTTTAGATGCAATTCAGGATGTTTTTTGTAAAATATATACTCACCGAAACGAACTGGCGCATGTTCAAAATATCTCTTTTTATTTATTCCGCTCTTTAAAAAACCGCTTAATCGACATTAATAAAAAAAATAAAACTGAATATCTCAATCCTGATTACGAAACTATTTTTCATTCGGATATTTCAATCATCGAAACGATTATTGATAAAGAAGAAGGGATATTGCTTCAACAAAAGGTAAAATCATTGCTTCTTAACCTTACTAATAACCAACGCGAAGCTGTATACCTGAGATATATGCAGGAGATGGATTACGATGAAATTGCTGAATTGCTAAATATCAATTCAGAGTCGGTTCGTAAATTAGTGTATCGAGCTATTCTAAAAATGAGAGAACAAACCGGATTAGGGACTGGTTTGGTATTACTGTTACTGAAAAATTACTACAACGAGGTGTTGAAATAATGTGTTGATTTTAAGCCTTTTTGTGCAGATTTTGAGTTGAAGCTAATTCAAATCTGTTTATAGGGAATAGAAAACAGAAATCCCCGAAAATCAGTTCTCCGTAGTGGATATACATAGATATAACATGAATGTGCTGCGGACAATAAAACATTGATACTTGTTTGTTTTATTGATATTGAAGTACTATATACTATTTTCAACTCCTGATTCATCTTGTTTATTCTTTTTCTTCGATTGAATGTGTCGTAAGCTTAATTTCAGATAGTTATTTGTTTTTTTTGAAATTCCTTTTTTAAACTGTCTCGTTTTTCTCACCTTAAGCGTCTTTAGGTATCATTTTCTCATGTACTTCTAACATGAGATGTCAAACTTTGCAGCTCCATACTCTTATAAACTGGTTGAGTTAGGAAATCAAATTTTCCCTTCCAAATGATTTAAGGTTATGGTAAGTAGTGGATGGTTGTAAATAATTTCATTTACGTTTATTTTTTGAAATTCTGTTTTAGATTTGTTTGAACTATAAATTTGAATATCATTAACGCTTCAATAATAATTTATCTTTATGACATCTATATTAGCTCATTATGGATTTACCGATGGTTCGTACCTTTTATCGACCTATGGTACCGGGCTTATTAACCACACATGGTTGGTGCAGGACAAACAAACCAACCAAAAATATATCCTGCAAAAAATAAATCATCAGATTTTTAAATCTCCCGAAGATATTGCCTTCAACATCAGCGCCATTGCAGATTATTTAAAGCTGAATATGACTAATTATCATTTTGAAGCCCCACTGCTTACTACAGATGGTAAGAGTATGGTTATTCAGGATGGTGAATACTACCGGTTGTTTTGCTTTGTTGAAAAATCGCATACTATAGATGTAGTTCAAAATGAACATCAGGCTTTCGAAGCTGCCAAGCAATTCGGGCAGTTTACGTCCGCACTGGACAGGTTTGATGCTACTCAACTTAAAATTACACTGCCCGATTTTCACAATCTTCCTTTGAGATTCGAACAATTTAAAACTGCTTTGAAAACTGGTAACCCCGAACGTATATCCGAAACTCCGGCTGACATACAGTTTCTGCTTGATAATGAGAAAATTGTACATGATTCATATTTGGCAGCTAAGCTACCGGTAAGGGTAATTCATCACGATACGAAAATCAGCAATGTACTTCTGGATAACAATGACAGCGGTATTTGCGTGATTGATCTCGATACCATTATGCCGGGAAGATTTATTAGTGATCTGGGCGATATGATGAGAACATATTTATCGCCTGTGAGCGAAGAAGAAGCTGATTTTAGAAAAATAGAAGTAAGAACGTCTTACTTTAAGGCAATCATTAATGGCTACCTCAGCGGCGGTATGAATAGTAAAATGACTGCTTCAGAAAAGGATTTTCTGGTATATTCAGGCAAGTTCATGATTTATATGCAGGCTCTACGCTTTATCACCGATTATCTGAACAACGACATCTACTACGGAGCCAGATACCAGAAACACAATCTGGTACGTGGTCGTAATCAGATAGAACTGCTGAAACAGTTCCTGAAACATGAAAAAGAATTTATTGGAATAAGTAAAAGTTATTGATAGCATATTAATATACAGCATTTTAAACCAAACAATATTTTCATTAAAAAATGATATAAATATGAATAAGACAAAAAATATCTCACAAAACATAGCCGGACCTCTGATTATTATAGCCGTTCTGTTTTTTGTTATCGGATTTGGGGTTGGCATCAGCGGATTTCTTACTCCGTTCCTCAAAGATGCACTACATCTCACTGTTACTCAGTCGTATTTAGTAACTGCAGCTATATTCTCGGCTTTTGTAGTTTTCGGTTCACCTGCCGGTTGGGTTATCAAAAAAGCCGGCTATAAGAAGAGTATCGTACTGGCCTTATTAGTAATGGCTGTGGGTATGTTATTGTTCGTTCCTTCTGCTAATTCGGCCAGTTTTCCGGTGTTTCTTGCCGCTCTTTTTGTAGGCGGTATAGGCAATACACTTTTGCAGGCAGCAGTTAACCCTTACGTAACTATTATAGGTGCTCATGAGAGCGCTGCCATGCGCATGTGCCTGATGGGTATTATGAACAAACTGGCATGGTGGCTCGGACCGGTTTTTCTGGGATTGTTTCTCGATCTGAAAAATGTACAGTTAAATCAGGTTTCGTTACCATTTTTCATTGTTACAGGCATTTTAGTAGCGCTGTCTGTTTTCATATATTTTGCGCCACTGCCCGAAGTAAAAGCAGCTGGCGAAGACGAAACTGCAGGAGAGCCGGCAGAAAACCTATACGCAACGGGAAAAACATCGGTGTTTCAAATGCCGCACTTGCTCCTCGGCGTACTGGCGTTGTTCTTTTATGTTGGAGTCGAAACTTTACCTATGGCGTCCATCATCGGCTTTGCCAAATCTGTTTTTGGCGAAAGCGTTGCCAATCCAGCAGGATATGCCAAGTATGTTCCTATTGGCATGTTTGTGGGATATGTCTTTGGCGTGATCATGATTCCGAAAATAATTTCGCAAACAAATGCCCTGAGATTATTTACGGTCATAGGTCTTTTAGCTTCATTATCAGTTATTTTTCTTCCCGGAGAAATCGGCATTTATGCCCTTATTGCAGTGGGATTTGCCAACTCCATTATGTGGGGAGCTATATGGCCTTTAGCCATAGCCGATTTGGGAAAATTCACCAAAACAGGTGCATCATTGCTCGTTATGGGCATAGTTGGTGGAGCTGTTATTCCCCTGATTTTCGGGTTTATACTCGATTCGTTAAAAACCAACGAATTGCCGACAGTTACCGACTACCAACACGCCTACTGGACATTTATACCGGCTTATCTTTTTATACTGTATTTTAGCACATTAGGACATAAAATAAGAAAATACTAAAATATAGTAAGCGAGAGCTGAAAAGTAAAAAAAATATATTTTACTTTTCAGCTCTTCAAAAATCAGGACTAAAACCTTTTTTAATCTCAATCATGCGCTTAATCATACAACAAGATTATAATCAAATATCAGAATGGGTAGCAGGGTATATAGCTGATAAAATAAACTGCCATAAAAATCCTGACCGACCTTTCGTTATCGGACTTCCTACCGGATCGACTCCTTTGGGAACATACCGAAAACTCATTGAACTATACCGGGCCGGTGATGTTTCGTTCAAAAATGTGATTACATTTAATATGGACGAATATGTTGGAATTCCGCAAAACCATACGCAAAGTTATCATACTTTTATGTGGGAAAATTTCTTTTCGCACATCGATATTCAGGATTCAAATGTGCATATCCTCAACGGAAATTCCCCGGATCTGGCTGAAGAATGTGAGCACTACGAACTCCTGATAGCACAATCGGGCGGTATCGATCTTTTCCTGGGCGGAGTTGGTGCCGACGGACATATCGCCTTTAACGAGCCCGGCTCGTCGCTCGCTTCAAGAACCCGAATCAAAACTCTCACCGAAGATACGGTTATTGCCAATGCAAGGTTTTTCGGATACGACACCTCAAAAGTGCCTCGTCAGGCTCTTACCGTAGGAATTGGAACCATAACCGATGCCCGGGAAGTGCTGATCATTGTCAGTGGACATAACAAAGCACGGGCGCTACAACAAGCTGTGGAAGGGAACGTTAACCATTTGTGGACCATCACTGCTCTGCAGATGCACCCTAAAGCACTTATCATTTGCGACGAAGCTGCTACCGTGGAAATAAAAGTTGGAACTTACCGCTATTTCAAGGAAATCGAATCCAAAGAGCTGACCCCTAAAGCTAATTTTATTTGAAATAATATTGCTGTTCTGTCACTCTTATTGTTAAAAACGAGATTCACATTGTTTTATCATTTTATCATTTCATAGTCAAAAAAAATAACATAAATGAAATACGATTTAAGCTCGGAAATAACGCTCGAAATGATTCCTGAACGTTATTACCGCACTACCGATACGATTGAAGCGCTCAGACAAAGACGTTTCGAAAAACTAAAAACAAACATTTGCAAGGATCAGAACGAAGGAGCACTGCTGGTTGCCAACAAGATTGCTGCTCTTATTCGCGAAAAGGAAAACTTGGGAGAAGTCTGCGTACTGGGACTTTCGGGGGGAACATCTGCCCTACCCGTATATGCTGAATTGGTCAGATTACACTCACAAGAGGATCTCGACTTCTCGGATGTGGTGGTGTTCAACGTGGCTGAGTTTTTTCCTATACACGACGACAAAAGACACTCTAATGCCAAAATCCTCCGAAAAAATCTGATCGATAAAGTCAACATCAAGCCCGAAAACTTTTTTACTCCAAACTCCTCCATCGACCGAAACAACGTTTACGACTTCTGCCATAAATACGAAGAAACAATAGAAAAATTCGACGGTCTGGATATGGTATTACTCAGCGTGGGGCTCGTGGGAAACATTGCTTACAACGAACCCGGATCACAGGTTAGCACCCTCACCAGACTGATGTTACTCGACCATGAATCGCGACGGGATCTCAAGCGGTTTTATGCTTCGCCTGCCGAAGTTCCCGACAGCGCCATCACCATTGGCTTATCGACCATACAAAATGCGGCCGAAGTGGTTTTGCTCGCTTGGGGCGAAAACAAAGCTGACATTATCAAACAAACCGTACAGGGAAAAGTAGACGATAGTGTGCCTGCATCCTTTCTGCAACTCCACAAAAATGCAATGGCAGTTATCGATCTGGGTGCGGCTCAGCACTTAACGCGCATCAGTCAACCATGGCTTGTGGGACCCTGTGAATGGACTTACAAACTCATCAGAAGAGCCATTGTGTGGCTTTGTGCTCAAACTGGCAAACCTATACTTAAACTCACAAACAAAGACTACAACCAGCATGGATTAGACGAACTGCTATCGCTGTACGGATCAGCATATGATGTAAACATCCGAATTTTCAACGATTTACAACACACAATTACCGGTTGGCCTGGTGGAAAGCCCAATGCCGACGATTCCAACAGACCCGAAAGAGCATTCCCATTCCCTAAAAAAGTGCTCGTTTTCAGTCCACACCCCGACGATGATGTTATTTCGATGGGGGGAACTCTGCAAAGATTAGTAGATCAGGGACATGATGTTCACGTGGCATACCAAACCTCGGGGAACATTGCCGTGGGAGACGAGGAACTCATCCGGACTATTTCTCTTATAAAACACCTGAACCAAGCAATCAGAAATCAGGATAACAGATTGGCCGAAAAATGCAATGAGGCTCTTGAATTCCTCAATCTCGGCAAAATAAACGGTGAACCCGACACACCGGATGTATTGTTTATGAAAGGACAAATCAGGAAGGAAGAAGCGAGATCTGCTTGTAGGTATGTGGGGATAAAACCACAGAATGTACACTTTCTCGAACTCCCTTTCTACGAAACCGGACGTATCCGGAAAGATAAACTCTCAGACAGAGACATCCTGAAAATAATTCCGCTGATCGAGAATATTCAACCTCATCAAATTTATCTGGCTGGCGACCTGGCCGACCCACACGGAACTCACAAGGTTTGTCTGGACGCGGCTCTGGCAGCTATTCACGAACTTGCAAACAAAAACTGGATGAAAGATTGCCGAATATGGATGTACAGGGGAGCATGGGCTGAATGGGAAATTGATCATATTGAAATGGCCGTACCCATAAGTCCCGAAGAACTACGACGAAAACGAAATTCTATTCTAAAACATCAGTCGCAAATGGAAAGTGCACCTTTCCTTGGTAACGACGAAAGACTCTTCTGGCAAAGATCAGAAGACAGAAACCACGCTACGGCTGAACTCTACAAAAATCTCGGACTCGCTGAATACGAAGCCATTGAAGCATTCGTGGAGTATAAAGTGGTAGATTTAAAATGAAATTAGCCGGTCAAAGAAATAATATTGAAAATTATCTAAGAGGATGACTTTGTAGTGGAAATATTTTAATTCTAAATCTTTAGTACATGACAAAAATGCTATTTTGCCTATAATTAATAGATGTGAATAGTGATTCATGTGAATAGAAACGAGGATATAGCGGATTAAACATATTTTCGCTGTAAACTCAAAAGTTTTCCTGATGCGGATTACATTACAGATTTTAGACTTCACAAGTGAAGTCGACTGATTTTCAGCAGCGAACACTAATCCGCCATTTACGTAGTAAATAAATCAAAATTAAAATCCGTTTTATTGCTACAATAAATCAGTGTATATCAGCTAAATCGGCTATATCTGCGTTTCTATTCTTTTTTTGTCATGTACTTAGTTTTAAATCTTATTCTCGCGCCATTTTCCTTTTTTCAGGAATAAATACCCTAATCCACCTATCAACGACCAGTAAACAAACTCCGACATCCAAACAATTTCAACAGGTTGGGTATTGTAAATGGCCGTGTAGTAAATATACGAAACGTAGAAAATCAGCGTTGCAAGTTCCAGATAAAAAGCTACTTGTGTACTTCCTGTTCCTGAAACACTATTTACTACAACATTGCCGGCTGCAAAAAATATAATGGCAAAGCACACCACCCTGATTACCGGTACCGAGGCCATTATCAGCGACGGATCATCGGTATAAATATGGGCAAACAGTTCAGGAAAAATCAGTGCAATCACTATTACCGGCGAAACCAACAGCAGTGCAATTCCGATAATTTTGTTTGTGGTTTTAATTACTTCTTCTTTCAGGCCAGCGCCTATCATGTTGCTTATCAGTGTGCTGGCAGTGGTTGAAAGTGCCGAAGCCGGAATCATCATCAAAATGTACATGCTGCGCCCGATATTGGTTACTGCCAATGGTCGCTCGCCCATACGCTCAATAAAAATAAAGAACAGAAACCACGTAGATATGGATATGAAAAACTGAAACATGACAAATATTGATAAATTTAGAATTTGTCCGATAGTTTTGAAATCTGTTTTCAGCCGTGCAACTAATCCGTACTTTTTTACATCCATACGGGTGTAGGTATGGTAAACAAGATAAACCGTAGAGGCAGCTTCGGCAATAACCGAGGCGATAGCAGCCCCTGCTATTCCCAGTTCGGGAAAGCCAAACTTACCGAAAATCAGTACATAGTCCAGTATAATATTGGTGATGGCTGTAATGAAAGCCGAAATAGTAAGCACGCGGGTCTGAGTTATTCCTACATAAAAACTGCGGAATATAACATTCAGAAACACAAAGAAATAACCATATATCCTCCAGTCGAGATATTCGATGGAGGCCTGATAGATATGAGGAGAGGATACAAGAAACTTCATTACATAGTCGACACTGAACAATGTGGACACAAAAAGGATTGAAGCCAGAATAGCATTAAAAATAAGTCCATTGTTGAAAATAGTACCTATTTCCAGATAATTGGTTTCACCGTTTCGTCGTCCGATAAGTATTTGTACGCCCTGACTAAACCCAAAACCGACCATGTAAATGGCAAAATAGAATACTCCCGCAACAGCCGAAGCACCTAAAGCAACCTCGCTCACACGTCCCAAAAACGCGGTGTCGGTTACGTTGATAATGTTTTGAGCTACAAGTGTAAGTATGATGGGATAGGAAATCCGAAGAATGTTTTTAGTTGAATTCACAGCTAATAATGTAATATGTGTTATCGTTTTGCCAAACAAAGAAAGTGGGTCTGTTGTTTTGCAAAGGTAAGAATTTAATGGTCAAACCCCTGAATGGTTAACTGAATGCTTTGTTAATTTTATCAAAAGGCTTTTAAGTTGTCTGGTGGCTTTGTATATTTTTTGGGGGGATGAATTTTTGAATAGCTTATGGAATTATTCATAAAAATACATCTAATGGTTGAAGATTAAATCTTCAAGTGGTATTATATTTGTAAAATAAAAATTAAAAACACAATTTATCTGAGATGAAAAAATATTTAATATTGATTTCGATTCTGGCCGTGTTGATAGCCGGATGGATGACTGCACAAAAAAAATCGGCAGTGAATTATACCGACCAGTGGAAAAAAATTGATCAGCTGGCCGAAAAACAATTGCCCGAATCGGCTTTGAAGGAGGTGCAGGCGGTTATTGACCACTCGGTTAAAGAGAAAAATGTGGCGCAGCTTATCAAGGCTACCATTTATAAAATGCGCTTTACACTGGAAATAAATCCGGATAATGCTCCGCAGATTATACGGGATTTTGAACAGTTTGCCCACTCATCTGCCGATAAATTGGACAAGGCGCTTTTGTACTCCATGACGGCTGACTTATACGCGCAGTATTATACTTCGCAGCGCTGGACGATTAACAGGCGTACTGAACTGGCCGGACATAAGCCGGAAGATATCAAAGAATGGACAAAAAATATTTTTTATGATAAGATTGTTGCATTGCTCGATTCATCTCTGGCTGACGTTGCCTTGTTGCAGAAAAATAATAAGGATAGATATGTGATTTTACTCGAAAAAGGTAAAGACAGCGAAGAACTGGAACCCACCATGTTTGATTTTCTTTCTCAGAGAAAAATTGAGTTGCTTTTGTTGCTCGACGATATCGCCAACCAGCAGAACCCTTTAACCGATGAACATTATATGGCCGATGCTTTAGCGCTGACAAATCAGCAGCCCGATACTGCATTTGCTAACTCCACCGAAACCCGCATAATAAATACTTACCGGGAATTGATTGCCTTTCACATACAGGACAAAAAGCCGGATGCACTGATTTATAACGACCTGAAAAGATTGGTTTATGTTTATTCTAAAAATCAGGATAAAGATTCTTATATCAAGGCATTATATGCGCTTCAAAAGAAGTTTGCTGATACGCCTTATGTGGTAGAAGTAATTGCCGAGCGCGCCAATTGGTATTTGTCTGTGGGCGATGATAAAACAGCCAAACGCAAAGCTTACGATATTTGTAGGGAGGGTATTTCAAAATTTCCGCAATATAAACGGATTGGACTGCTTAAAAACATTGCAGCCAACATTACCAATAGGAATATCAGCTTTTTTCATAATGACTTTCTGAAACCGGGTGCCAACTTAAAGCTTAATATTAACTCTACCAACGCGTCGGCTATTAAAATTGAAATATACAAAGTAAATGCAACGGCTTTGGAATATCAAAAATTTAAACAAACCTATCAGAACAGAACCAAAGGCTATCCTAAACGCACTTTGCAAAACACCTATCAGATGGCAATCAAAGCCGACCCTGATTTTGGAAGTGTGGATACTACCTTTGTTGTAAAGGCCGGAAATTATGGTATTTACGAACTGGTTGTTACGGATGTTGATAAAAAGAGTTCTTCGGCGCCTACTACTTTTGTAGTTACCGATTTTGGGTATATTGCCCGGGCCAATGAACCGGGAAAACAAAGTTTTTATGTGCTCGATAGAGTTGGTGGCCAGCTGCAAAGCAACGTAACCATAGCAGTTTACGAACCGAAATGGAATGGTAATGGGTATGATTATATACTGCAATCGACCACCAAAACAGATAAGAATGGATTAAGTATTGTGCCTTTTACCACAAATTATTACGAAAGAAAGGTGTTTTTTGAACGTGGAGCTGATCAGTATTTTTCTAATCAGGCCTATGCCAGTTATTATAATGCTGATGGGCAGGTTAGTAAAGAGCTGAAAATAAGCTTGTTTGCCGACCGGTCATTGTATCGTCCGGGGCAGACCGTTTATTTCAAAGGAATTACTTATTATGCCAATAAAGACAGAAATGATGTATCTGCTAACGAAAGTTGTGAGGTGACGCTTTACGATGCCAATTATCAAAAAATCAGTTCAAAAACATTTAAAACCAACGCATTTGGCTCGTTTGCAGGTGAGTTTGTATTGCCCGAAGGCGGACTAAACGGAGCTTTTACCCTGAAAACAAAATATGGTTCGCAGGTTATTTTTGTGGAAGAGTATAAACGTCCTACATTTGAGGTGATAATTAAGAAACCTGCTTCCGAAATCAGGTTTGGCGAAAGTGTGAGCCTTATCGGCGAGGTTAAGGCCTATGCCGGCTATCAGATCGGAAATGCGAAAGTGAACTACCGTGTTATGCGTGTGCCTCACCGTTATTGCTGGTGGTGGAGCGAGCCTGAAAAGGAAATAGCGAAAGGCACTGCCACCTCGGATGCCGACGGAAAATTTGCAGTTTCGTTTGTCCCCGAAAAGCCGGTTCAGAGTACGAACTTATGGCGTGGTACTTATTACACCTATACTGTATATGCCGATGTTACTGACCCCAAAGGGGAAACGCAGCAGGGCGAGCAGTTTTTATCGGTTGGCGATAAATCCTTATTTATTATCAGTCAGGTACCCGAAAAAGTAGAGAAAAACTCATCTTTGAAGTTTGATGTATACACCGAAACGATTAATGCCGAAAAGCTGGTCTCGAATATCAGATATGAAGTATACAGGCTTGAGGAGCAGGTTGATTATCTCGAAAATCTTACCGGTACCGATCATCTGAAACAAGCTGAAAAGGTAGCTTCGGGTGATTACAATACTTCGGCTGGCAAACTGGCGTTGAATTATTCTAAATGGAAATCAGGCAGATACAAACTGGCACTTACTACAAAAGATAAGTACGGCGCTGAGGTGAAGACCGAAAATGTATTTCTGCTCTATGGTGATGATGATAAGCGACCGCCTGTAAAGGCTTATGTGTGGATGCTTACTCCGAAAACCGAATGTGCTGTAGGCGAAAAAGCGCTGATACGTTTCGGAACTTCTACCGAAAACTCCATGGTATTATACGAAATAATGCAGGGTGGCCGCGTGCTCGAATCCGGATGGGTGAAAATCAGTAATGAAATTAAAACTTTTGAAATTCCTTTTAAAGAAGAATATGGCGATGGGGTAAATGTGTTGTTTACTTTTATGAAAGATGAAAAAGTATTTAATAATCAGGTACAGATAACCCGTAAAAAAGAAACCAGAAAGCTTACGCCAACCTGGAGTGTGTTCCGCAATAAATTACAACCGGGCGACAAAGCCGAGTGGACTGTTACCATTCCTGAAGTAAAAGATAAAAAGCTGGAAGCTGAGGTTCTTGTGGGCATGTACGATGCTTCATTAGATGCTATTCGTCCTCATAGCTGGAATTTCAATCCGTTGTATCAGCCGGTGGTAGCTTATTCTCCAATCTGGAGCGGAAGTCCGGTTCAGATGGTTTTCGGTAATTTGGATTATTTTGAAAAATCGACTGAAATTGCGGATATTTTATTAGATAGATTAAACTGGTTTAATTTGAGTTTGGCTAATTATTCAAATCGGATAAGAATCAGGGGTGCAGGAAAGGTAGTAAATGATGCATCAGAAATACTTTCAGTGGCTGCACCTGCACCTGCCGAAATGTCCATGGGCAAATCGAAGGTGTCAATGATGGTTCCCTCAGCAGCGGTTTTGGAAGAAGTGGTAACTGTTTCGGATAAAGATGCCGGAACTAAGAAAGAAAAAATGCCTCAGGTACGTACCAATTTTAATGAGACAGCTTTCTTTTATCCTCAACTGCGCACCGATGCTCAGGGCAATGTGAAAGTTAGTTTTACTGCGCCCGAAAGCCTGACCCGATGGAATGTAAAAATGCTGGCTCACACAGCCGGTTTGTATGTCGGACAGTTGGATACTACGACCGTTACTCAGAAAGAACTGATGGTGCAAATGAATTTGCCGCGCTTCGTACGCCGGTCGGATAAGTTGGTGCTTACAGCCAATGTGGTGAATCTTTCGGACAAAACACTCACTGCAAAAGTGAATTTTGAACTGATAGACCCAGCCACCGACAAGCCGGTACGTATCAGGGATAATAAAGTGAGAACGGTAACCGTTGCACCACAGGAAACACAATCGGTAGAGTGGGAGCTCACGGAATTTTCGCCTTTTGAGCTGGTTGTTTGTAAAGCCATGGCTCAGGCTGGAAATTTTAGCGATGGCGAACAAAAATACTTAGCTGTTTTGCCCGATAAGGTTCTGATTACCGAAAGTCAGCCATTGATTATTCGCAATAATCAAACACGCGAATTTCGTTTCGAGAGCTTAATAAAAAATGCCTCGAAAGTGGATACAAAAAACCTGACTGTTGAGTTTTCGTCTAACCCGGCCTGGTATGCCATTCAGGCTTTGCCTACACTTTCCGCTCCGGACGATGATAACGCATTAAGCTTATTTACTGCTTATTATGTAAATTCGCTGGCCGGATATATAGCCAATTCCAACCCGAAAATAACCCGCGTTTTCGATCAATGGAAAAATGCTAAAGGGAGCAGAGAGGCTTTGTTGTCGAACTTGGAAAAGAACACCGAACTGAAAAATATGTTGCTCGAAGAAACTCCCTGGATGATGGCTGCCAAAGACGAAACAGAGCAAAAAAGGCAGATAGCTTTGCTGTTCGACCTGAATATGCAAAAGAATCAGGCGCAACAGTATCTGGATAAACTGATGAAACTGCAAACATCTAACGGTGGTTTTACCTGGTTTGCCGGTATGCCCGAAAGCAGGTATATTACGCAGGAAGTGCTTTTGAATATGGCTCGTTTACAGAAACTCACTAAAACGGCTTTGCCCGATAATTACCGTGTATCACTCGCTGCTGCCATCAATTATCTGGATTTGGAAATATCAAAGGATTTTTCTGAGCTGAAAAAATATAATAAAGATTATTTAAAACAGAACTCTGTAGGCAATATGCAGTTGTTTTATTTGCATTTACGCTCCGAATATCCCGAAATTGAAGTGCCTGCTTTTGCCAGGGAGGCTGTAAAGTATTATACTGCTCAGGCCGAAAAATACTGGACATCTTTCACCTTGTACGGTAAGGCCATGATGGCTGTGGTGGCTCAGCGAAATGGCAAAGCCAAGGTGGCTCAGGATATTTTAAAATCGTTGAAAGAAAATGCTCTTAAAACAGATGAAATGGGCATGTATTGGGCTAAAAATACTTCAGGATACTTCTGGAACGAACGTCCGGTGGCTGTACAAGCTGCTATTATCGAGGCTTTTGCAGAACTAAGCAAAAATACATCCGACGTAGATGAACTGAAAATATGGCTTCTGAAACAGAAACAAACGCAGCGCTGGGATTCGCCCATTGCTTCGGTTAATGCGGTTTACGCTTTATTGCTTCAGGGCAACGACTGGTTAGGAAATGAAGCTGCTGCGAAAATATCTGTTGGTAACCAGGTTGTTACGCCGTCGGCGGTGGAGGCAGGTACCGGATATTTCAAAGAAACGATTCCGGCTCATGAAGTGAGTGCTTCTACCGGAAAAATTACGGTGTCTTCTCCGAATCAGAAAACGGGTAATTCGGGCATTGGCTGGGGAGCTATGTATTGGCAGTATTATCAGGAGCAGAGCAAAGTTGACAATAGCGGTGGCGCTCTGAAAGTTACTAAAAAACTTTTTGTGAAAGATGGAAATGCCATGATGCCCGTTGAGCAGGCTAAACTGAAAAAAGGAGACAAAGTAGTTACCCGATTGGTAATTACCACCGACCGTAATCTGGAATTTGTAGCGCTCAAGGATCTTAGGGCGGCTTGTTTCGAGCCGGTAAATCAGCGTTCGGGATGTGAGTGGAAAGAGGGTGTTTGCTATTATCAAACCACTAAAGATGCTTCTACCCAGTTTTTCTTTAGTTATCTGCCTAAAGGTACCTATGTGTTTGAGTACGAGCTTTGGGTAAATAATGCCGGTACGTTTACAAGTGGTGTTACCAGTATTCAGTGCCAATATGCACCTGAGTTTGTTAGCTATGCCGGAGGCGAAGTGTTGAAAGTGTGGTAAACGGCTTATTATAGTACCGAATAAGAATTTTACGTAAATGAAAAGAATCAGGCGGCGGTCGTGTTGCCTGATTTTTTTTTATTGAAGTTCGCCGGCACCTTCGCGGATAACTTCGGGCTCATCGCCCGTACAGTCTACAATGGTGGAGTGCAGTAATCCCCCGTAACCTCCATCAATCACTAAATCAACCTGATGACCGTATTTTTCCTCAATCAGTTCAGGGTCGGTGATATACTCAGTTGTGTCTTCGTCGGCGAAAATCGAACTCACCATCAGTGGGTTGCCTAATTCTCTGACAATATCGAGGGCAATGTTGTTTTTGGGAATACGTATCCCGACTGTTTTTTTGTTCTTGAAAAGTTTGGGGAGCCGGCTGCTACCGTTTAATATCATGGTAAACGGGCCCGGCAGGTTTCGCTTCATCAGTTTGAATGCCTCGTCGTCCATCTTAGCATACTCGCTTACCTGACTTAGTTCGTGGCAAATAAATGACAGATTACTGCGCCGCATGTCATGATTTTTCAGGCGGGCTATGAATTCTACTCCGGCATGATTAAAAATATCGCACCCAAAAGCATATACCGTATCGGTGGGGAAAATAATAACTCCTCCGCCACGCAAAATACCTGTGATACGACGAACTTCAGCAGGATTCGGATTTTCTTCGTATAATTTTATAAGCATGAGCTGTGTGCTGTAACACACAAAAGTATAAAAAAAAATCCTGCAAACACGAGTTTTGCAGGATTTTTTTATCTTCTATTGAAAATCAGTTCTGATTAAAAGGCATCGATAATTGCTTTAAAATCGGCTACTTTCAACGATGCACCGCCAATCAGACCACCATCAATGTCGGGTTGAGCAAAAAGTTCAGGGGCATTTTTGGCATTACAGCTACCACCGTACAGAATTGAAGTGCTATCAGCCACATCTTTACCAAATTTGGCTGCAATAATGCTGCGGATAAAGGCAAGCATTTCCTGTGCTTGTTCGGTCGATGCAGTTACACCAGTACCAATAGCCCAAATGGGTTCGTAAGCAATAACGATTTTTTTGAAGTCTTCTGTACTCAGGTTGAATACAGTTTCTTCGAGTTGTGTTTGCACAAAAGCATTCTGAGTGTTGGCGTTACGAATGTCTAACGCTTCGCCACAACAGTAAATAGGAGTAAGTCCATTGGCCAGAGCCAAAGCTACTTTGCTGTTCAGAATTTCACTGGTTTCGTGATAATACTCTCTGCGTTCAGAGTGACCAAGAATTACGTAGGCAGCTCCGGTCGATTTTACCATAGCAGCGCTTATCTCGCCGGTATATGCTCCCGATTCCTTGTCGGCGCAGTTTTGTGCAGCTACTCCTATTTTGGTAGTATCGATAGCGGCAGCCACACTGGCAAGGTGAATAAACGGCGTGCCGATAACCACATCGCAATTAGGAGTTGTACCTTTCAGAGCTTCGTCCAACTCAGTTGCTAAAGCCAACCCTTCCTGTAGGGTTTTGTTCATTTTCCAGTTTCCTGCAACAATGTTCTTTCTCATTTTTTTTATTAGTTTATTATAGTTTGATAAATATTTTTCTCAAAAAAATAGTTTAAAAATCACGCCAGTTCCACTTGCCTGTAATTGTACCATTTTTGATCAGAACTAAGCCCGGGTTGGCACGTATGATGGTTTTTAGCGTTGTGGGGTCGGTTTTGCAAAATGGGAACGTAACTCCCGTTTCGGCTCTGAATTTTGCTATTTCGGCATCGGAAGAAGCCGTAAGTGCATAAAACTGCGTTACCGTTTTTTTGTATTTTTGATAAATGACTTCAGCACGTTTAGCACCTTCAACCGATGCTTTATTTAAATCATACATGATAAGCAGGTAGGTTTGAGCCGGATTGTGAATCACAATATCGGTAATATCATCGAACTTATCGTTGATAATGCTAAAGTCGTGTACGGGTGGTGTGTAGCCTTTAGAAACCAGTTCGGTTTTCTGGTCTACAAAAACCCAGGTCGAATCTCCTTTGGGGTAATTTTCCAGAGTAAATTCCTTTTGAACGCCATCTTTCTGATAAATAAAGGTGGTATTATACACATCAACGGGCGCACCATCGGGTATTTTCATAGCCTCGGGGATATTTACCCCGATTTTATAAGGCAGAAAATCAATTAGTGGCAAATGCCTGTACGAGTATACCGACAAGCCTACGCCTGCTGCAATAAATAATAGTACCAAAATCCACTCAATATGTGGAAGGAACAGGGGTCTTTTGCCTTTAGATACAAGGAGTAGTGTAATAATGATTACCAGCAAGGCAATGTTTTTCCAGAACGTTTGCCAGTTGGTGATTACCAAAGCTTCACCGAAGCATCCACAGTCCGAAACCGGATTGTACAAAGCAATGTATAGTGTTAGCGGTGTCATTACCAGCATAAACAGTAAGCCAAGCACGGCTGTACGGCGCAGGTGAACTCTGAAAATGAGATTTAACCCGATAAGCAACTCAAGAGTAGAAAGCGCAATTGACAAGCTAAAGGCCAATCCGCCTATTGAATTGAAAAAACCTCCGAATTCATGAAAATAATCCTGAATTTTGTATGTACTACCTAATGGGTCGATAGCTTTAACAAAACCGGAAAAGACAAATACAAGTCCGAACAACAAGCGGGTTAGGTGTAAAGCCACGTTTTTTACAAACGGTATTGTCTTATTGGGATGTTTGCCGGGGCGGTTTCTTTTTTTCAGCATCTGATATTCATTTTATTTATCTTCGTCCATTTTTATTAATCCGAAGACAGAGTAGTTAATCATATCGAAATAATTGGCATCAATACCTTCCGATATCAGGGTTTTTCCCTGGTTGTCTTCAATCTGCTTGGTACGATATATTTTCATCAGAATCAGGTCGGTATATGACTGGATGCGCATAGTGCGCCAGGCTTCGTCGTAATCATGATTTTTAGCCATCATCAGGTCTTTGGCTTGCTGCATATACTTGTTGTACAGCTCTAAACCACGGTCGTAGGTGAGGTCGTCGGTCTCGGCAAATCCCAGTTCAAGCTGTATAAGTCCGATAATGCCATAATTTACAATAGCTATCAGCTCCGGACGGATGCCTTCGTCCACTTTGGAAACGCCTTTGGTTTCGATGCTGCGGACGCGGTTGGCTTTAATGAAAATCTGATCGGTAACCGACTGCGGACGCAAAATGCGCCACGAAGCTCCGTAGTCTTTCATTTTTTTTGAGAAAATATCGCGACAAGCGGCCGCAACTTCATCAAACTGTCGTTCGGTTTGACTCATGATTTGATTTTTAGGATATTTTGAAAAACATAAATAATCATCGTTGGCAGACCAGAACGTCTCTGTTTTCAATATTTTGAGCGTAAATCTTACCAAAAGATTATTAAAGTCACAAAATTACAATTTTTTGTTTAAACAGACAATGATTAATTTCGATGATTTTTTCGAGAGTTTTGTTGTATTAATAGCCCTGATTTAAGGCTGTTGTACATGTTTTTTATAAAAATTCACTCTGATAAAAAGCTGAAATAAAACTTAAAACGCACTCATACATTTGTTTAATAAAAAGCATTTTACGATATTTGTTATTGAAACATGACTGTATGACGCATAGAATTCATTTTATATTAATCTTTTTGCTGATGTTTTCGGCGCTTGAGCTGTTTGCTCAAACTGCCGGGAATGCCTCTTATTACAGTCACAGGCTGAAAGGCCGACATACTTCTGATGGTGCCAGATACCATCCGGATAGTCTTACCTGTGCCCATAAAACTTTTCCATTCGGGACATTGTTGCATGTGCTGAATCCAAAAAACGGACACGAAGTAATAGTTAAGGTAACCGATCGAGGTCCTCATACGCGTAACAGGCTGATAGACCTTTCGTATTCGGCCGCCGAACGGTTAGATATTCTCCGTGCCGGTATTGCCAAAGTGATTGTTACAAAAATAGATTTATTGCCTGAACCGCTCCGGCTTATCCCTGTTCCTAAGGTGTTTATGCCCGTTTCGCCCTTTAAGTATCTGAAACCCGAATTGCAAAAACAATTGGGGCGAAAATCTAACTCGTCCATCGAAAATCCCGGATTTCCATCCTGATTTTTTCTCATAAAAATTGTATATTAAAAATTAAAATTGTAAATTTGGCTTTTTTTAATGAAAAAAGCCGGAGGTCTAATTATTGCCCGTGCTGGACTCTTTTCTGGGATTTAATATATTGATTTTAAATAAAATATTGATACTTATGAAACGTGTTGTTTTACATTTTTTGCTGATACTTAATATCGGGATTATGAGTGCTCAGACTCAAAACTATTTACCGGGTTATGTTATAACATTGGAGCATGATACGCTTCGTGGCAAAATTAATTTCAAAACGGACGAGCAGAATGCAAAAGTTTGTTATTTCAGAGCTAATGACATTAGTGTCCACTAAAAAAAATTAATAGTCAGTTGATCTGACGGAAGTTCTTTGACATCATTTTTTTCTGCATCAAAAAACAGTTCGCCAATTGCTGAGTTGTCTAATAGAGAAATACCCAATATC
>Ga0316603_10000081_pt1 | contig 74389 bp, 64 predicted proteins | sample OWC_soil_day10_n_FD_207649 | JGI IMG/M metagenome (GOLD analysis project Ga0316603, IMG submission 207649) | Wetland soil microbial communities from Old Woman Creek delta, Ohio, United States - OWC_soil_day10_noCT | ecosystem: Environmental > Terrestrial > Soil > Wetlands | place: USA: Ohio...
AAATCATGTCTTTATAGGGGTTGAATTATCTATAAAGATACTGATTTCCAATGACTTATACAAATAAAATCGAGGCTATTTTCTTGATAATCATACGTTTAACATAAAGATTAACGAACTATTGTAAACAGATAATTGAATATCCCGTTTTTTTTGTATCTTGTGTTTTTTAAAATGGATAATACCGGCTGAAGTTAAACCTCGTAATATTAGTCCTCTGCAATAATCAGAAACTGAAATGAACAGACCAATTCTAAACATAAGACAGCTCATCATTTTTATCTTTTTGATCTCGATAAGTTCGTATGCATCGGGTATGAATAAAACCGGGCAACAAACCAGTGACACCGTTCCTCAGCAAACAATGCCCATATTAGCCTGGTACAGTATACCTGAAGCATTCAGTACCACTGAACGATTTGGCGAACTGGCAGAAACCGGCATCAATCTCCATTTCTCATTCTATTCCAATGCTAATGAGGTACAAAAAGCATTGGATCTGGCCGGAAATTCCCTTCTAAAAGTCATTATATCGTGTCCCGAACTGGAAACCGAAACCGAAAAAACAGTCAGACGATTTATGTATCATCCGGCGCTGGCAGGATATTATCTGCAGGATGAGCCGACAGCCTCGCAATTCGGCAAACTTCGTGAATGGGTAAAACGCGTTCGTGCGGTTGACAGCATTCATTATTGCTATATCAATCTGTTTCCGAACGATGTAAAACCCCGAAAACTCGAAGCATCTGGCTATCGCAGTTATGTAAACCGGTTTCTGAAAGAAGTTTCGGTCTGGTTTTTATCTTTCGACCATTATCCGGTAATGGGAGAAACTTTACGACCCATCTGGTATGAAAATCTGGAAATTATAGCTGCCGCCTCACGCAAATACAACCTGCCTTTCTGGGCTTTTGCCCTCACTACCGCACACGATTATTACCCGGTACCCGATATGGCTGAGTTGCGTCTTCAGGTTTATAGCAATCTGGCCTACGGTGCTCAGGCCATTCAGTATTTTACCTATTGGACACCCCCGGTTGATGCTTATGATTTTCATCACGGTCCCATCACCCTTGATGGAAAGCGAACCAATGCATACGACCTAATAAAAGCGATGAATACTGAAATCAGAGCGCTCTCGGGCGTATTTCTGGGTGCAACGGTCATGTCGGTGCATCATACCGGTACTACCATTCCCAAAGGTACCAAACGATTGAAAAAACTGCCCGCACCTTTTCTGAAAATAGATACGGGCAATTCGGGCGCGGTAGTTTCATATTTGAAAAATGGAGATAAAAAGTACCTGATAATCGTTAACCGTAGTTTTCTGAAACCCCTGGATTTACGAATAGAATTAAACTCAAACTCCGTCAGACAAGTATTAAAAAATGGAAGAGTGAACCTTCTGCCTTCAGGTTCAGCCTGTTTTCAGGTGGAAGCTGGTGATGTTTTAATACTCAGATATAATTAACAATCAATACTTTATATCTGAAAGATCAAATTACAATAGGATTTTTGGAAATGACATCGTCATACCCTCTGACAAACATTATCTTATCTTTACTAAAACAAAATCTAAATATATCGGTTTAAGTAGTTTCTCCTCTTGTTAAATTAATAGAGATACTGTATTCCACTACTTATAAACTGAGTTTTTTATCATGTTCAATGGTTTTGTGAGCCTGATAATAATATATTAGTTAAAAAAAAATACATAACAGAAGTATTTGAACACATTTGAACATAATTTTTAAATATATTATTATCATATTTGTATGGAATTTATTACAGGTGCATCGGATTAATCCCATTTTCCTGCTTTTGAAAAAAAACAATAACATATTTATTATTTACAGTTTAAATTTTTCAAAAACTGTTTGATTACCATTTTAAACTCTTAATTATGCCCAGAGGAATAAATATCCAGAATGAATTAGATATTGGAGATTTCCGCAAAGAAATTACCAGTCGATTACCGTTTTCTTTGAAAATTAATAAAAACTATAACCGGTTCTCGGAATATATTTTTGAAAAAACCAACATGATAATAAGTGTAAGCACTTTAAAAAGGTTTTTTCTATATGACAATGATGTCCTGCCTTCTCGCAATACCCTTGACATACTATGCCAAACTATCGGAAAGAAAGACTGGGATGATTATCTGAACTCTTCAAAAAAGCTTACAGATTTTGAACACATCGAAATGATTAAAAGTATTGAGATAATCGGATACCAGAATAAGAGCGATTTTAAGAAAATCTATGAGAAATTCGATTATCCGGAATACAAGTACGGGGTAACACTTGCTTTAACCAAAATAGCGATACAGAAAAAAGACATTGATATTCTCAAAGATATCTTCATGCTCCCGATCTTTCACCACCCTGACCCGAAAAACATACGGCAATACTATTTTCTGGAATATTTCGGTTGCTTATTCCGGAATAATGACATTATTTATGATCTTATTCCTTACTGGGCAAAAGATCCGGTTGGTCAGACTTCTTACTGCGAGTTCTTTATTGATTTCGACAACTTGAACGGGTATTTTGGAAAGGTTATGGAAGAATACCATAAATATAAACAAAATCCGGATGGTCTACTCCTTTATCATTGCATGATGTATGAACGCGATTTGAAGAATGGAAAAATTGAATCCGAAAACCTTCAGTTCCTGATTGATTTTAAGGATACTGACAGAGTAAAATCAACGAATAATATCAGAAGACTTGCATTGTTGCTTGTTTACAACTACAAGAAGGGATATCCGTTGGACATATATATGGATGAAATCCCGCGCTTATTATCTGAAAAAGATGATTACCTCCGGACCTTAAATGTTTATACGTTCTGTTTTCTGGTATTTGATAAGGATAATTTTTATCCGGTGAAAGAAGTATTGTCGAACTTTGAATACCCTAAAAAGAATTACTGTAATAATATTTTCACCATCCGTTTATTGAATATGATAAAGTTATATGAAGCTTTTGTAAACCTAAAAGAATGGAATATTGAAAAAGCTGAAGAAATTTTTCTTTCGATTGACAAAATGTATTTTTTGCTATACAGTATCAATCATTACAACAAACAATACAAATTGGTAGAAAAAATGCTTCAGTATGAAAAACAGAATACGCTTATATAACACAATATCAATAAATAGTCCCGGCATTCAGTCGGGACTATTTATTTTGTTCTGGGCAAAAAATATTATTTGTACAATTCCGGAATAAATCCCTGCTGCAAGGTTACAGCCATTATCTGTGCCGTTTCGCGGCGGGTAAGTCCGAGCATCTTTTCGCCGATCTCGAACAGAAAGTCCATTTCAGTCGGGAACATATTGCTGTCGCAAAAGGCAACACTGGCCATGTATTCCAGCAACTGGGTTCTCTCGGCCGGATTTTGGCTGATGATATTCCTGACCGATTCCTCAAAAATTTTCTGCACATTCTCTTTACACATATCACTCAGAAACTCTTTAGGAAATACAGTGTACATACTCAGCGCTTCCAGTATTTGTTCCAGTTCCTCTTCATCTATTTCTTTATCGACCTGGGCCATGAGTATTCCGGCTGAGGCCACGAAAAGCTTCCGCTGTGCATCCATCGGTGACGAGCTGATGGTAATCAAGATTTCGATCAGCTTTTGCATTTTCTGCGCCAACTCGTCGTCGTGATTGAGGTCTTTATCCTGAGAAATAGCTGCAAACAATTTCGATTCACCGAACAGTTCGATAGCTTTTATCCGAAGCGGATTCACAGGATGACTGAGCAGGTTTCGGTTTTCGCTGAAGTAGTCGAGTATTTTTTCATTATCACGGATGTAAGCCTGATAATCGAACTTGATCCGGTCGGTATTGAGTCCCGAAGCCATCTTGAAGAATCCGGAAACACACTTCTCGACACTCGGACTGGCTATGTAACCAAAGCGGTCGGCTGTAAGTTCGGATACCTTCTGCCAGAGTTCAATTTTATGAGCCAGGATAAGGGGTATATTTTCCAGTCCGGGAAATATAAAATCAATCAGTTTCAGCACGCGGGCGTACCGGGTTATCAGATGACCAATTTCATGCCCGATAACAAATCGCAGTTCATCATCATCGAACATACTGATCAGTCCTGAATTGATATTGATAATGTCTGCCTCACCCTTCTCGATGCGGGTCAGGGCAAAGGCATTGAGTTCGGCCGAATTGGTAATATAAAAGTCAATGGGTTTACAGTATCTGAGTTTTTCCTTTACATCCTGAAACAAATCGTAGAGTTTCGGAGCCATCTCGTGAGTCACCTTAAAACTGTGACCTTCCAGAATATTTTTCCAGATATTTTCTTCCGGCTCGTAATTAGCTTCAGCAATGATTTTTTCTATCATTTCACCTTCCAGCATCTTGAAAAGTTTTTCTTCCAGATCAACCTCCAGACTTACCCGTACATGATTGGTGTTCATATATTTTCTTGTATTATTTGGTTTAGTTATACCCGCCCTAAAGGAAGAGGGAGAGGAAGAGTGCATTCATTGAAATATTTTTACACAAAGGTGTTTTGAACTCTTTTTTATTTTACAATCAAACTGTAAACCTCATTACAACTCTTCAATCAAAAGCAGAACTATTCCATTATTTGGTTTAGATTTTTTCCTGTCCTGATACTAACTGCTTTGATTTCAACTTTGTTTTCGATTATAAAGATAAAATTAATATTCCGGTTGTTGAAAATTTTTACCTGAAAAAAATAAGATATTTCAGCTACGGGATGTTAATTCCCGAATTAAAAGCCTATTTTTGTAGTATCTGAAATTAAAACTTATAAATTCACAAAATATGAAAGTAACATTCATTGGAGCAGCACGCGAAGTAACAGGCAGCAAAACGCTGATTACGACTTCCGATGGCAAGAAAATACTGCTCGACTGCGGTATGTTTCAGGGCAAAGGACTGGAAACCGACGAATTGAACCGGAAAACCGGTGTAAATCCTGCCGAATTAAACCATATTATCCTTTCACACGCTCATATTGATCATTCGGGACTTATTCCCTACTTCTACAAACTGGGCTTCAGAGGTTCTGTGATTTGCACAACCGCCACCCGTAACCTCTGTTCCATCATGCTCCCCGACAGCGGACACATACAGGAAGCTGATACAGAATGGTTCAACAAGAAACGGGCAAGACAAAATCTGCCGCCTGTAAATCCCATCTACGACGTTCAGGATGCTGAAGAAGCTCTGAAATTGTTTATCGCTGTAGATTACAACCGTTGGTTCTATATCAACGATAAAGTGAAAGTAAAATTCACCAATACCGGCCACATGCTGGGGAGCGGCGTGGTGAACCTTGAAGTCAAAGAAAACGATAAAAAAATTCATCTGGCTTATACCGGAGATATCGGCAGACCTCACAACCGTATTCTGAGTGGCCCCGTTCCCTTCCCTCAATGCGATTACCTCATTACCGAATCCACTTACGGAAACCGCCTCCATGAAACAGAGAAACAAACCGAAGAGGATTTTCTGAAAATCATTACCGACACCTGCGTGGTTAATAAGGGGAAACTGATTATCCCGTCCTTTGCAATCGGACGTACACAGGAAGTGGTGTTCGTCCTTGACAAATTTTTCAATGACGGATTGCTGCCGCGCATAAAAGTGTATGTGGACAGCCCACTGGCCGTCAGTGCTACCGATATTTTCCGTATGCACCTGGACTGTATGAATGAAGATGTAAAACGCGAAATAAAGGAAGGCGATAAAGATCCGTTCGGTTTCGACAATCTGTTTTACATTAAAAAAGTAGAGCAATCGAAAGAACTGAACGACCTGAAAGAGCCCTGTATTATCATCTCGGCATCGGGGATGGCTGAAGCCGGACGTATCAAGCACCACTTAGCCAACAACATTTCCAATCCGAGGAATACAATTCTGATGGTTGGTTACTGCTCCCCTACTTCGCTCGGCGCACGTATTCAGGAACCGGACCTGAAGGAAATTTCGATCTTTGGCGAAGTGCACGAGGTGAAAGCACGGATTGCCCGGATGGAAGCTTTCTCCGGTCATGGCGACTACAACGAAATGAAGAGTTTCCTCGAATGTCAGAACAGGTCACTGATTAAAAAAACATTCCTCGTTCACGGCGAATATGAAGTACAGCAATTCTACAGAGATATCCTGAAAAACGATGGCTTTGAGAATATCGAAATACCGGCTTACCTGAATGAATTTGAGTTGAGTTAGTGACAGCTGAAGATGGTCAATGTGCCAATTTGAAAATTCATAAATTGTTATTGGTTATTAAGTTATTGGTTATTGTATTTATGGCTCAAAAGTCCCGTCACTCAAAGTCTCAAAGTCCTGGTTCTACAAGGCTTTGCTCTCAAAGTCTCAATGTCTCAGAATCCTGGTTTTTGGTTTCAGGTTTCAGGTTCTTAAAGTCTTTGCTCTATAGGTTACCAGGTCTCAAAGTCACCATGTCTTCATGTCCTGGCTCTTAATTAACATCAAACGTCAAACATCGACAATTATGCTAAAAAAACAGATAATCCCTCTCTTTCTCTTACTGGCAACATCCTGTTTTTCACAGGGCAGTTATAAAATGCTTGTCGGAACCTATACACGCGGAACAACCAGCAAAGGAATATATTCACTTGAATTGTCCGGCAAAGGCAAACTGATTTCACAAAAACTGCTGGCAACAAGCGACAATCCGAGCTATCTGGCTCTGTCGCCCGACGGAAAATATGTTTATGCGGTCAACGAAACGGGAGCTGAAAGTACGGTAAGCGCGTTTGCATTTGACAGGGAGCACGAAACCCTGACTTTCATCAATAAAGTGAATGCAGGCGGTGCCGATCCCTGCTTTATTACCGCTACTCACAATCATGTTTTCACCGCCAACTATTCAGGAGGAAGTATTTCTGTATTTGGCAGAAAAGCCGATGGAGCTGTTACCGATACCCTGAAGGTTATCAGACATCAGCGGAAGAATTTCGGACAAGGACGGTTCGGACCCAGCAATGCGCATCAGGTGCAGTTTTCTCCCGACCGCAAGGTGATGATAGCCACCAACCTGGGCACTGACCACGTGTTCAGTTATGCCTACAACCCCGACGAAAACAAGAATACGCTGAAGTACATCGATCAGATTTCGGTGAAAAAGCACAGCGGGCCACGCCATACTGTTTTCAGTGCGGATGGCAAGTATCTTTATCTGGTGCAGGAACTTGATGCCGGTCTGACTGTTTTTTCGGTGAACGAAGAGGGACGGCTGCGGATAATTCAGGAAACAACACTGGTAACCGACAGCACTAAGAAAAACGGCGCTGCCGATATTCACCTCAGCCCCGACGGGAAATACCTTTATGCCACCAACCGGGGTGAAGCAAACAACATCAGTTGTTTCAGGGTAAATAAAAACGGCACTATCACTTTCAAAGCCCAGTATCCGACCGAAGGCAACGGACCTCGTAATTTCACCATCACACCCGACGGAAAATTTGTTCTTGTCGCTAATCAGCGAACCAACAACATCACCGTTTTCTCCCGGAATAAATACACGGGTAAACTTACATTAACGGACAATAAAATTGAGCAGGGAGCTCCGGTTTGCTTATTGCTGTACTAAAAAAAGCCACAACAGACTTATAATTCATCGGAAACTATAGAATCGTCCCTGCGAAGCATATTCTGATGCTTCGCAGGGACGATTCTTTTTTACGTTTCTGTTATAATTTATTTCAGGGCATTATCATACTGATAAACAGCGCGATATTGAGAGCCGTAACTACCGCACCCAGCAAATACAGGATAATCTTTGTAAAGGCGCGGTTTTTGTATTTTCCCATCACCTTTTCGGAGGAAGTGAGGTAAACCTGCGAAAAGATAGTAATTGGCAACTGAATACTCAGTATCATTTGTGAAATGATCAGTCCCTTGAACGGATTGCTGATAAGCAGGATGATGAGAAACGCGATGATGATGGAAATTCCGACCCCCATGCGCGAGTGATTGTCTTTGATGTCGTAGGGTTCGCTATACATTCCGGCAAATATTGTTCCGGCTGCCATGCCCGAAGTGGTGGTGGATGCTATGCCCGAAAAGAGCAGTGCAACCGCGAAGACGATAGCGGCATTGTTACCCAGAAGCGGTGTAAGCAGATGATTGGCTTGCTGAAGTTCCGAAACAGGTGTTTTAGTCTGAAAAAAAGTAGCAGCAGCCAGCAGGATCATGGCGCTGTTGATAGCCCACCCGATAAGCATCGAAAGCAGGGTATCGAAAAACTCGTATTTTAGCTGTTTTTTTATCACCTTTTCGTCCTGTAGATTCCACTGACGGCTCTGAATAACTTCGGAGTGCAGGAACAGATTGTGAGGCATCACCACGGCTCCAAGCACACTCATAATTACCAGCATGGAACCTTTCGGGAAACCTGGCGTTACCCACCCCACCATAGCGCTGTTCCAGTCAATATTCACGAGCGAGAGTTCGTACAGGAACGACAAGCCGATGATGGATACAAAGGCAATGATCCATTTCTCGATGGCTTTGTAGGAATTGGTAAACAGCATAATCAGCACAAAAACCATTACCAGCAGCGCTCCCGCCCGCATGGGAACGTCAAAGAGCATATTCAGCGCGATAGCTCCGCCCAGTATCTCGGCCAGCGAAGTGGAAACCGAGGCGCCCATCCCCGACAACAGCAGCAGTCTGGAATAACGGGGTTTCATGTGAATGGTGGCAGCTTCCGAAAGGCAAAGTCCCGTGGCAATTCCCAGGTGAGCCACGTTGTGCTGCAACAGGATAAGCATGATGGTGGAGAGTGTCACCATCCACAGCAACGCATATCCAAAATCGGCTCCGGCAGCCAGGTTCGAAGCCCAGTTACCCGGATCGATAAAGCCAACCGTAACCAGCAGCCCGGGACCAATGTATTTGAAGATATCCAGCCCGCCAAACTGCGGTTTGTGTTCTTTTGCGTCAAAGTTCTTTAAAAATCCAAACATAATAATTGTAATAAATCTGGTTTCCCGCGTTTCAGATAAAACTATTCAGAGAGTAGCCCACAGCCATGAGGACAAAATTAAGCAATTTATCCGGATTGTCCGGCATTTCAGCCCATCACACGGAATAACTCCGAATGCTCCTAAAAAGTTCAGGCATTTGTTATTTTTGCTGAACTATACGAAAAAAGCTATGCTGAGACCTGTAAACGAAAAGAATGTTCCAATTCCTGGAGTTTTCGCTGGCAGTTAGCTGGCAGATAAAGTGAATGAGGGAGAAAAACTGCCGGAATGCACGTCAGCCAGCCAATGAACAGAGGCGTGTGTTATGTGGCGTAATTTGTTATTGTATGAATTTTTCTTTAGGAATTGAGTAGATTCCTCCGTTCCAAAATCCAATGTATATTTTCGAGTTAAATTCTTTGATAAAATACGTTCTGCCGTTTGGCAAACCTTTTGACACAAGTTTCTTTTCTGTAAAATCAGAAAGTGAATAAGAAGTCATGTTTGTGGCAGAAGAATAATCTATGATTTTATTGTCAATAGCATCAACCTCAAAAACATAGTCAAAGTCAATGTTCATAGACCATTTCCATTCACGACAATCTACAGATTGTTCAATTTGTTTTTCACCAAATTGATAGATAATATCTTCTTTCCCAAAGACAGCCTTATTGTTTTCAAAATTGGCTATTTCACCCGTTGGTTTTACAAAATAAGTTCCATTTCCGCTAGTGGATATGAAAAAGTTCTTCCCAATTGCTTTAATATTGTATATTTTTTTGTTCCATGCTAAATCATTAATATCGATTAATCTGTTAAACTTTGGGTCTATACCTTCTTGATTAATATTTAAATCGATAATTGCCAGATGATGAATTCCGCCCTGATCTTTAGGTTGGTTTCTACGATAAGATGTCACAATTATACCAATTTGACCACTTGAATTTACCGCAAAATACTTATATTCATGTCCATATTCAAAAAAAGGCTTAATCTGATACCCATAAATGTCACTATTAGGGAAGATATTAGTGTTGATTGATTTAGGAAGTAAATTATCCTTTTTGGTTGAGTAAAAGTCAAATTGTAATGAATCAACTTTGCTTTCTGTAGACAGTTTTAGGTAATTGGCCAGAACATAGAAATCCTTTGAAAGAAATCCTCCTTTGTAATTTGGCATGAAATTTTTAGTGTCAACTGTTCTTTCCTCAATAATTTTTTCGCTGTTGTCCACTCGGATAAATTTATCTGGCGATAAAAGCAACATTTCATTTCCATCTATTGAACAAGCATTAAATGCTTTGCCGTAAAAAACATCTTTTACACTTAATTTCTCGCTGTATGACCATTGGCTTTCAATTTCTACATTGTCTTTTTCACAGCTGAACAATAGCAATGTCGCAAATATAAATACTGGAATTTTTCTTTTCATATGTCGTCGTTAATTTGTTTTTTGCAGTCTTTTTATATACAGAACCAAGTTGTTTTATTTTTTTATTATGCCACATAACGACCGAGGCTATGGGCATCCTGCGGTTTGCGGGAGCATTCGCTGTCCGCCAGCTGGCGGACAAAGTGAATGCGGGAGCAAAACTGCCGGAATGCACTGCTTGTCCGGATCTATCGGAGTCAGCCAGCCTGTGAACATAAGAGCATGTATTAGGGGCTAGATGCCTGTTGATATCATGTTGTTGAAATTTTTGGAATTCGTAAATTCTTCGGACTAACAATCAGATAATTTGTTTTCTTTCCAGTGTCTTCCGATTTCAATATTTCTTTTTCAACTAAGTCCTGTAAATCTCGCAAAGCTGTATCAGTTGAACAATCAGCTAATTTTGCGTAGGTTGAAGTTCGTAAAAATCCAACCTCCTTATCGTAATTGTCGTACAAATAATTAATTATTTTTCGTTGTCTCTCGTTTATAGAAGTAAATTTATGTTTTTCCCAGAAGTGTGATTTGTCAAGAATAATCTCCAAATTCTTTTCACTTGCAAGTAACGCTCTCTCGAAACAGGCTAAAAACCAGAGCAAATAAGTCGTAATGTCGCTTGTTCCTTTCTGCGTTTTTTCAATAATTTCGTTATACTGTTTATGTTCCTTGAAAATCTGGTTGGACATACTGTAAAATCTGATTTTACTTCCTTCACTTCGAGCTAAAAGCATATCCATAATTGCTCGGGCAAGTCGCCCGTTGCCGTCATCAAAGGGGTGAATGGTAACAAACCAAAAATGCGAGATAGCTGATTTCAAAACTAAATCCATCTGATTTTCCTTATTCAACCAATTCAGAAATATGTCCATTTCTAATGAAACTTTTTCTGGAGCTGGGGCTTCAAAATGTACTTTTTCTCTACCAAATGCCCCGGAAACAACTTTCATTCCTGCCGATCGAAAACGTCCAACATCAATTTTTATATGTCCACTGAAACCTGATTGAAATAGTGAGTTGTGCCAACCAAAAAGTCGTTCGTCAGAAAGAGGTTTTTTATAATTCTGAGTTGCGTCCAAAAGAACATCAACAATACCCTCAATATTTCGTGGTGTAGATACAAATTCAGCTCCTTCAATACCTAATTTTCGGGCAATAGAAGAGCGAACAAGTTCAGGATTAAGAAATTCACCTTCAATTTTAGACGTGTCAATAACTTCCAAAATTAGAGATTCCAATGTTGCACGCTCGATTAAGTCGAAACCCAATCTTTCCATATGTCCGAGCAATCTACCTTGTAAATGTCTTACTGAGGCTAATATTGGTAAAATCTTTTCGTTATCCCAAACAAAATTGTACCAGTTTTCTCTTTCGTGTATATACATAATTATTTTCACCGCATAATTTGCGGTAAAAATAGAGTTTTTTCACCGCAAAAGCAAATTTTAAACATAAAAACTGTAAAAAGTTTTACTCCGCATTTTGTTTCCTGCACCGGCCTATAACGACCGAGGCTATGGGCATCCTGCGGTTTGCTGGAGCGTTCGCTGTCGTGAAACAACAAGGGAAATGCGGGCGCAAAATCTATGTCGCGATATACATTGATGTTATCAGGCGTGTGTTGCTATTCCCTTTGCTAATTCTTCCCTGTTTGATTGCAAATATCTCAAATTTCTCACAATCTGAAATATCTTGCAAACATACGAGGCGTGTATTATGGGCTAGGCATTTCATTTGGATTGTATTTTCTTTAGCCAAATTCTATTCAATGAGTCTCTTTCTGCAAATTCGTTCGCCTTCTCCTTTTCCAGTGTTACGTCAATCGGAAGAAAGTCACATGGTAAGCCACGTTTAATGACTTTGTCTATAAGTTTCTCTTTATTGAAAGTTAGATAATACATTTCAGGTTCAAATATGGTTCCCAAATGTTTATAGGTAGTCTCACCTTTTTTTTCTTTTTCCTTATTCTGTAAGTAAGTTTTATATTCGATAGGAAAATGCTTTCTCATGAGTCTCAACATTTCTTCGTCTTTAAGTTTGAAGAAGTTCTTTTCTTTATCATGATTTACTAATCCAGAATACATTGTAAACAAAACATCGTTGTTGTTTATTCTACATATAAAATGATATGGAAACATTTCCAATATATCAGTTCCGTCTATTGCACCTATAACATACCTCGTTATAGAGTTGCTCTTTTCTATACAATATACATTTAGAACGTACGATCTGTCGCTAATAGAATCTATAAAGTTGTTATATTTAATGATTTCTCTTTCTAGTTCTTTATTGTTAAGCTCTAAATACACTTCATCTTTTTCCTTGTTTTTAGCACAAGCAACTAAAAACAAAGTTATAAATATCCAAAATAATTTTCTTGTTCTCATCTTCCTTTTTTTAATGCTTGCCCATAACACGTATATATATTCAGTTGAAACTGGATATGTTCAGTACAACTGAGCATATATTACATTCACCTTTGCGAAGAAAATAAATAAGTAGCTGTAATTTATCGACACACAAAACCTTACTGTTTTTACTTCGAAACCCTTAGTGGTGATATGAGTATATATCTCTGTTGTTTTGCTGCTCGAATGTCCTAATAAACTCTGGATATCCTGAAACTTAGTTTCCGGTTAAAGTAATACAACCGTAAATTTATTAAAGTTTTTTTACTTAACAAGTTAACCTGAATTTATTTTTTAAACGGAAGATAAATATCTTAATGGAAGTATTTTGCCCGTACTTTGATTAAGTCAGAGGATGCCTTTCAGGTTAGTGAAATCTATATCTTCGAAAAAAATGTCAGACACAGTTCCCTGAGCACCCTTCTGACAGTTATTGGCTGACCATCAGATTCGGGTTGATACACTATTGTTCTCCGACAACAGACCATCAAGTCCAGGTTGATGTGCTAATTTTTTCCGGTAAGCACTATCGTTTTTTCCAAACAGTAAGCTGAGACAGCTTGAGAACGGACATTCTGCCCGAAAGTTTCTGCACCAGACTCAGTTCGACAGGTTCACCGGTTAATACAAATTCCTTGCTCAGAATTTCTTTTATACCATCGTGCGATGTAACAGGTTCGCCATCCTGTTTGAAGCCGCCTGGCCAGTTCTCACGCCGGGTTCGGGTTTCGTCCCAGTCATACGTAGAAGTAATGATGAGCCACCCGTGTTCGTTAAGGCGTTCGTGTATCTTACTCAGGAATAAAAGCGGATTGCTCAGCTCTTCGAGCAGGTTGGAAACCACTATCACATCGTAGCCGGTGTAGATGGGCTTCAAATTCATGGCATCCGCCTGCATAAACAGGATATTTTTCCTTCCCTTTTCCAGACCGAAATCCGCTAGAACCACATCGCGATACAGCAGCAGTTCTCCTTCCTCTTTCATCACATAGCGCATGAAACCTTTTTCCTGAAGCTGAATGGGCATGCGTATCATGCGGGCTGTGAAGTCAAGCGCGGTTACATCGGTGTAACATTGTGCCAGTTCGAAAGCCAGTCGTCCAGTATCCGCGTTCAAATCAAGAACCCGCAAGTCTGCCCTCTCTCCCGCCACCTCCTTCACCAGCTTTGCCAGAACGGAGGAAAACACGGGAGCGTTAGTATACTGATCGCCCCAGTTTGCTTCGCACGAAAGCGTTACTTCCGTGTCCGTTTCGTATTCATTGCTGACGATGGTCAGCGGCATATCCGACTCCACAAGCCTGATACCTGCATGCTGATAGAAGTGTCTGCGGAAGGCGTAACGTGCATGCATGGTGGCTTCGTTGCCCGTCGAAATCCAGGAACCACCTTTTAGGAGGTTGTGCTTGCCGTCAAAGGTCGGTGTAGAAAAGTCATCGTACAGCGCGTGCACTTTGAAGCCGGGATAACCGGTAATGGGAGTTTCGGTCCACTGCCATACATTCCCCACGACATCGTAAAAATCTCTCTGCTTAAACATATCCACCGGACAGGGCGAAGTGTAGTACTCCAGGTTAATATTTCCGGGAGCCTGCTGCCATTCATCCGTGTCTTTCAGATTGGTTGTTTCGCGCAACCGGATCCATTCTGCTTCGGTGGGCAGCCGAAAGTTTTTCCCTGTTATCCTGCTTTTCCAGTTGGCATAGGCTTTGGCTTCGAGGTAATTAACTTCCACCGGCCAGTTCCACGGCATGGGTATTTCTTCGGCTACGAGCCGCAGGATGTATTCAGCGCCGTTTTTACGCCAAAACAGTGGCATTTCAGCCTCTTTGAATGTTCTCCACTGCCAGCCCTCTTCCGTCCAGTATTCGGGTGTACGGTAACCGCCGTCCTGAATAAATTTAAGGTACTCTCCGTTGGAAATCAGGAATTTCGAAGCACGGAAATCTTCCACACGTTCTTCATACTTTCCGTATTCGTTGTCCCAGCCATAAAAGTGGTGATTTTCGGGTTTTCCCATCACCACCACCGAACCGCCGACCGGTATCATGTCGTTTTCGGGTGCATCACCTTTTTTGTCGCATATTTTTCCAAATCTTCCGGCAACAACTTCGTTCAGGGGCAATTGACGTATCAGTAGCGACGAAGTTTCGAGATGTATCCGTTCGTGCTCGATACCCATCATGATAATCCAGAAAGGTTCGTGCCAGGTAACCGGCATGGCGAGCGGAACTTCATCAATCACCTTCAGGACTACTTCTTTTGCCTTGTCACGGTATTCGCGCACAGCGTCAACAGAAGGCCAGTTGTAGTGTTTCTCGTTCAGGTCGTCCCAGCTCATCTCGTCTACACCGATAGCAAAAATCGATTCGAATTCGGGATTAATGCGGGTATCGATGACTTTGGCCAGCAGTAGTTTGTTGATGTAAAATACGGCTGTATGTCCCAGGTAGAAAAGCAGTACATGGCGCAACGGATCGCCCCGGTGATAAAAGACATCATCCGACTTCAGCTGGGTATAGAGTTTCTCGTCAACTTCCCAGGTTTTCAGGAAATAATTACGTATTTCATTTCTTTTTTCCGCGGCTGTTCCCTGTTGCAGGTTTAGCGTAGTTGTAATGTATTCTTGCATAGAAAAATATGTTTTAGTTAACCCCAATATCTTTGAAATATACTCGACACACAAATATATTCATTTCAATCTGAATACGGGAAAATACTTCTTTAATTGTAATAAAAAAGCTCAGATTGAATTGCTCTGACTGAATAATCTGAAACAAAAAATGACGGCAGTTGTTCAGCTGCCGCCATCTGTTTTTATAAAATTGCTGTAAGCTTTTCGCTTTACACATCCTTCGGATTCGTGAAATTAATCATCCAGGACACACCATATTTATCGATGAAGTTACCATAATAGTCGCCCCAGAACTGATCCTGAAGAGGCACTATAATTTTTCCTCCGGCTGAGAGGCCATTGAAAATCCGTTCGGCACCTTCCCTGCTGTCGGGAAAAATGGAGATCAGATTGTTATTGCCCACATTAAGTATATGCCCGATATCCGGCAAAATATCGGAACCCATTATCAGGTCAGTGCCAACGGGCAAAGCCATGTGCATTACTTTGTTTTTATCCTTATCGGACAAGTGTTCCATACCGGGAGCATCGCCCATGCGGAAGATACCGCCCATGAATTCGCCGCCAAACACGGACTGATAGAACAGGAACGCTTCCTCGCAGGTTCCGTCGAAATTGAGATACGGATTTAATTTAGTCATAATCTTTTATATTGATGGTTAGTTTTTAATGGCTTTTAGGCTCACCGGATGAGGCCGGTCGATTATGAGCCGTTTTTGAAATATCATGACATAATGAAGAAACTCATTCTAATTTTTTATGCAGGTAAATTTTATTCATCTGAAAACGGGTAACTCCGTCGGGTTTGATTTTTTTCTGAATTATCGAGGCAATCTCCGTAAAACCCTGTTTCCTGTACAGATGAAGCGCTCCCTTATTCTCATTCCACACGCGTATAACGGCATCGGTGTTTCCCTTCGTTTTCTCATTTTCCAGAAAAACAGCCATCAGTTCCGAAGCCACACCCTGTCCGCGCGTCGCGGGATGCACCATCAGTTCTGCTATATAAACGGTTTTTTCAAGGGGAATTGCAGGATGTTGTCCGTCAGGGAATTTCCGGTCGAAACCTAGCGGCATGCCCAGTATCGCTCCGGTGATTTTCTCATTCCGTATGGCTGCGACACCGCTTCCACGCTGTAACAACTCTTTCAGTGTAGCACCGGCACTTTCGGGTGAAATATGTTGTGCTAGTTCGCCCGAAGTAAACGCGAGCAGGTACAACTGCAAAAGTTCCTGTCCGCGACTGCTAAAAAAGCTACTGTCAATCACCCGGAAGTCCGTATTTTGTTTTTCATCAACCATAATGGCTTAATAACAATCCGGTGGGCTGCTTGTTTATGACGGCAAGGAATTTTTACTGTTAATTCGATGAAGAAGCAGATTGTTTACAATAATTTAGCTAAATTTGTCCTTCTAAAAATCAAAGCTTATTCCCTGTCAGAACTTATGAGAAGACCGATTATTACATTTCTCCCCATCCTTTTTTTAGTTGCGATGACTTTTTGCAGCAATCCTCCCAAAGACAAAACCGGGAAAAAGAGTAAAGTATCCGAAGAAACTGAAATCGCGCCCATCGATACCGCGGCATACAATCTGCAGTTAATCACGCTGGCCAATGGCGACACTACCGGTAACTGGCCGGTAAAGAATCAGCCCTATCCGCTGGCGGGAGCTTTACTTCCGGGACACCGCATAGTAGCTTATTACGGCAATCTGTATTCCAAACGGATGGGAATTCTGGGAGAACTTCCTCCCAAAGAAATGTGGGCTAAACTGCATAAAGAAGTGAAAGCCTGGGAAACTGCCGATCCGAAAACGCCTGTTATACCGGCGCTCCATTACATCGCGGTAGTTGCTCAGGGTGACGCGGGAAAAGACGGTAAATATCGTTCCCGCATGCCCGAGAAACAAATTGATTCGGTGCTTACCATTGCCCGGATGCACGAAAACACGCTGGTATTTCTGGATATTCAGGTTGCGCTCAGCCGCATACAGGACGAACTGCCGCTGCTGGAAAAATACCTGAAACTGCCATACGTTCACCTGGGTATCGATCCCGAATTTTCGATGAAGACAGGAGCCAAACCCGGAACACGAATTGGCACTTATGATGCTGCTGAAATAAATTACTGCTCGCAGTATCTCGCTAAACTGGTGCAGGACAATAATCTGCCGCCAAAAGTAATGGTTGTACACCGCTTTACCCAGGGGATGATTACAAACTATAAAAACATAAAACTGCACCCCGAAGTACAGATAGTGATTGATATGGATGGCTGGGGCGAGCCGGAACTGAAAAAGGGTACTCACCGCAACTATATTTTCCGGGAACCGGTTCAGTTTACAGGGTTTAAACTTTTCTACAAAAACGACCTGAAGAAAAGTCCCAATCGCATGCTCACTCCCGAGGAACTGCTCAAACTGAAACCACAACCCATTTACATTCAGTATCAGTAAACCGGAAATACAGAGACCAACAGGCATAAATACAACTGACAAGAAACAAAAATAGCTGCCCGTGATGAGCAGCTATTTTCTTTTTTATTTAGACGAAATCTTTTCTATTTCTTCTTGCAGGTCAATTTCTTCTCCTTTTTTGTCATAAAATTTGTATTGCAGAAAGCCGAGTTTTTGCGAAGGTAAAACTTTGCAGCCTTTGCCATATCTCAATTTCCATTGCATCTTGAGCGAAACAAGTCCTTTGGAAACGAACGCATCCACGTATGGATGAATATGCAGCTTAAATTCTTTGATTTTCAGGGTATTTACCAGATAATCAATTTTGCTTTCGAGCTGGTCGGTGAACAGTATCGAGGGTTGTGTGCGTCCCTTGCCATAGCAGGTGGGGCATGTTTCCTCAATATCAATATCAATCACCGGGCGGACACGCTGACGGGTTATTTGCATCAATCCGAATTTACTCAGTGGTAAAATGTTGTGCTTGGCCCTGTCGTTTTCCATGATGGTACGCATTTTATCGTAAAGCTTCTGCCGGTTTTCACCTTCGTGCATATCGATAAAATCGACCACAATAATACCGCCCATATCTCTCAAGCGCAGTTGCCGGGCTATTTCCTCGGCTGCTGACATATTCACTTCCAGTGCATTGTTTTCCTGTCCGTTTCCGGCTTTCGAGCGGTTGCCGCTGTTCACGTCAATCACATGCATGGCTTCTGTGTGTTCGATAATCAGGTAAGCGCCGCTTTTGAACGAAACTGTTTTCCCGAGTGCCGACTGAATTTGTTTTGTAATCCCGAAATTATCGTAGATGGGCAATTCGTCCTTATACAATTTTACGATGTCTTTCCGTTCGGGAGCAATCAAATCCACATAATCGCGTACTTCATTGAAAACACTGAGATCGTTCACGTAGATGTGCTTAAAGTTTGAATTAAACAAATCTCTGATTATTCCCACTGTGCGACCCAATTCTTCAGCTATGAGCGTAATACCTTGCGATTTCTGAATTTTGAGGAGGGTTTCTTCCCACCGTTTCACCAAAATTTTCAGTTCATTGTCAAGTTCCGCTACTTTTTTTTCTTCTGCAACTGTACGTACAATTACGCCAAACCCTTTTGGCTTTATGCTTTGTATCAGTTGTTTCAGTCTGATCCGCTCCTCCTCCGTTTTTATCTTTTGCGATACAGATACTTTGTCGGCAAAAGGGATCAGTACAAGAAATCTGCCTGCAATCGACAGTTCGGCTGTCAATCGGGGACCTTTGGTGGAAATAGGTTCTTTGGTTACCTGAACGAGTATTTCCTGTCCTGTTTTCAGAATATCGTTGATCGAGCCGTTTTTCTCGATTTCGGGCAGTTGTTTGGCTTTCAGCGTAGCCGGCGATTTTTTTCGGTCGCTCACCAGTTGCGTTGCAAAGCCGTTAAGAGTGTTGAAATTGTTACCTAAATCAAGATAGTGCAGAAAAGCGTCTTTTTCGTAACCGACATCCACAAAGGCTGCATTCAGTCCGGGCATTATTTTTTTTACCCTGCCCATATAGATATTCCCAACAGCAAATTGTTCTTCGCGTCCTTCCTGGTTGAGTTCTACTAGGCGTTTGTCTTCGAGCAGCGCAATTGAAATTTCAGATGGTCTGACATCTACAATTAATTCGCTATTCACTTTTTTCTGATTTATGTTTTTGTAATTTAAAAAAAACAAACTTAAATCCAAGAAGCTCGGTTTTAAGTTTGTTTCTTTGGACTTTTTGTGAACTAATGTCCAACAGACTATTTCTTTTTATGTCTATTTTTTCTCAGTCTTTTTTTCCGTTTGTGAGTAGACATTTTATGTCTTTTTCTTTTTTTACCGCTTGGCATTTTCTTTAATTTTTAAAAGTTAGAAATTCTTATTTTACATTACTAACAAAAGTCTTTGCCGGTTTGAAAGAAGGGATCGAATGAGCCGGTATAATGATAGTTGTATTTTTGGAGATGTTACGCGCTGTTTTCTGAGCTCTTTCTTTTACAACGAAGCTACCAAAACCTCTCAAATATACGTTTTCTTTTTTTGCTAATGAACCTTTGATCACTTCCATGAAAGATTCTACAGTTGCCAATACAGTTGCTTTGTCTATTCCTGTATTTTTAGCAATTTCGTTTACAACGTCTGCTTTTGTCATTTTTGTAATTTATTTTTAAATTATTAATATAATATTTTTCTCTCTGTTTCTGTTTTTCAAAACGGACTGCAAATATAGATGTTTTCTTCTGATTAAAAAAGAATTAGTCCTGTTTTTTTGAAATATTTTCCTAAAAATTATTTCGTAACTATTTGATTAAGTAAATCTTGTATTTCTTTCAATTCCAGATTACGTCCGGCTATATTTCCGTTGCGGTCGATGAGTACAGTTGCCGGGATGGAATTCACAGCATACAGTTTTGCTCCCTGATTGGACCACTTCTGCAAATCGGACATGTGATGCCAGCTGAGTTTATGTTTTTCTATTCCCCTGATCCATCTGTCCTTTTCGTCGTCCAGCGATACTCCGACGATATCAAACCTGACTCCTTTGTTCCTCGCGTAAAAGGCTGTCAGATCGGGAAATGAAGCCAGGCAGTCGGGACACCATGATGCCCAGAAGTCAATGAGCAGATAGTCGGTTTTGCCCACGTAGTCCGACAATTTTACCGTAGTTCCGTCGGGAGCCGTCATGCTAAAATCGATGTAAGGTCGACCTTTGGATGTTTTCTTTTCCACTTCGGTGGCTGCAATCAGTTCTGCAATGCGAGGTATGGCTTTCGTTTTGGCATTCATCCGGGCAAAGAGCGCTTCTTTTTCTTCGACAGTATAATCGTAGAATGTGGTCATAAATATATGTGTCCCCGCCATTTTATTTACGTTTTGCAGCGCATACTCTTTTTCTATATTTTTCATTTCATCCTCGTAAACTTTCAGTCCCGCATCAAGCGAGTCTTTCCGGTCAGCGGCCAGCGGACTTGTTCCGGCGCCAAAGCGGGTGTAAAGTTCTTCAGATTTGGCGCGGAGAGAATTTATCTCGATGGTGTATTTATTGAGCACATCGTTTTGTTCCGTTCCGGTAATGACGAAAACCTCTGCCGAATCGGCACGGGCCGCGATATTGCCCGGCTCGAGAATAAACGGAAAGGCTTCCGAATTTTCCTCACCGGATTTCGGCTGAAGTCTCAGGTAAGCCACTTTTACCGAATCGGCTTTTCCTGTCAGTTCAAATTTTCCGCCAACGATTAAGGCGCTGTCGAGGTTTATCCACTCGCGGTTAACCCGCTCCGTTAAATACACATACGAGCTGTCACGGTTGCTTCCGGCAAGTTCACCGCTGATTTTATAACCGTTTTGTGTACAAGCTACCACACCGGCTGCCACGCATAAAATTAAAAAATACTTCCTCATGAGTTTATAGTACATTCTGTGTTTATCTGATTATCCGTTAGTTGTCCGGATTTGAAATTTTCCCGAACAAATTCAGCTACGCGCCGAAGCCATGTATTTCCGGATCGAAAATTTTAGAGTAACTTTGCTGCAAAGATGAGGCTTTTTTATCTTATATGCAATTTTTCAGTCAATTTATTATCAGTCATTCAGCTGTTTATCCTCATAGTCCATGCTCTATTCTCCCGACAAGATACAATCAATCCTGCGCGACTGGTACGACGCCAACAAGCGCGAACTGCCCTGGCGCGAGGTTACCGATCCTTATAAAATATGGATTTCGGAAATTATCCTGCAACAAACACGGGTCAATCAGGGCTATGACTACTACCTGCGGTTTATCGGGCGGTTTCCCGACGTGATATCGCTGGCTTCGGCTGATGAGGACGAAGTGATGAGATACTGGCAGGGACTGGGTTACTACTCCCGCGCCCGAAACCTGCACAAAGCCGCGAAACAAATTACCCATACCTTCGGAGGCAAATTTCCGACTGATTATCACGAGGTATTGAGCTTATCGGGTGTTGGCGATTACACCGCTGCCGCCATTTGCTCGCTGGCATACAAACAACCATATGCCGTAGTGGACGGAAATGTTTACCGGGTACTTTCGCGCCTTACGACTACCGCCACACCCATCGACACATCGGCGGGCAAAAAGGAATTCGCTGCTCTGGCTCAGCAGCTGCTGGACACAGTTCATCCCGATATTCACAATCAGGCCATGATGGACTTTGGCGCCCTGCAATGCACACCGGCAAACCCCGATTGTGTAATCTGCCCGCTGAAGGATTACTGCCTGGCTCGCCAATCGAACACAGTCAGCCAGTTTCCCGTCAAACAGGGAAAAAACCTTGTCACCAACCGCTATTTCCACTATTTCCACATTACCTGCGGCGAATACACCTACCTGCATAAACGGGAAGCCGACGATATCTGGAAAAACCTGTACGAATTCCCGCTGATCGAAACCGGACAAGATACGGAATTCGGTGAACTATCCGCAAGCGCTGAATTTCAGTCGCTTTTCGGCACGCTTACCGGTGTTAAAATCCTGCGTACTTTCCCTCCGATGAAACACGTACTGAGCCACCGCGTTATCTATGCACGTTTTTACCGCGTACGTGTCTCCTCCGAAAATGAGTGTATTTCCTCTTTTCTGAGAATACGAACCAACGAATTGAACCGCTATGCCGTTTCCCGCCTCACCGAACGCTATCTGGAACAGGACTGAGGTTTGACGTTTAAGGTTTAAGGTTTGGCGTTCCGGAATAACGAGGATAGCATTTATACTCTTCATTACTTAGAATTGCGTTTACCTTCCTTTTTAAGCCTTCAAAAGACCGTTAGATTTTGCGACGGTGAAACTATGGATTAACGTGAGTTCGCTGTAAGATATGCTTTATATGATTGTAGGCTGTTCGAGCTATCATCCCTAAATGATAATCAAGATTATGATTTATGCCTATCTTCCTAATACCTATTCTTCACGCAAGAAAGAAGATATGATCGCCTTAAAAATCAAACTAAGGATTTAAACGATTTCTACTTCGGGGACTCGAAAAGGTAGAAATCGAGTTTGGATGGCTCTGTATTTCACACAATATTGCCTAAATAGCGGTAAATATGGCAAAACAGCAAGGGTTATGTTTTGAGACAGCCTCTGACTGTACTATAAGGAATTGTAATCCGAAAAATTATCAAAGACTAAATCCAAAATCGAAGATAATATATCCTATTATTGCAATTAGTGTATTGTAAATTATCAGCGAATTGCAAATCCTTATAATACAAGAATGCGGGATTCTAAAAATTCCACCAACCAGTGCGACTTTTTGGACATTAATTAAGTTATATCCAATTCGACGAGAGCATGAAATATGCGTTTTGCGTTGTTGTCAACAACTATATTTGTACTGATATTATGATTATTTACTTGATTATTATGTTATGGTAATAAGTTTTGTTTCCCTTAATCAGTGTGATATTATAAATGCCTGGTGTGTATGGGAGATTTATAAAGGATGAATTTTGCGTAATGTTGTCGGTTTGGAGTACCTGACCTATTGCATTGTGGATTCTGTATTTTGCATTCTCTCTATACAAATCGGCAATTCTGATTTCAATGAAATTATTAGCTTGTTGTAAAAACTGTACGTCGTTGGAAGGCACATTTTCATTGCCTGTAGTAATACTAGGCACTTTGACAATAAGCTCAAAGCGCGACATGTTTTTTACACTTTCGGAGCTGAATTCGTAATCGCCATCTAAAAGCAGATTATGTTCCTTTCCAAGAGCCACATCATACAATCCTATCGAGCTCATTGGGCTGAATCCCATAATTTCTTTGGCAGATATTTTAAAATTGCCATTTTGTTGCGTATCGTAAAACAGAGGTATTCGTCGCTCACCTTCGAATTTTTTGAGTGAATTAATTGCCATCGATTCGTTGCCGGCTATGCTATAAATATCGGGAACTGTGGCACTGGCATTTAGCATTTTGGGTGAATCGTAATTATCAGATTCATCGCTTGCTTTTGGAAAAAAAGCCACAATGGTTTCGTCGTACGAATCTTCTTTATAAAGTCGTAACCTAACAAATTGCTGTATTTCTTCTTTTGGTGCACGACGAATATTGCCTGCATTATCAATATGCGAAGTGAAAGATTTTGCAAAATTAATTGTTCCCGAAGTTTTACTGGGCGATACACGCACCCAAAAAGCCTGCATGGGTGGAACTTTACCTGTAATTGTTTTTCCACTTGGGTTTACGCCTAAGTTTGTAGTGGTATTGTAGGTGTCAAATACCCAGCCTGTGTTAGCTTCGTTGCGCGAGCGATACCACATTGTTTCCATAATATCCTGTTTTGTCGCTGCATCAAAATCGAAATAGGCAGGATATGGATTTCCTACAAGGTTGAAACCCTCTTTTGTTTGTCCGGCAGTGCGATATACAGTTAATGTTTCATCAGTATTATTCAATGTTCCACCGGTAAATGTTACATTGCCAGTAGTTGGCACTGTTGCAATATACCCTTTCATGGGGGTTAAGTCAGTTATGTTGTCGTTGATAAGAGCCCAGGGTACTGTTGAACCATGAACTTCATCGTACCAATACACAGGGTTCGAAGCAGCATCGAACACGCTCGACTTTGCTCCCGAAACGGGGCTCGATACATACCAGTTGCGACCAGCGGTTAAGTTAGTTTCTACTTTATATACTCCTTCATCGCTAACCGAACCACTAATTTTTACTGTCGATTGCTCTTCGTCGTTGGCGCCAATTATTAAGGTGCCATTATTTGTGAGGTCGCCATTGAGTGTAAGCTGTTTTCCGGCTGCCACACGCACCTGAGTTCCAGAGTTAATAGTAAGTTTATCAAATGTAAATACTGCTGTTGTACTACCACCAATCGTTTGCGTTTCGTCACCAGCAAAAATCACTTCACTTCCCGAAGCTAATGTACCAAAAGCATTGGTTGTAGCAGTATTATTTGTAAAGTTACCGCCGAGTTTGAGCTTGCCGGTAAGATCGATTACACCATTTTCGTTAAGCACATTACCGGTGTTTCCATTTACTACAACATAAGTATTGCCCGAAACTACTATATGTGCACCGTTGTTATAAATCCCCTGTGCATTTATTCTTAAAATTAGAACGGAGAAAAACAATAATATCGTAAATTTTCTCATTTTCTTCTATTTTTGAAGAGCTTCTACCAATTCAGTAAGTTTTGAAAGCTGTTGTTGCAAAGCATCAATTTGTTTCTGTTGCGATTCCACGATAGCTTGTTGCTCTTGAATAGCATCCACAGCAACCGTAAAAATCATATCGTAGGTTATAGATTTTAGGTCGTTAACCGATTTCGATTTAACAATAATCTCACCCACTGGTTTGGGGTCTTTTGTGGTGTATTTCTGCTCTACAATATTGTCGCCATTTTTAACAAGGATAGTATAACTTACACCATCTTCGAATTCAACTTTTTCAAATGGTTTTAATACGGGAATTTCGCCTGTGCCGGTATTTACGGCATTAGGAATAACCTCTTCAACTTCCTGCGCTATAAACCCATAATTCAGTCGATCGCCGTAACTCACTCTATCTATCTTGTTATAGGAAACAGGTCTTAGTTTGCCTATCAAATCTAATGAGTTATGCAATTCTGTAATATTTTCCTTAACCCTTTTGTCAGATGTTGCCACAATAGCACCACCTGCCATAATATCATTACTAGCACGTATGGTTACATTAAAATTGCCGGGATTATCCCATATAAGAGTATTACTTGTACCAGAATGAAAGTAGCTTGCTGCTGTACTAATCCCAACAGCCCCATTTACATGCAACGGAGCATCAGGTGCCATTGTCCCGATGCCAACTCTACCATTTTCTTGAATACGCAGTTTTGGATTTCCACCTATATTAAACTGGTAAAAATTATTTTCACGTTCATAAAACAAAAAATCATTGGGATCACAACCAATAACAACATCTTCAGTGCTTCCATCAATGAGTTGAGTCTGAAAATAGCCTGTTTCATCAACTTTAAATTGACTTGCTTTGATATTACCATTTACATCTAATTTGTAATTTGGAGTTGTAGTCCCGATGCCAACATTGCCAGCATTGTAATAAATATCACTTCCGGTGGTTGTCCATTGCGTAGCACCTGAGGCATCGCCAATTTGTGTCCATGTACTGCCATTGTAGTAATAAAAGCCAGCGTTACCATCAGTTTGATAGACTGTAAGTCCCGTGGTCGGCGATACAATTTCATTGCGTTGTGCCGCTGTCATACGGGGAGCTAAAAAACCTTTGGAAGTTGATTTTACATCTAACATGGCCGAAGCATCCGGAGCTGAGCCGTCGGAGTTTATGGCTACGTTTTGGGCGAATGATACTACTGCGAATGATAGAGTGACAATAAGGCTTAAAAGTGCTTTCATAATAAAAATATTTTATAGTTTATAGTACTCGAGATTTTTCTTACTAGCCAACTTCAACTTGAATTTAGCTAAAATAAAACAACTTTTCACAAAGTTAACTGGTTTTTTTGTTTTATTTCTTGATTCAAATCAAAAAATTATAATAAAAGTGACCTTTTTTTCGATAGAATAGGTTTTATGACGTATGCGTGATAAAGTTTCGGGTGGAATTTGCAGGCATGAAGCAATGTGTTTTTTTTTATGTTTTTACTTTTCAAAAATGTAAAAAAAAATCGTTTTTTATTTTACGCAGCAATATTTTATTCACTAATAACAAGCTTCATAGCATCGTTAATCATTGAATATGCTTTTTCAATATTTGATTTATTTTTTGTATGTCTTTTTCAATCCATTTCATTTCGTATTGATAATAAAGGGTTTACAAAACAATCCTGATTAAATAAGGAGTAATACAACCAAACGTACCCTTCTTGTGTAAGTTGGTAATTATTAGAGTTTTTACTTTTTTTTATAGCTCCACGTTCTCTTAATTTTCGTAGTTCGTAGGCTATTTTTGCAGTTTTTGGATTTCCACTCATTTTTGCACGGATTTGTTTGTTTTTAAAACCGTAAACCACGTTTTTATCATCCAATAAAATACGAAAAAGTTCAACCTGTTCTTCCTTTCGCAAATCAGGAGCAGCCACTCTAACACCCTTTTCTGCTACAATAGCTTTTTGATATTTCTGATATACATCATTTCCAATAGTTCGAATATCAATATCGGATAAAATATCAAAATAGCGGCTGTTGCTTGAGTCCATACCAGTAATATGCCTGCCAATGACAAGCTTGCTTTTTGAGCTTTAACCCGGGCAAATCCGGATTGTTGATCGTGGTTTCGACTCTCAGCAAACAGCCGCTTTTATTATAACACTTTATGGAGTTTTTTTCCAACCAATGTTTGATACATGCCTGTACATGGTACTTGTTTTGAGTACTCTTGCTGTTGTTCGCAGCTTTTGACAAACTGAATATTTCGGTCAACCTATCGGGTAGTCCGATGGAATGATGTTTTTGTAACAGGCGTTGAAAAAAGGAGGTTGCAAAATTTTCTGATTTGAAAATAATGTTGCTTGAAATTTCTGTTTGATGTGTAAACCAACGGTGTGGGAGAATAAAATAATGGATACGTTACAACAGTATCAAATCCTTCGTTTTCCTTAGTGTATTTGTTAGCCGTTATTAAGTTATTCATAGCGTCTTCGCTTTCTTTTTTTATGATAATCTGAAGTAGTACTGCGAAATTGCATAAACAGTTCGAATTTAGTAAAAGAATCGCTGTACTTTCCTCTGTTCCACCGGATATGCACGATAAATGAATATTAATCCGGAGGCTACGGAAGTCGTGAGAGTGAGAGTGCGATTGATAATTGTATCCATATATACAAAACCAGTTTAAAATCAGACTATCCGGCTCAACCTGTATCATATTTTCTTAAAAAATCACAGAATGACTTGCTGCTCTGTGTTAATTCATTCAGAATTTTGTACTTTTGCTCCATTAAAAATATTCAGCTAAATGGAAGCAGACATCATACAGGAAAATTTTACCGAAATTGAAACAATAACAGAACTTGCACCGGAAACCAGATCCATGGTACTCCGCACCGAACATCTCTTTAAGAAATACGGCAAACGAACCGTTGTGAATGATGTATCGATACAAGTGCAGCAGGGCGAAATTGTGGGTTTGCTCGGTCCGAACGGAGCCGGAAAAACCACCACGTTCTACATGACTACCGGACTGGTTACTCCCAATTCCGGAAAAATTTTCCTGGACGACGAGGAGATTACGGGGCTGCCGGTATTTCGCCGCGCACAGAAAGGCATCGGCTACCTGGCTCAGGAAGCTTCCGTCTTCCGCAAAATGACTGTAGAGGACAATATTAGTTCCATACTGGAAATGACCAAATTCAGCAAGGAGTATCAGAAGGAAAAACTCGAAACGCTGATTGCTGAATTCAACCTCGGACACGTCCGCAAAAACATCGGCGACCGGCTTTCGGGCGGTGAACGGCGTCGTACCGAGATAGCACGCTGTCTGGCCATTGAGCCCCACTTCATCATGCTCGATGAACCCTTCGCGGGCGTTGACCCCATTGCTGTGCAGGACATCCAGGATATTGTGTGGCAACTGAAAGATAAGAACATCGGAATCCTGATTACTGACCATAATGTGGACGAAACCCTGAGCATCACCGACCGTGCTTATATGCTTTTCGAGGGTAAAATCATGTTTCAGGGAACCTCCGAGGAACTTGCCGACAATCCCATCGTACGAGAAAAATACCTCGGACGCGACTTCAAACTGAAAGTAAAATCGAGAGTGGACACTGTCATCAATCCCAACATCGAAGGATTTGTCTGAAAAAGAAGACAAGTAACATTCGCCTTGAAACTCATCAGGAATGAACGCAAAGCTTACAATCATCGGGAGCGGCTCCGCATTGCCCACGAAAAACAATTTTCCGACTTCACAGTTGCTGGAATTCCGGAATAAACAGTTTCTGATTGATTGCGGCGAGGGTACTCAGATACGGATGCGGCAGATGAACCTCAAAAACAACCATATCGGTCATATTTTCATCTCGCATTTACACGGCGATCATTGCTTTGGGCTGATGGGTCTTATTTCATCCTTCGGAATGCTCAACCACACCTCCGACATACACATCCACGCGCATCCCGACCTGGAGAAACTCATGAAGCCGCAGCTAAAGTACTTCTGCGAACAGCTCCCCTTTCAGGTGATTTTCTGCCCGATCAATCCCGCTGTCAACGAAATTATTTTCGAGGACCGCACTGTTCAGGTTTCGTCCATTCCGCTAAAGCACAGAGTGCCCTGCTGCGGGTTTCTGTTTGAAGAGAAATCAAGCGACCGGCATATCATCCGCGAGATGATTGATTTTTACAAGATTCCCGTGTGGCAGATCGGGAAAATAAAACAGGGTGAAGATTTTACGACCGAAGAAGGCGAGCTTATTCCCAATGATAAACTGACACTTCCTCCTACCTCTCCCATCCGGTATGCTTACTGCTCCGATACCGCTTATACCGAAAAAATCATCCCCATTATCGAAGGGGTGGATCTGCTGTTCCACGAAGCCACCTTTATGGAAGATGAGTTATTCCGCGCCAAAGCCACTCAGCACTCCACCGCGCGGCAAGCAGCCGAGATTGCAAAAAAAGCAAATGTAAAAAAACTGATTATCGGTCACTACTCCGCCCGTTACAGCCACAAAACCGCCCTCCTCAATGAAGCCCGGCAAGTATTCGAACACACAGAACTGGGCGAAGACATGAAAAGCTACGAGTTCTGACCCTGAAATTTAGAGTGCAAACTCTCGGGTTCACTTTATTCTTTTTGCTCACAATTTTTTGAATGGCATGCAGAAAGATACAGTGATAACGGCTATTTCAAATCACAACTCTTCTGTTCTTCCGTATTTAGCCAGTCCGCCTTCAGCTGTTTCTTTATAGAGCGACGGTAAATCGTGTCCGGTATTACGCATGGTTTCCACCACTTTATCGAAACTGATAATATGTTTCCCGTCCGAAAGCATGGATTTGAGGTTGGCATCGAGCGCGCGGAGCGCGGCAAACGAATTCCGTTCGATGCAGGGTATCTGAACCAGACCACATACCGGGTCACAGGTCAGCCCCAGGTGATGTTCCAGTCCCATCTCTGCCGCGTATTCTATCTGTTGCGGGCTTCCGCCGAATATCTGACAGGCGGCAGCCGAAGCCATCGCGCAGGCTGATCCCACTTCACCCTGACATCCTACTTCGGCTCCCGAAATGGACGCGTTTTTCTTTATCACATTACCAAACAAACCGGCTGTGGCAAGCGCCTGAAGGATATGACGGTCGGACATGGAATGGTTGAGCTTGAAATGATAGAGAATAGCCGGCAACACCCCCGAAGACCCGCAGGTGGGAGCAGTAACCACTGTTCCTCCACTGGCATTCTGTTCTGACACCGCCATCGCGTATGCCATCACCAGGCAGCGGCTTTGCAGACTTTGCTTGTAACCTTTTGCCTTGATCCAGTACGAAGCAGCTTTCCGTCGCAATCCCAGTTCTCCGGGAAGTACACCGTCGGTTTCCAGTCCCTCGTGAATAGCGTTTTGCATCGTTTTCCAGACCTCATTCAGGTAATCCCAGATATCGCTGTTTTCTCTTTCGTTCACATACTCCCAGTACATCTGTCCGCGGCGTTCCACCCAGGGCATTATTTCACCGATTGTACTGTGTTCGAATATCTTCACTTCGTCAGCAGCCGTTTCTTCATCCATGATTTTTCCACCACCCACACTGTACACCAGCCAGTCTTTCAGCACCTTTCCCTCTGCGCCGAGAGCTTCAAATTTCATTCCGTTGGGATGAAACGGGAGTACAATTTCTGGAAGCCAGATGAATTCTACGGATTTTGGCAGTAATGATTCAGCAATAGCTACGTCGGTGAGGTGACCCTTGCCGGTAGCAGCCAGGCTGCCATATAAACTTACCCTGAATGATATGGCGGAAGGATTTTCGTTATTAAAACGTTCGGCGGCAAAACGGGGTCCCATCGTGTGGCTACTCGATGGTCCGTGACCGATTCTGTATATTTCCCTGACTGATTCCATAGTTACATTGTTTTATGCAAAGATAATAAAAAACACTTCCGTTCATGCATTGGTGCAGTGTCTTAATTTTATCCGGTGAAAGTTTTGCAGGTTTGAACTTTGAAACTCAAAACCTTTTTATAAATTTGTCTTTCAAATCCATAAAAACGTAATACATATGAAAACAACTATTTTTAAAATCTCAGTGTTAATATTGAGTCTGTCGCCTATTGTTTTTTCGTGTTCCGATAAAGAAAACAACAGTCCAAATATTTCCAAAACAAAGGGCTCCGGAAACGTTCACTACGACAATACTATAAATTCACTCAATGGAGGTGTACTTAAGATTAATTCTGCCGCACAAACTTATATCCTTTACGATTTAATTCTGTTTTCAACAAATTACAATTTTGATCTCAATACGGGAAAACTAACTCACGGTAACTTTTCACCACTTAATTATGTTAAATTCACCATTTGCCTATCAAAAACCACAGCAGATTTAAACGGAGATGGAATTATCAACTCAAATGATATGTCAGCTTCCGATGTATCACTGCCTCTGGGAAAATACTCCTTTAACAATGCCTATGTAAATTTCACATTTACGGGAGGAGAATTTTCAAAAAACGATCCTGCTACTAAATTACACATTATCCAATCAGGCACACTTGAAATCAAACACGAAAACAACCTGTATGCAATTAATTACGACGGTAAAGACACCGATGGTGTTTCACTATATTGTGACTATAAAGGTAAAATCGGTTTTGTGTATAATGGTAAATATATAAACTGATAAAGTATATCTCCCTCACCGTAGTAACAATCAACCTAAGATTAAAGATACAATTAATTACAAACTTCAGTTCTTTTTAAATTCTGAAAATAATTTATTCTTATATTTTTCGTAAATTTGTCCAAATATTCATAATCCTAATTCATAATAAAAAATGGCTATTATCAAACCATTCAAAGGCATTCGTCCACCAAAAGATTTAGTAGAGAAAGTAGCGTCACGCCCTTACGATGTACTCAACTCGGAAGAGGCAAGACAGGAAGCAGAAGGAAATCAGTACTCGCTTTATCACATTATCAAACCTGAAATAGATTTCGCTCCCGGCACAGACGAGCATGACGAAAAGGTTTATCTGAAGGCTGCAGAGAATTTTGCCAAATTCCGTAAAAACGGCTGGCTCGTTCAGGATGAAACAGAGAAGTATTACGTGTATGCCCAGACCATGAGCGGACGCACTCAGTACGGAATGGTGGTTTGCGCCAGTGTGGACGACTACATGACCGGTAAGATAAAAAAACACGAGCTTACCCGCCGCGATAAGGAAGAAGACCGTATGAAACATGTGCGTGTAAACAATGCCAACGTGGAACCCGTGTTTTTCGCCTACCCCCACCGCGACGATCTGGACACCATTGTTGCCGGTATCACGGCCAATGAACCCGAATATGATTTTACTGCCGAACTGGATGGATTCAGACATCAGTTCTGGGTAATTGAAGATCGTGGCCTTATTGAACAAATAACCCGTATCTTTGCTGAAATACCTTCGATGTACATTGCCGACGGACATCACCGCAGCGCCGCTGCCGCATTGGTTGGCAACGAGAAAAAACTTCAGAATCCTGCACACAAAGGAGATGAAGAGTACAACTTCTTCATGGCCGTTTGTTTCCCCGACAATCAGCTGAACATCATTGACTACAACCGGGTGGTAAAGGACCTGAACGGATTATCGGATGAAGAATTTCTTGAAAAACTGAAAGAAAACTTCATCGTGGAAGAAAAAGGAGCTGAAATCTATAAACCGGACAGCCTGCATAATTTCTCGCTCTACCTGAGTAACAAGTGGTATTCGCTTACCTCTAAATCCGGAACATACAACGATAATGATCCGATTGGTGTTCTGGACGTTACCATATCATCCAATCTTATTCTGGATGAAATACTGGGCATCAAAGACCTCCGCAGCGACAAACGCATTGACTTTATAGGTGGCATACGCGGACTGGGTGAGTTGAAACGACGCGTTGACAGCGGCGAAATGAAAGTCGCGCTGGCATTGTATCCCGTTTCGATGAAACAACTTATTGACATTGCCGATACCGGAAACATCATGCCACCCAAAACGACCTGGTTCGAGCCAAAACTCCGTTCGGGACTGGTTATTCATGAATTGGTTTAAAAACACGGTTGCCGGACAATAAAACCGCCACAAAAAAGTTTATCATTAGAGATTATAAGTCACAACGTATCCCGATAATAATGCTTAAGTTCAAATCATCCGGTCTGTTAGTTCTGCTGGCTGTCGTTACGCTGCAGTCGTGCGGTATTAAAGCGCGGCTCGCCAAAGCCGACAAACGCTACGCCCTGGGCGAATACGCCGTAGCCGGTGATTTATACAAAAGTGTATATTCGCGCATTCCTTCGAAAAACAAACCCCTGCGAGCCGAAATAGCTTTCAAACAGGGAGAATGTTACCGCCTGATCAGCCATTACCGGGCCGAACAGGTGTATCTGAATGCCGTACGAAACAAATCTGCGAATGATACGGTTTACCTGCGACTGGCACAGATGCAGCAGCGAAACGGTAAATATGCCGAAGCCGCGAAAAGCTACACCGCATTTCTGGAAAAACATCCCGATGACGAACTGGCTCAGAATGGTCTGAAAGCTACTTCGCTGGCTGCCGATTTGAAAGCCAGTCCGACCCGCTACCTGGTGAAAAAATCCAAAGAGTTCAATGTGAGCCGTTCGTCCTCGTTCAGCCCTCTGTTTTCAAGCTCCGATGGCGATGTACTGATTTTCACTTCCAACCGGAAGTTCGGCAAGAAGAACGTGGTGCGCAAAAACAACGGTGTGAGCGGACAGCCCAACAATCACATGTTCATGGCAAGAAAAAACAACAAGGGAAAATGGGAAGCTACCGAGCAGCTGGAAGGCGATGTAACCTCGCTCAACGATGAAGGTGTTGCTTCCGTCAGTCCCGACGGGCGGTTGATGTACTTCACCCGTTCGCTGCTTGCCGATGACAAGGGAGGCGGAACTATAATCGTCCTTTCGAACCGTGCCGGAGGAACTTGGAGCGCTCCGCAGAAAATCCAGTTGTTCAGAGACAGCACCATTTCAGTGGCACATCCGGCAATATCACCCGACGGCACTACGCTGTATTTCGTATCCGACTCGAAAGACGGATTTGGAGGTAAGGATATCTGGAGAGCAACTTACGAGGGAAACGAATGGAAATACATCGAAAATCTGGGAAAAGACATCAATACACCCGAAGACGAAATGTTTCCGACCGTACGCGGGGACGGAATCCTGTATTATTCATCCAAAGGGAAACCAGGCATGGGGGGACTCGATATATTTGAAGCCAAACCATTGAAAGACGGAGGCTGGGAAGTGAAAAACATGGGAGTTCCAATCAATTCTTCCGCCGATGATTTCGGGATGTCTTTTGCCGGAAAAACCGAAAGCGGTTATTTCTCGTCGAACCGCAACGAAAGCAAAGGTTACGACGCGCTGTGGAGTTTTGAATTGCCCGCGCTGGAATATGTGCTTCAGGGTAAAATCTCCGACCGAATGGGCGAAACTGTACCCGATGCCAAAATCCGTATTATCGGAAATAACGGTGAAAATGCACGCATTCAGGCAAAAGGCGACGGAACTTACAATTACAAAATGAACAAAGGTGTGGATTACGTCATGCTTGCCTCCGCACGTGGTTTTCTTAATCAAAAGAATGAAATATCCACCAAAAACGTCAGCGACCGCCAGAGCGAGAGTTTCAAGGTTGATTTTCAACTGACACCGCTGTATAAACCCGTTCAGATGAACAACATATTCTACGAGTTTGCTAAATGGGATCTTACCCCTCAGTCGGAAACAGGATTGCAGCAACTGGTTAAACTGCTGAACGACAATCCCAATATCACGATAGAAATGAGCGCCCATACCGACTACGTGGGAAATAACGAATCCAACCGGATCCTTTCAGAACGCAGGGCGCAATCTGTGGTTGACTATCTGATTAAAGCCGGCATTGCAAAAGGCAGGCTGACAGCTGTCGGTTACGGCGAAGAACAACCATTTACCGTTGATATCAGCACAGCAAAGAAATATAATTTCCTGAAAGAAAACACGATACTGACCGAAGCATTTATCCAGACATTAACTCCTGTGCAGCAGGAAATAGCCAATCAGATTAACCGCCGAACCGAATTCAGGGTTTTGAAAACAACGTTCAATCTGTATTAACAGCCCACACAAAGATAAAATTCCACATGAAACAATACTTAGACTTACTGAACCGGGTTCTTGCCGAAGGCGTGAAAAAGGAAGACCGCACCGGAACCGGAACCATGAGCGTTTTCGGGCATCAGATGCGCTTCAACCTCGAAGAAGGATTTCCCTGCCTGACCACCAAGAAACTTCACCTGAAATCCATCATTTATGAACTTCTGTGGTTTCTCAACGGTGACACCAACGCTAAATTCCTTCAGGATAACGGAGTTAGAATATGGAATGAATGGGCTGACGAAAACGGCGATCTCGGACATATTTACGGCTATCAGTGGCGTTCGTGGCCCGATTACAAGGGTGGCTCCATCGATCAGATCACCGAAGCGATTGAAACGATCAAACACAATCCAGACTCCCGCCGGATCATCGTAAGCGCCTGGAATGTAGCTGATCTGCCTAACATGAACCTCCCGCCCTGCCATGCTTTCTTTCAGTTTTACGTAGCTAACGGACGATTGAGTCTGCAACTTTACCAGCGCAGCGCCGACATTTTTATCGGTGTTCCGTTTAATATCGCATCCTACGCCTTGCTGCTTCAGATGATGGCTCAGGTAACCGGCCTCAAAGCAGGTGATTTTGTGCATACCCTGGGCGACGCTCACATTTATCTCAATCACCTCGAACAAGTAAAACTGCAACTTACCCGTGAGCCCAGACCTCTGCCTCAAATGTTAATTAATCCAAATATAAGAGATATTTTCAGCTTCCAATACTCCGATTTTGAGCTGGTTAATTACGACCCTCATCCACACATAAAGGGCATTGTGGCCGTATAAAAAAAATTAACACATTGTTCTGAAAATATTGAAACGGACAAACCGAATGGTTTTTCCGTTTTTTTTTGTAATTTTGTCTGGCTTTTTAGGAAAGACAGTAAACAAACCAGTATAATTTAAGCCAAACAACATGTCAAAAGTTTCGATAATTGCTGCCATAGCTGACAATTTAGCAATTGGCAAGAACAACAAATTGCCCTGGCATTTGCCCGCAGATTTGAAACATTTCAAACAACTGACAACAGGTCATGCCGTTGTGATGGGAAAACGCACTTTTGAGAGTTTACCCAATGGTCCCCTTCCAAACAGGAAAAATATCGTACTCACCTCCATTCCCGAAGGCAATTTTGATAAATATTACGAAGCTACCTCCATCAAGGATGCTCTTTACTTGTGTGAACACGAAGACGAAGTATTTATAATCGGTGGAGCTTCCATCTTTAGTCAGGCCATAAAGATGGTCGACTACATGTATATTACCTGGGTACACGCCAATTTTGAAGCAGATACCTTCTTTCCGAAAATCAGCTTAAAAGTTTGGAAAGAAACCAGTCGTAAAGAATTCAAGGCGGACGAACAAAATCCCTACCCTTATACATTCTGCGAATACGAAAGAATCGCTCCGAAAGAAAAATAACCTGCAGAAAGAACTCAACAGAAAACAGTTTTTGTGAATACAGAAACTGTTTTTTTATGCAAACAATCCACGCTTAAGCAATTTTAATGTAATTATGACATTATTTTATGCAATATCAATACATTTTGATTGACTTATAAAATAATATTAGTATTTTTGCCAGACAAAACATATTAAAAATTCACATCAGCACACATGAGTTATTTCATCAAACCCCAAAATTATACTCCCATACTTGATCTTCAGCAGACAGAGTTAGGAATACAGAAAATAAAAGATTTTTTTCAGGCCAACCTTTCGGCAGAACTCCGGCTAAGAAGGGTGACTGCCCCTCTTTTTGTTTTACGCGGCACCGGACTGAACGATGACCTGAACGGTGTGGAACGTGCCGTGAATTTCCCGATCAAGGACATGGAGGATGCACGCGCGGAAGTAGTACATTCACTGGCAAAATGGAAACGGGTTACCCTCGCCGATTACAACATTGAAAACGGCTACGGCATCTATACTGACATGAATGCCATCCGTGCCGACGAAGAGCTGGGCAACCTGCATTCGCTTTACGTTGACCAGTGGGACTGGGAACGCGTGATGGAAGCCAAAGAAAGGAACATTGACTTTCTGAAATCCATTGTAAATAAAATATATGCTGCCTTCCTTCGCACCGAATACCTGGTGAGCGAGAGCTTTCCCGAAATAAGACCTTGTCTGCCACCGGAAATTGTATTCATTCATTCCGAAGAACTGTGTCAGCTCTATCCGACCCTTACACCCAAAGAAAGGGAATTTGAGATTACAAAGAAACACAAAGCTGTATTTATCATCGGAATCGGAGGCGAACTGAGCGACGGACAGAAACACGACGGACGTGCTCCCGACTACGACGACTGGACTACTCCGGGCGAAGACGGACTGCCGGGTCTGAACGGTGACATTGTATTATGGAATCCGGTGCTGGAAATGCCTTTCGAAGTATCTTCGATGGGAATACGCGTTGACAAAACAGCACTGCAGGAACAACTCAGGCTGTCCGGCAAGGAAGACCGCCTTGAATTGTACTTCCACAAAAGACTGATGAACGACACCCTGCCATTGTCCATCGGAGGTGGCATCGGACAGTCAAGACTGTGTATGTTTTTCCTGCGCAAAGCTCATATCGGCGAAATCCAGGCAAGCATCTGGCCCGAGGAAATAAAAGCCGAATGCGAAAAGGAAAATATTGTACTGATCTAAACCCCTTGCCCCCTAAAGGGGGAGTTACAGAGCATTTATACAATAAAATACATTCGTTAATCCCTGAACGGCGCATTGTACGCGCTTTCAGGGATTCTCATTTTTTATACCTCATTTATTGTCAGTATAACCGTTTTTTTGTACTTTCGCTGATTGTAAAATTGTTTCAAAAAATACAGAATTATGACTATCGATTTCCAGAAAATGGGTGGACTTGTTCCTGCAATAATTCAGGATGAAAACACACTCAAAGTACTCATGCTGGGTTTTATGAACGAAGAGGCGTTACAGAAAACCGAAGAAACCGGGAAAGTAACTTTTTTCAGCAGAACCAAAAACAGACTTTGGACCAAAGGTGAAGAGAGCGGAAACTTTCTTGAAGTAGTTTCCATCACTCCCGATTGCGACAATGATACTTTGCTTATAAAAGTACATCCTGTGGGTTCGGTATGCCACACGGGTGCCGACACCTGCTGGAACGAGGATAACAAAACCGATATTGCATTTTTGCAATACCTGCAGGAATTCATTCAGAAGCGCCACCACGAAATGCCGGAAGGGTCGTACACCACCTCCCTGTTCAATAAAGGCGCGAACCGTATGGCTCAGAAAGTGGGTGAAGAAGCTGTTGAAACCGTGATTGAAGCCATCAACGGAACAGACGAAGGATTTATCTACGAAGCATCCGACCTGATCTACCACCTGATTGTGTTGCTCACCTCCAAAGGTTTTTCGCTCAGCGATATTGCTGCCGAACTTCAGAAAAGACATAAATAATTCCGAAGGTTCATTCCAGTCATTTTTTACAACAAAAAAAGATATAACATGTCAGACAGAGCATTAATAAACTATAAAGGAGTAGAAGTTTGCCAACAGGAACTGGTAGTCCTCAAAAATATTAATCTGGAAATTTATCCGGGTGAATTTATTTATCTGCTCGGGAAAGTAGGAAGCGGAAAAAGCACCCTAATAAAATCATTTTATCACGAAATACCGATTTATGAAGGCGAAGCCCGTGTACTGGATTACGACCTGCGAAAAATCAGGACGAAAGATGTGGCACATCTGCGCCGCAAAATAGGCATCGTTTTTCAGGATTTCCAGCTGCTCATTGACCGGAGCGTCAACGCAAATCTGGAATTTGTACTCCGGGCTACCGGCTGGAAAGACAAAAATGCTATTGCCGAGCAAATCCAGCATGTACTCAAACAAGTGGGCATGCAAACAAAAGGCTACAAAATGCCGCACCAGCTTTCGGGAGGAGAACAGCAACGTATCGTTATTGCACGCGCCCTGCTCAATTCACCGGAAATCATTCTTGCCGACGAACCCACCGGAAACCTGGACCCGACAACCGGTCAGGACATCATGGACCTGCTTTACAACATCCGCAGATCAGGTACTACTGTGCTGATAGCCACTCACAACCTTAGCTGGATCGATATCTTCGAAGGCAGAGTACTGATGTGTGAAGATGATAAATTGCTTGAGATTACAGCTGAAACAAAACAAAAAGCTGAATATTAATCCACAATTTGGAATAAAATTATTAACAGACCGTATAAGCGCGAACTTATCCGGTCTGTTTTATTTATAATCTCACTGCATTTCTGATGGTTAATATCTGCCTGTTATTATCTTCGGACAGAGCTTGTCGAAGGTGAAAAATTATTCAAAAGGAATCATTTAACACAAGCCCATTTATTCAAAAAAAAAAAATCAAACTTCTTAATTAAAAAGCATAGCCCGCGCCCAATGTTAATCCATCAAATCCGACTAAAGCTCTAAAAATAAATCCGTTTGATGGTTTTTGATATCTGTATCCTACATTCAAGAGAATTGAAACCATATATTCATTTGGAAAATCATAAGCATTTAAAGCACTTTCGAAAAAAGTAAGCCTTCCACCTAAATCCATCTCAAAATGATTGTTTTTTTTACCTGAGAGAAAATTTAAAGAAACAGGGAATTGCAGCCCTGAAAATCCTTTATTTATTGGAATGGAAAAATAGCCTAATCCAAATCTCAGATTAAGATTTTGTATTAGCGAATGTTCGTAATTTAGTATAGTGCTTGTTCCATTAATATAAGCATAATTAAAGTATCCAATATCTAAACCTACAGTGTTCTTTGAAAAAGACGGAACTATTTCTATTCTATCATTAGCAGCAAATTCACTGGCATTACCCTGGGAAAAAGACCAGACACGACAACTAATGATAAAGAAAATGATAAAGAACTTTCTCATGATTAAATTTATTAAATGATTATTAGCATACAGAATAAACTTAAATCGGAGATTTCACATTGATAGCTATTGTTTAATCCGTATGTTCCGTGTACATTAAAAACTATTCTACAAGTTTATATTCTAAGCCGTTTTTGATAAAACCCACCAAACCTTTGCCATTATGAATATAAATTTTATTTATATCCGGATTATTGTGTTGTAAATTTTCAACAGATATTACATCTTTAATGACTGAGTTTTTTAATTGATAACTGATTGTATCAAATTTAGAATCACCCCAATTTCTTAAAGGTTTATTCAAATCATAACTAATAACAAAGTAATTATTGCTAACGCTAGGATAGTAATTACTGCTATTTTTTTTGAATGTTAATTCATAATCAATAATTACCCTATGTGAAAATTCACAATAGCCGGAAATCTTGGGTAACTTGCCAATTACAGAACTGAAATAGTATTGCGGTTGACAACCTTCTTCAATAGGTCCATCGAAAATACATGGTTTTGATTTGTAAGTTGAATCAATTTCAAATACTATTGTATCTAAATCGCTTTGATATCTTATTACATCTCCCGCTTTATAGGGCGTCCATCCCACAAGTTCTTCAGGAAAACCTGCACAATGATATATGCAGGATGACAAAAAAGAAGAAAAAAACAACAAGGCAAATGATAATTTTATTGTTTTCATATCTAAAATACTTTGATATTTATTTGATTGTTTTATTCGCGTTAATCCGCGTTGCTTACATACGTCTTTTACGTGTTCTATTTGATAAACCTGTTCGGTATAGTTTCCGGAATTTGCAGTGTTAAAAGAAAAGCTCCTGCTTTTCAAATAAAAAACCATTTTAAGATTCCCGTACTTTTTTTCAACAAATATATACAAATAAAATTCATTTTACATTAATCTTCGGTAAAAACAAAATTATCACTGCCATCTACAGTGAGATTCTTAAATCCGGGCGGACAAGTCAATACTTTTGCGCTATGACTTATATATAAATATGTATTTCAGGCGTTTACAATACATAAACTTTAAGATAACAATATTTAACTACAAATTTTAGTTGAGAAACTATATTTTTTAGTTGAGAACTAGAATATTTAGTTTATATTTGCATCATCAAAATTAAATGTATCGAATCATGAAAGAATTAACTCCCAAAGAAGAAGAAATCATGCAGTTTTTCTGGCAGGAAGGCGCTTTGTTTGTAAAAGATCTGGTCGAAAAATATCCCGACCCCAAGCCCCACTTCAACACGCTTTCGACCTATGTACGTGCATTGGAGGAAAAAGGATTTCTGTCACATGAGAGCTTCGGAACCACCTACCGTTACTTTCCGGTTATAAGTAAAGAGGAAAACAACAACCGTACATTGAAAAACGTTATCGCCAAACATTTCAATAATTCCTACCTGAATGTGGTGAACACATTTATTAAAAGCGAAAAGATTTCGGTGGATGAAATACGCAGGTTGCTGGATGAAGTGGAAAAAAATGCCTCACAGCCTCCAGTAAAGTAATTTTCTTTCAATTTATAACAACAATTACCATTAGGAATATGGAAACACTTCTGTTTTACCTGCTTCGTATCAGCATTTCGGCGGCTGTGATTTACGGCTGTTACAAGATATTTATCAGCAAAACCACATTTTATAAAGCAAACAGAACAATACTCCTGGGCGTTTTTGCACTGACGCTGATATTGCCCCTGTTCAGCATAACACTGCCCGAGATCAACTGGTTCCGGCAGCCGGAAACCGGAATAACCGACTTATCGCTGCTGGAAAATGTTACGGTTGATAACACGATACCCGCGACTGCACCTGTAAAGCCAATTCCGTGGCAAAACATACTGCTGATTGCCTATCTGGCAGGTTTCATTTTTTGCCTGCTAAGGTATGCAGCCGGTATGGTAAGGATGATGCACATTATACGTTCCGCGGGAAAAGTTCAGCTGCCCGAAGGAAACACACTGTACGTCACCAGTCGTGACATAGCCCCTTTCAGCTGGATGAAATTTATTGTCATTTCCGGAAAGAGTTTCAGAGATGAAAATACCGACATCATCCGCCATGAACAGGCACATGTGGCACACCGTCATTCCATCGACCTGATGCTGGCGGATATGTACTGCATCGCTTTCTGGTTCAATCCGTTCGCCTGGCTGCTGCGTTGTGAACTCCGCGATGTGCACGAATATCAGGCGGATGCTGACGTGGTTGAAAACCGCAGCGATTACCGCGAATATCAGTTACTGCTGATCCGTCATTGCGTGGGCGAGAATAAATTTTCCGTTGCAAATAATTTCGAATTCAATAACCTTCAAAAAAGAATAAAAATGATCATGAGAACAAAATCTTCCAACAAAACAAAATGGCTTTATTCAAGTCTGATTTTCGGTGGCTTACTTGCCGTTGCCATCCTTTCGGTAAATACGCTACAGGCAAAAACACCTCTGGAAGCGAATATCACTGAAAAAAGCAGCTCAGCTACCAATGCGCTGAAGGGCAAAATCAATGAAATCAAAATAGTCGGAATAAAAGCCGGAGCCAATCCGGATGTCAGAGTGGATGGTAAAAATGTCGTTGTCCCGGGAAAAAAGACAAAAAAAGATGGCATAACTGAAACGGTAGAGGTAAATACTGACAGTGAGAAACCTCTGTTTATTGTTGACGGTATGCCGGTAAACAGCATAGATCAGATAAATACCAACGACATAGAATCTATCTCGGTGCTGAAAGATAAATCTGCCACTGCTATTTACGGTAATAAAGGGAAATACGGAGTGATACTGGTCACCACGAAAAAACCGGTTAATTCAAAAGCTTTTGAAAATCAAACAGAAGTAAAAGACACTGTTAGTATCAGACGAAAAATTATTATAAATAGCAAAGGAGAAAAACAGGAAGTGTATATTGCCAAACAAAACGATTTCCTTCAAAATTCCCCACTCATCCTGCTGGACGATAAAGAAATCACAAATGAACAAATGAATAATATCGCGACGGATGACATTCAAAGTATTTCTGTTCTGAAAGATAAATCATCCTCTGAATTATACGGAGAGAAAGCAAAAAACGGAGTGGTAATAATCCGGTTAAAAGAGAACGGGAAAAGTCCAAAATAACAGACTATAAAACTTAACTTCATCAATGCAACCCATTATTCATCCGGTAAAAAAATTCTTACCGGATGTTTTTTTACTGACAGAAACACGCTGAAAGTCTTAATTCATGGAACATGAGTGGAAGCAAACCTTAATGTTCGTTATTTTAATGATATATTTCTGTTATGTTAAAATAAACCACCGTTTTTTCTGTTAATTTTGAAACACAATATAAAAAATAATTCCCCGAATGCTAAAAAGACTTTGCCTTCTTTGTGGACTTTTACTCACATTTACCCTTCCCGCAATTTCACAAGCCACTTCCGAAACCACCTGCACCATCAAGGGTGAAGTTGTAGACTCCATTACCGGTGAAACAATTCCTTACTGCACCGTTTCGGCTTTCAATGCCAAAACACCTGCGGTGTGTCTGAAACGTATTCCGGCTGACGGTACGGGAAAGTTCAGCATAACCCTCAAAGCAACCGATACGATTCTGATTAAGTTCGAGTCGCTGGGAATGAAAAGCATTCAAAGAACAGTTTCTCTCCTGGAAGACAAAACCATCAACTTGGGAAAAATAAGTTTACCGGTCAATGACAAGACGTTGTCGGAAGTCACCGTTACCGCTGCAAAGCCTCTGGTAAAGGTGGATATTGATAAAATCATCTACGACACCAAATCCGACCCGGAATCTGCGACTTCAACGACACTCGAAATTTTGCGCAAAGTGCCCATGATTACTGTGGATGAAGACGAAAGCATCAAGGTGAAGGGCAAGTCAAATTTCAAGATATTCATGAACGGAAAGCCCTCCAATCTGATTACCAATAATCCCTCAGAAGTACTGAAAAGCATTCCGGCAGGCACCCTCAAGAATATTGAGGTTATTACCGAACCGGGAGTAAAATATGAAGCCGAAGGACTGGCCGGAATTATCAACATCGTAACGGAAAAAGCTCTTGTAGGTTATACGGCAACCGTTCGTGCCAGCGCCGACAACTACGGAGGAGGCAGCGGAGGCATTTACTTCTCGACCAAAATCAAGAAATTCGGTATTTCAGCCAATCTGAATAAAAGTATGTCTCGCAATCCTGGATATGAATCAACCGGACACCGAACCAATCTGGCCGATTTCAGCTATAAATACCTGAACCAACATACTGAGGGAAAATCAAATAACAACAATCAAAACGGCTATATGGATATCTCTTATGAAATCGACTCCCTCAACCTTATCTCGCTCAGTGCAAGCACCTATTCAGGGAAAAATTCATCAAAAATGGATTTAAATACTGCTATGCTCAGTAACAGCCTGAACACGGTACAATCCTATACGCAGCACAACGAAACATCCGGGATGCGGGGTGGGTACAATGCCAACTTTGACTATCAGCGTTCGTTCATGAAGCCTGATAAGCTGTTTACATTCTCCTATCACCGGGATTATTCGCCCGGCAACAATGAAAGCGACATGGACCTGACCGGTATCAGAAACTACGATGACCGTCATCAAAAGATAGAAAGCCAGTCGCTCTCGACCGAGCACACCCTTCAGGCTGATTACACGGAACCATTCAACAAGAAACACATACTCGAAATCGGGGCAAAATACATCTTCCGGAACAATGGCAGTGAAACAGATTATCAGACGTTTGACAAAACTGCTCAGACATGGAAACCAACTCCAAACATGAAAGATAACGACCTGCAGTACAATCAGGGAATACTGGGAGCCTACGGCAGCTATACGCTTAAAATGAAAAAATACAGCTTACGGGCAGGATGGCGTCTGGAGCACACCTCTTCGACGGTTGATTTCAAAAACAATCCAGAACAGAACTTTGATGTTCCTTCGTTCACCAACCTCGTTCCGTCTTTAAACATTACTTATCGGTTGAATGAAAAAAATAATTTCAGGCTGAGCTACAATCAGCGGCTTAGTCGTCCGGGCATCTGGTATCTCAATCCCTACGTCAACAGCACCAATCCGGAATACGTATCGCAGGGAAACCCTAATCTGAAAACGGAAATCAGCAACTCGTTCGATCTGAATTACGGCTTTGTGTCACCTAAATTCAATATAAACATCAGCACATACACATCGTTTACAAACAATTCCATAGAGAATGTTACTGAACTGCGCGACAGCATTGTTTACTCCACGTATAAAAATATCGGGGTCAGTCAGAATTCCGGACTCTCGACCTATTTCAGCTGGCAGGCCAACAGTAAACTCTCGTTTTACAGTAACTCGGGTTTAAACTACTCCCGTATGTCGGATCGGAGCGGAGAAACCGGACTTGAAAGGAGCGGCTTTAATTACATGGTCTATCTCGGAGGCAACTACAAACTTCCAAAAGATTTTCGTCTGAGCTGGAATGGCAGTTACAATTCACCATATATATCCCTGCAGGGAAAAGGTTCTCCCAATTATTATTACGGATTAAACCTGACGAAAAGTATGCTGAAACGCAAACTCAACATAACGCTCAACGCGAACAGCTTCATTGAGAAAAACAAGACACGTAAATCATACACCGAAACGGCAACCTTCCGAAATGAAAATACAAGTATTTTCCCTGCACGGCGCATTGGTATATCGGTCAGTTACACCTTTGGTCAGATGAAGGAACAAATCAAAAAAGCACAACGCTCCATCAGCAATAATGATGTAAAAGGCGGAGGAGGAGAGTAAAAAATAAAGCAGGGAAACTGATGAGAATCAATTTCCCTGCGTTGTTTTATGAAATGCTAAATTTCTTACTTCTTAAATGCCCTGTCCATTTCCCGTTTATCATCCTTTTCTTTAAGCGTCTGACGTTTGTCGTAGGTTTTCTTCCCACGCGCCAAACCAATTTCCATTTTTGCCCGTCCGTTTTCGTCGATAAAAAGTTTGATGGGAACAATAGTGTTGCCGGTTTCTCTGGTTGCCCGTATCAATTTATTGAGTTCCTTCCGGTTGAGCAGAAGTTTCCGGTCGCGGCGGGGTTCGTGGTTGTTGTACGTTCCGAAAAAATAGGTGGAGATATTCATATTCTTCACCCAAAGTTCGTCGCCGATAAAGGTACAGTACGTATCGGTCAGACCGGCTTTGCCATCGCGGATGGATTTTATTTCCGTTCCGAAAAGCTGAATGCCCGCCACATACCGGTCGAGTATCTCGTAATCGAACAACGCCCTTTTATTCTTGATAACTATATTTGATTTGTTGATCATAGCTTGTGAATTAAATGTTTGGCAGCAGCCATTGAAGCAAATACCTGGCAATGAAAGGTGTAAAAATAACCATACCTGTAACCAGCAGTACAAAATTACTTCTTTCGTCCTCATCCATACCCATCACTCCTCTGCAACCATCCCAGACCAGATAAGCCGTAAAGACATTCAGCACCTTCAGAAAAAATAACCCGGGTAAAATAGCGGTAACTATCCTGAAAAAGTACATAAGACTGAATGAATAGAAAACCAACCGGGCTACATTTTCTTTCACCGCAAAATGAGGAAGATACTTCGACAAGGTACGGATGCTGACCGAATAAGTCAGCAAATTCCCTGCCAGTAAAGAAACTGCAATTGTTATTCCTTTCAGAATTCCGATTGTAAGCCTTTTTTCATCAGCGTACAAAAAGCCGAATAACGAGCTGATAATAGTACAAATTAAAATAAAAGGTATTGTATATTGCAGAAAAACATCTTTCACTGTGCTTTTCTCAGCTGCTATCTCATCCCAAGCCGCTGTTGTATCGGCCGTAAGCTTCCATGTACGTATAAACAACTGTTTGAGTATGCCTGTCGTTTTCATCTTTTCAAGCGGCAAAATTACATATATTTTCCTATTTGCCAGCTATTTTTTTGTTAATCAGTGAATAATTCACGCCATATACCCAAATTTCATATCAAAATTATTTTTTCATTAAAAATTAAGTATATTTGCTGTTCAATTAAAATTAACATAACTCAAAATCTACCGGTAAATGACACATGAAATAAAGCTACATATCAGCGGAATGGTTTATAATCAGTCACTTGGAGGAACCTATTCGTTAGTTTTAGCCGAAGATACAGGTCAGAAAAGGCGTTTCTCGGTTCTGATAGGCGAAGCCGAAGCCCAGTCCATCGCACTGAAGCTGAACAATGCCAAATCGCCCCGGCCACTTTCGCACGACCTGATGAATTCCATCATCAATATGCTGGAAGCTAAACTTACCAAAGTGGTGATTTACGACATGGTCAATGATATTTTTTATTCGGAAATTTATCTGCTTCACGACAATAAAACCGTTGTAGTTGATGCCCGAACCTCCGATGCTGTCGCGCTGGCAGTTCGAACCGACGCGCACATTTATATCAACTCGGATATTCTGGACATTGTAGGAACTGCCATCGATACAGAACAGGATGCCGAACTGGAAACAGAAATATCAGAATCTATCAGTCTTGACCGCCTCACAAACGAAATTCTGGTTAAACTGACGGACGAAAAACTGAAATTTTTTCTGGAAAAAGCGCTCGCTGAAGAACGATACGAAATCGCCGCCATGATCCGTGACGAGATAGAATTCAGAAAGAAACATTAACAGAAAAAAGACATAAAAAACACACAAAATAATCATATATGAATTTGAAATTTAGACTTACTATCATGAATTTCCTCCAGTTCTTCGTTTGGGGAGCCTGGATGATGACCCTCGGGCATTACGGATTTGTAGAAAAGCAATGGAACGGAGCCGAGTTTGGCCTTGTATTCTCTACCATGGGTTTTGCTTCTCTGATCATGCCCACCCTTTTTGGTATTATTGCCGACAAATGGAAGGCTAATTACGTTTACGCCCTGCTGCATCTGCTGTTTGGACTAACCATGTGTTTTCTGCCTCTTATCGATGCTCCCCTTCCGTTTTTCTGGGTTCTCTTTATCGCAATGTGTTTTTATATGCCTACCATCGGCCTGAACAACTCCATTGGTTTTACGGTACTGAAGAATGAGGGCAAAGATCCCACAACCTATTTTCCCCCGATTCGTGTATGGGGAACAGTCGGTTTTATTGCTGCCATGTGGATTACAAATGTATTTACCAAAGATTGGGGATTCGGTCAGAGTATAAAAGTATCCTTTATTATTTCAGCCATTTTCGCCTTTATATTGTCGCTGTTTTCTTTTATTTTTCTTCCTAAATCGGTCAGAAATGAAGAGAAAACAGTAGCAGCTAAAAAAACATTGGCTCAAAAACTTGGACTGGAAGCATTTATCTTATTCAAACAGAAGAAAATGGCTCTTTTCTTCATTTTCAGTTTGCTGCTTGGCGCTGCCCTTCAGCTGACCAATGCTTACGGCGACAGTTTTTTGCAGGATGCAAACGTGTTCCCCAAAGGTGAACTTATCAATAACTTTTCCACGATCATACTATCCGTTTCACAGATTTCTGAAACGCTGTTTATTCTTGCCATACCTTTCTTTATGAAAAAATTCGGGATCAAGAAAGTGATGCTTTTCAGTATGATCGCCTGGGTGCTGCGTTTCGGTTTGTTTGGAATAGCGCAGAATTCAATACCCGGATTTATACTGATTATTGCATCCTGCATCATTTATGGTATGGCTTTCGATTTTTTCAATATTTCAGGCGCTTTGTTTGTTGAAAAAAACACCGATTCAAAAATACAATCCTCTGCACAGGGAGTTTTCATGCTGATGACCAATGGCGTTGGGGCTGTTATTGGAAATATCGTCGCCGGACTGGTGATAGCCAAATGGTTTGAACACCCGGCAATCATTGAGGGCAAAGAAATACTGGTAAAAGACTGGCAAGGCATCTGGTTAACTTTTTCTGCTTATGCATTAGTTGTCGCAGTACTTTTTGTCGTGTTTTTCAAATACAAACACAATCCCAAAGAGACAGAAAATTTCAAACATTAATTTTATCAGGAAAAAATAACAGCATTAAGAGCTGAACCATACCCCGAAAGTTGATTAAAACTTTCGGGGTATCTTTTTTGAAACAAATTAAAAAACAAAGATTATCACACTTCACATGATGGTTCTGAATCAGGAACAAAAAGCTGTAATTACAGATTTATGAAAACTGATATATTTCAAAGCAAATTAAATGCATAAAAATTTGAATATATGTAAATTTAATTTATCTTTGTTTAGTTATATTCACTCATTGCCTTAACTATTAATTCCAAAAAAACATCGATCATGAAAAGATTTATTTTTCCGTTTTTCTTTCTTTTCTTTTTACCATTAGTGATTTTTTCACAGAATTTCAGTTTGAAATTTGGCAGTGTAACTGAAGATGAACTAAATATGAAAGCATATGAAAAAGACACGTCAGCAGCTGCTGTGGTTCTCTACGATATCGGCAACACATATTACATATATAGTTCTGACTTCCAGGTAGTAACTGAAAATTCCAGAAAAATAAAAATACTAAAACAAGAGGGTACTAAATATGCTGATGTTGAATTAATATATTCTGCTTCGGACAACAATAGTGAATATATAAACAAACTCGAAGCTTACACCTATAATCTCGAAAACGGAAAGATTGTAAAGTCAAAAGTAGAAAAGAATTATATTTTCGACGAAAAATCAAATAAAACATATCACCGGATTAAATTTACATTTCCTAATGTTAAAGCAGGCTCAATTCTTGAATTTAAATACAAGCGCACTTCCGGCAGATACTTCGATATCCCGGATAAAATAATGCAGGAAGATATTCCTATAAGATATATTTCTTATGAAATACTTATACCGGAATATTTCATTTATAATATCGAAAGCAGGGGTTATGAAAACATTAAAGCAAAAAATGAAATACAAAGGCAGACATTTACAATTATTTCGAATGTAAAAGGTTATACGGTAAGTTGCTCAAGCAATAAAAGCACCTATAGTATGACTGATGTTCCTGCCCTGAAAGATGAAGCTTATGTTTGGAATCTTGACGATTACAGATCGGCTGTCAGATTTGAACTTAATGGAACAAAATTCCCCAATTCCGATTACAAACCATACACTAACACATGGGCTGACATTGAGAAATTGCTGAAAGAAAATTCCGAATTCCTGACTAATACAAAGAAATCGACCTCATTGGACGAAGCTATAAAAATAAATAAAACCGGCAGCAACGATAAAGATAATATCCAAACGATTTTTTCGCTGATAAAAGGCAAGGTAAAATGGAATAACGAGTATTCCTTATTCGAGAATGAACCCAGGGAGGCTATTAAAAAAGGTACTGGTAACAATGCACAAATAAATTCAATATTAATCAGCACTCTCATGAAAGCAGGTTATAATGCGTATCCTGTACTCATTAGTCAGCGTTCATCGGGAAAACTCCCCTATTCTTATCCTTCCATTGACCGTTTATCAACATTTATTGTGGGAGTTGACGGATTTGATGGTAAAGCATATTATCTGGACGGATCGTCAGACTACGGAGGTGTGAATATGATGCCTGTTGATCTGCTGGTGGAAAGAGGATATATCATTGACGATACAAAAACTGAAAAATGGGTTGATCTGACTAACCTCGCAAATAACCGGGAAATTTATATAGTAACAGGCAAGCTGGATAAAGACGGAGTGATGAAAGCTACGCTGAATCATTATCTGAGCAATGAGGATGCATTTTATTTCAAAAAAGATTTTAAGGAATCGAAAGACTCTGCTGAATTTATTGAAAATTTTGAAACAAAGCACGATATTAAAATCAGTAATGTTAATCTCAAAGGGATGGATATGTTATCAGCAGATGTTGAGAATACAATGGAGTTTACAAAAAATTACGAATTAGCCGGTGATTACATCTACATCAATCCGTTTATATTCAGAGATATAACATCAAATCCATTCACCAGCTCGGAAAGGAAACTTCCAATTGAATTTGCCTATCCTTATGTTTATAATTATACAGCTACGATCCAGATACCTGAGAACTATACCATTTCCGAAATGCCTTCTGCCGTTAGAATCGTACTGAATGATAAACAGGGAAGTTGCCTTTACAATATCGCGCAGAATGGAAATAGCATCCTGGTGAACTACCGGTTCAATCTGAAACAAACCATTTTCCCCCATACCGATTATACAGCTATTCAGGGCTTCTGGGGTCAGGCAGCCACAAAAAATAATGAAATGATTGTTCTGAGAAAGAATTAATACGACCGGATTATGAAAAAGTTTTTTATCATTGCTATTTATTTTTTTACTTTCGTTTCATTTATCTGTGCAAAAAATGAACGTGCAGATCTGAATACTTCAGTAATTTCCGAGACACTAAGCAAGGATGCAAACGCAATAATCAGAAACAACGAGATTTTCTTTGAATATATTTCTCCCGAAAGAGGCATACTAACAGAGAAAATGGAAATTACAATTTTGAATGAGAAAGGAAAGGAACATGGGAACTTTTCCTATCCCGGGGATAAATATCGCACGTTATCAGATTTCTCGGGTGCTGTTTACGATTCTCAGGGTAATTTGATACGTAAATTAAAGAAATCTGAAATAGTCAGTTCGGAATGGTCCCAATATCTGGCGAGCGGTGACGTACACTACTTTATGAATATTGACCCTGTAATGTATCCTTATACCGTTGTTTACGAATATGCTGTTGAATATAAAAACGGCATTCTGACGTTTCCGGCTTTTGCTCCGCAAAGTTCACCGGATATTGCTGTAATAAAAAGTAAATATGAATTAAGAGTACCTGAAAATACAGAAATAGACATTAAGGTTTTCAATGCTGAAAAGTTGCAGAAAGCTAAAAATGAAAAAAGTATTGACTTTTATATTGCCGAGATCAACAACCGGGCAGCTATTCAGGAAGAAACACTGATGCCCGATCAAAGTAACTACATACCATTGATACTGGCACGTCCGGTAAAGTTTATTTATGACAAAGTTCCCGGTCAGATTACAGACTGGAACTCATTAGGTTCGTGGCAATATAATCTGTGGAAAGACCGTGATCTGCTTGACGAACCAACAAAACAAAAAATCAAAGACCTGACGGCTGGTACAACCTCTGATAGGGAAAAAATCAAAATTCTCTATGATTATTTAGGGGAAAACACACATTATCAAAATATTTCGCTTGGAATCGGAGGATATCAGCCAATGCTTGCTTCTGAAGTTTGCAGGATAGGTTTTGGAGATTGTAAAGGGCTGACAAATTATTTGCATGCCATGCTCAAAGTGATTGGAATTAAGTCAAATATCACAACTATCAAATCTTCTGAAAGTTCGAAAAGTATATTTACCGATTATGCTAATTTTACCCAGCTCAATCACGTTATTCTTCAGGTACCACTTCCTGACGATACACTTTGGCTGGAAAGCACAAATACTGAAATTCCTTTTGGCTTTGTTCACAATGAAATTGCAGGGCATCATGCGCTTGTATTATCCGAAAAGGAAAGTAAAATCTGCACATTGCCGGATTATCCTGATTCATTAAGTATCGACAAGAATGTCTCGAATATCTCCGTTTCTGCCGACGGCAAGGCAACCGGAAAAACAACTAATTTCAGTTTTGCAAAAGTATACGACGACTTCTGTTACATTGCCAAAGAAAAATACAGCGATCAGCTGGATAAAATGCGGTCCATGATTAAACTTCCGAACGCCGATGTATTCGGTATTTCAATGAAAGAAACCAAGTCTTCATTACCCTGCTTAGCCGTTGATATGAGCTGGAATTCTAGTATGTACGGAACTAAAACCGGAACCAGATTATTTTTACCGGCAAATCCGTTGCGGAGCGGAGAATATAATCTGAAGAAAAAGGAACGCAAATTCGATATCGAAATACTTGATGGTTTCAGGGATGTTGATTCACTTCACCTTACTATTCCTGAGAATTTTGTTGTAGAAGCCATGCCGGCTCCGGTTAATATCAAATCCCCTTTTGGAGATTTCAGTTCTTCAATTGTTGCAAAAGAAAACAACCTGCTGATAGTTCAAAACTTAAATATCAGCAGAGGGTACTGGAAAGCATCAGTATACCCCGATCTGTTGGCTTTTTTTGAAAAAGTGAATAGTACCTATAAGGGAAAAATAATTATAAAGCCTAAAGAATAATTCTTTCATACTCTGCAAAAAGCAATCAGCCAAAAAAAATGTTTTTTTTGGCTGATTTTAACAGGAATATTTAAAGCTGTTTCTTATTAATTTTTAGAACGGAACATCGTTGTTATCCTTGCTTACTCCAATCGGCGCAGACCGCAGGTAATCAGGATTTCCGCTCATTTCGGGGGTTGCGTAGAAATCGGGTGTCATTTCATCACCATTCAGTTTCGATTTGAATGTAGCATATCCCTGACCGGCAAACGGATCTGCTTCGTCGCCCAGGTTGATGAATTTGGCAAATACATTCTTAAATTTCAGCCGTACATCACCCACTGCTCCGTTTCTGTGTTTAGCGATAATGAGTTCCGCAATACCTTCTGTTGAGTTTCCATCTTTATCCACTTTCATGCCATAATACTCAGGCCTGTGAATAAAGCAAACCATATCCGCGTCCTGCTCAATGGCTCCCGATTCACGCAAGTCCGATAATTGCGGACGTTTTCCGTCGGTGTTATTGTTGCTGGCACGGCTTTCCAGACCTCGATTTAACTGAGACAGAGCGATAATCGGCATATCAAGTTCCTTCGCAAGACCTTTGAGCGAACGTGAGATAATACTTACCTCCTGTTCGCGGCTACCGAACGACATGCCGCTGGCATTCATCAGCTGCAAGTAGTCAATGATAATACACTGTATATGATGCTCTTTGACCAGGCGCCGGGCTTTACTCCGAAGTTCAAAAATGGACAAACTTGGCGTATCATCCACAAAAATCGGAGCGTCATAAAGCGCAGTAACATCCTTGTCAAATTTTTTCCATTCTTCTTTTGAAAGTTCCCCGTTCTTGATTTTTTCACCTTCGAGGCTGCACACGTTCATCAGCAAACGATTTACAAGCTGAACGTTTGACATTTCGAGTGAAAACAAAGCCACCGGCATATTGTAGTCAACAGCCATGTTTTTGGCCATCGAAAGCACAAAAGCTGTTTTACCCATAGCTGGTCGCGCGGCAAGAATGATAAGATCCGATTTTTGCCAGCCGGAAGTGATTTTATCCAGTTCAATGAAACCGGATGGAATTCCGCTTGCACCGTCGCGGTTGGCGGCTTCCTTCATACGTTTGCGGGCTTCCTCGATTACCGGATTAATCTGAACGACATCTTTTTTCAGGTTCTGTTGTGTAATCTCAAAAAGTTTAGCTTCCGTTTCCTGCATCAGGTCATCCACATCCATTTTTTCGTCGAATGCTTTTGTCTGAATATCGCTGGACATGCGGATAAGCTCACGTGCCAGGTATTTCTGAACGATAATTTGCGAGTGATAGATAAGATGAGCCGCCGAAGAAACCCTTGAAGTCAGCAAGGTGATGTAATAAGGACCACCTATATCATCGAGTGTTCCCTTCTTACGGAGCATTTCGGTAACGGTATGCATGTCAATCGGGTTCTGATGCAATGCCAGATCAACGATGGCTTCATAGATTTTCTGATGAACTGTCTTATAGAAAAAATCCGGTTTCAGTATATCGGCAATTGAGGCATATGCATCTTTTTCGAGCATGATGGCTCCGAGGATGTCCTCTTCAAGTTCAGGTGCCTGAGGAGGAAGTTTTCCGAATTCGTTGACAGGAACCGGTGTAGCGGATGCGGGTTTCTTATTATAATTTCTTTTTTCTGCCATTATTTGTCTTCAATTTTGGGATTTCAAAAGTACAAAAGATTATCCTCCGTACCAAATAAACCTTTCAACAAGAAATGAACAACTGACTTTTTTACATAATTACAATTTCTTTTTTCATTCGGTATTTGTTTTTATTTTTCCTCACAAAAACCGTATCTTTGAAGTATTAAATTCATCATCTTATAAGCCATGCTAGTTTATCCGAACGCGAAAATAAATCTGGGTCTGAATGTAGTCGAAAAACGCCCGGACGGTTATCATAATATCGAAACCATCTTTTACCCGATAGGGCTTCACGATGTGCTGAACGTAGAGCCATCGGACACGTGTAATGATTACAGCTTCTCGGTTTCAGGCATAAATATCGGTGGCGATGCCGAGGACAATTTGATTGTAAAATCCTACCGGTTACTGCGTTCCAAATATCAGTTCCCGCCGGTTGATATCAGTCTGCTGAAACAAATTCCATTCGGCGCGGGTCTGGGTGGAGGTTCGTCGGATGCCGCCTTTATGCTGAAAGCCCTGAATGAGGAATTCAAGTTGAAAATCACTCCGAAACATTTGGAACAGTTAGCTTCAAAACTCGGTTCGGACTGTCCGTTTTTCATCCGCAATAAACCGGTTTATGCTACCGATACAGGCAACATCTTTGCACCCGCTGACGTTTCACTGAAGGGATATATCTTGCTTCTGGTCAAGCCCGACATACATGTATCAACAGCAGAAGCTTATGCTGGCATCACTCCGCAACCCTCGGCTTCACCCCTTACCGAACTAATCCGGAAACCAATAACCGACTGGAAACACGACATTAAAAATGATTTTGAGAAAACGGTATTCGAAAAATTTCCGGCTATCGCTGCAATAAAAGGTGAACTTTATCAAATGGGGGCAATATATGCTTCCATGTCTGGTTCAGGATCTTCGGTATATGGTATTTTTGGCGATATACCCGAATATCGGGATCGTTTTGAAAACTGCTTTGTTGCATGCGGCGAACTGGAATAATTAAAACAAACTGAAAAGAAAACAGCCGGATTAAAAGTTTTCAACATCCGAAAAAATTTAATATCTGCTAATAAAATTATAGGATTTTAATTGCTTTCTTTGCCCTATGATTAGCGAAGCCACACTCGAAAAACTGAAAATACTTGCCGACGCCGCCAAGTACGACGTTTCATGCGCGTCGAGCGGAACCACTCGTAATAACAAAGAAAAATCACTGGGAACTACATCGGGCTGGGGTATTTGTCACAGCTTTTCAGCAGACGGACGCTGCATCTCACTTTTCAAGATATTACTGACAAACAACTGCATTTACGACTGTGCCTATTGTGCCAACCGCCGCTCAAACGACATCAGACGAACGACCTTCACGCCCAAAGAACTGGCTGAGCTTACCATCGAATTTTACCGGAGAAATTACATCGAAGGATTATTTTTGAGTTCCGGTGTCATCCGTACACCCGACTACACCATGGAACAAATGCTGGCTGTAGTGACAGAACTTCGGGAAGTGCACAAATTCAACGGTTACATTCACATGAAAAGCATTCCGGGAGCCAGTCAGGCATTGGTAAATAAAGCCGGAATGTACGTTGACAGACTCAGTGTCAACATCGAAATTCCTTCGGAAGAAAGCCTGAAAATAATTGCTCCCGATAAAGACTATAAGAGTGTGTACGATCCCATGAAATATATCAAAACCGGGATACTTGAAAATCTCGAGGACCGTAAAAAATATCGTTCAGCGCCCAGGTTTGTTCCTGCCGGACAGAGTACACAAATGATTGTCGGGGCTTCGCCCGAAACGGATCGGCAAATTCTTTCTCTTTCGTCGAAACTCTACTCCATCGAAAGCATGAAGCGTGTGTACTACTCGGGTTATATTCCCATCAACAACGACAGCCGTCTGCCCATGCTGAAACAGCCTCCCCTGGTTCGTGAAAATCGCTTGTATCAGGCTGACTGGCTGATGAGATTTTACAACTTCAGTTCCGACGAAATTCTGGATGACAAAAATCCAAATCTTGATCTGGAAATAGATCCGAAGCTGGCTTGGGCAATCCGAAATCCCCAGTTTTTCCCGATCGATGTTAATACAGCTCCCTACGAGGCTATTCTGCGGATACCCGGAGTTGGTGTACTATCGGCAAAAAAAATTATTGCCGCCCGGAGATTTTCCCGACTGGGTAACGAGCAACTCCGAAAGATTGGAGTTGTGATGAAACGCGCCAGATACTTCATCGTTTCGCGCGAGCTGCCGGTTTCAACGGTACAGGAATTACAACCCGGATATCTACGCAAATTATTTACTGATAATAAAAACACAAATAACAATCCCCTGCAACTTGCCTTCGACTGGGGCGAATAAATCCGGAAAATTTTTATTTAGCAATAGAAGTCTAAAATATACAAATTAAAAATGACCAGTTTCACTTACGACAAAACGTTCGAGGGATTACTTTGCTGTATTTTTTTTGCTTTCGAAGCGAAAGAAACGCCGGATATTCTGCTTGGAAACCATGAAGTGAAACCTCTTTTTCTGGACAAATCATTTCATATCATCACAGAAACAGACAAATCAGCCCGCGTATGGAAAGGGCTTGAAAAGAAAATATCCGCCTCTGCCCAACGGATGATACTTACTGTGTGGATGTCGGAACTTCCCGAAACAGATCTTTTGTTGTTCCGTTACATGACAAAAGCTTTTAACACTTCCGTGTCCATCGAAGTCAATTTTGGCGACGAAGACGTTTTAAAATGTACAGAAATTTACAAAAAAGTGAACAATTCGGTTCAACGGGTAATCCAGTTTGTTCGTTTCCAAAAAACGAAAGACGGAATTTATTTCGCACCCATTGCACCTGAGTACAACACTATAGCAATGGCTGCCGAACATTTTCGCAACCGGTATGCCGACCAGCGATGGATTATTTACGACACAAAACGCAAATTCGGGTTATATTATGATCAGCACACCGTAACAGAAATCACATTTACCGATGACATTTCCCCTGTGAATGAAGACGGCAAACCCGACACTGAAAAATATGACGACCAGGAAGTGCTTTTCCAGAAAATGTGGAAACACTACTTCAAAACCATTGCAATTAAGGAGCGGATAAATATCAGGCTGCAACGCCAGCATATGCCGGTACGTTACTGGAAATATCTTACCGAAATGCAATAGTATTCGGAAAAATTAAAGGTTCAAACAATCTTTAAAACCATCTTTTCACCTCCTTTTCAACATCTGTTGTACATACAATTACCCAAATTCGCAAGGTATCACGTAAACTTTTTTCTGTTGTGAATGTTAAATGAGCAAACAAACAACAAAAAATTATGATTAACAAGAAAACTGAATGTTGCAGCTATAAAAATTGCTGTTTTGATCTGAAAGATTACGGATTACTGGTATTGCGGTTAATACTGGGTATATTTATGCTTACACACGGCTGGGCAAAGCTGTCAAATTTCAGCGAAATGAGTCAGGGATTTCCTGCAATGCTCGGTATGAGCCCGACACTGGGATTGTCCCTGATTATTTTTGCCGAATTCTTTTGCTCCATTGCACTTATATTCGGATTTCTGACCCGGCTGGCTGTAATTCCGCTCATTATCGGCATGTCGGTAGCTGCATTTGTAGCTCACGCCGGAGCTCCGTTCAACGGGCGGGAACTTCCTCTGTTATACCTTGCCATGTATGTGGTACTGCTGCTTACCGGACCCGGTAAAATTGCTTTGGACACACTGATTTACAACAGATTTTGTCCTCATAGCAAAAAGGGAAAAGAAGCCTGATTCAGAGCAAAAAACTGAAACTCCATGAAAAGAATACAGTGTATATTGTATTCTTTTTTTGTTGAAAAACCATTTGTGTATTTAACAAAAAAGTAGTAATTTAGTGCAATTTTTCAGGGGCAAAACTTATGTCCGGTATAAATTCTTTTCGTCACACAACCAACAGTCACAAACGCCTGATTTCAGGAGATTTAGAAAAACAACAAACTGTGTGACGCATAATTTTTTAGTTATAAAATAAAATACAGATGACAGATCAAGAAGACAGAATTATTAAAGTGAACATCGATGATGAGATGAAATCATCTTATATCGACTATTCGATGTCAGTTATTGTTTCACGCGCTTTACCAGATGTTCGGGACGGATTAAAACCGGTACACCGCCGTGTTTTATTCGGGATGAACGAATTAGGCAACAACTCCGACAAACCTTATAAAAAATCAGCCAGAATTGTGGGGGAAGTTATGGGTAAGTTTCACCCGCACGGCGACTCCTCCATCTATGGTACACTTGTACGCATGGCTCAGCCCTGGGCTATCCGCTATACAATGGTTGACGGGCAAGGTAACTTCGGATCTGTTGACGGTGACGGAGCAGCTGCCATGCGATACACCGAAGCACGTTTGCAGAAAATTGCAGAAGAAATGCTGGCTGACATTGACAAGGAAACTGTTAACTTTCAGTCCAACTTTGACGATACGCTAAAAGAACCGACTGTTCTACCATCACGCATCCCCAATCTGATTGTAAACGGTTCGTCGGGTATTGCTGTAGGTATGGCCACCAATATGGCTACACACAATCTTTCCGAAACTGTTGATGCCTGTATTGCTTACATCGACAATAACGAAATCGAGATTTCAGAGCTGATGAAACACATCAAAGCTCCCGATTTCCCGACCGGAGGTATAATCTACGGTTATTCAGGGGTAAAGGATGCATTCGAAACCGGACGAGGCAGAATTGTAATCCGTTCAAAGACCGAGATTGAGTCTAATGGCAACGGACACGATAAAATTATCATTACCGAAATCCCTTATAATGTCAACAAATCGGAACTGATCAAATACATCGCTAATCTGGTTACCGAAAAAAGAATAGAAGGTATATCAAATATCAACGACGAAACCAACCGCGAGGGTATGCGTATTGTTATTGATGTTAAAAGAGATGCCAATGCAAGCGTCATCCTGAATAAGTTGTTTAAAATGACTGCACTGCAATCATCATTCAGCGTAAACAATATCGCATTGGTGAATGGTCGTCCGCGGATGCTCAACATCAAACAACTGATCAAATACTTTATAGATCACCGCCACGAGGTAGTAACCCGTCGCACTCAGTTCGAACTCAATGAAGCTGAAAAACGGGCACATCTGCTGCTGGGATTTATGATCATCCTCGACAATCTTGACGAAGCTATCCGTATCATCCGCGACTCCCGCACTCCCGACGAAGCCCGCAGCCGATTGATGGAGCGCTTTGAGCTCAGCGAAATTCAGTCACGCGCAGTTGTAGAAATGCGTTTACGTCAACTGACCGGTATGGAGCAGGACAAACTGAGAGCGGAATACGAAGATTTATTAAAACAGATTGAAAATCTGAAGGCTATTCTGGCTAATATTGAACTCAGAATGCAGATTATCAAAAACGAATTAATCGAAATTAAAGCAAAGTACGGCGACGAACGTAAAAGCGAAATTGTATATGCTTCGGAAGAATTCAATCCCGAAGATTTCTATTCTGACGACGCAATGATCATTACCATTTCGCACATGGGTTATATCAAGCGTACTGCGCTGACCGAATTCAGAGCTCAGGGTCGTGGCGGTATCGGTTCGAAGGGTAGTGACTCGCGCGATGAAGATTTCATTGAAAACATTTACCCGGCTTCGATGCACAATACCATGCTGTTCTTCACACAAAAAGGAAGATGCTACTGGCTGAAAGTTTACGAAATCCCTGAAGGAACAAAAAGTTCAAAAGGCAGAGCTATTCAGAACTTGCTGAACATCGATTCCGACGATAAGGTGAATGCCTTTATACGTGTCAAGGGGTTGGACGACGAAGAATACATCAATTCTCACTATGTGATTTTCTGCACGAAAAATGGTATAATTAAAAAAACATCACTGAAAGAATATTCACGCCCACGTCAGAATGGAGTCAACGCAATTTCGATCCGGGAAGATGACGATGTGATAGAAGTTCGTCTGACAGATGGTAAAAATGAAATCATCCTTGCAAATAAGAACGGACGTGCCATCCGCTTCAACGAAACGAAAGTGAGAGCCATGGGACGTACTGCAACCGGTGTAAAAGGTATGACACTTGACGAAGACGGAGCGGATGAAGTAATTGGCATGATTTGTGTAAATCCCGAAGGTAGTGAAAACATCCTCGTTGTATCGCAGCAAGGTTACGGAAAACGATCACTGCTTGAAGATTACCGGGTTACCAATCGTGGTGGCAAGGGTGTAAAAACCATCAACATCACTGAAAAAACGGGTAAACTGGTATCAATAAAGAGCGTGACCGACGAAAACGACCTGATGATTATCAACAAATCAGGTATTGCCATCCGTACCAAGGTTTCCGACTTGCGGGTTATGGGCAGAGCCACACAGGGTGTCAGGATAATAAATCTTGAAAAACGAAACGATGAGATTGCTTCTGTATGCAAGGTTCACTCTGAAGACGAGGAAGAAGTTATAAGCGACACTGATATAAATTCAGAATCAATTGATATCGAAACCGGAATTAACGAGACTGAAACAAACGAAACAAATCAATAATTCAATCAATACAGTAATGCTTGTTTGATTTTTCTTCAAAAGGCATGAATTAAACTAAACAAAAAAAACAATTTTACGAACATGAAAAAATTAATTCTATCATTATGTTTAATTTTGGGTTTTTCGGCCACATTTGCACAAAAATCAAATGTAGCTAAAGCCGAGAACTACACATTGCAGGAAAAGCCTGATTTTGCAGGAGCCCGCGAAGCTATTAAAGCTGCCATGCAGGACGAAAAAACCAAAGCAGATGCAAAAACCTACTTCACAGCAGGTATGATCGGATTTAAGGAAAATGAATCTTACAACACAAAACTGATGTTGAATGACAAATCCGTTGATCCGATGGCTAAAGGAAAAGCAATCATGGAAGCTTACAAATACTTTCTGATTGCCGATAGTCTGGACAAACTTCCGGATGCAAAAGGTAAAATCAAACCCCGTTTTGGTAAAAAAATCAAGGACAACATTAAAGAACTTTACAACGGGCAACACAACATCATCGCTTATGGCGCTCAGCTGTTCGATAACAAGAACTATAAAGAAGCTTACAATGTGTTTAACACCTATCTGACAATTCCTGCTTTGCCATTGATGAATAAAGAAGCTGCTACAGACAGCACCTACAGCATGATTAAATATTACGCTGCTATTGCAGCTACTAATAACACAGATCATGATAATGCTATCAAACTGTACACCGACCTGAAGGATGATAATTACGAAACGAAGAACGTTTATCAGCTGTTATCCGAAGAATATCGTCTGATAAAAGACACTGTAAACTACCTGAGCACTTTAAAAGAAGGTGTACAGAAGTTCTCTAAAGACCCCTGGTTCCTTCAGAGTATCATCAACCATTACATCTATTCAGATCAAATACCCGAAGCATCAAAATACCTGAATGAAGCTATTGCTTTAGCTCCCGACGTGGCTCAGTATTATTATGTAAAAGGCAATGTAGAAGAAAGACTTGGCAACAACGATACTGCATTGGAAGCTTTCAATAAAGCCCTGGAGCTTGATCCGAATATGGCCGGAGCTTACGGAGGTAAAGGACGCGTGATATTCAACAAAGCTGTACAGATACTGAATGATGCAAGCGCTATCCGTGACAACAAACTTTACCAAAAAGAAAAAGAAAAAGCTGATGTCATTTTCAAAGAAGCCATGCCATTCCTGAAGAAAGCAGTAGAAATCAATCCTGAAGATACCGATTTCAAACAGGCTTTGAAACAACTCTATTATCGTCTGGATATGCAGACTGAATATCAGGCAATTTCAAAAGAACTTGGCGAATAAAAATCAGCCAATCAAATATTTATAAAAAAAGAGTGCTATAAGCACTCTTTTTTTATGGTAATAATCCCTGTAAATCGACAAAGGACATGCAGAAATAAATGATAAGCACCCTAAATCTATTAGAACCACTATTCTTCGATTTTGCGACAGCGTTTATTCATTTGTTATTCTACACAACGATTTTTATCATACTGACAGTCATTTAGCACAGCCTTTACACACTCTCGGGCAAGCCGGAATACAGTAAGTTGCGAGTTATGAAGGCTTTATCCACACACTATAAAACAAATCAGGCTGTCGGGTTTCTCCAGACAGCCTGATTGACGAGATAGTATTTCGACTATTTACTTTACAATAAAATTTTTCATTTCCCATGTTCCGGCCTTCGTAGCCGTAGAAACATATTTGATGGCAATGCGAATTTTTTTATTAGAATAAGCACTCAATGACATATCACCACTATTATAGAAATCCCAGCTGGAAGCATTAGTAAAATTTGTAGGAACTTGTGTCCAGATAGCAGTTGAAGGCAATCCTGAAGTATAGTTCTCTGAAACCCACACCGTAGCTTCGTTAGCCGGAACACCCGCATATCTTACCACATGATCGAAACATAATACCGGAGATGTTTTTCCTGTAAGGTCTATCTGAGGTGATATTAACCAATCTTCGTTTGCTCTGTTTTGACTGCTTACATATCCGGTCATATAAGCGCATTTATAAGTCGAATTATATACCCAGACTTCTGATCCCGATACGTTTTGCGCAGTAAAAGCTCCTAATCCCGTAGCAAATGTTTCATAGTAAATTGCTGTTGAAGGGTCGAATGGTTTATTTCCTCCTTTTGTACCGTCTTCGAGTTCGAAATAAGTAACCGTTTTTAATCCGGGAACACCAAAGTAGGATGCCAGATCGCCATACATTTTTACTTTTTTGCCAATCAAATTTTTATGATCTTTCAGGTTGAGCGCGGTACGTACAGCACCGATCGGGAGTTGCACGGGCAGTGTTTTGGAAAGATAAATATTGTTGGCAGAATCGGCCAGCAACATGTTGGTTGCTTGTGTACAGGTATCTGAGCCAAATACAAAATTAGTCTGCGTACCCGACCACACATAGCCCACAATCGTTCCGTTAACCCATTTACCTGATACTTGGTTATAAATACCTCCTGTAACTGAATAAGGGGATGCTTCCGTTCCGTCACCATAATTTGTAGTCACAACGACAGCTTCCGTATTTTTCACAACTACGTTCTGTATTTCCCAGGTTCCGGCTTTGGTCGCTGTTGAAATGTATTTAAAGGCAATTCTTACTTTTTTGCCAGCATAGGCAGTCAGACTAATTTCACCGGAGGGTACAAAATTCCAGCTCTGGTAATCGACAAAAGGCTGAGTGGTAAGCTGTGTCCATGTAGCGGTGGAAGGCAGTCCGCCAGTATAGTCGGTCGAAATCCAGACCGTAGCTTCATCTTTCAGGTTTGTAAAATAACGCACCACATGCTGAAAAGACAAGTTGGCAGCAGTTGTACTGGTCAGGTCAATTACAGGTGAAATGAGCCAGTCCTCGTTTGCAAGGTTAACCGAATTCACATAGCCCGACATGATTGCATATGTTCCTCCGCTCGTCCATGTTGTATCGCCGCTAACCGATTGCACTGTAAAATCACCCAGCGAATTGGCAAATGCCTGCTCGTAGATCAGTGTCGCGTCAGATACGGGTGCTTCCCATTCATCCGCGTTGGAGCAGGCCGATAACACTGCTATGGATAATAAACTGAATAAACCGTATTTTATATATTTCTTCATCTCTGTATATGTTTTGTTTTAATTAATATGCGTTCGGTTACTTTTTAATTTGCGGCATGATAAGCTTCAAATCCTTTACCCAAATCGCTGATAGATCGTAAAGTCAACTGATGATATATTTTAGATGCCGATAAGGTAGCGTCCTTGTCATTATAAAATCCCACCAAAGCGGTTATATTCCCTTTAAGGTTTGAAACCGGAATGTGTTTGTTAGCAAACTTCGAGTATTCGCTGGTTGATACAAAGATAGAACCTGTTCCATCCTGAATTTCGCGTGATTGCGGATAACCTACACCATTGGTTGACGGGGCAAAAATCATTTCAGCATCTGTTATTGCTGTTGGCTTGCCACTGTATGCGCCTCTGCCGGTGAAGAACGCATTTTTGATGCAAACCAGCTTATTATACAATGCAGGTCCGGCAGCCTTAATCTGCGCGATAGTCATGGTGTCTGCCTTTATAACCTGTGGAACAGGCATACCGTAAGCGAAAATATTTTTATCAGATAGATACTTTGGCATACGTCCAGGTTCTACCCTGCCCTTTTCGGTGTTGTAATAATAAATTCCAATCTGAGGTGCCTGAGCATAATTGCCTATCATCATTCCGTTGCACTTCACAGCCACGCGTTGTCCCAACGGATAAATTCCCGAGAGACTTCCGGCATCAATGGATATTTTCATCGCCTGTGCATTCGGGCCTTCTTCCTGAATAACCAGGTATTTATATACATTACCTTCCACATCCGACGAGGTTACAATACCTTTAATTATAACGTCTTTATCCGATTTGATGGTATCGGCTGAGAAAAGGGAGCCGGATTTCAGAAACTCACTTTTCAGCTGCGCAATAGTGTAGGTTGAGTCCAGTTTCACACCCATCAGCTGCCCTACAGGTATTGCATCAAATTCGGTCTGGTTGCAGGCGCCAAGAAACGTTGCCGCTGCAATCATCATACTGTATATCAGTTTATTTTTCATTTTCTTCTTCACTTATCGATTAAAATTTATACCCTATATTCAGAAACAGATTGAATCCCCATGCATAATAATACTTGTTCGGGAATTTATTCAGATTAGCCATATCAAGCACATTATCAACAAGTGGCAAACGAGCTTGCTGATAACCTCCGGTAATCATGGAGGTGTTGTTAAGGATATTGCTGCAACTCAGATTGAAGTTGATCGATTTTTTGTTTTTCAGATAGATCAGTTTTCCAATAGAAGCATCCAGCAGGAAGCCACCTTTCAGTTTTTCCTGTGTTCCAAGTGCTGCCTTTGCTTCGTCAGTGGTGTATCTGGCCATATTACTTTCGGTGAAACGGTTTGGAGCAAAGTCCAGATAATTATTATCGAAATAATTCAGCGTTATATCGGCAAACCACATCTTCGGGTGGAAATAATCCAGAGTGATATTGGCTGCAAGCTGCGGACCTGAATTTATTTTCAGATCTTTGGTCAGTACCACTTCAGAGAAATCGGGCTTAACCCCATTTTCATAACTTTTTATACCAATGGCATTGTTGGTATAACGATAATCAGCAAATGTTCCGGCAGTGGATACCGAAAAACTTCTGTTAAGTTTAACTGACACACCCGCTTCAATACCCTGATAGATTTTATCAGATTTGGTAAGCATGTGGTTGATAAACGTACGGAGTTCGTCGTCATAATATCCGAGGTTTTCGGTAGTTCCAAGCATGTAGGTACGGAAACCGGAGAGTCGACCCCTTACAGAAGGAAACAGGAACGAATAATTCAGGTCATACGATAAAATCTTGCGGCTTTCGAGATTGGGTACCCGGGTGTCTTTAATTCTTTCCGACACATAGGCTCCATTGGGAAGCGGTGCACGGGTTTCAGCCAGCACATTGGCATATAATCTGTTTCTACCGTTCAGTTTATAGGTTGCTCCCGCTTTGAACGAAGGATCAACAAACCACCACACTTTACCCTCACCGTATGAATTTTCGGGAGCGCGTCCGTTTTTCATATAACCATACCGACTGAACTGGCTGTAAGTAAGTTTTGCGGCATAGTAAAGATCCAGTTTTGACCAGTTCCATTCATTCTGAAGAAATGCACTGGCATGATAAATATTAATATCATACTTGTATCCGAATACATCCCCCACTCTGATTGCCCGGTTAGGATTGTTGATATCATTTTGAATAATATCAGGATTTGATGGATAATCACGTTCAGCAAACTGGTCGATATCTATCCATTGTTTTCCTCCAAGCAGGTCTTCCATGGTTTTGAAGTTCATATCTTTGGCATACTTGGCTTCAATTCCGGCAGTAAGTTTCAACTTTCTGTTCATCTGATTGGTATAAGTTGAATTGAATACCGTTTCCATCAGATTGCTGTGACGGCGTTCCACCGAATACTTAGCGCTTCCGTCCGGATTAAGTACATTATTGCGGTAGTTGGCCTGATACATGGCATCCCAGTTCAATTGCGAAACTGAAGGATTAACCGGTTTCCCATTTTCAAACTTCCACTGATCTGCTATTTCATTTCTTAAACCTGTGTTAGCGCTGTCGGTGAGAAAACTTGGTAAATTGCGGTAATAATCGGGACGTGGATCCGGAGCATTGTAAAATCCGACTGCCGAGTTGCTGTAAAGGCTGTAATGGAATGCCAGCCCTGTACGAAGACGCTGATTCTGACTAATTTTGAAATCATGCGACAAAATAGCGGTAGGATCGTAGCTTTTCACAACGCGTGAATTACGCTTTTTCCCATCCTGATAACCCCAGTACGAATTGTAATAAATCGAACCTGTCAAATCATACACTTCCTGCGTGGTTGCACTCTGCTGAGCACGCTGTGTGGGCGCACCGTAAGTAACCAGCGACAAACTGTGCCGGGGATTGAATATCTTTTCAGCAGCGAGGAAATATCCAGCAGAATTATAAAATGTTCCATCGGCTATACCTTCATCAGCCCAGCGAAAAAGACCTGATACCGTGAAAGCCCAACCACTAGGGAGCACACCGGTGGCATATGTTACCTGACCTCTGAGTTTATAAGCCCGGTTACTGTAAGCGACACTTGCTTTTGTTCCGGCTGCAAATGCACTGGCTCTGTTAACAATATTCGTATTCGACCCCAAGTTTCCATAACTGAAAGAGTTGGCATCCAGTCCGACAACTACATCCTTATTGCGCATGGCATCATTCAGCCCTCCGAGGCTGGAATAATTGAACCCTCCACGATCCAGCGAGTTAAAGTGAACACCATTAATATAAGTCGACTCATATTCCTGTTCATAACCACGCAAGCGGAATCTCATCGGGCTGAAAGAGAAGGAAGTTTGCGAAACATAAACATCTCCGCGCGATATGCTGGACGAAATGCTTTGAGTAGCGCGTCCTTCGTCTTCACTGAAATCAGATTCGTTCAGTTGTAAAACAGCATCCTGACGCATTTCTTCCTGCAAATCCATCTTCAGAAAAATTGTTCCAAGGTCGAGCGTTTCGTTTTTCTTTAAAACGACCTCTTTAATCTGCGGGAGATAGCCCGGTTTTGAAATACTTACTTCCTCTACTCCCGCATTCAGGTATGTGAGAAGAAATTCTCCTGTTCCGTTTGTTTTTGTTGAAATATTTTGCTGCAAAAGGGTGATTGTTACACCAGGCAGCGGTGTTTCAGAGTCAGCTACCTTTACCACACCTTTAATCTGCGTTTGAGCAAAAATTGCAGATGAAGATAAAAGAACAGCTGAAATGACCAACAGTACTTTTTTCATTTGTAAATTTATTTGTTATTAATTTTGTAGATACCTATTTTAAAACCCAGAATATGCAATGTACCAGAGTTAAAGACCTATTAAATGCATGAATAATGTCTATATGATTAACTCCGTTTTATATTTTAATTACCATTTTTTAAACAGAAAAAGTTGTGCAAGATACAATCTTTTTTTTGATTAATACTTATCCAAACTTTCATTTCTGTATAAAAATAATGTTCACATATGCTCACAGTCATCGCCAAACCCAATTTTATTCTGATTATCAGTTATTTTCACAAGAAACGCCCAACTTTCAATTCGATAGTAACATTATTAAAAATATCTTAATTATTCTCAATCTCTGAACAATATTACTTTCAGACACATGATTATTTGCTTTCCTGAAATGAATTTATGCCCCTGAGTTAAATAAATTACAGGATGTTTTTATACAATTACTTTTTTATATCAAGTTTTTTTCGGACTTTTGCTTAATTTTACCTGTAATCATTTTTTACAAACAAATATATGAGATCTACCAGCAAAATACTTATTTTATTTTCAGCAGCAGTCTTCGCAATTTCGTGTGGTTCTGGAAAATCAACAGTAAGCACCACAAAAAACAAAATCGAAGTTCAGGCGGTTAGTGTCGCATTTTATAATCTCGAGAATCTTTTCGATACGATTAATCAAAGTAATATTGACGAAGAATTTCTGCCCGAAGGCGCCATGAAGTGGACGGGCTATAAATATAAAGCCAAACTTAAAAACATGTCTTATGCCATTTCACAACTTGGTTTGGACATTACCCCGAATGGCGCATCAATAATCGGAGTTTCCGAAATTGAAAACAGAGGTGTATTGGAAGACCTTGTCAAACAACCATCGATTGCCAATCGTACCTATCAGATCGTTCATTACGACAGCCCGGACCGAAGAGGTGTTGATGTGGGTTTACTCTACAACCCCCGTGATTTTATTGTAACCAGCAGTAAATCAATCCCCCTGCACACATCTGACACCACCTTTCGCACCCGCGACCAATTGTTAGTCAGCGGCTATTTAATGAATGAAAAAATTCATGTAATCGTCAATCACTGGCCTTCACGTACAGGTGGCGAAGTAGCGTCGGAACCGAAACGGTTAGCAGCAGCAGCACTGACCAGATCCATTGCAGACTCGCTGTATAAAATTGATCCAAATGCAAAAATCATCATTATGGGTGACCTGAATGATGATCCTTTCAATAAAAGTACTGCCGAAGTGCTGGGTGCTAAAAGAAATATTGAAGATGTAGCTCCAAATGGATTATACAACACACTTTGGAGAACCCTCAACAGCGGTGTAGGTTCACTTGCTTATAACAGTCAGTGGAATCTTTTTGACCAGATTATTATTTCAGCTCCACTCCTGAATAAGGACAAAAAAAAACTCAGTTACTGGAAATCAGAAGTTTTCAACAAAAGTTTCTTAATCCAGCAGGAAGGTTCATATAAAGGAACTCCTATGCGTACACATGCTGGTGGTGTGTGGCTCAATGGTTACAGCGACCACTTCCCCACCCTTATATATCTGGTAAAAGAAAAGTAATTAAGGCTCATCAATCTGATTGAAGTAAATTATTGGATACTAGCATATCCGAAAATAAATATAACAAAGCAAATTTAGAAGATGGAATATCCAACTTTACAGGGTAAACTGATAATGCCCGAATATGGTCGAAACATACAGCAGATGATTGCACATGCACTCACTATCGAAGACAAGGAAGAACGTACACGATGTGTAAATACGATTGTGAATATCATGGGAAATCTCTTTCCATATCTGCGCGATGTGAATGATTTCAAACATAAACTGTGGGATCACGTTGCGATTATGTCTGATTTCAAACTGGATATTGACTATCCTTACGAAATACTTAAACAAGAAAATTTGTATTCACGTCCGGCAACAATTCCTTATAAAAATTCCAGAATACGCTATATGCATTATGGACGTAATCTCGAAGAAATGATTGAACATGTAGCTACTTATCCCGAAGGAGAAACGAAGAATGAAATTATCCGGATGATTGCCAATCAGATGAAAAAATGTTTTCTCACCTGGAATAAAGAAGTAGTGGATGATAAAAAAATTTTTGACGACTTGCGTGAATTATCGCACGGAAAAGTAGACTTGTCGGAAGAAAATTTCAAACTTGTTGAGTCCAGAGATGTTCTACAAATTGGCAAAAAGAATAAGCCCAAAAAGAATCCAGGTCACTAACATTAACAACTTACAGAACAAGACGAGCAATGTCCTCATTCAAAATAATCGGCGGTCAGCATCTGAATGGCAGCATTACCCCGCAGGGAGCAAAAAATGAAGCATTACAGGTTATTTGTGCCACCCTGCTTACAGACAAGACAATTACAATCAGCAATATACCGGCAATTCTTGATGTGCTGAATTTAATCAGGCTTCTGGAATACCTGGGCGTTAAGACTGAAAGAATTGACGAAAACACTTACAGCTTCAATGCCGCTAACATAAATCTGGATGCACTTCAGACAGAAACATTCTATCAACAAAGCACCTCGCTGAGAGGATCCGTCATGCTTGTCGGACCCTTGGTAGCCCGATTTGGCAAAGCTATCATTCCAAAACCCGGTGGTGACAAGATTGGAAGACGCAGACTTGACACCCATTTCACCGGTATTCAAAAACTGGGTGCCGAATTTAATTTCGATCCGGATAACAAACTCTACCGCATTGAAGCAAAGAAACTCAGGGGCTGTTATATGTTGCTCGACGAAGCTTCTGTTACCGGCACCGCCAACATTGTCATGACTGCCGTGCTGGCCGAAGAAGTTACCACAATCTACAATGCAGCCTGCGAACCCTACATTCAGCAACTTTGCCGAATGCTCAACAATATGGGGGCAAATATATCCGGAATCGGATCAAACCTGCTGACAATCAATGGTGTTAAGAAACTGAACGGATGCAGTCACACACTGTTGCCCGATATGATTGAAGTGGGTAGTTTCATCGGTATGGCTGCAATGACCGGCTCTGAAATCACCATTAAAAATGTAAAATACAACGAACTGGGTATTATCCCCGATAGTTTTCGACGGCTGGGTATCATCATCGAACAACGAGGTGATGATATTTTCATTCCCAAACAAGACAGTTACACCATCGAATCGTTTATTGACGGTTCGATTATGACTATAGCAGATGCTCCCTGGCCGGGCCTGACACCTGACTTATTGAGCGTTTTTCTGGTTGTTGCCACTAAAGCAAAGGGAAGCGTACTGATACATCAGAAAATGTTCGAGAGCCGTCTGTTTTTTGTTGATAAACTGATAGACATGGGCGCTCAGATAATTCTCTGCGATCCTCACCGGGCTACAGTCATTGGTCTTGGTGAACAGCTTCATCTGCGTGCCGCCACCATGAGTTCACCTGATATACGAGCAGGTATCGCTTTGCTGATTGCAGCAATGTGTGCCGACGGTATCAGCACCATTCACAACATTGACCAGATAGACCGTGGTTATCAGGATATAGATAAACGTCTGAACGCACTGGGTGCAAAGATTACCAGAATATAATGGCAGAAAGTTTCAGGTCAATAACGCATTTATCACAGGGAATTTACAAAGAAAAAGGAAGTAAATTCCTTTCTTTTGCTATACCGGTAAAGGATGTTGCTGAAATAAAGTCCATTCTCGATAATTACCGTAAGAAGTATTACGACGCAAGACACGTTTGCTACGCATACATGCTTGGCGCTGACAGAAGTGAGTCTCGGGCTAATGACGACGGAGAACCTTCCGGTACTGCCGGACGTCCAATTTTAGGACAAATAAACTCCTCGAAACTCACCGATATACTTGTTATCGTTGTCCGGTACTTCGGAGGAATTTTACTTGGTACGAGCGGACTGATTACAGCATATAAGGAAGCTGCTGCCGATGCAATCGGTCAGGCAAACATCGTTGAAATTACGGTAAAAAACGAACTGACTATCCGGTTTGAATATCCCCTGCTTAATGATGTTATGCGTATCATCAAGGAATTTGACGTCCAAATCGTCAATCAGCAATTTGAAGAACAATGTTCTATAAAGATTTCCGTTCCAAAAAAGATTGCAGAGTTAATCACAAATAAGCTTGAACATATCTTCGGAGTAAATGTAGAAAAATGACATACATCATAAAACATTCAAATAATTTCAGTCTGTTTTTCCTAAAAAAAAATTATCTTTGCATTCGAATATGAAACAGATAAAAATTAAATATGATTTCTGTTTTAGCAGCTTACCACAAGCAAGTTGCATAAATTATTCGCCCCGAAACATATACGAACCAATGTGAATCTTCCGTAGATTTATGTTGGTTTTTTGTTTCAGAACACAAAAAAAAACAATAATATCGATCATCATCAGAAAAAAGAATGAAAAACCGAAGTCTTGTTTCCATTTCAGATTACAGCAAAGAAGAAATCCTGTCGATCCTGGATTCTGCTGCCGATTTCGAAGCCAATCCAAATCGTAAAACGCTGGATGGAAAAGTGATTGCAACACTGTTTTTTGAGCCATCAACACGTACCCGACTGAGTTTTGAAACGGCTGTAAACCGGCTTGGAGGACGAATTATCGGGTTCTCTGACGCAGCTACCAGTAGTTCGGTAAAAGGTGAAACTCTCAATGACACGATCCGCATGGTGAGTTGCTATGCCGATGCCATCGTGATGAGACATCCGCTCGAAGGAGCGTCCCGTTACGCCGCCGAAATGTCTCCGGTACCAATCATCAATGCAGGCGATGGAGCTAATCAGCATCCCTCACAGACTCTGCTTGATCTGTATTCCATCCTTAAAACTCAGGGCACGCTTGAAGGACTGAAAATTTGCATGGTGGGCGACCTGAAATACGGACGTACCGTTCATTCCCTGCTAATGGCTATGTCGCACTTCCACCCTACCTTCAGGTTTATAGCTCCCGATGAGCTGAAAATGCCCGTAGAATACAAATCATTCTGCAGGAAAAACGACATACCCTACGAAGAAACCGCAGAACTGAGCGACAATTTCAATGATGCCGATATTCTGTACATCACCCGTGTACAAAAGGAACGTTTCCTCGATTTAATAGAATTCGAACGGGTTAAAAACGTTTACACCCTTAAGAATAACATGCTGGATCACACAAAGCCAAACTTAAAGATACTTCATCCCCTACCCCGTGTCAATGAAATTGACCAGGATGTGGATGCAAATCCTAAAGCCTACTATTTCCATCAGGCACAAAACGGACTTTATGTCAGACAAGCTATCCTTTGTAAAGTATTAAACGCATAAGCATATGGAATCAAAAAAATTACAGGTAGCAGCCCTTCGCAACGGTACTGTTATTGATCATATACCTTCGGACAAACTATTTCAGGTTTTCAATATCCTTCATCTGGAGTGTTGCACAAATATGATTACCGTAGGGAATAATCTTAACAGCGATAAAGTAGGTAAAAAAGGGATAATAAAAATCTCGGATCGATTTTTGGAAGAAGAAGAAGCCAGTAAAATTGCACTTATCGCTCCAAACGCCAAAATCAATATTATCCGTGAATTCGAAGTGATTGAAAAACGTTCGCTTAAACTCCCTGATGAAGTACGTGATATTGTACAATGTCAAAACCCGGTATGTATCACCAATCATCAACCGGTTCGAACCTGGTTTCACATGCTGGATGATGAAGGTAATATGCAGTTGAGATGCCATTACTGCGAACGTGATATCAAACTGGAAGACGTCAGGATAAAGTAAATCACGAGAATTCGCGAACTAAAACGAATTACACGAATACAAATGCAAAAAA
>Ga0316603_10000082_pt1 | contig 74185 bp, 71 predicted proteins | sample OWC_soil_day10_n_FD_207649 | JGI IMG/M metagenome (GOLD analysis project Ga0316603, IMG submission 207649) | Wetland soil microbial communities from Old Woman Creek delta, Ohio, United States - OWC_soil_day10_noCT | ecosystem: Environmental > Terrestrial > Soil > Wetlands | place: USA: Ohio...
TTAAGCAAAGGGTTGCGCCCTTTGAGGTTAATACTAAAAAGTTGTTGTGTAAAAAACTACGGGTGCAAATATAGATAGCTTGTTACGAGCCACCAAAAAAAGTCAGGGTACATTTGGGGTACATCGGTGGGAGAAAGCTTAAATATTATCATAAAGATTCTTAAAAACCTGCTTTTGGATGATTTTTGGGACACATAGTGCCACATAGATTTTTCTTTTTCTTCTCTAAAACCGAGAACACATAGTTGTAAATGTTTGGAAACATTTACTTGGGTGGGAGGGTTATTTTGGACACATAGTATAACATAGTTTTTTCTTTTTCTTCTCTAAAACCGAGAACACATAGTTGTAGATGTTTGGAAACATTTACTTAGGTGGGAGGGTTTTTTGTGTCTTTGTGGCCAAGCCCCCCTAAATCCCTCCGCCGCGGCGGAGACTTAAGAGAGCAGCGCTGGAGTTTGTGGGGTGGGAGGTTTTTTTGTGTCTTCGTGTCTTTGTGTTTAAAAAATATTGAATCATAGCGGCTTAGCGGCTTGGCGCCTTCGCGTTCAAAATAATTGATTTAATGAGTGTATCTCTTTTTTTCTAATGTGTCTATTGTGGTTAAAATCTTACCCTATTCCGGGTCTTCAACCCTTGAGGTAGGTGAGGGGGTGCTTCTTTTGCTACAAAGAAATCGGGGCGATGCCCCTCGAAAGAAAATGATAAATGATGAATTGCTTGGCGTCACCTTGTGGATGCTTTGGCCACATAGTGCCACATAGATTTTTCTTTTTCTTCTCAAAAACCGAGAACACATAGTTGTAAATGTTTTTCAAACATTTACTTGGGTGGGAGGGGTTTTTTGTGTCTTAGTGGCTTTGTGTTTAAAAAATATTGAATCATAGCGGCTTGGCGCCTTTGCGTTCAAAATATAATTAAATTGAGATTTAACGGGGTGTTTTTTATAAATGATAAGTGATGAATGATAAATGATATAGCAGATGTTTCTCGCGTTGCGCTCTTAAGTCATCCGCCGCGGCGGAGGGATTTAGGGGGGCTATGCTCCCCGCTCCCACGCGTATTCTCTGAGAAAAAACTAAAAAAAACACAAAAAAGAGAATTGGCATTAAACTATCGTGCAAAAATATGTCTAACTTTACACCAAGCTCAATCTATATCAAAATTTTATGACAAAAAAAGGGAAGATTATATTGTTTTCGGCCATAGGTCTGCTTATTGCTGGTATGGCATTTTATCCACAGATAAAAAAGCATATAAAATCAGACGATAAAGGTCCGATGGTTGAGAAAAAAGGAGGTGGCCCGGCTAATAAGCAACCGTTGTATGTGAATGCACAGATACTGAAACCACAGACTCTGACAGATAATTTCCGCAGTAAGGGTTTGCTCATTCCCGACGAAGAAGTGGATCTTTCTTTTGAAACATCAGGTAAAATTACCGGCATCTTTTTCAATGAAGGGGCTACGGTTCGCAAGGGGCAGTTGCTGGCCAGAGTAAACGACAAGCCTTTGCAGGCTGAGCTTAAAAAACTTGAATCGCAGTTGCCGCTGGCTCAGGAGCGCGTTTTCCGTCAAAAGTCGTTGCTGGCCAAAGATGCTGTTAGTCAGGAGTCGTACGAGTCGGTTACTACCGAACTTGAAAAACTAAAGGCCGACATGGAGTTGGTAAAAGCCCGCCTGGCACAAACAGAACTTCGCGCCCCTTTCGATGGGGTATTGGGGCTTCGCTTTGTGAGTGAGGGGACTTACGCATCGCCCCAAACCATTATTACCAAACTCACCAAAATATCGCCGCTCAAAATAGAATTTTCGGTAAACGAAAAGCAGGCCGGTGATGTACGCAGCGGAACCAGAATAAACTTCACACTGGAGAATGACAACAATGTGTATCAGGCTATAGTGTATGCGGTGGAGTCTACCTTAGACGAGAAAACGCTATCGCTTAAAGTGCGCGCCCGCTACGCCAACCCCGGTGGCAAACTTAAGCCGGGGCATTCGGCTACTATCGATATTAAACTCCGCGAGATACCCAACGCTATTGTTATACCAAGTATTGCATCCGTTGCCGAAATGGGGCGCGATGTGGCTTATGTGTACAAAAACGGGAAAGCCCGCGAGGTAGAAATTAAAAAAGGCATTCGCACAGCATCATCGGTACAGGTACTGGAAGGTGTACAGGCCGGCGACACTTTGCTGGTGAGCGGAGTAATGCAGTTGCGCGACGACTTGCCGGTGAAAATCTCGAAACTGGAAGGAGAGTAGTTTTCTTATTCTCGTCTAATTTTTGTGAGTATTTAAATTCAGAAAACAGGGTATTCTTTCTGGAAGTATTTAGACATTAAAGACTAAGTACATGACAAAAGAAGAATAGAAACGCGGATGTGTCGGATTTAGCTGATATACACTGATTTATTGTAGTAATAAAACGGATTTTAATTCTGATTTATTTACTACGTAAATGGCAGATTTGTGCTCGCAGCTGAAAATCAGCTGACTTCACTTGTCTATAAAAACTCTATGCTGTGCTTTTTTTTATAACTACCCATTGTTTTTAAAAGGGAGATAAGATAAATTTATGAACATTTCCGAACTAAGTATAAAGCGTCCTGTACTGGCAACAGTTATTATTCTGGTTATTTTCCTTTTGGGAATAATCGGGTACAGCTATTTGGGCGTACGCGAGTATCCTAATGTAGACAACCCGATTATAACCGTAGAGGTGTCGTATCCGGGAGCTAACGCCGAAATTATTGAAAGTCAGATAACAGAGCCTTTAGAGCAGAACATTAACGGTATTCCGGGTATTCGCTCACTCACAAGCCAGAGCAGTCAGGGCTCGTCGCGTATTACCGTGGAATTTGAACTGAGTGTTGACCTTGAAACGGCTGCTAATGATGTGCGCGACAAGGTATCGCGTGCTCAGCGCTTTCTGCCTCGCGACTGCGACCCGCCTACCGTGTCCAAAGCCGATGCCGATGCCGACCCGATAATCCAGATTACGGTGCAAAGTGATAAACGCTCGTTGCTGGAACTGAGCGAAATAGCCGATCTTACTATCAAGGAACGTCTGCAAACCATCCCCAATGTAAGCTCGGTGGGTATCTGGGGCGAAAACCGATACTCGATGCGCCTGTGGCTCGACCCCTCTAAAATGGCTTCGTATGGTGTAACGCCTATGGACGTGAAAAATGCCATCGATAAGGAAAATGTAGAATTGCCATCCGGAAGTATCGAGGGAGATAAAATAGAGCTTTCTATCCGTACGATGGGTTTGCTGCAAACTCCTGAAGATTTCAACAATGTCATTATCAAAGAAGACAACTACCGCATAGTGCGTTTCAGCGATATTGGTAAAGCCGAGCTCGATACCGAGAACCGCAAAAACATTCTCCGTCGTAACGGAGTACCTATGGTAAGTCCGGTTATTATTCCGCAGCCGGGAGCCAACCAGATAGAAATAGCCGACGAGGTGCAACGCCGCCTCGAACAAATGAAAAAAGACCTTCCGGAAGATGTGAAGGTAGAAGTTGCTTTTGATAACACCAAATTTATCAGAGCATCGATCGACGAGGTTGAAGAAACCATCTATATAGCCTTCGGACTTGTAATTCTTATTATCTTTATGTTCCTGAGAGACTGGCGTGTAACGCTTATCCCGATTACCGTAATACCGGTTTCGCTGGTGGGAGCATTCTTTGTTATGTATATTTCGGGCTTTTCTATCAATGTGCTTTCGATGCTGGCTGTGGTGTTGGCCGTAGGGCTGGTGGTCGACGATGCCATTGTGGTAACCGAAAACATTTATCTTAAAGTAGAAGGAGGCTTGTCGCCGGTCGAAGCTGGAATATTGGGGTCTAAAGAGATATTCTTCGCGGTTATATCTACTACCATCACACTGGTGGCCGTATTTTTCCCTATTGTTTTTCTTGAAGGAATGACGGGGCGTCTTTTTCGCGAGTTTAGCATTGTGGTGTCGGGTGCGGTGATTATTTCAGCCATTGCGGCGTTAACCTTTACACCGATGTTATCCACCAAACTATTGAAAAAAACCGAAAAGCATAACTGGCTATATCGGAAAACCGAGCCGTTTTTTGTGGGGATGAACAGCTTCTATCACCGTACGCTTGAAACCTTTCTCAAACGTAAGGTCCTTGTTTTCCCGGTGGTTGGGCTTACGCTGGTATTAATAGTAGTGTTGTGGAATTTGGTACCTGCCGAGATGGCGCCTCTTGAAGACCGCTCTCAGGTTTCTATTAGAACTTCGGCACCCGAAGGAGCCACTTTTGAATTTGTACGGGATTATAATATGCGCATATCAGATATTGTTGACTCTGTTGCGCCCGAACGAATATCCAATATCAATATCTCGCGGAGTGGTATGGGGATGGTCAGGGTGGTATTGCCCGACATCAAAGACCGGAAGCGCAGCCAGATGCAGATAGCCGATAGTTTATCCAAAGCCTTGAAAAGGGAAAATGAGGCAAGAGCTTTTGTGCAACAACAATCTACCTTTGGCGGACGGCGTGCCAGTATGCCCATACAATATGTGCTGCAGGCGCCCAATCTGGAAAAATTGCAGGAGTTTATCCCCCGGTTTATGGAAAAAGTACAGGCAAGTCCCATGTTTCAGATGGCTGATGTAAACCTGAAATTTACCAAGCCCGAAACCCGCATTCTGATTGACAGGGACAAAGCCTCGTTGCTTGGCGTAAGTACCCGCGACATTGGTCAAACGCTTCAGTACGCACTGAGCGGGCAGCGTATCGGCTATTTTTATATGAATGGAAAACAATATCAGATTTTAGGTGAGATTAATCGCCAGCAACGTAATACGCCTCTCGATTTGAAATCGGTATACGTAAAAAACACCAACGGAAGCATGATACAACTCGACAACCTGGTAGAGCTAAAAGAATCGGTAGCTCCGCCTCAGCTCTATCGTTACAATCGTTTCAGTTCAGCTACCGTATCGGCAGGTTTGGCTCCGGGCGTTACCATTGGCAAAGGTTTGGACGAGATGGACAGAATAGCCAAAGAAACGCTCGACGAAACTTTCCGCACCGCTTTGGCTGGCGACTCCAAGGATTTCCGCGAAAGCTCTTCGAGTCTTATGTTTGCCTTTGTACTGGCTTTGGTACTTATCTTCCTGATTCTGGCGGCGCAGTTCGAGAGTTTTAAGGACCCGCTGGTAATTATGCTAACCGTTCCGCTGGCAGTAGCCGGAGCACTTATATTTATGTTTGTTTCGGGCACTACCATGAATATTTTCAGTCAGATAGGTATCATTATGCTTATTGGTTTGGTAGCTAAAAACGGAATTTTGATTGTAGAATTTGCCAACCAGCGTCAGCAGGCAGGGCTGAGTAAGTACGACGCTATATTAAGCGCCTCGGTGCAGCGTTTGCGCCCGATACTTATGACCAGTTTGGCCACAGTGCTGGGCTTGCTGCCACTTGCCTTTGCCTCGGGCGAAGGAGCCAATGGCCGGGTGGCTATGGGGATAGCCGTTATTGGTGGTATGATTGTATCTACCTTCCTGACGCTGTATGTGGTACCGGCTATTTATATGTATGTTTCAACAAATAGAAAAAAGGACTTGTAATTGATGTGTTCTGAAAGATTCTGGTATAAAACTGCCGGATGAAAAAATAACAGATAATTATAGAATAAAAAAATATAAGCTTGAAAGCGAAAAATTTTAAACACGAAGCCACAAAATCACAAAGATTTAATCTGTTTTTAACTCAATACAAGAGCACAAAGAAAAACAATTTTAGCTTTATAAAAAAGATGTTCTACTTTAACAGCTTTGGTGTCTTCGGGTCTTTGTGTTTATAATTATCATATTTTCAGTCACATAATAAAATATTCTGTATAAAATTTAATTATTATGGTATGAAATGAGCATCCCGATAGCTATGAGCATGCGAGTTCCATGCGACAATTAATTAATAAACAAAATGAACATATGAAATATTCCCTACTAACCCGATATAATATAAGGTTAACTCTTTTGAGTTTGTCTTTCTTTTCGTTTTCAGGTTTGTTTTCGCAGGAAAAAACAAATTTGAAGCGTTGTATTGAAACAGGGCTGGAGAAGAATTTTGAACTTCGAATCTCAAAAAACAACCAGCGCATATCTGATAATAACTTCACACCCGGCAATGCAGGTATGCTGCCAACAGTGGATTTGAACAGCGCTTACGCCGGAAGTCTGAGAGACCGGACAAATTATCCGTCGGGTGGGGGAGCGGCGGTAGAAACTTCCAACATCAGCGATACGGGTTTTGATGCCGGGGTTTCGCTCAGCTGGACTATTTTTGATGGGCTGAGCATGTTTACCAATTACGACCGGCTCAAAGTTTTGCAAAAGGCCGGCGAACTCAATACACGCCTTGCCATAGAAAACTTTGTGGCAACCATATCGGGTGAATACTACAACTTTGTGCAACAAAACATCCGGTATAGCAATCTGAAATCGGCTGTAGGACTATCCAAAGAGCGATTGCGGATAGTGGAAGCCCGTTACAAGATAGGCTCCATGTCCAGATTTGATTTGCAGCAGGCCCGGGTGGATTTTAATGCCGATAGCTCAAGGCTGATTAAGCAGCAGGAAACGCTGTTTGCATCGCGCATACGTATGAATCAACTTATGGCTCTGACCGATGTGGAGCAGCAATTTGTACCTTCTGATACATCCATTGTTTTCAACAAACTACTTTCCAAAGAAGATTTATGGAGCAATACTCTGAAATCGAACACCCTGATATTGCTGGCCGAAAAAGAAAAAAACATCAGCATCCTTGATTTAAAAACATCGCAGAGCAAGAACTATCCGTACCTGAAACTGAATGCCGGATACGGATATTCCACCGACAAGTACGGAGCTTCTACTTACCGCAGGCAGGATTATTTGGGAACGAGCTACGGACTTACATTAGGATTCAATGTGTTTGATGGGCTGAACCGCCGCCGGCAACAACAAAATGCCCGCATACAAATAGAGAACAAAACGCTCGAAACTCAGGAGCTTGAGTTATCGCTCCGAAGCGATTTTTCGAATATGTGGATGGCTTATCAAAACAACATGGAGCTTACCGCTCTGGAACAGGAAAATGTAAACAATGCCCGGCTGAATTACGATATTGCCATGGACAGGTATAAGGTGGGCGACCTTTCGGGTATAGAGTTACGCGAGGCTCAAAACAGTTTGCTCGAAGCCGAAGAGCGTCTTGTGCAAGCCCAATACAACACTAAGCTGTGCGAAATATCCCTGCTGCAAATAAGCGGTGGAATAGCCGGCATGATGAATTGATTTTGAGGTAATTTAATTTGTTTGTGGTTACGGAAACATGCCCGAACCGATATTTGTCGGGTCTTTCATTTCCTTAAGATTTTCTCCATTGATTTACCTTTGGCCAATTCATCAATGAGCTTGTCAAGATAGCGAACTTGCTGTACCAGTTTGTCTTCAATATCTTCTACCCGATAACCGCAAATGCTCCCTGTTATTTTCCACGCATTGGGATTCATTTCAGGAGCCCGGGCAAAAAAGCTTTCAAACGATGATTGGCTATCAATCTGCTCCTGAAGTGATTGTGGGTCGTACCCGGTCAGCCAAAAAATTATTTCATCTACTTCAGCTTTTGTTCTGCCTTTTCTTTCGGCTTTTTGTATATAGAGCGGATATACAAGAGCAAACGAAAGTTTGTAAATACGTTGATTATCCATATTCTTTATTTTTTTGGCTCAATATAAGAAAAATAAAGCTCGTTTTTGGTGAAAATTGAGCCGTATTTCATATATTTGTGAGCTAAATACATTGTTTATGCCGGAAACGAGACAAATATATATTTTAAATTTCATTCAGAACAATGCAAACTGTTCTTCTGGTGAAATTCATAAAGAGTTTTCAGCCTCTGTTAGTTATGCGACAGTTAAACGAATTTTATCTCAGCTACTAAAAGAAAAACTCATCGTATCGGAAGGAAAAGGGAAAGGAACAAGGTACTTTATTTCGCCGTCGTACGAATTGTTGTATTCGATTGACTTAGACAGTTATTACGAAAAAGAAATTGACGAAAGACAAATTAAAGAAGAATTCAATTTAGATGTTTTTGATTTGCTGGGCAAAGCAGCTGTTTTTAGCGAAACGGAGCTTAAGAAATTATCGGACTTACAGCAAAAATACACAGAGAATATTTCGCAATTGTCAGAATTTGAATACAGGAAAGAACTTGAAAGATTAGCCATTGATTTAAGTTGGAAATCGTCGCAAATTGAAGGAAATACCTACTCTTTGCTTGAGACAGAAAGGCTGCTTAAGGATAAAGAAACTGCTGCCGGAAAAACGAAAGAAGAGGCAATTATGCTTTTGAATCACAAAGATGCAATAGATTTCATTGTTGATAATCCGGATTATTTAATTCCGTTGAAAATTTCCAAAATTGAAGATATTCATAGTCTTCTGATGAAGGAACTGGGTGTTGATAAAAACCTGAGAAAACGCAGGGTTGGTATTTCGGGAACAAACTATAGGCCTCTCGACAATGAATTTCAAATACGAGAAGCTTTGGAATTGGCTTGCAAGTTGGTGAATCTGAAAGAAAACATATTTGAGAAGGCATTGCTAATTTTGGTGCTGATTTCTTACATTCAACCATTTATGGATGGAAACAAGAGAACGGCACGAATTGTAAGCAACGCCATTTTGATGAATTATAAACATTGTCCCATTTCATTCAGAACAATCGACTCTGTAGATTACAAAAAAGCAATGTTGCTTTTTTACGAACAGAACAATATTTCGCGGTTTAAAGAGATATTTATCAGCCAGTTTGAATTTGCGGTTAAGACCTATTTTTGAAAAGTACCGACAATCTGGCGAACCCGGAATACTCACTCTTATGCGCATAATAAAACCTATTCAATTACATCTTTTACTATCCTGAAGGCTTTTTCTAATTTCAGCATCTCTCCGGTCATAAATGTGTAAAAATCCATCCACTGAATTCGTCGGTGTATATCCATGCCGCCCTTGTGGCTGTATATGCGGCAAACTTCTGTACCACAGTCTCTCAGGTAGGCAAAATCCCAAATAAGTCCTTGCGGAAAATCTTTCTCCATAATTACCTTATAGGCTTCAAACTGTTCGTACAATTCAAAACGTTTTGTATCGTCGGGATGATTAATTTCCAGTATCACATAAGCGCCATCGCGGGTGGCGTCGAATTTTAGTTCTACGCCTTTCATTTTGGTATTGTAAAGCATAAACTTGCTTTTACGTTTTTTGAGTGCAGGCACCTGACTGCAATAAATACCGAATCCTTCCCAGAATTCCTTTTTGAGTTGTTTTAGTTCGTCTTTGTTATACATGTAATGCGGAATAAGTAACGGGCGTGGGTGTGCCGAACTTAATGTTTAGTCCAAAAATAATTGCAAAGATAATGAAAATGGTAAAAAACGGAGATGTGTTATTACTTCACCACCCGGTACAGGTTCCCGGGCAGGCATTTCACTACCCCTTTAAATTCCATTTCGAGTAACAGCGAAGATATTTTGCTCACCGGGTTCTCTGTTTTTAGAGCCAGCTCGTTCAGTTGTAATCCTTCGGGATTTGCTCTGAGCGCTGTTACCACCAGTTGTTCCTCGTCGGTAAGGTCTACAAACAGCGATGTTTGTACAAAGTTATTGGTTTTTGCAAGCGCTGCATTTTCCCAACTCATAAATTTCACCAGATCTTCGGCCGATTCAATAAGGGCTGCTTTATTGCTTTTTATCAACGAGTTGCAGCCGGCCGACCACTCGTCGTTTACGCGCCCGGGGAAGGCAAACACATCGCGGTTATAATCGTTAGCCTGCTCGGCCGTAACCAGTGCGCCTCCTTTGCTTGCCGACTCTATCACCACGGTAGCATCGCACAGCCCGGCTATGATTCGGTTTCGTTGCAAAAAATTGGGTCTGTCGGGATTGGTACAGCTGAGGTACTCGGTAAGCAAAAGTCCGTTAGCCAGCATTTTGGCGGCAATGGGTCTGTGTATGGCCGGATAAATCCTGTCTAACCCGTGCCCAACCACTCCGATGGTAGGCATACCATAATCCAGCGCAACTTTGTGAGCGCAAATATCCACACCATAAGCCAAACCACTAACAATAACCGCATTGGGCTGCATTACGCTCAGGTCGGCAATAAGTTTCCTACAGTTCTCGCGGCCGGTTTCGGTGGCATTTCGTGTACCTACTATGGCAATAAACTTTCCGGCATTCAGGTTGCAATTACCTCTGGTGTAAATCATGATAGGGGAGTCGTTACACTCTTTAAGCCGGAAAGGATAGTCGCGGTCGGTATAATAAAGCGGTTCAATCTTATTTTTCAGGATAAACTCAATTTCATCGTCGGCTCTTTTCAGTACATCCTGGCTTACAATTTCGTGCGAAAGTACGCTGCCAATTCCCGGTATTTTGGCTAAAGTCTGTTCTTTTTCACTAAAAACAGCTTGTTCGCTGCCTAAGTAAGCAATCAGATTTTTGGCTAAATTATTTCCGATGCCTTTTATCAGGGTGATAGCTATCCGGTATCTCAGATTTTCGGTTATCATAATAAAGGTTTTGTAGTTATAGCAAGCAGGTTTGTTTATTATTGAAATTCATGGTAGGTAAACAGCCTGACAAAAGATGATTTCTACGGTTTTAGGTTGATTTTTTTTCGTAAAATACAATACATAATAGCATAGCCTGTCAGCGAGCCTAATATGTCGCTGGTCCAGTCGAGCCATTCAGCTGAGCGGGGTTTAAACAAAGTGCCCTGTAAAATCTCAACCAGACCGCCCAGTACAACCGGCAAAACAACGCTCACAGCAAACAGTGTTCGTTTCGGATTTCGGCTATGAGCATCGAAAAACAGCACCATGCTGAAAAACAAATACATACACAGATGTACATATTTATCGCCAAACTTTATAGTAGGTAACTCACCCAGCGACGGCGTTTTTATGAAAGATAATACCAGAATAACAACAGCAACTACAATTGACTTCCAGTAATGTTTTAAATACTTTGTTAGCATATTACTAAGGTTTAATACATCTGAACCTCTACACCGTATTATCTGCTTGTTGTAATGGTTACAGAACCGAAATTTTTATAAACCATATTTATTTAAAAACAAGAAAGAATATTTATCTTTGCAAAGATATATTTTTGATTGGTTAAAACGCTTGAATAAATCAAAGATTAAGCCACTAAATAAAAATATAAATAAGCAGAAAACACACAATTTAAAAAGCATAAATATGAAAAAGACATTAATTATCACTCTATTAGCGATTGTATTTGTATCATGTTCCAGTGTTATGATTACCGGACGCAAGCAACTTCTTTTAGTTCCCGAATCGGATGTTGTATCGATGAGCGCCACATCATACAAGCAGTTTGTAGATAGTATGCCGGCATCAAAAGATGCAGCAAACACAGCATTGGTAAAAAAAGTAGGAAAAAAGATAGCCCGAGCCGTATTTGATTATATGAAAGCCAACGGAAATGCGGCCGATACGGCCAATTACGCCTGGGAGTTTAACCTGATAAAAGACGATGCTGTAAACGCATTTTGTATGCCCGGTGGTAAGGTGGTATTCTTCGAAGGCATCTTGCCGGTAACTAAAACCGAAGCCGGAATGGCCGTAGTGATGGGTCATGAAGTAGCTCACGCCATTGCCAAACACAGCAACGAGCGTATGAGCCAACAATTGCTCACGCAGTATGGAGCAGCTTTTACCGACCTGATGTTGTCCAACAAAAGTGCAGCTACCCGCCAAACGGTAAATACTTTATATGGTATCGGCGCTCAGGTAGGAGTGGTACTGCCTTACTCGCGTAAGCACGAATACGAAGCTGACCATCTGGGAGTTATCTTTATGGCTATGGCCGGATACGATCCTTCGGAGTCGGTTGCTTTTTGGGAACGAATGGCCGCTGTCAGTTCAGGGAAAACACCGGAAATAATGAGCACTCACCCATCGGACGAAAACCGTATTCAGAAAATGAAAGACTTCTTACCCGAAGCTCTGAAGTATTATAAAAAATAATAACGGAAATTTATAAAACCAGAATTAGTTGATTGGGCCTACCGGGTTTTTGCTGATTTAGCAAACTGTACAGTCCAATCAACTATTTTTTTTATCAATATTTTCTCCGCGCAATACATCCAGAAATTCAGCCGTTACCATAGCGCTTGCGCCCCATATTTCGGCATTTGGTGCGTTGTAATAAAGAGCTTTAACCGAGGCGCCTTCCGATGGAACGTTGAAGTTCTTTTCTTGTATCACCTCTTCGGCCAGCAAATCATCAATATCTACTTCAATTATTTCGGCCACCTCTCTGCTGTCGGGCTTATATTCCGGTTGAGCCGACAAATACCCGACAAATATGCTGATCAGAAAATTGCTGGGCGGTACATATATATCAGTCATTTGCCCCAGAATCTCTATTTTGTCGGGGCTAATGCCGATTTCTTCCTCCACTTCGCGCAGAGCAGTGGTGCGTATATTCAGGTCGGCATCTTCGTAACGCCCACCCGGAAATGCAATTTGTCCGGCATGTATGCCTACATAAAAACTACGTCGGATGTAGATTATCCAGAGCTTTTCGTTGCGATGAAAAAGCAGTATCATCACCGCACTTTTTTTAGCCCGGCTAAGGTCGGTTGCTGCGGCCAATTGCGCCGCCCTATGCTCCGGTGCCAGCTTTAGGTGCGACTGTATTCCCGGCAGAGGTTTGTTTAATTTATTGCGAATTTCTGTGGCTGATATATTCATTTAATATAGATAAGTATATTTGATTAATCAAAAAACAGATACAATACAATACTGCATCTTGTTTTACTGTAATAAAGTTCTAAAGTACTAAAACCGGAGCAAATATAGTGTTAATACAGTGTGAAAAAGCCAATAAAACAAATTATAAAAAGCCGGTTTGCTCCCAAGATGTGCTTTCCCTGGTCAGCTGCATTCTTTTTATTCCTTTTTTTCATGATACTGTTATTGTATTTGTTTGTAGTTTACAGATAGTGTTTTACGGTATGTTTCCATTTACTTATCAAAGAAACGTAGATAGCCGGTTTTCGTTTGCTACGAAGTGCAATAAAAATGCTGTTTTAGAATTGATTTTTTGTCACTCCATTTCAAAGCTTATTGAAACAGAAAGCAATGCCTTTTTTTTAAGTAAATAAATAGTTATATCCACGAATTTGTCAGGTTCGTTTTATCAGTTATGGCTAAACATGATTAGAGCCTGTTCAAAGAATCATTATGATAATGATTTTTTAATTCAGATTTTTGACTTATTGTGTTAATCTATTTGTTTTTTATAAATTCAAATATATTCAACTAAAATATACAAATAATTACAATAACTACATTTGTAAATATTTTTATATTGCAATATTCTATTTGTCATTTTTAGAGCTTTAGTTTCAGTTTAATTCATTTTATTACAAATATTTAAATTTAAAATCAACCTAGGTTCACAGCTCTTTTAATTTATTATTATATTCAACATTTTTATTTTTTATAAATTACAATAAGATGAATGAGCCAAAAACAAATGGACAAACATTAAAAAATAACACTTTTTTGTGTATTTTACTGATAATTAGATGTGTGTATTTTTATTGTAATCTCTAAAAGGCTAATATTTGTTGAATAATAAAATAATGTACATTTGCCAGCAGTAAATGTTTTTTTCGTGATGAAGAAGCATTTTATTAACCAAATAATCTAATTCAAAAAAAGTCCAATTTTTTATGAAAAAAAGCACAATGAATTATCGAAGTGCTCAGAATTGCCGCGCTTCGATGCCTGCTCAGGATTACAGGAAAAAGAGCCTGAAGTTTTTTTTCACTTGTATTCTGATTTTTAGCGTTCAGCTTGTGGCTGCACAAATCAGAGTTACCGGTAAAGTAACTGATGAGAAAGGAATTCCTTTGATGGGTGTTAATGTTACAGTTCCGGGTACGCAAACGGGAACTATCACCAACTTAGATGGCAAGTACGAAATTGCCACAGCACCTAATGCTCAGCTGAAATTTAATTACGTAGGTTTCACTGTAAATCTGCAAAATGTCAATGGTCGTACGGTTATTGACGTGGTGCTTGCCGAAGACACCAAAAGTCTGGAAGAGGTTGTGGTAGTTGGCTACGGTCAGATACGCAAGAAAGACCTTACAGGCTCAGTTGTTTCGGTAGGTGCTGAAAAACTGAAAGACCGCCCTTACGGTAATGCTTTGCAATCGCTTGCCGGCCAGGTGTCCGGGGTACAAATTACTCAGTCGCAGGGAGCACCCGGTATGGCACCTTCTATCAAGGTTCGTGGTGCATCGTCAATCAATGCCGGCACTACACCACTTTATGTTATTGATGGAATTCCGCTGGAAGACAACACCGTACGCTCAGGCGACGGAAGTAGTTCATCGAGCAATATGGAATTCAACCGCAACCCGCTGAACAACATCAATCCGAACGACATTGAATCAATTGAAATTCTCAAAGATGCTTCGTCGGCTGCCATCTATGGTTCGCGCGGCGCCAATGGCGTAGTCATTGTTACCACCAAACAGGGTAAGTCGGGTAAAACAAAAATTGAAGCAAGTTATGAGTTCGGAATTTCAAACGTCAACCGCGGTATTGAAATGATGGATGCCAAAGAATGGATTGCATTTGAAATAGCTGCCCGTAATAATTCCTGGGCTACCATTCTTAAAAATAACCCGAGTGCAGTGCGTGGTAACAATACAAAAATACCAACAGAATTTTCTGATCCGGAGTGGCTTGCCCGAATTGGTAATGGTACCGACTGGGAAGACGTGTTGCTCAGAACAGCTTTTTCGCACAATGTGCAGCTGTCGGCCTCGGGAGGTAACGAAAAAACTCAGTTTATGATTTCGGGCGGTTACCTCAACTCTCAGGGGGTTGTTGACCAAAACGAATACGACCGTATTTCGCTTCGTTCCAATGCAAAACATAAAGTAGGCGATAAAATTACGTTGGGTGTAAACATTGGCCTTACCAGAAGCAACGACGCTTCATTCGGAACTGCTGGTAAATCTGACGCCGTAAGTTTAACGCTTCAGAGCGACCCAATTTTTCCTCTGTATGTTGAAACCGGAAGCCTCGGATTTAAGGATCCTACTTCTATCTGGAATACTTTTGTGAAATATGGTTTCCAGCTCTGGCACCCATACTCGCTAACCCGCGAAATGACCAAAAAGAAAATTACCAATACCACCACAGCCAATTCTTATGCTGAATGGAATATCATGAAAGGCCTTACCTTTAAAACAGCCATGAATGCCAATATCGAAAATTCTTTCTACTCATCGTATTGGAACGAAGGTCAGAACTGGGGATACTCCGGTTGGGTAAACGCCGAAGGTAATTTTATAACCATGCAATCGTTCAACTGGGTTTGGGAAAATACCCTGAACTTTAACCGGGTGTTTAACAAAGACCACGCAGTAACTGGGCTGATAGGGTATACCGCTCAGGAACAGCGCTATGATTATAGCAACATGAAATCGGGCTCGTTCCCTAACGATATGGTAAAAACGCTGAATGCCGGTAAAGTAACATCGGGAAGCACTTCGGCTGCCGAATGGTCGTTGCTGTCGTATCTGGCACGCGCCACTTACGCATACAAGGACAAATACCTTGCTACCGCAGCTATTCGTGCCGATGGATGCTCAAGATTTGGCGAAAACAATCGGTGGGGATATTTCCCTTCTGCTTCTATTGCCTGGAGATTTTCTGAAGAATCGTTTATGCAGGATCTGAATTGGGTCAACAGCTCGAAACTGCGCCTGAGCTATGGCGAAACAGGTAATAATCAAATAACTAACTACGGATCGGTAGGATTGTTGGGTTATTCTTCGTATGTAAGTTCCAATTCGGTAGTTCAGGGCATTTATACCAATACTCTCGCCGACAGGAACCTGAAATGGGAAAAAACCGGACAAACGAACCTTGGTTTAGATGCGTCGTTGCTTGATCAGAGAGTAAATCTGGCTTTCGATGTTTATTATTCAAGAACAAAAGACCTCTTGCTGAATGTGCCAATTCCTGTGCTTACAGGATTTACATCTACACTTACCAACATTGGTGAGCTCGAAAATAAAGGTATTGAGTTTTCGGTGAATACCAGAAACCTTACCGGGAAATTTACCTGGTCGACAGATTTCAACATCTCGGCTAACCGCAATAAAGTGCTGAAACTTGGTCCGAACAACGCTCCGATATTACTTACTGTAAACGATGCTATTTCTAAAACCGAAGTAGGACAACCAATTGGTAATTACTACGGATATATTTTTGATGGCGTAATCATGAGTCAGGATGAACTGGATAGCGGTGATTATCCTGTATGGCCGGGTAGCGAACCGGGCGACCCTAAAGTGCGCGATGTGAACGGCGACAAAAAAATTGACGCCAACGACCGAACTACCCTTGGTAACTATCAGCCTGATTTTACATGGGGTATGACTAATACCTTTGGGTACAAAGGCGTTGAATTATCGATAATGTTAAATGGCGTACAGGGTGCTGAAGTCATGAACCAGCAGGCCCGTTTCCTCAAATCGTTCAACGGCGACAGAAATGCTTATCAGTATGTTACAAATTATTGGAAATCAGATTCTGATCCGGGTAATGGAAAAATCAACAAGCCCAGAGTAATTCAAAACACTGTTCAGGCTCAAAGCTCTTCGTATTGGGTTGAAGATGGGTCGTTTGTAAGGATAAAAAACATCCGTCTGGGATATAATCTGGCCTCCAATCTGGTTAAGAAAATCAAAATATCCGGAGCTAAAATATATGTAAACATGGAAAATGTTTATGTGTTCTCAAAATACTCCAACTACGATCCTGAAGGAAGTACTTACCAGTCGGGTTCATTACTTGGTTTCGACTATGGCGCATACCCCAATCCATTTGTGGCTACTGTAGGAATCAGCGTAAACCTCTGATTGGATGAATGATTATTATCAATATAAATGATTAAAATTAAATTCATATGAAAAAAATTCAATATATATTAGTCGCATTGATTTTATCTCTCGTTGGATGCGGAGATAGTTTCCTCGATCGAAGCCCGATTTCAAACATGTATGATTTGGACTTTTATAAATCTCAAAAAGATTTTACCACAGCATTATGGTCGGCCTATAACCGCTTATATACTTTGTACGGGCCCGAAGGTTTGCCCTCGTTCTATGGCGAGTTGATGTCGGACAATGCTTATAACGACAATACAGCCGGTTCGGTACAGGATTACGAAGCATTTGAAAATCACACCATGAACGAAAACAATACTTTGGTGCTGGGTTATTGGAACAATTATTACAACTCCATTTTTATTGTCAATAATATCATTTATAAAAGTTCGGGTGCAACTTTTAGTGGCAAAGAGCCTCTGGTGGCCGAAGCCCGCTTTCTGCGCGCTCTGTTCTATTTTGACATGGTACGTGCCTGGGGCGATATACCACTTATTACAGAGCCGGTTACTGTTGATCAGGCTTACAAGGCTGGCCGTACTCCGGTGGCTCAGGTGTACGACCAAATTGTCCGGGATCTTGAATTTGCAGTAGCCAATTTGCCTGTAAAAGCCAGTCAGCGCTTTGTAGGTGCAGCTACTCAGGAAGCAGCCAATGCGCTTCTTGGCAAAGTATATCTGACAATGGGCGAAAAAAATCTGGCTAAAGAAGCTTTGCTAAAGGTTTATGGCAAGTTTTCTCTTGTGGATTATGCCGATCTTTGGAATAAGGGTAAGAAAAATGGCGCTGAGTCGATATTTGAAATTCAGTACAAAGGCGGTAAATCAAATCCATACAGCTTGTATTGGGCCATGTTTACTCCGCTCGACAATCGCATAGTAACTGCCTGGGGTGGTGGTATGAATCAGGTAACCAACGACTTGTGGAATGCTTACGAAACAGGCGATCCGCGTCGCGACCTTTCGATACAAAATGGTTATACTACAGCCAACGGAACTCCCGTAAGCGTTAAGTTTACCGTTAAATGGAAAGATACTGCTGCCGAAGTAGATGGACTGCGCGAAGCTGCCGACAATAACTTTATTGTACTTAGATATGCTGATGTACTGCTTATGCTTACCGAGGCTACCGGCGATGCCAAATACCTGAATGAAGTAAGAACCCGTGCCGGTTTGCCTTTGTATGGCGCGGTTGGATATCCGGCTGCTTACAACACGGTGGCTCTGGCCTGCGAGCACGAAAGACAAGTGGAACTGGCTATGGAATTTCACCGTTGGTTCGACCTGGTTCGTACCGGTAGAGCCATATCTGTAATCAAGAACAGTTCTAAAAACATCACGCTCACTGAAGGACAGTTATTGCTGCCTATACCTTTGGAAGTGATTACCCAAAACCCGGGCGTAATTACCCAAAACGAGGCATATAAATAAAAATAACGGCGAGGCTGTTCAAACAAAAACAGCTTCGCCGTGTACTTAACCTGCTAATGCGAAATTCAGGTTCAGATTTAAGCAACAGAGGGTATCTTTGAAAAAAGATACCCTCTGTTTGTGTATTTAATAAAACGGATTGTTTTAGTTTTTACATCATTACTGACAAATTACGCAACCTTCGCATTTCGATAGCTCACCGCGTAATCGTTTTTCCACCAGCATTTTGATGCGATCCTGAAGGGCGTCTATACGTATGTTTTCAATCACGTCGGCCGTAAAGGCGAACATCAGAAGCAGTCGTGCTTCTTTTTCAGGAATCCCGCGCTGCCGTATATAGAACAAGGCCGATTCGTCGAGCTGCCCGATGGTTGCTCCGTGCGAGCATTTCACATCGTCGGCATAAATCTCAAGCTGCGGCTTGGTACGCATTTTTGCCGTGCGGTTGAGCAGGATATTTTTATTGGTTTGGTAGGCCTGCGTTTTTTGTGCATCCCGGGCCACATAAAGCTTACCGGTAAATCCGCCTTTGGCCACATCGTCCAATACATATTTAAACAGTTCGGTACTATGGCAATTTGGCTTACTGTGAATTACGGATGTAAAGTTATCAACCTGTTGTTTTTTGTCGCCTATCACCATACCGCACAGCAATGTTTCGCAATGTTCGCCGTTTACATCTATTTCTATCGTATTGCGGGTAATGCCGTTGTGCAAGGTAATTACATTGGCCAATACAGATGACGATTCTTTCTGCTCGATAAGCAGGGTGGAGAGATTGGTGGTTCTGGTATGCGTGTTTTCGAGTTTATAATGCTCATACGAAGCGTTTTCATCAACAAAAACTTCGGTGACGCGGTTGGATATGAATCGTACGTCATCCATGGTATGATCGCATACAAGTAGCTGGGCTTTAGCCCCTTTCTCTACAATTACCAGATTGTGGCTGTTTGCCATAAAATCCACATCGGAGCGCATGATATTGACTAACTGTACCGGTCGATCCATCTGTACATTTTCGGGTACGTACATAAAAAAACCGTCCTGAGCAAAGGCTCCGTTAAAAGCTACCAAACCGTCTTTTTGTTTGGCGCTGAGTTTTCCGTAGTATTTTTCCACCAGCTCCGGGTGCGATTTCGATATTTCACTCAAGCTACCAATGATAACACCCTGCGGAAGCTCGTCGTTACGCTCATCATGTACAGGGTAAAAGCCATCGTTGAGCACAAAATACAGGTATGAATGTATGCCCGGTACGTCGCATTTAAATACTTCATACGGATTAACCGGAATTTTCACCCGATTAATGTTTAAGCCATAATCCACCGAAAGCGGCTCGGTGAGGTCGGTATATTTATAATTCTCAAGTTTCGATGTTGGAAACCCGAGTTCCTCGAACAATTCAAACGAAGCATCTCTGCCGGCATTCAGCACTGAAGCCGAATGCGCTTTAATATCTTCGTTGTATTGCTTATATAAATTGATATATTCAACCCCTCCTAACCTCCCCACAAGGGAGGAATTGAAGTTAGCTTCGTTATTTATTTCTTTCATCTAAGTTATTTCTTAAGAGAATATATTTGTCTTCAAGTCCCCCTGTGGGGGATTTAGGGGGCTTTTTCTACTTCCTTCTTAATCCAGTCGTAGCCTTTTTCCTCAAGTTCAAGAGCCAGCTCTTTAGTTCCTGATTTAACAATGCGCCCATCGTAAAGCACATGAACAAAGTCAGGTACGATATAGTCGAGCAAACGCTGGTAGTGAGTAATCACGATACTGGCATTATCCGGCGATTTTAATTTGTTGACACCATTGGCTACAATACGCAGGGCATCAATGTCCAGACCCGAGTCGGTTTCATCGAGGATAGCCAATCGGGGTTCGAGCATGGCCATTTGGAAAATTTCGTTACGTTTTTTTTCTCCTCCCGAGAATCCTTCATTCACCGAACGGTTGGTAAGTTTATTGTCCATTTCTACCAATTCTTTCTTTTCGCGCATCAGGCGAAGGAAATCGGTGGCGGCAATCGGCTCCAAACCACGATATTTACGCTGTTCGTTGATGGCTGTACGCATAAAATTCACCATGCTTACACCGGGAATCTCCACCGGATACTGAAAGCTCAGAAAAATACCCTCGTTGGCACGCTCTTCGGGTGCCAGTTCCAGCAGGTCTTTCCCCATGAAAGTGATTTTACCTTGTGTAACTTCAAAAGCAGGATTACCTGTAAGTACGGATGATAAAGTAGATTTACCTGCTCCGTTAGGACCCATAATGGCGTGAATTTCACCCGGACGAACCGACAAGCTCAGCCCTTTTAATATTTCTTTGCCGTTGATATTGGCATGTAAGTTTTTAATTTCTAACATATATTTTTGTTTGTCACATAGTTCACAATAGTTTTAAAAACTCAAAGATTTAAGAACACATAGTCAAAAATGACTATGTCATTTTTATTCTTTCGGTAACTTAGAATACTCATCAGTTACGTAAGTTTTTTGTCCGTTGTAAAATATATTTGTACTATAAAAATTTATTAAAATTCCTTTTGGTTTTTTTGCTAATTTCAAATAGGTAAGCAATTGGGCTTCATGTATCGGAAGCAAATTTTCAACTACTTTAAGTTCTACAATAATTAAATCTTCTACTAATAAATCCAATCTATAAGCGTTGTCAATTACAGTTCCTCTGAAAATAACCGGAATATCCAACTGGCTTTGTACTTTGAATCCCTTTTCTTCCAATAACATCAATAGTGCTTTCTCATATGTTTTTTCCAACATACCTGGGCCAAATTCTTTATGGACCTCAATTGCACATCCAAGAATTTCTTTGGAAAGTTGATCTAAAAATTTCTGAGTTATCATAAAAAACGATTTATCGTTTTTAAGCTATGTGTTCTAAGTCTTTGTTTTATATTCAAAAAACTATGTGAACTATTGTGTCCAAGCAACTATCCCACCGATCCTTCCAGCGTTATTTGCAATAATTTTTGCGCCTCCACAGCAAATTCCATGGGCAACTTGTTGATTACTTCTTTGGCATATCCATTCACGATTAATCCTACGGCATCTTCGGTAGAAATACCGCGCTGATTGCAATAGAAAATCTGATCTTCGCTGATTTTCGATGTCGTGGCTTCGTGTTCCACAATGGCCGAATCATTATTCACATCCATGTATGGAAATGTATGGGCGCCACATTTGTCGCCCAGCAAAAGGCTATCGCATTGCGAGAAGTTGCGGGCATTTTCAGCATTCGGACTCACACGTACCAAACCACGATAACTGTTGTTGCTCACTCCTGCCGAAATCCCTTTTGAAAGGATATGACTGCGGGTGTTTTTGCCCAAATGAATCATTTTGGTTCCCGTATCGGCCTGTTGGTGGTGGTTGGTTACTGCCACCGAGTAAAATTCGGCCGAGGAGTTATCGCCCTGCAGTACGCAACTGGGATATTTCCAGGTGATGGCTGAGCCGGTTTCTACCTGCGTCCACGATAGTTTTGAGTTATCGCCTTTGCATATGCCCCGTTTGGTAACAAAGTTGTATACACCGCCACTTCCGTTTTTGTCGCCCGGATACCAGTTTTGTACCGTCGAGTATTTTACTTCAGCATTTTTATGTACAATTATTTCAACGATGGCTGCGTGAAGCTGGTTTTCATCGCGCATAGGAGCGGTACAACCTTCGAGGTACGATACGTAGCTGTCTTCGTCGGCCACAATCAATGTGCGTTCAAACTGTCCGGTATTCGATGCGTTGATGCGGAAGTAAGTGGACAATTCCATGGGACAACGAACCCCTTTGGGAATGTACACGAACGATCCGTCGCTGAAAACAGCCGAATTCAGCGCAGCAAAAAAGTTATCGCTCACAGGCACTACCGAACTCATGTATTTCTTTACTAAATCCGGATGATGTTCTACCGCTTCGCTGAACGAGCAGAAAATAATTCCCTTTTCGGCCAGTGTTTCTTTAAACGTAGTTTTTACCGATACGCTATCCATTACAGCATCTACGGCTATCCCCGATAGCGCCATTTGTTCTTCGAGCGGAATGCCCAGTTTATTGAAAGTACTTAAAAGCTCCGGGTCAACCTCATCCAAACTTTTGGGTGAGTTTTTTTTAGGAGCTGCGTAATAGGATATACTTTGGTAATTAATATCCGGGATGTCCAGATGTGCCCATTGGGGCATTTTCATTGTAGTCCATTGGCGGTAAGCCTTCAGGCGGTATTCGAGCATCCATTCAGGCTCGTTTTTTTTTGCCGAGATCAACCGCACTACATCTTCGTTCAGCCCAATGGGAATAATATCTGTTTCGATATCGGTGGTAAAGCCGTATTTGTATTCGCCCTGGGTTACTTCGTGTAATATATCTTCTGCCATATTTGTTTTCAGTTTTTCATTTTCAGGCTTCAAAGCATCAGCCCGAACATGGTGCAAAAATACGAAAAAAAAAGCACGTTGCCGTACCATTTTGTAATTGATAATGTACCGAAATAACAGATGAAAGCATCATTTTGTTTATAAAAGAAAGAATATTCCCCGGATTTGGCTTTTCTGTTAAAATGGCCGAGTTGCTTCATTTACAGTTATTATCGCCATTTGATATAGCATTCGGCAGACTGTAGCAATTATTCAAAGGCAGGCTATGGTTTTTTATTGTCCATTTCCCGTTTTTATACATTGTAGCGAATCAATCGGGAGTTTAAACCGGAGTATTATAACTTTTATAAATTTAAACAAAATAAACAAACAAAACGTTTTATAAAAAGTTTATGTGGTTTCTCAGAATCATTGGTCCTATTCTCCCGTTGCATATTTGTATTTTACGGGAGTTTTTCCTGATGATGTATCGTACTTTTTTACAAGGGAGAAATTGCTCGTGCAATATTGTTTTACAACGAAGTAATGTATTTCATTACAAAGAGATTAAGAATGATTACAATAGATGGGCATAAATAATAAAAAAAGCTTTATCTTTGCTAATTGAATATTTTTATTGAATAGATTTTTGTTTCAGTCATGCCCGAAGAAAAAGAAATAAAGAAAAGAAGCAGGCGTACCCGCATAGCCATCGAACGCGATGTTTTTCAGGCTGTTGGCAGTCTGATAGAGGAGGTTGGTTATGCCAACGTCACACTTACGGGTGTTGCCGAGAGGGCAAAGATTGAACCGGCAGTGTTTTACCGGCGCTATGCCAGCTTGGATGTGCTATTTGATAAGTATACGCAGCAATATGATTACTGGTTAGGCAATTTGACCGAGTCCTTGCCCGAAAATCTAAAGGAAGAAGAGATATTCAGGCTGATAATGAGTAACCTTATCAAAGCATTTTCCAAAAGCAAGGGAATGCAGCAGCTCATAATCTGGGAATTATCTGATGACAATCCGGTAACGCGTAGGACAGCCGGCATGCGTGAGCTTGTGAACGAGCCGGTTATCAGAATGCTCGAAAATACATTTAAAGATACGGATTTGGATATTAATACCATTTCGGCCATCATAATTTCGGGTGTGTATTACCTGATATTGCACCGCAAAAGGTCTCGTTTTTGTGATGTTGACTTCAGTACAAAGCATGGCAAAGAACGACTTGAACAGGCCGTTGAACAGCTTATTACCATGCTTTTTGCAAATTTGGAACAAACCAAACGGAATGATGAAATTGCAGCCCGGCTACGAGCCGAGGGTGTATCGGATGAGATAATCAGGAAATGCCTGCAATAAAAAAAGATATTTTCAGACTGCTTAAAAACGCAAATAACAGCAAAGACCGGAATGAGTTTTCCTGTCTTTTTTTGTTTTTTAGTGTTTTTAAATTAAATTATTTTAGCCAAGCAATATTGTTTAAAAGTTTTAAACTGACTAATAAACAGGCAAATAAATATATAATCGTAAATTATTTTATATTAGTTATATTGTTTATATAAGATAAATCATTATCTTTGCATGGTCGTTAGTCAGGTTTGTTTTTTTGTGTTTTAATAAAAAGCATTCAGGAATAATGAATTTTTAAATGAACCGTCTATGGTATTAATCGGTTATAAGGGTGTAAACTTTTTTTAGTGATAGTGATAGTCAAAAAAAGAAATTTTGTTTACAAACCCAGTTTAATCTAAATGAAGGTTCTCTGAGAAAATTTTCAGTTAAAGTTTTGATTCAGTGTAATTGTAGTTGAGCCGTTTGCAGAATAATGCGAACGGCTTCTACTTTTTTTATATAAACGCAAAAGGTTGTCTCAATTTTTTTTGAAACAACCTTTTAGCTTATATTACAGGCTTGATTTACCTTTACGTTTAAAAAAACAATCAGCCTTCAGTGACGATGTGAAGCGTATCCGAAGCAATCATAAATTCTTCGTCGGTAGGTATTACCACTACCTTTACAGTAGAATCGGGAGTGCTCAGCAATACCTCTTTACCACGTGATACCGCATTCAGCTCTTTGTCTATTTTAACGCCCATAAAAGATAGTCCATCGCAAACAATCTGACGGGTGCTAACCTGATTTTCGCCTACACCACCGGTAAATATAAGTACATCTACACCATTCAGAGCGGCTATATACGAACCGATATATTTTTTAATACGGTAGTCGTACATTTTCATTGCCAGTATAGCACGTTCGTTTCCTTCGGCCATGGCATTTTCAATGTCGCGCATGTCCGACGAAAGTCCTGATACTCCAAGCACACCACTGTGTTTGTTGAACAGGGTAGATACGGTTGACGAACCGAGCATTTCTTTTTCCATCAGGAATGTAACTACACCCAAATCCACATCGCCCGAGCGGGTTCCCATCATCAAGCCTTCGATAGGAGTAAAGCCCATGGAGGTATCCACTGATTTCCCGTTTTCGATAGCCGTCACCGATGCGCCATTACCAATATGTGCCGAAATTAGCTTGGTGTTTTCGTAATCCAGTCCAAGAAATTCGCAAGCGCGACGTGAAACATAGCGGTGGCTTGTACCATGAAAACCATAGCGACGGATACCATATTTTTTGTAAAGAGAGTATGGGATGCCGTACATATAGGCGTAGTCGGGCATGGTTTGATGAAAAGCGGTGTCGAACACAGCCACCTGAGGCACGTTGGGCAGCAATTCGCTGATAGCGTTGATACCGGCCAAATTAGGTGGATTGTGTAGCGGAGCTATGTCGATACATTCAACAATTTTCTGGATAACCTCGTCGGTAATAAGTACACTTGAGTTAAATTTTTCTCCTCCGTGTACTACGCGGTGTCCTACGGCATTAATTTCGTCGAGCGAACTCACAGCGCCATGTTTCTGGCTGGTGAGTACCCCCAGGATGTACTCAACGGCAGTTTGGTGTTCAAGAATTTCGCCCTTGAGCACTACTTTTTGTCCGTCCTGACGCTTGTGTTTCAGGAACGAGCCTTTCATCCCGATTTTTTCTACTCCGCCTGAACCTAATTCTTCATTGGTTTCCATGTCGAGTAATTTGTATTTTACCGACGAGCTTCCGCAGTTTAAAACTAATATCTTCATGTTGTCGTTCCTCCTCTTATTTGATTATATTACCAGATTCGTCATAGTTGTAAAAACCTTTGTTTTTACTGATTCCCAAATGTTTTGCGCGCGACAGACGAAGCAATACAGGTGAGGGTTTGTATTTCACGTGGCCATATTCATCGTACAGGTTTTCGAGCAGTTTTACAATTTTCTCGATACCCATTTGGTCGGCAGTACGGAAAACGCCCTGACGGTGACCAAAACCTACGGTCATTACGCGGTCAATATCTTCTACCGTGGCAATGCCTTCCATCAGCATAGAGCAGGCCTCGTTGAGCTGGATAAGGAACAGGCGAATGCTGATAAGCCCGGCCGACTCAACAACCGATACATACTCATGGTTGATAAGTTTAGCAAAAAGGCAAACTTTATTGAAAGTTTCGTCCGAAGTATTGAGTCCACGAACTATTTCGATAATCTGTGAGTCGGGAATGTTCGAAAGGAAGTGAAGTCCGATGCAACGATCCTGATGTTCGAGTTCGGCAGCCAGTTCGGTAACCACTACGGTCGATACATTGGAAGCAATAATTGCTTTGGGCGAAAGTACCGATTCCAGTTGTTTGAAAACATCTTTGCGCTGTACCACGCGGCGTTCGCCCGTATTATCGTCGTAGCGAATGGCTTCAATAACGAAATCGCATCCACCGAAATCTTCGTATTTTGAAGTACCCTGGATACGTCCCAGAATGGCTTTTTTCTCGTTAAGAGTTAAGCCCCAGTTTTGTATTTTTTTGTCTAATTTTTCCTCAATACGTTTGTAAGCGTTTTCAATGCGCTCTTCGTTTGGTTCAAAAAAAACCACTTCAATACCTTTGAGTGCAGCTGTAGTGGCAATTACGCTTCCTTCTTTGCCGCAGCCTACCACTCCAATTCGCGAAAACAAGGTACGCTTTCTGTTACGCTTGCTGAGGCCGTAGCGCTCAATCGCTTCAATCATTTCTTCTGCCATAATTTTATTTAATGCCTAATTTATAATTCATAATGCAGAATTCCAACTTCGCAATGCTTATTTTATATATAAATTATACATTGCGAATTTAGAATCATTTTCCCATAGCCTGATTGGCGGTGATTGTAATCATCCGTACAATATCATCTACCGAACATCCGCGCGAGAGGTCGTTGATAGGTGCAGCAATACCCTGAAGTATTGGTCCTACGGCCTGAGCGCCCGAGAATCGTTCCACCATTTTATAGCCGATGTTTCCGGCTTGCAGGTCCGGAAACACAAGCACGTTGGCATGTCCGGCAATAGCACTGCCGGGAGCTTTGCTTTGTCCTACCGACGGTACAAGTGCCGCATCGGCCTGTAGTTCTCCTTCGATAAGCAGGTCGGGTCTCATTTCTTTGGCCAGACGGGTAGCTTCTACTACCTTGTCCACCAGTTCGTGTTTGGCACTTCCTTTGGTTGAGAAGCTCAGCATTGCCACCTTGGGTTCAAAGCCAGCTATCACGCGAGCCGTATCGGCAGTCGAAACTGCAATTTCGGCCAGTTCCTTTGCATTCGGGTTGGGGTTTACAGCGCAGTCGGCAAATATGAGCAATCCCTCTTCGCCATACTGTTTGGTAGGTGTAAACATCAGCAGAGCTCCAGAAACCACGCTGATACCCGGTTTTGTTTTAATAATCTGGAAAGCCGGACGCAATACGTTACCGGTTGTATTTTGTGCCCCGGCCAATTCCCCGTCGGCATCACCATTTTTTATCATCAGGCATCCCAGGTACAAGGGGTCTTTGGCCAAAGCCAGCGCTTGCTCAGGTGTCATGCCTTTGCTTTTGCGAATGTCGTAAAGCAGGTTGGCATAAGTTTCCATTTTAGGATCTGTAGCCGGATTTACGATAGTTGCATCTTTGATGTTGGTCAGGTTGTTTTCGGCAGCCAGTTTAGCTATTTCAGCTTCATCTCCAATCAGAATCAGTTTAGCCGCTTTTTCTTTCAAAATAATATCCGCCGCTTTCAGGGTGCGGATTTCAGTACCTTCGGGCAAAACTATACGTTGTAAGTTAGCCTTGGCACGCTCCATGATTTGTTCTAATAAGTTCATTTGTAGAGAAATATAAAGTAAGTTGTGATATTCGGCGAGAGAGTGTTTCTACGGGCTGAAAAACACTACAAAGATATGGGTTTTTTGCGAAATTGCAATGTCCACATTGCAATTTCATGTAAATATTTGATAATATGTCAAATATTATAGTTTTTATGACAATCTGAGCTGTTTGAGCAGACAAGTGATTATTACAGATGGTAATAGCAATAACAGCTCTTTTTGTTGAAATTTATTGGGGGCATACTCTCTTTACCAACAAAAATTTTACTATCATTGCATTTCAAAAGAAACAAACCATGAAACGAGCATAAAGACAGTGTTTCGCCAAGGAAAGTATCCCAAAACTTTCGGGCTGCTTTATGTAAGGTTCATAAAAAACAATTATAATCAAATGAAGATAATTCAATGCACTCCCGAATATGCACCGCAGATACTGGAAATATTCAACGATGCCATACTGAACACAACTGCACTTTACGACTACAAACCGTGGACTATGGACACGATGAAGGTATGGTTTGCGACCAAAGCGGAACATGGTTTTCCGGTAATTGGACTTATCGACGAGGATGGGCGTCTGATGGGCTTCGGGTCGTATGGGATGTTCAGGGTACGGCCGGCCTACAAATACACGATAGAAAATTCGCTATACGTACATCGCGATTTTCGGGGGAGAGGCTTGGGCAAAATACTGCTGGAGCAAATTATAAACAGTGCCCGTGAGCAGAATTTTCATTGCATCGTGGCCGTAATCGACGCTGAGAATACGCTGAGCGTAGCCTTGCATCAGAAGTATGGTTTCCAAACCGTGGGTACATTTAAGCAGGTAGGCTATAAATTTGGCCGCTGGCTGGATGCCGCTTTTATGCAACTCATGCTTGACACCCCCCTGAATCCTGAGGAAGCATAAGTGCGCTTACAGCAAAAGCTGAAACACTCCCGTGAATATTATCAGTAATTTTGCGGAGAATGTTTTTTTATTACCGCAGCGGGTGACGTTTAGGTTCTGGAGGCCGCTGCTTAGTTATTATTTAAAATTTATCTTCCTGACTTTAAAACCCATGCTGGTGAGTATTTCGCACACTTTTACTCTGAAATCGCCCTGAATCAGTATTTCGCCGTCGCGCGATGAGCCTCCGGCGCCACATTTTACTTTTAGCGTTTTGGCTAATTCTTTCAGCTCGTTATCGGTGCCCCGAAATTCAGTGATAAGCGTAGCGGGTTTGCCGTTTCGCTTGTCTAATTCTACTCGTAGAGGGTCTTTTTGGCCTATGTTTTTTTCTGTTGTTTGAGGGGTGGGTGTTTCGTCTCCCTCGGGCAGGTCGGCTTTCAGGCCGCTCAGTTTATCTCTCCAGTCCATAAGTTTGGTTATATGTTTTTTGTGGTTAGTTTTCTGAAAAATTCCCAAATAATAATCCCCCCTGTAACGCTTACGTTGAGAGAATGTTTGGTGCCGAACTGAGGTATTTCCACACAGCCGTGGCAAGCATCTACTACGGTTTGTTGTACGCCTTTAACTTCGTTACCCAATACTACGGCATATTTTTTATCCGTAGCCAGTTGCAGGTTGGGCAGCATTGTACTGCCTTCGGCTTGTTCAATGGCCAGCAGGATATATCCGGCCTTTTTCAGTTGCGCCAGCGCCTCGTGTGTGTCGTCAAAGTATTTCCAGTCTACAGAGTTTTCGGCGCCAAGAGCCGTTTTGTGTATTTCGGCATGGGGCGGCGTGCTGGTAATGCCGCAAAGGTACACAGCCTGTATCAGAAAAGCATCGGCAGTACGAAAAACCGAACCAACATTGTGGAGACTGCGTACATTATCGAGCACCACTACCAATGGGGTTTTATCTTTTTCTTTAAACTGTTCCGGACTGAGCCGGTTCATCTCGGTAATTTTAAGTTTTTTCATCGTGTAAGAATTTGCACTGCTTTTTCAATGATGGTATCGTATCCGTTGGTCTGATCTTCGCTGCTCATATCTACCTTTACATCGGGGTCGATACCCCATTCGATGTGGTTCATGCCGGCATCGAACATAGGGCTCGACGAAAAGCGTACCATCCAGCCATTGGGTAGTTCGCTCGATAGGGGCATACCTCCACCTCCTCCGGATTTGTCGCCTACAATCAGGGCGTAGGGAGCCAGTTTCATTCTGCTTATAAATGAATTGGTGGCGCTGTAAGCATGCCTGTTGGATAGGATAATCACAGGGCGTTGCCACTGTATGGTTTTGTGAGCAGAAGTCTTCAGTTCTACCGGTTTCGAGAAATCGTCGTGTCCATTGCCGTTTTTGTGTTGCATGTATCCGGTCAGAGTTTCTTTGCTGAAAAAGTAAGAAGCCAATTGTCCTGCCAGACTCAGATACCCTCCGCCATTACCACGCACATCGATTATGAGTCCGTTGCAATCTCTGAATGAATTGAGTATATAGCTGATGTTTGCATCGGTAAAATAGCTTGAGAAATCGCCGTAATAAATGTACCCTACTTTACCGTTGGCAATTTTGGCATAACGCATACCGCCGGCAATTTGATAATCGTCGCTCAGGTAACGGTCGGTATATATCAGGTCGGGGTTGAAGTTGTCGGGGTAGTCGGTAAACCATTTCCAGTATCGGCTACGGTCGAAGTCGGAGTATAGGTTTACGTGTCCGTCTTTGAGTTCGGCCAGCATTTCGCCCAGTATATTAAACATATCCTGCTCAGAAGTATTTTTATTAAACTTTTGAGCATAAGCAGTATGTATAGAGTCCCAGTTGATGTTTTTGTAACTGAGATAACAGTATCTGGTGTCAATAATATCCCACAGAGCTTCAAAATTGCCCTGATTGTCGTTGGCATAAATTTCGGGTTCATCTATGCAGGAGCTGAACCAGAACAATGTACAGGCGGATACTATGCTGAGCAAAATTTTTTTCATGAAGCTTGTATTCGTTTTAAAAAAATCATTCTTCGGTGCTGATAAAATTTTTCGGCGCCTGATTTTTACGTCCCGAGAAAACATAAAAATTATACTTCCAACCCAGAGTAAAGCCAACTTCCTGAAATTTAAAAATAATATCGTTGGCCTGATACTTCAGATTATTAACATGAAGCCCTACGCGCAAAACCGAGCGGTTAAAGGGAACATCCATTGTAAATTCAGAATTAAGTCCCTGCTTGTTATGCAGCGAACTAAAATGTACAGCGTCGGTCATATTGCCCAGTCCAAACATTTCGTAGTACGAAGCATCCACCAAAGGCACATACATACATCCGGCCAGCGGACTGTCGAAAGCGTAAGTAAGGCGTACAGTGCGTTTAAATATTTGAGCGTCGTACCTGAGCTTTCCGGCCAAATTCAGGTTGACGGCCACATCTACGTTTACCGGATTGTTTACATTGCGCGAATTATATTTGTATCCAAAGCCGGCATTGATATTTCCTCCGGCCAGCAACTGCAAGCGGGGTTGTAGCCTGAAATGATAAAATGCCCCCCAGCGATAATCGCCTCCAACATACATAATGGCAGCTGAGTACGGTTCGTTTACGGTATATCCTACCAACGCCGAGGCCTTCGACTCCATGGACAGGGTGTTGTTTTCCGGGTTGAAAAATCGTTGCTGGGTATGCACATATTTGAGTCCTGCGCCATTGTAATAGAGTGGCGAAAGGTAGGGATCGCGCAATTGTATGGAGGATAGTCCTATTTGGTCGGCAGCTGTAATAAGTGGATACAACTTGTCGGTTTGAGCCTGCATGCAGGCCGACAACATTAATAATAAATATATGGTTGTTTTACGCATTATGTTTTGGTGTAAATCTTTACAGTTACAAAAATAGTCGAAAAAAAAGATTTCCGTTAATTAAGGGAGCATATTAGCAACGAAAATAAGTTTTTTTGCATCTATTAGATTAAATGTATTTTCATTTTATGAAAAATAAACGAAAAAATCACTTTCTAATTCGGTTTTACGATAAATTAATTGTTATCGCTCTTTTCTCGTTTTTTACGGCCTGCGACGACCCGGAGCCTTCCCAGCCTGTTCCGGAGTATGGGGTACAGCCTATGTATGGCACGCCAACAGCTCAGATTGATACTCAAAACAAGATACAATGATTATAAGAAAAGGACTCAAACTACTGGATAAGCTACTTATTTTTATTTTAGCATTCATGGGATTAGGTTCGTGCGATGTCAACGAACCGGCTGAATATGGTACTCCAAACGCCGACTATCAGTTTAACGGAACGATAACCGACAGTGTTCTGGGTAGCCCATTGAAAAATATTCGCGTTATTTCCCGAAGCAAAGAAAATCCGCTTTATGGTGCGATTGACACTGTTTACACTGGTGCTGACGGTACATACAAAATAGAATTCAATGACTTTGCATATACTGAATTTACGCTTAAAATAGAGGATATTGACGGAGTAAATAATGGAGGAGAGTTTGAAGCTCAAGAGAAAAGTGTGACCATTACTTCGACAGATTGGGTAAATAAAAGTCAGGGTGATTGGTACGAAGGTAAGGCAGTGAAAATAGTGGATATAAAAATGAAACCTAAATGAGTCTGAAAAAGAGCTTAGTACTATCACTTTATAATCAGCATAAAAAAAATCAGGCTAAGTTGCACGAACTCACTTACCTGTTTTGGGAGTGTACTCTGCGTTGCAACCTGAAATGCATTCATTGCGGGAGTGACTGTACCTCGGATGCGCTTGTACCTGATATGCCCGGCGAAGATTTCATGAAAGTGCTCGATGATATTAAACCGTATGTGAATCCTCATAAAACCATGATTGTACTTACAGGAGGTGAGCCTTTGCTACGCAAGGATTTGGCAGCATGCGGAATGGAAATTTATAAACGAGGTTTCCCTTGGGGAATGGTAACCAATGGTTATGCACTTACCCGAACTAAACTGAATCAATTGCTTGCCGCAGGACTTCGCTCGGTAACCGTAAGTATAGACGGGCTGAATGCTGAAACACATGACTGGATGCGCGGTATACAGGGTTCATGGACAAAGGCCATCGATGCTGCCACTTTGGTGGCTACTACTCCGGGTTTGGTTTACGATGTGGTTACCTGTGTCAATCAACGGAATATTGATGATTTGGAAGCAATTCGCGCTTTGCTAATTGACAGGGGGATAAAACACTGGCGGCTTTTTATGATTTTCCCAAAAGGACGTGCAGCGTCGCATCCCGAATTGATATTATCTCACCTTCAATTTGTCCGCCTTTTGGATTTTATAAAAGAAACACGTGCCGATGGAAAAATCAAAACGTCGTTCGGCTGCGAAGGCTTTCTGGGCAATTATGAAATGGAAGTACGCGATAAACCATTTTTCTGTCAGGCCGGAATTCACATAGGATCAGTTCTTGTGGATGGCTCTATCAGCGCCTGCCCAAGTCTACGGGGCGATTATATTCAGGGCAATATTTATCAGGACGATTTTATGACCGTATGGAATGAACGGTATCAGATAATGCGCAATCGGAGCTGGACACGAACAGGAAAATGTGCTTCGTGTAAATCATATAAATACTGTCAGGGCAACGGGCTTCATTTGCGGGATGAGCAAACCGGCAATCTCCTTTGTTGTCATTTGGAAAAGATTACAAATTCGTAATTTGGATTCTTCTGTTTGCTTATCCTTTCCTTCCTTTTCTCCCTTCTTCCGAAAATCATTATCTTTGTGCTTTACAGATTGAATAAAAAAGTAAGATGCAAAGAATAAAAAAATTAGTGTTTGCTACCAACAATGCACACAAACTATCGGAGGTAACGGCCATGCTTCCCGATGCCGAAATTGAAAGTCTGGCCGGCATAGGATGCTTTGATGATATACCAGAAACGGCCGAAACGCTTGAAGGAAATGCCCTGATTAAAGCCAGTTATGTGTATGAGCGGTTTGGACTCGACTGCTTTGCCGATGATACCGGCTTAGAAGTTGAGGTTTTGGGTGGAGCGCCCGGAGTGTATTCGGCCCGCTATGCCGGCGAAGATCATAACGCACAGAACAATATGAAAAAACTTTTGGCCAATCTTGGTAACGCAACCAACCGGAAGGCTTGTTTTCGTACGGTTATTGCGTTGATTGAGCAGGGTGAAGTTCGCTATTTCGAAGGCCGTATCGACGGCGTTATTACCACAGAGCCATCTGGCGATACGGGTTTTGGTTACGATCCGGTTTTTGTGCCCGATGGTTTTAATCAGACTTTTGCCGAACTGGGTGCCGATATTAAGAATAAAATCAGTCACCGTGCCCTGGCGGTACAAAAGCTGGTGGCATATTTATCAGCTCAATAAATTGATTTTCGGTCGTCAGGTAAAATAAAATGTGTTTGCCGGAGTTATTTTAGATAAAACTCAGACAATTAGTAAAAAATCATTAGTCAATGAAGCGGAGTTGTTTTATTATTCTTGTAGTTTTGTGTTTTTCGGTATCACTACATGCGCAGTTGGCCATGGGTAAGTGGCGTACTCATCTGGCTTATAGTCAGGTGAATCAGATAGCGCTGTCCGACAATAAGGTGTTTGCCCTGAGCGAGGGTGCAATTTTCACGGTATCCCGTGCCGACGAGTCTCTTGACGAATACACGAAAATATCCGGATTGAGCGATAATGATGTATCGGCCATAGAGATGGATCAGGTAAATAAGCAGTTACTTCTTGTTTACAGCAATGGCAATATCGACTTGCTTACCGAAGCAGGTGTCGTAAATATCCCGGATTATATGAATAAGCAACTTACCGTAAATAAGGCGGTTAATGATATTTGTATTTACAACAACAATGCTTATCTGGCCTGCAATTTTGGTATTTTGGTATTTAATTTAAAGAAAAAAGAAATATCCGAAACTTATTATATTGGCAATAACAGTACCGAAGTGACGGTGTTAAATACGGTGGTGCATGCCGGTATGATCTATGCTGTGACGGCCGATGCTGTTTATCGCGCCGACATAAATTCTTCGTCGTTGGTAAATTATGCCAGCTGGACATCGCTGACGAATCTTCCCGGGTCGGGGGTGTTCCGTAAGGCGCTGGTTTACAACAATAAGCTTTTTTTGCAACGTGGAGGTAGTTTGTTTATGCTGAGCGATGGAGTCTGGTCTCAGGTTTTGACAGACACAAGCATTAGCGAAGTTTTTACTTCCGGCGAAAAAATGTTTGTATACAGTAACGCTACAACCACCTATCTGGTGGATGAGAACCTGAACAAAACCACTCTTGCCAATATTGGCGAGGTGGCTGATGCCATATACGATGGTGCAAACAATCGTTTATGGTTTGCGGGCAAAGCCAAAGGCGTAATTTCATGTACCGGCGCTGATCAGGATATACGCTCTTATATGCCTACGGGGCCATTGACGAATATGCCCTGGTTTATGGCTTTTTCCAACCAAAAGCTTTATGTGTTGCAGGGAGGCCGTTGGGCAGCCGATTATGCCAGACCGGGACATATAATGATGTACGAAAACAATGCATGGACTAATATCAAGTCAGATGAAATAGAGGCTGTAACCGGATATAAGCCCTACGACTTTATGAATATTGCTTTTGACCCGGCCGACAGTAAACACTATTTTATCACATCGTATGGTACTGGTTTGTATGAGTTCAGAAATGAGTCTCTTGTAAAATGGCACACTTATCAGAATAGTGCCGTGGAAACAATTCTTCAATCCAATCCTTACAGGTATATGCGTGTAGATGGCGCCGTATTCGACAAGGCTGGCAATCTTTTTTTTACAAATACCGAGATGCAGAAATCAATCAAGGTGTTGCTCAATACCGGCGAGTGGGTGCAACTGGCCTACCCGAATGCCAATTTATACACCATTTCAAAAATACTGATTTCGGATAATGACCCAAACCAGAAGTGGGTGCTTTCAACACGGGCTCCCGGCGGATTATTAGTGTTTTCCGACAATGGCACTATCAAAGATCAGAGCGATGATAAATCAATTTTCTTTACATCCTTTGCCGATGCTGATGGAGGTTCGGCTATTTCGCCATCGTATTTTTACTGCATTACGCAGGATGCTGACGGGGTAATCTGGGTAGGAACGGATCAGGGGCCATTGCTTTTTTACAATACATCCAAAGTGTTTGATAGCGGATATACCTGCACCCGGGTAAAAATAGCCCGAAACGATGGCACCAATCAGGCCGATTATCTTCTGCAAAGCGAAGCGATAAAAAGTATAGCCATAGATGGCGCAAACCGGAAATGGATAGGGACAGATGGTTCGGGCGTTTATCTGATGTCGGCCGATGGACAAACAACCATTAAACATTTCACGGCCGATAACAGCCCGTTGTTGTCCAACAGCATCATGTCTATCAGCATCAATCCCAAAACAGGAGAAGTGTTTTTCGGTACTTCTAAAGGATTGATATCGTATCAGGCTGATGCCACAACCAGTGGAGAGTCGTTTGATGATGTGCATGCGTACCCTAACCCCGTACGCGAAAACTACACAGGAGTAGTTACAATTACCGGTTTGGTAAAAAACACACAGGTGAAAATTACCGACCTGAATGGCAACCTTATTTTTGAGACCAAATCGAACGGTGGCGTGGCTGTATGGGACGTGAAAAACTCACGTGGCAGAAAAGTAAGCACCGGAATTTATCTGGCACTTTGTGTCAACGAAGATGGTACCGAAAGCATAGTCACCAAAATAATGGTGATAAATTAATCGCAGACTCCCCGTTATTTTTTGTTGATAAGATTCATAAATTCCTCACGCGTTTTAGCTTGCTGAAAAACGCCTGTAAAGTCCGATGTGGTGGTGATAGAGTGCTGTTTTTGCACGCCACGCATTTGCATACACAAGTGTTGCGCTTCCAGAATTACCATAACTCCAAGCGGGTTGAGCGTGTTCTGGATACATTCCTTGATTTGGGTAGTCATGCGTTCCTGTACTTGTAGTCTGCGGGCAAAAACATCTACAATTCGGGCAATTTTGCTCAATCCGGTAATTTTATGGTTGGGAATGTAGGCAATATGCGCTTTCCCGAAAAAGGGCAACATATGATGCTCGCACATAGAATAGAAGTCAATGTCTTTTACGATAACCATCTGACGATAATTTTCGGTAAACATGGCCGACTGAATAATCTCCTCGGGGCTTTGTTCGTAGCCATTCATCAAAAACTGCATGGCTTTAGAAACTCTTTCGGGTGTTTTGAGCAGTCCTTCGCGCGAAGTATCTTCGCCCAAAAGCTTAATTATTTCGTGATAGTGATAAGCTATTTTATCTGTTTTATCCTGATTAAATGGCACTGGTTGGTTGATATTGAAATCCATCCCTGATATGTATGTTGAGTGTCTTTTTTATATGTTAATCTTATCCTTAACGGTATAAGTTTCTTTTTTTAGCGAAGGAAATTCGTTGATAAGTTCTTCTCTGAAAGCCTGAGCTTCCTGCAAAGTTTTGAAATCACCTATCCGTACTTTCCAGAAAGGCGAAGTGTAGTTGACATAAATCTCCTGATCGGGAAAAGCGCTGCGCAATTCACGCTCAATTCTGAAAGCCTCGGTTTTTGCAACGCGCTGTACATTGCTTGAGAAAACCTGTACGCGATAACCATTGGCAGTACCCCCCGTTTTCAATCCGCTTTTCGTCCCTGACACCACCTTTTCAATTCGTTCGTCCTGATGAATTTTTACAAATGCTCCCGAGGTAGAATCGGTGGTTTGCATAGCTTCGAAGATGTTCTTCTTTTTGGCACCATCCTGAGCAAAAATAAGGAGAGTGCTTATAATCAAAAAAGTGACTAAAGAATATCGTTTCATGATTTGTTTATATTTTGTGTGCAAAGTTATAAAATGTTGATGGTTTAATTGTGTATTTCGTTGAATTACTTGGAATAAAGTAGCCTGTAGCAAACATATTTTTATTGTACGTTCTTAATAATCAATGCTGTGCGAAATGTTATGAAAGGATTGTTTGGCTATTTTGTTCCGAAATGTTTATCTTTGTTCATAAATATAATTTTTTTTAAGCATGGCAAAACCCGAAGCTGTAATTATTGTTGCCGGAGGCAGAGGTGAACGAATGAACGCCAACATACCCAAGCAGTTCCTTTTACTGGGAGGCAGGCCTATATTAATGCACACTATCGAAGCGTTTCATCGTTTTAACAACAGTATGCCTCTTGTTGTAGTGCTGCCATCGGCTCAAATATCCTACTGGGAAGAGTTGTGCAAAAAACATGCCTTTACCATTGGGCATACCGTTGTAGCCGGAGGCGATAACCGGTTTCAGTCGGTAAAGCAGGGTCTTTCCGTAGTGCAATTGCCGGCTCTGGTAGCTGTACACGATGGTGTGAGGCCACTGGTAAGCTCCCGTACCATAGAACGGTGTTTTGGTGCTGCCGATGCTTACGATGCAGCCATTCCGGTAATGGATGTGGTAGAAAGCATAAGGCAGGTGGATGAAAACGGGAGTAAGGCACTGGATAGAACCAGAATTAAAACCGTGCAAACGCCACAGGTGTTTGACGGCGAATTACTTACAAAAGCATATAAACAGGATTTTTCGCCCTTTTTTACCGACGATGCTTCGGTGGTAGAAGCTTATGGAAAGCAAGTAACGCTGGTGGAAGGTAATAGCGAAAATATCAAAATAACTACAGCTATAGATTTACAAATAGCAGAAATGCTGCTACCGGTACTAAACAGATGAGCAACGGAGGCGACAAGATACAGTATCTGGATACCTTGCGGGCTATGGCTGCGGTAGGCGTAGTGGTTATTCACCTGACCTCGGCACTGCTCAATATGACCTGGATTAAGAATATGCCTTATTGGTGGGTAGGCAATGTGGTGGAGTCGCTGGTGCGGTTTTCGGTGCCCGTATTTCTGATGCTGAGCGGCGCAACCATGCTGGGCAGGGAGTATGTACTGAAAGATTATTATAAGCGGCGCCTGTTGCGGGTTTTGGTACCATTTGTTTTCTGGATGCTTGCTTATTGGGTTTTCAGGTGGTTGATGCTTAAACCAGCCGTTCGCCCATCCGACTTTACAGGTATTATGGGTTGGGCTGTCGATTTATTTCTGAACGAAGGAATTTCCAAACATTTCTGGTATGTTTACATGATATTGTTTATATATCTTTTTTTGCCATTTGTGGGAAAATACTTGCGCCGCGTAAATAAACGATACCTTCTGGTTGCGATAGCGTTGTGGGTGGTAGCGTTGTTTTTTGTACAAAAAATTCCGTTCAATACATATCGGTGGACTGGCGATTACGGCAGTAAGCTTTTGTGTTACCTGACTTATTCCGGCTATTTACTGCTTGGCTATTTTCTTACTACGATAGATACACAACGATATAAAATCAGGCCTGTTTCGGTGGCTGTTTTCGCTTGTACTGTTTTGGTGGCTGCTGTGGGTACACGCCTGCTAAGTGGTCCGAAAATGAACTTAAGTTTGTATGGCAATCTTACACTGAATACGATTCTTCAATCGGTTTCGTTATTTTTGTTGTTGAAAGATACGGTAATAACCAATAGCCATGTGCAAAAGATAGTTAATACCCTCAGCGCTTACAGTTACGGTATCTATCTGGTACACATTATGGTAATCGGAGTTTTGTTTCATTATGGCATCTACTGGTCGTTTGCTCATCCGGTAGTTTCTATACCTGTACTTACAGTTGGGGTAACTACACTTTCGTTCGGGATTATATATCTGATCCGAAAAATTCCCGGGGGCAGGTATGTGGCTGGCTGATGTGCAGGCCGTTATAAATTAATAATAAGCGATTTTTTTTAGTTCATAACATATAATCGGTTATTCTGAAAAAATGGATTTTTCTATGCAGGACATAAAATATCTTCCCGGTGTAGGCCCCAAAAAGGCTGCGCTGTTTGCCTCGGAGCTGGGTATCAGTTCGGTGGAAGATTTGCTGCGCCATTATCCGTATAAATATGTAGATCGTAGCCGGTTTTATTACCTGCATGAGATAACCGAGAATATGCCTTATATTCAGGTAAAAGGCCAAATCCTGAAGTTCGATAAAATAGGCGAGGGGCGTAATCAGCGCTTGTCGGCCATATTTACCGATGGGCGCGAAACGATAGATTTGGTGTGGTTTCAGGGCATCAAATATGTGCTCGAAAAATATAAAACAGGAGTTGACTATGTTGTGTTTGGTAAGCCGACATCGTACAACGGGCGGCACAATATTCTGCACCCTGAAATAGATCCTCTTACGCAACAGGCTGCCAGCGGCCAGTTAGGCCTGCAACCGTTTTACAATACTACCGAGAAAATGAAGAGTGGTTTTTTGAATTCCAAGGCTATTCAGAAAATTATTTTTCCACTGCTACAGACGCTTAAAAACGGCGTACCCGAAACTTTGCCGGCCATTCTGCTGAAACGATATGCGCTGATGAACTTAACCGAGTCGCTTATCAATGTACATTTTCCCAAAAATGCTCATGCGCTGAACAAGGCTCGCCAGAGGTTAAAGTTTGAGGAGCTTTTCTATATTCAGCTCAGCATTTTGCGTCAGACCAAATGGCGCGAGCAAAATTTTCGCGGATTCATTTTTGGGCAAATTGGTCATTATTTCAATACATTTTATAAAGATTATTTGCCGTTTGAACTAACTGGCGCTCAAAAAAGGGTGTTGCGCGAAATTCGTACCGATGTAGGTAGCGGCAAGCAAATGAACCGTCTGTTGCAAGGCGATGTGGGTAGCGGAAAAACGCTTGTGGCGCTGATGTCGATGCTGATGGCTGTTGACAATGGCTTTCAAACAGCCCTGATGGCTCCCACTGAAATTCTGGCCAATCAGCATTTTGAAACCATCCGCGGCATGTTGGGCAATCTGGGTGTAGAAGTGGCTCTGCTTACCGGGTCTACCCGCTCAAAAGCCAGGGAAGAACTTCATGAACGGCTGCGCAATGGCGAGCTCAAAATACTGATAGGCACACACGCATTGATAGAAGATACGGTGCAGTTTGCTAATTTAGGGATGGTAGTTATTGACGAGCAGCATCGCTTTGGAGTAGAGCAACGCTCCCGGCTTTGGAAAAAGAACATACAGCCGCCGCATATACTGGTAATGACAGCCACTCCCATACCACGCACGCTGGCTATGACACTTTATGGCGATTTGAGTGTGTCGGTAATCGACGAGTTGCCGCCCGGGCGTAAACCCATCCAAACCTATCATTATTACCAGAATAAGCGTCAGGAACTGAATAAATTTATTGCAAAGCAAGTCAATGTGGGTCGTCAGGTTTACATCGTTTATCCGCTTATTCAGGAATCCGAAAAAATGGATTTGCAGGATTTGGAAAATGGCTATAATTATATCTGCGAAACTTTTCCGCAGTACAAGGTGAGCAAAGTACACGGCAAACTTAAAGCTGCCGAAAAAGATTATCAGATGCAGAAGTTTGTATCCGGCGAAACACAGATTATGGTTGCCACTACGGTGATAGAGGTGGGCGTTAATGTTCCCAACGCATCGGTGATGATTATTGAAAATGCAGAGCGTTTCGGGCTGGCTCAGCTTCACCAGCTCCGGGGCAGGGTAGGGCGTGGCGCCGAGCAGTCGTTTTGTATACTGCTTACCGGATTTAAGCTGGCCTCCGACACTCGTAAGCGCATGGATATCATGGTACGTACCAACGATGGGTTTGAAATATCTGAGGCCGACCTGCAGCTCCGTGGGCCGGGCGACCTGGAGGGAACGCAGCAAAGCGGATTGCCCTTTGAGCTAAAAATAGCCAATCTGGCTCAGGACGGAAAAATGCTTGAAATAGCCCGCCGTACTGCCATGGAAATACTGGAAGATGACCCCACACTCTCAAAGCAGGAACATAATATATTGTCTCTACAATTAAAAAAAATGAATACAAATGCAATAAATTGGGGAGTAATCAGTTAAAATATCAGAATCCTCTTTGACAATTTCTACTATTTTCTTATTTTTGGACAAAGTTTGACCTTACAAATCTAATTATATACTATTTTACACATGGAAAAAACACTAGTTATTATTAAACCCGGAGCTATTCAAAGGGGATTAATCGGAGAGGTAATCAAACGTTTTGAACAAAAAGGGTTACAGTTGTGTGGCATGAAAATGATTCAGCTTAACGAAGAGATTCTGATGGCGCACTATGCACACTTAGTTGAAAAACCTTTTTTCGGACGTATTAAAACCGCTATGACAGCCACTCCGGTAGTCGTATGTTGCTTTAAAGGGATGAATGCTGTACATTTAGTACACAAAATGGCCGGAGCAACCAATGGCCGCGAAGCGCAACAGGGAACTATCCGGGGCGACTTCAGTATGAGTATTCAGGAGAATATTATTCATACTTCCGATACCATAAAAACAGCACAGGACGAGTTGGCAAGATTCTTTAAAGAAGATGAAATCTTTGATTACAAGCAATCGAATCTCGACTTTCTTTATGCAAGCGATGAAATATAAATAAAACAGAACCGTACAGGCAGATGTGAATCCTGTCTGTATGGTTTTTTATAACAATAACCTATTACAGAACACTATCCAGGATTTGTTGAACCAAAGTGAAACATATTATTCATACAGATAAAAAAGATGTAAAATGCAGTTTTTTTCCCAAAAGTTTTTTTTGATATTCTTGTTTTCTATTTCTGTTTTGGGTTTAAAAGCTCAGCATTCAGGTTACAACCTCATTCCTAAAAAGGACACCGTTAATATTTATCATCAGATGTTGAACGATAAATCGGACGACTTGATGGAAAACCATCCTGCCGACGATATTTACAACAATATCTGGACAAGTGATAAAATAAATCCATATAAAGTTCCTATTGACAGCCTGCCTGATACTGTTAAAGTTGATTGCAGGAATTTTTGTATACCAGTGCCGGGCATGGTTACTTCCGACTTTGGGCCACGACGCTACAGATACCACTACGGTACGGATTTGCGCCTGAGTGTGGGCGATACCGTTCGCGCTGCTTTTTCGGGAAAGGTACGTATTATCGACTATGAGGCGCGTGGCTACGGTCATTATGTGGTAATAAGGCACGACAACGGGCTTGAAACAGTGTATGCACACTTGTCGCTGGTGCTTGTGGTTTTGAATCAGGTAGTTAAGTCGGGGCAGATTATTGCCTTAGGCGGAAATACCGGACGGTCTACCGGGCCTCATCTGCATTTTGAAACCCGTTATCTTGGCAATGCCATTAATCCGGCCAGTATTATAAACTTTCATACAGGAAAGGTTCATAACGATGTTTATACAATTGCCAAGCGAAAATCGTTTTATTATCAGCGCGAGGTGCGGGTGCAGCAGGCTAATAAATACTACAAAGTACGTAAGGGCGATACGCTCAGCGAAATAGCTGCCCGTAACGGTACAAGTGTAAAAGCACTCTGCCGGCTCAATGGTATAAAAACCAACAAAAAATTGCAACTGGGGCAACGCTTACGCGTAAAATAAACCTGTAAACAAACAACCTATCTATATTAACCCTTGAAAACTAAAAAAATCAGATGAATGCACTCAATTTCCCATTGCAACTTAAGTTCAGAATTACCACGCTGAGTAACGACTTTGAAGCTCAGGATGCTCAGGGCAACACCATTGCCTATGTACGCCAAAAAATGCTCAAACTGGTTGAAGAAGTTCAGGTTTTTAACAACGAAAGCCGCTCCGAGCTTCAGTATACCATTAAGGCCGATCGCTGGCTCGATTTTACTGCCACCTACACATTTACCAACCGTCAGGGTTACGAGGTGGGAAAAATTGTGCGTAAAGGCTGGGCTTCGCTTTGGAAAGCTCATTACGAAATTCTTGACGAGCATCACAATACCGACCTCATTATCAGGGAGGAAAATCCCTGGACTAAGGTATTTGACTCTATGCTGGGCGAGCTGCCCGTAATAGGGATGTTAACCGGGTATTTTTTCAATCCGGCTTATATACTGACGCGCCCCGACGGCACCCAGGTGGTTCGACTTAAAAAGGAAGCTTCTTTTTTTGGAAGGCGATTCACCATAGATAAACTGGCCGAATTTGAGACCGGAGAAGAAGAACGCATTGTACTTGGGCTGATGATGCTTTTGCTCCTCGAACGCTCAAGAGGATAAACACTTCAGATACAGAAAAAACGAAAGAGGGTGTTGCAGAAACCGGTTGTTGGTTCCGCGCACCCTCTTTTGGTATAATATAAATGCGTGTGTGACTTTACTTGTTAAAGTCGCGCAACTTGATGTTTGTCAGTACCTTTTTGGTATGTAGCGAAAAATCGCTGTTCATTATCCAGCCATAGTACCCAATATCATTTTTCAACACGTCGGTTACTTTTTGGCCTTTGTATTTTCCAAAATTAATAATTTCCTCACCTTTATCATTGTAAATCATGCGGCCGGCAAAATCCACATTGTTATTCTGTGTGGTAAATTTCGACAAAAAATCGATGTCGTTTTTCAGCTCCGGGTATCTGTCTAATTGCGCCATCAATACTTCGTACGTGGCCAGCGTATCGGCTTCGGCTCCGTGAGCACCTACCAAATCTTTTTCGCAGTAAAACTTATAGGCGGCACTCAGGGTGCGGGCTTCCATTTTATGAAAAATAACCTGTACATCAACAAATTTCCGTTTCATCAGGTCGATATCCGTTTCAGCTCTCAGCAATTCTTCGGCCAACAGCGGTATGTCAAAGCGGTTGGAATTGTATCCGGCCAAATCGCAACCTTCAATATCGCGGGCAATTTCCTTGGCTACAGCTTTGAAGGTAGGACATCCGGCCACGTCGGCATCGGTAATCCCGTGTATATCCGACGATGATTTCGGAATAGGCATCTCAGGATTGATACGAATGGTTTTGGTTTCTTCTCTGCCATTAGGCGATACCTTATGGTACGAAATTTCTACAATGCGGTCGGTAACTATGTTTGTTCCTGTAGTTTCGAGGTCGAAAAAAACGATAGGGTTTTTTAACTGGAGTTTCATGAATGCGTTTACGGTGAAAAATACGATTTATAGCTATTTGCTTGATTTATTGCTTGTTGTTGCTGTGTATATAAAAAATCAAGGTCTAAAGACCAAGGGCTTCAGACCTTTGTGTTTTTTCTGAAATAAACAATTAGTTGTTATTTGATTTTATTTAATCATTCAGCAACATGGGCATCAGTAGCATCAGAATATCCTCATTTTCTTCGTTTTCAAACGGAAGAATAATGCCTGCGCGCGAAGGGTCGGTCAGTTCCAGAATCACATCCGACGAATTGATATTGCCCAGAATTTCGATAAGGAAAGATGATTTGAAGCCAATTTTAATAGCTTCGCCCTCGAACTGGCAATTGATAGTTTCTTCGGCCGAAATAGAAAAATCGATATCCTGAGCCGAGATGTGAATCAGGTTGCCGTTGAAGTCCAGTTTTACCAGATTGCTGGCCTGGTTCGAAAACACCGAAACGCGTTTCAGTGCGTTGAGCAGCGACACGCGGTCGATGATAATTTTGTATGCGTTCGATTTTGGGATTACGCCATTGTAGTTAGGGAAACGCCCTTCAACCTGACGGCATATCATCGTATAGTTCGATAGTTTAAAATAAGCATTTTTGGCATCAAACTTAATTTCCACCTCGCCGCTTTCTTTGGGGAGGATGTTTTTAAGCATGGTAGCCGGCTTTTTGGGTAATATAAAGCTTACTTTTTCTTCGTCTTCGCCCAGTGTAGCTGTTGTGTAAGATGTTTTGTAGCGAACCAGTTTATGAGCATCGGTAGCCACCAGAATAAGACCATCCTGCAATATATCAAAATAAACACCATTCATAACAGGGCGCAGCTCATCGTCGGCAGTACAAAAAAGCGTTTTGGAAATGCCGGCCGAAAGTTGCGATACAGGGAGCGAAAGCAAGCGCGCATCTTCCTGAAGCAGAGGTAAACGGGGATATTCATCACCGTTTTGTCCGATAAAGTTGTATGATCCGTTGGCCGAAGTTATCACCATGGCCAGATTACTGTTGTTGATGGTGAAAGTAAGCGGCTGGTCCGAAAATTCGCGCAAAGTATCGAGCAGCAGACGCGATGCCACGGCCACTTTACCGTTACCATCAGCGCTGTCAACTTCCATAGAGGTTATCAGCGTAGTTTCAATGTCCGAGGCCGTCATGGTAAGGGTGTTACCATTCAGGTCGAGCAGAAAGTTATCCAGAATCGGCAGAGAGTTTTTGCTGTTGATCACGCGGCTTATAGCCTGCAAATGGCTCAACAGTTCGGTGCTTGATACAATGAATTTCATACGTTATTATTATTTTTTATACTTTTTGCGTATGGAACTCACCCCGGATATTCATCTTTGTAACTGATGTTTGTCCACAGGGTTCGTTTCATAGTTTATTCAGTTTTACGTGTTCGGGTATTATTGCTAATTAATCAACAAATATAAGGTTTTTTTTAATTAATACGAATAATTGGAGGGCTTTTTTTGTTTAATTAATCATTCAGAATCATTAAAATAAACACACACCTCCAGTATTGCTTATGGAGGTGTGTGTTAGCGTTGCGCAGGGCTGATTTCGGCTTAGCGCAACATTTGTGGTTGTGTTTGTATAATAGATGTAGCTTTGATCAGAAATTGAGGGTGGCGCCCATCGATACGGCTCTTACATCTGGTCCTTTTTCGGACTGGAACATGCTGAATGGTGAGTATTTAGCATAAACGCTCCAGCTGCCGTACCCAATCTGAGCCATATAATCGAGCGATAAAGGTGCGATATTCAGTCCGCGACTTTCTACCGAAGTTACCGTTTTGCCGGTATCGGGGTTTTTGTACTTCACCTTATATGTTGCCGATGTATTAACTCCGGCTACTACTCCTGCACTGATAAAGAATTTACGGTTGCGGCCAAAGGTAGGCTGCCATTCGAGCAGTAGGGGTACATTGAGCTGAAACACGCGCAGGCGGCTGTATTCGTAAACCACATCGGTAGGTGCATTGTATACTCCTGTCAAATCATCTACTTCCAACAGGTGCTTGTTCCTGTCCAGAAAATAGTTGTGCCAACTCATCCCAAAGCCGCTTGTCAGACCAATATTGTTGCGAAATATGGGCAGGATTTTTTCAATAAAATTGAAATAAAATTCGTTGGATTTTTCCGATTTAAGGGTTACACCATCAATATTGTTCAGATTGTATTCGGCATCCGATATGTTGGCAAATCCCCAGCCTATACCGGCCCAGTGAGGTTCCATTGAATAGTTTTTGTTTTTTTTGTTGTTCTGAATTTTGTTCAGAAAAGGGAGTTGTATACCAAGGTCCTGAGCCACAGTCCATTTTTCGTAGCTTTTGTCGTCGGTAAATATTCCTTCGTAAATTTTATTGAATGGTTCAGAGTTTTCGTCGTAAACCTTAACTTTAATTTGTCCCACACTATCTTCGAGCTGAACCACCTTTCGGTTGAAGCGTATTGTAGTATCTTTAGGAGTAATTTCGGCAGCCCGAGTAGTAAAAATGGCGATTATTACGCCGATAACAAATGCAATATACTTTTTCATTTTTTTTATTTTTTATGAAAGATGAATGGTTATTTTTTCTTTAAAATCAGTTTTAGAATATCTTCCGAATCGTTTTCGGACTCGATATAGATTAAAATAAGCTTATGTTCAGGTCTGAATGCTTCGTTGAACAAAACAAGCCTGAATACTTTTCCTTTGCGTGGAAGTTGGAGGTAAACGGATGTAGGTACGCCATTGGCAACCACCTGTTTTACTTTTTTGGCTCCCACCTGGTCCTTTTCAAGGCATTTACGAATAAAGGCCGCAGCCTGAGGATTGTTAGTAATGGTAATGCTTTTGAAAAGCGTGAAATCATAACCATCCAGTGCTTCGTTGGTAAGTTCTACCATTACAGCTCCTTTTCGTTCGCCGTACTGCTCAAACACTTTACTTATCTGGAGGTCGCTTTGGGACATCATTCCCGGCGCTACGCCCCATAAGGCTGCAAGCAGTATGAATAAAAACTTTTTAGGTAATTTCATATGTAAATAATTGTTTTTTTTAAAAGTCACATGTAACCCGTATGTCATATTTTGTTCTTTTTTTGTAGAAAAATCAGTATTCATGCCGGTTTCATGTTGTTTGTTTTTTTTATTCTCCCAAACCCGAAAAAACATCGAGTTGTTCTTTAATTATTTCGTTTCCGGTCACTGCTTCAAGGGATTGTTTCACCTCATCATTGTCGGCCGACACATGGTTGAGCGAAGCTATTGCCTGAGCTTTTACCTGATTGATGTTGGTTATCTTCACCCCGTCAACGTAGGCATAAGAAGTATTTATATTGCCAAAAAACTGTATGCCAACAGCGATAACAAGAATGGCAGCAGCGCTACCGGCCCAGCTTAGGTACGGCCTCAGTCTGAATGCTTTGGTCTTACTCTTGCCAGCATTGAAGTAGCCGAAAATAGCTTGCTCGGCAGCGTAACGTTGGGGCAGTCCCGGTTGCGACAGAAATGCATGCAGGCGCTTTTCTTCCTCGGCAGTGGTTAGCCCTTCGTAATAGTTTTCTATCAGCTTGTCGGCTTCGTCAGTTGTTATCGTATATTTTGGTTTCAGTTTCATACTGTTGTCAATTTTAAAAATTCTTCTCTTACCTTTTTTCGTGCTCTCGACAGATTTACTCTGACGGCGTCGGGCTTTGTGCCCGTTATTTCCGCTATTTCCTCTACTTCATATTCTTCCATATCTTTCATTCGAATAATGGCTTGCTGTAGTGGAGGAAGGCTTTCGATGATGCTTTGTATAACCAGTTCGGTGTTTTTACGTTCCGTTTGCAGGTACGGATTGTCGGTTCCGGCTCTGGCGTAATAGCTATTATCCAGCGGTTCGGTTCGTCTCATTACTTTGAGTCTGTCTAAGCAGTGGTTCTTTGTTACCGCTGTAGCAAATGCCGCCACATTGTCGTATCCCGAGAGATTCTCGCGCAAACGCCATAGTTTTAGAAGTACCTCCTGCACGGCATCTTCCGATTCCTGTTCGTCCTGCAAAATTTTTTGTGCATGGAGCAACAGCTTATGGCGTATTGGCAATATCTCTGCCTTGAATAGTTCCTGACTCATTTATTTATATGACGCTTTAATGAATACAAACATAACATCAAAAATTATTTTTTTTATTTGTTTTTGATGATTGTTTTTATATAATTAGGTGTATATTGCTTAAAATAAGCGAATTATACGTTTGTATAAAAATATTTTATTCAGAGATTAATTTTTTTTGATAGAATATTTGGTTGAAAAAAATATTGTTCGTAATTTTGCGAACAACAAACATTAAATAATTAAACTTATGAATTGCTGCGAAAACAAGCATACAAATATCGATGCAGAACAGCTGGCACGCTTTGCCAAGGCCATGGGACACCCAACCCGGTTAGAGATACTCTGTTTTCTGGCTTCGATGGATAGCTGCTACTTTGGTGATATAAATAATGAACTGCCGATAGCCAAGGCCACCGTATCTCAACATCTGAAGGAGTTGAAAGAGGCGGGTCTTATTCAGGGAGAGATAGAAACACCGAAAGTAAAATACTGCATCAACCGCGCAAACTGGGAGAAAGCAAAGACTTACTTTGCCGAATTTTTTGATACGATGAGTGAAACGAAAGTATGTTGTAAATAAAAAACTTTTTATATAAGAATTCGTATGGATATACAAGTATTAGGAACAGGATGTGCCAAATGCAAAGCGCTGGAAAATGCCACGCGCGAAGCGGTGTTGGCAGGTAATATCGATGCTACGATAACCAAAGTGGAGGATATTACCCGGATTATGCAAGTTACAATGACTACCCCGGCTTTGGTAGTGGACGGGAAGGTAGTGGTTAAAGGGCGTGTGCCTTCGCAAACAGAATTGATAAACATGCTTAAAAACAAATAATTATGAAAAAGGTATTATTCACATTAACTATATTGCTGTTAGGTACCGCACTTTATGCAGGTGGCAATGTTGAGGTTTATTATTTTCATTATACCAGACGTTGTGCAACCTGCGAAGCAGTGGAAACCGAATCGATTAAAGCACTTAAACAGTTGTATGCTAAAGAGGTTCAGAATGGAAAGGTGAAATTTTTTAGCGTCAACCTTGACAAAAAAGAGAGTAAAATCCCGGCTAAAAGATGTAAGGCCGATGGGCAATCATTATTAGTGATGAGTGGCAATAAGCGCATCGATCTGACTGAAGAAGGGTTTATGTATGCGCGTTCCAACCCCGAAAAGCTGAAACAAGCCATTAAACAGGCTGTAGATGCTGTTCTTTAATGTGCCAATAATTTAATATGCCAATAATTTAATGTGCCAATGTGCCAATGTGCTAATATTTTAATGTGCTAATGTGCCAATAATTCCTTGAATTAATGTGTTAGTGTGATAATGGTGAGGTGTTAGCTATTGGGATATTGGCTAATCAAATAATGATGGAAATACTACAAAATATTCTTGATAATACGCAATATTCATTTATTACGGCTATCGTTTTGGGCTTGATGACTGCTATTAGTCCGTGTCCTTTGGCAACTAATATATCGGCTATCGGATTTATTAGTCGCGATTTGAAAAACAGTAAACGTGTTTTCATCAGCGGATTGGTGTATACGCTGGGTAGAGCCATTAGCTATACGGCTTTGGCAGTTATCATTTTTCTTGGTGCCAGCAAAATGAATGTATCCATGGTGTTTCAGGGTTGGGGCGAAAAACTGTTAGGTCCTCTGATGATTTTGATAGGGCTGTTTATGCTTGATGTCATTAAACTGAATTTTCCGGCTCTGACGGTATTGACGGATAAAATAGGGGAGAAAAGCAAAGGTAGCTACTGGAGCACCTTATTGCTCGGAATGGTTTTCGCTCTGGCTTTCTGTCCGTATAGCGGGGTGCTGTATTTTGTAATGCTCATACCCATAACCGTTGCCAGTGCCAGCGGACTTTATTTGCCGGTGCTGTTTGCAATAGCCACCGGATTGCCTGTTGTTATTTTTGCCTGGCTACTGGCCTATGCTGTGGGTAATGTAGGGAAACTTTACAATCAAATTAAAACATTTGAACTTTGGTTTCGCCGGGTGGTGTCAGTTGTATTTATTGGGGTGGGAGTTTACTATATCGTAATATTTTTTGTATCATAAATATGCCCCATAACCCCCTAAAGGGTGAATAAAAAATAAAACAGCCACATTTAGCTTTGTTAGTAGAATGTGGTTTTTTAAAAGTTTAATTGTTCGTCAAATTACGAACATAGATAAAATTTTTGTAATGGAAAAAAATAAAAAAATCAGGTTGTTACTCACAATATTTACAGTTTTGCCGGTACTGTTGGTGTTGTATTATTTTTTACAACAGCTTACAGATATATTTACCTATGATTTATTGGGCTTAAATCCCGACTCACGTTTGGGTGCATCAGTCAATTTCTTTTTTTACGATACCATAAAAATTCTGATTCTGTTGTTTCTGATAAGTTCGTTGATGGGTGTGGTGAATGCTTATTTTCCGGTTGAACGTTTAAGCAATTTTCTGACCAGTCATAAGCTTTACGGCCTTCAATATCTCTCGGCGTCGCTTTTTGGGGCGATAACTCCTTTTTGTTCCTGTTCGTCTATTCCTCTTTTTATCGGTTTTGTAAAAGGTGGAATTCCATTGGGAGTTACTTTTGCATTTCTTATCACATCGCCTTTAGTTAACGAGGTGGCGGTAGCTATGTTTTTGGGTATGTTTGGCTTAAAAGCCACTTTGGTATACGCCATAAGCGGCGTATTGCTGGGTACAGTTGGCGGCTACATATTGGGTTGCTTCAGGCTCGAGAGATACCTGAGCCCGTGGGTCAGGGAAATTCAGGAGCAGGCCGGTCAGGAATCAGTATTTTGGGAAAAAGAGGAAACGCCTTTCATCGAGCGCCTGCCCTATATCTTGGCCGACAGTTGGAATATTGTTCGCAAAGTATTGATATACGTGTTGATAGGTATAGCCATTGGGGCGGTAATGCACGGCTATGTACCCGAGAATTTTTTTGCGGCGTGGCTATCGGCCGATAAGTGGTATGCCGTACCGCTGGCAGTAATAATGGCTGTACCAATGTATGCCAATGCTGCAGGTATAGTGCCTGTTATTCAGGTTTTTGTGGCCAAAGGAGTTCCGCTGGGCACGGCCATTGCGTTTATGATGGCTGTAGTTGGCCTGTCGCTACCCGAAGCTACATTGCTTAAAAAAGTAATGACATGGAAATTAATCGGAATATTTTTCGGAACAATAACGTTATTTATTATAGCGTTGGGCTATGTTTTTAATTTTTTACTCTGAGCGGGTTCTCGCAACCTTGCTTTTATGCGTGTAATCACAAGAAAAATTTAAAAAAAACAATAGAAATGAAAGTACTTATTTTATGCACAGGAAACTCCTGTCGTAGCCAAATGGCTCACGGTTGGTTACAATCGTTCGATAGCCGTATCGGGGTATATTCGGCAGGCACACAAGCATCCGGCCAGCTAAACCCAAAGGCAGTGGCTGTTATGAAAGAGGCCGGTGTCGATATTAGTAATCATACTTCCGATTCGGTTGAAAAATACCTGAAAGATGAATGGGATTACGTTATTACTGTATGCGGAGGCGCTAACGAAGAATGTCCTGCATTTTTTGGCAAAGTAAAAAAACGCTTGCACATGGGTTACGACGATCCAAGTCATGTTACAGGAACCGATGAGTATATTTGGAGTGAATTTATACGTGTTCGCGACGAGATTAAACAGGGCTTCTACCAGTTTTATACAGAACAAATCAAACCACAATTATGACCTCGGAAGAAAAAAAATCTCTTCACCAAAAATATCTTGATGTGGCTAAGGAGAGCCTTATCAAAGTTCAGTATTCGTGTGGAGGAAACGCTACAGGTATAGACGAAACCGACGCCTATGTTCCGATAGTGCCGGATCATTTACATTCGGGGATTCATGTCAGTTATCTGCCCGCACGCGAAGATGATGTAAGTGCAATACTGCATTTGCTCAGGACTTGTCAGCTGCCCGTCAGCGATCTGGCCTCGGGGCAACGCATGTTTTTTGTGGCGCTTGCCGACGAGCAGGTAATTGGTTGTGTGGCAGTTGAGATTTATGCTGATGGGGGCTTGTTGCGCTCACTGGCAGTCGACTCAGGTTTCAGAGGCAGAGGTATTGGACAAAAATTAGTGAGCGAAGCCGAAAACTGGGCTGTAAATAACGGTCTGAGCAGGCTGTATCTGCTCACTACCACGGCTGCCGGTTTTTTCACGCTACAGGGATGGAAAAACACGGAGCGTGCTACTGTTCCCGCTACAATCGCTTTGTCAAGCGAATTTGCATCCGTATGCCCGTCCACAGCCGTATGTATGACCAAAGCATTGCTGTAGTGCAGCCATTCAGCGGAATAGTTATACGCCGAACTTTATGTTAGCAAACTTTAAACCATTGTATAATAATTATTATTGATGAAAACAAAACTAAAACTTTTGGATCGATTTCTTACGCTATGGATTTTCCTGTCCATGTTTGTTGGCGTAGTGTCAGGTTGGTTGTTTCCCCGGATAGCTGATTTCTGGAGTAGCTTGTCGGTAGGTACTACCAATATCCCTATTGCTGTTGGTTTAATTGTGATGATGTATCCGCCACTGGCAAAAGTAAAATACGAAGAACTGAGTCAGGTATTTAAGAACGCCAAAGTGCTTGGCCTCTCGCTCCTGCAAAACTGGATAATTGGTCCGGTGCTGATGTTTGCGTTGGCGGTTGCATTGTTTAAACTCTTTCCCGGTGAAAACAATGCCAATTTGCCTTACGTGTATGGAATAATTATGATTGGACTGGCGCGATGTATAGCCATGGTCATTGTGTGGAATGATTTAGCCAAAGGAGATACGCAATATGCTGCCGGCTTAGTGGCGTTTAACAGCATTTTTCAGGTACTTTTCTTTTCGGTGTACGCATATTTTTTTATAGCCGTTGCGCCGGCCTGGTTTGGTATTCCTACCAGCGATGCCGTAGCAGCTATCACCATCGGGCAAATTGCCGAGAGTGTGTTTATCTACCTGGGCATTCCGTTTGTTGCCGGTTTTCTGACGCGCTTTATTCTTATCAGGATAAAAAGCAAAACATGGTATCACACCAAATTTATTCCTAAGATAAGTCCACTCACACTTATTGCTTTGCTTTTCACAATTGTAGTTATGTTTTCGCTGAAAGGGGCTTATATTGTAAGCATTCCTTTAGACGTATTGCTGATTGCCATTCCGCTTCTTATCTATTTTATTGTGATGTTTATCGGTTCGTTCTGGATGAGTAAAAAAGCAGGAGCTAATTACCAACAGTCTGTTACGCTGTCGTTTACGGCTGCCAGTAATAATTTTGAACTGGCCATTGCTGTAGCCATCGCTGTATTTGGCATTAACTCCGGCGAAGCTTTTGCAGCCGTAATAGGACCATTGGTAGAAGTACCGGTGATGATTGCTTTGGTTAATTTAGCTTTTGTATTTAAAAAGAAATGGTATAAATAAGCAACCAATACCCTTGTTTTTTTGTTGTACGGGCATGAAACATCAAAACAGATTAGCCCGGGCCAGTAGTCCTTATCTCAGGCAACATGCCGACAACCCCGTAGATTGGTACGAATGGGGTGACGATGCACTGCAAAGAGCCAGACAGGAGAACAAACCCATTATTGTGAGCATAGGTTATGCGGCATGCCATTGGTGTCATGTCATGGCACAGGAGTCTTTCTCCGATCAGGAGATAGCCAGCTATATGAACGAGCACTTTGTGTGCGTTAAGGTAGATCGCGAAGAGCGACCGGATATTGACCAGATTTACATGGATGCAGCACATATAGTAAGTGGTCGTGGCGGCTGGCCTCTCAATGCTGTGGCATTACCCAACGGACAACCGTTTTATGCAGCTACGTATTTTCCTCCTTACCAATGGCTGGATGTTCTTACCCAGTTACATGATGTGTATACCGGCGATTTGCCACGCGTACTTCGTGCGGCCGAGTCAATTACGCGGGGTATTGCTGCCTTGCCATTCAGCCCTGCTGCCCCGGTAAGTGAGTTTACGCCTGAACATTACCAGCGGGCATACAATCTGCATGTTCGTAACATCGACTTTAGTTTGGGTGGTTACCGTAACGCTCCTAAGTTTATGATGCCGTCCGGGCTGGAGTTTTTTCTGCAATACCATTACTTTACGTCCGATAGCGAGGCTTTACGCGCCGTCACTACATCGCTCGATGCTATGGCCCGTGGTGGACTGAATGATCAGATAGGCGGCGGTTTTGCCCGCTATTCTACCGACGAACGATGGCTTGTGCCGCATTTTGAAAAAATGTTGTATGATAATGCCCAGCTTATAAGCCTGTATTCCAAAGCTTTTCAGCTAACCGGAAACTCTTTTTATATTGAAACAGCCGAAGCAACCGTGGCATTTGCCGAGAGAGAATTGCTGGACGTAAGTGGCGGTTTTTATGCTTCTATCGATGCCGATAGTGAGCATGAAGAGGGTAAGTTTTATGTATGGACAAAGGCTGAAGTAGATAGCGTGTGTGGCACCGATGCCGCTTTGGTATCCGATTTTTATAACGTTACCGAGCAGGGCAACTGGGAACACGGAAAGAATATACTGCATATCACTGCTGATAAAGCTATTTTTGCCGGAAAGTATAATATATCGCTTACGGGGCTTGATAATATACTGACTGATGCCAACCGTAAGTTGCTTGAATACAGGACTAAAAAAGTGCGCCCAACCACCGATGATAAGATTCTTTGTTCGTGGAATGCTTTGATGGTAACGGCCTACGTGCATATATTCAGAGCCACCGGTAAGGAAAAATACCGCGATGGAGCTTTACGAACGGCGTTGTTTATCAGCAATCAACTTATGAGTAGTGACAAAGCCTCACTGTTGCGCGTTTACAAAGACGGGCATGCATCGGTAAGCGCTTTTTTGGATGATTATGCGCTTACAGCTTCGGCCTTTATTGATCTTTACGAAATTACGTTTAATAAAGACTGGCTGGATAAAGCCCTCAGGCTGACCAACTACGTACAAACACATTTTTCAGGCGAAACGATGGATGTATTTTACTACACTCCGGATACATCCGAAGGATTGATAGCCCGAAAAACAGATTATTCTGATAATGTAATACCGGCATCGGCATCGGTATTGGCACATGTGTTTTACCGCTTAGCCGGATTTTATGTAAGAGAAGATTTTGAAACCATTGCCCGGAGCATGCTCACGGCGGTACTTGCCGAAACGGTTGAGTCCGGTCAGTATTACGCCAATTGGGCGCAATTGCTGGGGAGGTTGGTATTTGCAGCTAAAGAAATAGTGATAACCGGGACAAAAGCCCGTGAAATACTGCCAGCGCTGCAAAGCAGATATCAACCCGACTGTTTGTATGCAGGCGGTGTTACCGAAAACCTGCCTTTGCTTACCGATAGAATTGTATCAGGGAAAACCCTGATATACATCTGTGAGAATAAAGTTTGTAAAATACCTGTAGAAACTGCCGAAGAGGCTTTACAACTGCTCGAAGAGTTGCATTAGTTCATCTGTTTGATGCTTTTTATCCCTTCGCGATTGAACGCTATACGGTAACGCACCAGATGCTCTTCTTTAGCAGGCGTATACTGGAATACAATGTTCAGGTAATAAATTTTTGAGCCCATAATGCGCTTTACGTCCCGGTTTTCGCCGAGGGTGTAAAGCGGCACTTCGGGGTTATCCATTTTTTTCATAAACGATGATACATTGAAGCGTACAATTTCCACCACACCGTCGAGATTGTAATCGGAGCTGTATTCCAATAATTTACGGTCGATGCGAAGTAGTTTCTTGAACAGGATAATTTTTTCTTTTGAATGACGGTTATCTGCCTGAATAAGCGGTAGTCGATTGCGTGCAGAGAGTACCTCTACCGGTACTTTTATCTCCGGGATAAAATCAAAGCTCTCTTTGCTCCAGCCAATTTCATTATCCTTAATGCTGAAAGTGCTTTTGTGGTCGAAGTATTTTCCGGTTCTTTTGTGCGAAAAATAGTACCGCATCAGCTCTTTTATCCTGTCTTTGAGCATATAACTTACCACAAGAGCTACGAAAAACGGCATGGTCAGGTTGCCGTAGGTTTGCTGAAACGAGAAAGCTACAGCAGTGGCAAATACCATCGACAGCCCGGCAGCCATACTCAGGTAAACCTGTTCGGCTATTACTCCGTCGCGCTTTTGATTTGCGTTCAGAAACAAATCACTTTCGATATACTTTTTGAGAGCGCCAAACCGAAAAATAAGCTCCGAATTTGAGGCCGGATTTTCAGGATCTACCGTTTGATAATTCTGAGCTGTTTTATGGCATTTTTCTTTTTCTAAAAAATCGCATAGGAGCTTACTTGCCTCATTTTCAATGTCCGAAAATTCAGGAATGTTTATTTTTTCGAGAAACGAGAAGAGCTCTTTTTCGGTAAGATTAAGCATAAACTCATCGCCAAAAAGAAAGTAATTGTAATGCTCTTTACTGACGGTATGCGTTTTGATAATGTGGCTCAGATCCCGGTATCTTTTCAGAATATCTTCGGCTTCGCCAATACACTTTTTCAGCATGGCAAGCCTGTCGGTAGTGGCTCCCGCATGTCGGATATAAGCCAATTGGTCGCGAATAGAGCTTTTGTAAATAGCAGCAAACATTTTAATCTGATATTCATATTCATATACATGATTATCAGCAGGTTCAGAGGCCATGTCATTCATGGCTCGGGTGAGTTTTGCCAGTGGACTTTTCTCGCCGCTACTAATATCGCGAAGTAAATATACAGGAGTTATAAGTCTGATATTGGTGTGTATATCTTTATAAAAATCGTCGCGACTATAAGTTCTGGGACTTATATCCAGGCTATTAGGAACAAACACCCAGGTTTTCAGCCCAAAGTCGTATATCGTTTTTTGTTTTCCTGTTTTATAGCTTATTTTAAATTCGAGCGTAAACTTGTCGTGTATTTTAGTCTGGATATTGATCATGCTATTAACAAAGGTCACAATGTTTATAAAGGGAATTCTTTCAGTAGCAAATATATTGTTTTTACTTTATAAAAACAAAAAAAGAGAATTGACCTTGTAATATAAACAAGAAATCAATTCTCCCGATGATTTATCTTTGCAATGTTTTTTGTCTGCCGGTGTTCAGTGTATTGGTAGATGATGAGCGCGAAGAACCGGAGCTGTACGTGCTTCCGCTTTCATTGATTTTGCCGGCCGGTTTATTACCGGGAGCGCTTCCACTGCTACCGCCTCCTTTTCCCATTAAACTACTGGTTCCAATTTTTTCGCGGGGAGCTTTTGTATAAGTAATTAACACATCCGAGCTTTTAGTTGGTCGTTGGTTGTGAAGCCAAAAGAAGTTTTTCAGATAAAGATCGCCACCTGTCAGCTGTGGTAAGGGGTACATAATTCCCGTGCTGGAGGCAGTCATCACTATGCGTTCAACCTTCTTATTTTTGAGATGCATAACCACAAAACTGCTTTCTGTTTTATTAATACCAATAATGGTGGAGTCTTTGTCGTCGATGGGAAAGTAGATGGTTTCAGCATTTCCGTTCACATTCACTCGTTTTAGCTGTCCGCTATCGATGTAAGCAATAATTTCTTTGCCCGATAGCTGATTAAAATACAGCGAATCTACTTTTTGAGCAGCCATGGCTTCGCGCTGAATATGCACTTTTTCCACTTTTTGATTTTTGGTGAATGCCTGAATAAATTCGCCCGAAAGCTGGTTTTCTTCAGCCCAGAGTACGGGTTCACCATGCATGTTAATTACCGAGTCGCGCGCACTGTAAAGTAGCGAGTCGGCTATTCCCTGTAAGTCGTAACGGTAAAAGCGGACGTTGTTTAGCCCTTTGGCCGCATTGTATATGGAGTCTTTGAATGTACGCAGGGTGTCGGCGTGCATCCACAGGGTATCTTTCGTCGACCAGTCTATCAGCATGGCCGAGTCGGTTGCCAGTCCTGTATCGGTATCCTCGTTGTAGTATACATAATCTCCGTGTAAGGTCGATTTTTGTACCGTATCATTGAGTATAACGTTGATAAATGCTTCGCCAAAATTTTTCGCTTTATCGTAAAAAATGGTATCTCCCGTCAGTGTTTTTCCGTCTTTATGGATAACGTTGGACCGGTTGAGCAGCATCATTTGTTCGTTGGCGGTATTGTACCAGCCCAGGTTGGAATAAATGTCCGTTTCATCTTTGTAATTAACGTGCGTAGGTCCTACTATGTTGGCAATTTTTGTTGTGGTGTTGTACTTCAGGGTGTCCGAGTCCATGGTGAAGTTTTTATTCACCAATTTTACTTTGTTTTTGAACAGGGCGTCGTTGGTGGTAGTGGAGTATTGCCCCCAAATTGAAGTAAGCGTATTCTCGCTGTCGGCAATTTTTCCACCTGTAAAGTAATAGGCCAGATTTGTATTCCGGTCGTAGTTCATACTGTCGGTAGTGAGGGTTGTTTTGCGGTTTTCCATGCGCACGTTATGACGCAGGCGAGCCAGTTTCTGGTTGCCATCGTAATATAAATAGTCGCCAAACACAAAGAGCGTATCTCCCTGCACAATTTTCACATTGCTGAAAGCATCGAGCGAGTTTGCGTTTTTGTAAAAATAAGCGCTATCGCAATAAAGTAAGGCATTGTCATGCCTGAACCTTACGTTTCCTTTAAGTACTTGTATGTCGGGGTTTAGCTGTTCGTTGTAAATAAGCTCCTCGGTGTTTTCGAGCAGTACGATAGTTGCTTTCCGGTTGCTGAGCGGATTTACAATAGGCGCCAGCGGTTTGGGTGCCGGCATAGGTTTTAATGTTCGTACTTTTTTGCCATTTTTTTTAGCCGGGCTTTTCTGTACCGGATTTTGGCTTTGCAGCACCTCGTTTCGCAACTGGCGTGGTTTTATTTGCTGCGCATGGAGTATCCCGATAAATAAACAGAGCACACCGAACAATGCGATGTGCCTGAATAAAAAGATATTTTTTATAATCTGATTCATGAAATGGTTTTCGAAATATTTTTCGCTGCGGGATTATTTTTTAATCCATCCCGGGTACTGGAAGTTACAGTTTTGCCATGCCGGGTCAATACTGATATAAGTTTCTTTCTGTTTTTTTACAATCCAGTCTTTAATAAATTCTTCCTTCTTTTTGTTTTCATAATAAGATCTGAGCATCTGGAAATCATCGCTCATATTAGCCTTGTGGTTTTCTGTTTTAGATTTCAGCTTTACCACAGCCACCACTTCTTTGTTGGTAGAAGGGTTTATCATGCTGAAGGGTTTCGATATTTCGCCCACATTCATATTATAAACCACTTTGGCCACTTCCTGAGGCAGATCCTGATATTCAAATTTCGATGTACCCGTTTTTTCGTTGAGCATCAATCCGGCATTCATAGCTGAGCTTTTATCCTGCGAGAAGTAGATTACGCCCTGTTCAAAAGATATTTTACCGGAGCGAATCTGATTAGCAATAGAGTCGAGTTTTAGCTCGGCTTTGCGTTTATCTATTTGCGACACATGAGGTTTCAGCAATATATGACGGCAGTTGAGCCTGTCGCCGCGTTTTTCAATAAGCTGTATGATATGGTATCCAAACTCAGACTGAACAATGCGCGATACCTTTTTAGGATCGGTAAGGTTAAAAGCTACGGTTGCAAATTCCGGCACAAGCTGTCCGCGGCCCATAAAGCCAAGTTCGCCACCGCGTTTTGCACTTTCGGTATCTTCCGAATAAAGTCTGGCAAGTACCGAAAATTCGGTTTCGCCGGTGTTGACCCTTTCGGTGAACTGGCGCAGGCGTTCTTTGATACGGTTTGTTTCTTCAATCGGAACGGGTGGCTCAAAACTGATTATCTGCAACTCCACCTGAGCGGGTACGGTGGGTATACTATCCACTGGTAGCGCGGTAAAAAACCGGCGTACATCGGATGGAGTCGATTTGATATCGCCCACTAATTTTTGTTGCATTTGCTGAATAATCATCTGCTCACGAAACAAGGTACGCAAATCTTCGCGAAGCTGAACGGTATTTTTACCGAAGTATTCTTCCATTTTTTCCTTAGAGCCTATCTGCGAAATGAAAAAACTTAACCGGTTTTCAACCTGACTGGTAACTGAGCTTTCGTTTACCTGAATACTATCCAGTACAGCCTGATGCAGGAAAAGCTTGTTGATAGCAATTTGCTCAGGAATTACGCAATAAGGGTCGCCTTGTATGGGCGTACCGTCATATTGCGCTCTGAGGCGTTGTTCTTCAACCTCCGACCGTAGGATGGCTTCGTCACCCACAATCCAGATTACTTCGTCAATAATGTTTTTTTGGGCTGAAAGCGAGGTTGATACAAGGCTTATAAGCGTAAAAAGGAAAAAGATATGTTTCTTCATAACGAAAAAAATGTTATTATATCTGTATTTTATTTTTTCTTTTGTTCAAAAAAATTAACCGTCTCGTTTTCTATGGCGTCGTTGTACAATTCGTCTTCAAAATTGGTAATAAACTCCGCTTTTAGCTTGTTGAGAATGAGGTTTACAATTTTGGGCCGGGCCATTTCGTAAGGTTCGGTTTGCCCGTAAGTTTTGTAAGCCTCGATACGCAAAAAATAGTGCCGCAAACTGTCAGAACTTTCGTAAAAACGATGTCCGGCAACAAACGCCGACGCATCTTGCACCTGCAAAGGAAGTTTGCGCAGTATTTCAGAAAAAGTTGTCCATTCGTTGCCAAAGTAGTCGTAGCTAATGGCATTCTGGATGCTGTATTTTTCAATTTTTTCAAGCGCATTGGCATTGCCCGACTGTACCCAGCTACGCACATTGGCCAGTTGAGGCGCATTAGCGGGCGTTACCAGAAGTAGTCCCTTTACTACGTTTTCTTTCAGTGTCAATTGGTCTTTGTACTGATCGTAAAAGCGCCGTACATCTTCTTCGGTCGGTTCTTTCGGTACCCTCTGCTCAATCATTTTTTGCTGATACTGATGAATGATGAGCGATTTTTTATAATCTTCGAGAAGCTGGTCAATTTCCTGTTTGTTAGTAATATTGCGTTTGGCATTTTCATAAAGCAATACATCGGTAATCCATTTGCGAATAAAGTTGCCTGCAATTTCGGTACTGTCCTTGGCATTTACATTTGGAGGTATAATATCCTGAACCTGATCAAGATATAAGAACCGTCCTTCTACCTCAAGCAAGGGAACACGACCCTCTTCGGCCGTTTTCTGTGAACAGGACCACAGAACGGCAGTACTAAGTACAAGTATCAGTAAACGGCTTGTTTTCATACGAAAAGCAAAGATAATATTGGTTTTATTAATACAATGCTAAATTACGAATATTAAATCAGAATAAAGGTTTTTTAATGAGAAGTTTCAGTTTTGAACCTTTTTCATAAAAAACGGCTACGTGGAAGCAGCCGTTTTTTTACAATATTTTTATCCGATTTTTAGTTTTGCTTAATTGTTTTAAGAACAGTTTGGTCAATCACTACCGGATATTTGGCTCGTAAAGCCGCAATCCATGTTTTTTCAAGATAGTCCTGATAGTCGGCAGTAACTAATCCGCGTACATCGGTATAGTTTTCGGGGCTGTTTTTCAGGTTCTTACCTACAACAATAATATAAGGATATTCCGCCGATGGTTCGTAAACCGCATTTTTTACTTTAAATCCATATTTGTCGATGGCTTTGTTGTCGCCCTGAGCATAAAGTCCTTTTTCGATTTTTACATGCTGAATACTATCGTTCAGGCGCAGGGGCAGGTATTTTTCGATAGAATCGGTATTCAATTTTCTGATAATGGTTTTAGCCGCATTGTAGGTTGCTTTGTCTTTACAATAAATAATTTTGCCTTTATAGTGTGGCTTTTCCCAGGTGTAATCCGTTTTGTGGGTGTTGAAATAGTTTTCAAGCCCTTTGGTATCTTTAGAGGCTTTTTCCCATACTTCGTTGTTGCTTACTTCAAAAAGGAGTATGCCGTCGTGGTATTCCTGCATCAGAAAGCGAAAATCTTCGTATTTATTTTCCAACTGACTGTCTTCATAGGCAAGCAATTCCCGTTCAGCAAAAGCATTCAGCTTTTCATCAATAATTTCCTGAGCACTATTCCGGTCGGTAAGATTATTCTTGGCGAGATAATCCGAAAAATTATTTTGCAGATAAGTTTTTCCGGCAAAAGTAAATAGTGTTTTATTCAACACCGATATCTGCGAGCGGAAAGCAGAGTCGCTTAGGTTTTTAGTTCCCAGTAGTTTTACAAATTCCTGTACGCTTTCGGTATTCAGGCTGAAGTTGTATTCTTTTTTTAGTTTTTCAACAAAGACTTTCTGGCTTAAACCGGCACGCTCGTCCTGTTTTATTCGTCTTTCCAGTTCTGGTTTCAGACTTTCGTAAGTACCAATCGGTTTTCTGTCGAGCAACTTGATAATGTGCCATCCGTAGCCCGATTTAACGGGAGCTGATACATCGCCAGTGTTTTGCAGCGCAAAGGCAGCATTCTCAAATTCGGGAATCATACGGCCGGTACCAAACCAGGGTAATTCGCCATTGCGTGATGCCGAACCGCGGTCTTCAGAATATTCCGAGGCTAATTTCCCGAAATCGTCGCCGGCCTGCACCCTTTTGTAGAGCGAGTCAATTTTAATTTTAGCATCCTTGTTTTTATCGTCATTACCTTCGGTAGTGAAGCGCATGATATGTGCAACCAATATTTCGCCCAGAGAGTTGCGGCGGTTTTGCACTTTCAGAATATGATATCCAAAGGCGGTTCTGAATGGCTTTGATATGTTACCTACCGGTGTGTTGTAAGCGGTGGTTTCAAAAGGATATACGGTATGAAAGGCCGAAATCCAACCAATATATCCGCCGTTCTTTTCGGCCGACGGATCTTCAGAGGTTTCTTTGGCTACTTTTTTGAAATCTTCTTTTTCCAAACGTTTGGCTATGGATGTTATCTTTTTCCAGGCGGTAAGAGTATCGGCAGCGCTCGCGTTTTGGGCAACCCGAATAAGTATATGGCTCACTTCCACATCTTCTTGCATTCGGTTATAAGCTTCCCTAAGAATTTGTTCGTCCACGTTCTGGTCGGTCAGGTAAGGCTTTGTCAGCTGGCTTCTGTATCCACTCAGTTCGTTTACAAAAGCGCTGGTTGTGTCAAGTCCCTGTGCTTTGGCTTCCTGTACTTTCAGTTTGAAGTTTACGAATAAGTCGACATATTCGGACAGCGTTTTTTTGTCCAGCGAGTTATTTGAATTATTCTTATTGTAGATATACTCAAACTCCGATTTGGTTACCGGGTTCCCGTTAATGGTCATCAATACAGGATCTTTTGATTGCGCGGTAAGCGAAACTAAAAGAAACAGCAATACAAATGAAAAAACATGTGATCTCATAAGTTATCGGGTAAAATTTTATGTAAATTTATCAGAACACAGGCAAATAAAGTTCAACCCGTTTGGAGTTGAACTTTAGCAGTTGTTGTGTCCGTATAAAACTAACGTTCAAAAATACAATTATGTTACGTAAAACGTGCATTTTTTTTAATATTTTTTATTCAGAACGTTTACAATCGGTTGTTTTCAAAACGATTGCATGTCTACCAGTCGTTTGTAATATCCATTCAGCTCAATCAGTTCTTCGTGTCTGCCTCTTTCTACGATACGTCCTTCGTGCAGCACGCATATTTCGTCGGCCCGTTTGATGGTTGATAAACGGTGTGCCACCACCAGAGTTGTCCGGTTTTTCATCAGGTTTTCGAGAGCCTGCTGCACCAGTTTTTCCGATTCGGTATCCAGAGCCGATGTGGCTTCGTCGAGAATAAGTATGGGTGGATTTTTAAGAATAGCCCGGGCTATGCTTATACGCTGGCGTTGTCCGCCCGAAAGCTTACCACCCCGTTCGCCAATGTTGGTTTGGTAACCTTCGTCGGTAGCCATGATAAAATCGTGTGCATTCGCAATTTTTGCAGCTTCTATTACTTGTTCTTTGGTTGCGTTTTCTACCCCGAACGTGATGTTGTTGTAAAAAGTATCGTTGAAAAGAATTGCTTCCTGATTCACATTACCAAGCTGAGAGCGTATATCATGGGTTCTAAGCTGACGTATATCTACGTGATCTATTAAAATCTGTCCGGTTTCTACATCGTAGTAACGTGGTACAAGATCAACGAGAGTAGATTTTCCGGAGCCCGACTGTCCTACAAGAGCTACCGTTTTGCCTTTGGGGATAATGAGGTTGATGTTTTGAAGCACCCAATCGGTTTGATATCTGAAATATACATTGCGAAACTCAATTTGGGTTTCAAACGGTTTCATCACTTCGGGTTTTTCGGGTTCGGCAATGGTGTTTTCGCTCTTCAGTATTTTATCCACCCTATCCAGCGAGGCCAATCCTTTTTGAACACTATATGATGCTTTCGATAAATCTTTTGCAGGAGCAATAATGCTATAGAAAATAACGAGATAATAGATAAACTCTTCGGGGCCTATGGAGCTGTTGTTGCCCACTATAAGCGTACCACCAAACCAAAGCAGTACAGCAATAACAGCCGTACCGATAAGTTCGCTGATAGGATGTGCCAGGTTGTACCTCCGGTGTACCGAGCTAAATGTACGGCGAATGCGTTCGTTCAGTTCCGAAAAGCGATGTTCCACTTTAGCTTCGGCATTGAAGGCTTTTACGATGCGCAATCCTCCGAGGGTTTCTTCAAGTTGCGACAATAACTCTCCGTTTTGCTCTTGCCCTTTGGTGGATTTGGCTTTGAGTGAGCGCCCTATTTTGCCTACCAACCAGCCACTTACAGGGAGCAGCACCAGTACGAAAACAGACAGTTGCCAGCTCATGTAAAACAATACTACCAGATAAATAAGAATCATGATAGGATTTTTGAAAATCATTTCGAGTGAACTGATAATGGAATTTTCAATCTCGTTCACATCGCCCATCATGCGTGACATGATGTCGCCTTTGCGCTCTTCGCTGAAGAACCCGATAGGCAGACTTATAATCTTGTGATAAAGCGTATTGCGTAAGTCGCGTACCACGCCGGTACGTATGGGAATTACGAAATAGGCCGCCAGATACGATGTGCTTACTTTAAACGCAGTCATTATAACCAGAAAAATACCAAGATACAACAGCGAGAGGTTGGGGCCTATGGTTTTAATCATTTGCTCAACGGCAAAGAATAAATTGTTTTTAAGCGCGGAGATTATAGCCTGCATTCCATCGCTCCATACCCATGCATGATAAGTAACAGTGCTACTTTCCAGACCAAACAGAATGCGCAGCACCGGAATAATGGCCGCAAAAGAAAACAAGCTGAAAATGGTAGAAATAAGGTTGAATACCAAACTCAGCACCACATATTTTTTATAGGGCGGAACAAATCTTTTGAGTAATACAAAGAATTTAAACATGTTGATTGTTTGTAAGTTTTAAAAACGCCGGCCAATGCTTTTTGTCCGGTTTGGGGCATAAATGCACTGACAGTCAGATTATATACCGGTATAATTTCGCGGAGTGATACGTCTGAGTTCTTCTTTTACGGTATCGTCTACGTTAAGGGTTTCGATAAACTCGCGGATAGACTGTGCCGTAATGCTTTCGTTAGTACGGGTAAGCGCTTTCAGAGCTTCATAGGGCTGCGGATAGTTTTCGCGGCGCAGTATCGTTTGTATCCCCTCGGCCACTACGGCCCAGGTGTTGTCCAGGTCGCGGTAAAGAGCAGTTTCGTTAAGCAGCAGCTTGTTGAGCCCTTTTAGTATGCTTTGGGTAGCAATAAGCGTATGTGCAAACGGAACACCCGCATTGCGGAGTACGGTGCTATCGGTGAGGTCGCGTTGCAGGCGCGACACCGGTAGCTTGGCTGCCAGAAATTCGAATATAGCATTGGCCATACCCAGATTGCCTTCGGCATTTTCAAAATCGATAGGATTAACCTTGTGAGGCATGGCCGAAGAGCCTACTTCGCCCGCTTTAATTTTCTGTTTGAAATACTCCATCGAAACGTATGTCCACACATCGCGACAAAAGTCAATCAGTACGGTGTTAATCCTTTTCAGGGCATCAAACTGTGCCGCCATATTGTCGTAGTTCGATATTTGTGTGGTCCATTGTTCGCGTTCAAGTCCCAGTTTTTCAGCCACAAATTTATTCCCGAAGCTTTTCCAGTCGATAGCCGGATAAGCCACATGATGCGCATTGTAGTTACCGGTAGCACCGCCAAACTTAGCCGACACCGGTATGCTTTTCAGCAATTGCAGTTGCTGGTTCAGGCGGCTTACGTAAACCATTATTTCTTTGCCCAGTCGGGTAGGCGAGGCGGGTTGTCCGTGCGTTTTGGCCAGCATTGATACATCGCGCCATTCGTCGGCCAAGTGCGTAAGAGTGTTTACGAGCTGATCCATTTCAGGGAGATAAACCTGATGCAAAGCATCTTTTATCGACAAAGGCACAGAAGTATTGTTGATGTCCTGCGAAGTAAGTCCGAAATGAATAAATTCTTTGTAAGCCGCAAGTCCTGTGATGTCAAATTTTTCTTTCAGGAAATATTCCACCGCTTTTACATCGTGGTTGGTAACTTTCTCTATATCCTTGATTTTTTGGGCATCGGCCTCGGTAAAGTTTTTGTACACATCTCTGAGCTTGGGAAACACATCGGCAGGCACAGATGATAGTTGTTTCAAAGGAATTTCGCACAGGGCGATAAAGTATTCTACTTCCACTAATACTCTGTAACGAATGAGCGCATATTCAGAAAAATAAGCTGCGTAAGGTTCTGACTTTGTACGGTAACGGCCATCGACCGGAGAAATTGCGGTAAGTAATGACAAGCTCATAAATATGTGATAATTATAAAGAAAAAAGAATAATTGGAATTTATCTTCAGAAGATTTGAATTTAAGGTGCAAAGTTAATCATTTCCGATGGATTTAAAAAGTTTATTCACATTCCTTGCATTGCTTAAAGTTTTTATATATTTTTGCTCGGTTTATGTCCTGTTTCGATACCCGGAATTTAAGGTTTACAGAAATTAAAAAATGAGATATATAAAAATTCATAAAGAAGGCAGAATCATTCTGTTGTCGTTGTTATTTGTATTATTTGTACTGAACTTATTCATTTACTTGCGCTTTCCGCATCTGGCGCTGGCAGTTACTACAACGGTGTCGGCAGGAGTGTTGTGCTTCTTTGCTTATTTTTTCCGGAATCCTACCCGTGTAGTTGAGATTGACGATACGGGGCTGGTTATTGCACCGGCCGATGGTACTATTGTGGTAGTAGAGCCAACTGACGAGCTGGAGTACTTTGGCGATAAAAGAATACAGGTGTCTATCTTTATGTCGGTTTTCAATGTGCATGCCAACTGGTACCCTGTGGCCGGAAAGGTAATAAAAACAGTGCATCACGATGGCAGACACATAGGAGCATATCTTCCAAAATCAAGTCATGAAAATGAGCGTTCAACGGTAGTGATTGAAACGGAGGCCAAAACGCAAATACTGCTACGTCAGGTAGCTGGAGCTTTGGCACGGCGTATTGTAACTTACGCACATGCCGGCAAGTCCTGTCATCTGAACGAGCATCTGGGCTTTATAAAATTCGGTTCGCGGGTTGATTTATATCTGCCTATGGATACTGAGATATTTGTACAGGTGGGCGATAAAACCACCGGCAACGAAACTATTCTGGCACGGCTCAATGAATGACAATAAACTAACCATAGAAGATGCTCAGCGCAGGGTAGATGAGTGGATAAAAACCTACGGAGTACGGTATTTTGGTGAGCTTACCAATATGGCCATACTTACCGAAGAGGTGGGTGAACTGGCGCGGGTGATAGCACGCACTTACGGCGACCAGTCGTTCAAAAAATCGGACATGCAATACAATCTGGCGGATGAAATGGCCGATGTACTTTGGGTGTTGATGTGTCTGGCTAACCAAACTGGAGTAGACCTTACTGTGGCTTTTGAAAATAATATGCAGAAAAAAACAAGTCGCGACAAGGACAGACATCTGAATAACGAAAAACTTAAGGGCACAGAAAACACCGAAAAATAAGACAAAAACGGGAAAATGTTTGAACTTCATTTTTTTCGTGTTATAAGCCATCCGAATTAATTTTTACTAACCTGATAAAAAAACAATAATCATCGAAATGACTAAATACGACGATCTTTTCAAAAAATATAACTTTAAGCTTACCGACGAGCAGGTAAAAGCTGAAGTTGCCGCCATTGTTTCCAAAAACTTTGAATCCAACAATCACGTCGAGGTATATAAAAAATGTCTTAGCCTGATAGATCTTACATCGTTGAATGGAACTGATACGCACCGCGAAATTGAAACCATGGTAGAAAAAGTCAACGGCTTCCCGGCCGCTTTTCCGCACTTGCCCAATGTGGGAGCTATCTGCGTTTATCCGGCTTTGGTACCGGTGGTAAAGCAGTATCTCACTCAGGAAATAGGCATAGCATCGGTAGCAGCAGGCTTTCCGGCTTCGCAAACCTTTATAGAGGTAAAAGTGGCCGAAACTGCTATGGCCGTACTCGAAGGAGCTACTGAAATAGATGTGGTAATATCGGTAGGGAAATTCCTCGAAGGCAAATTTGATGAAGTATACGAGGAACTAACCGAAATAAAAGCCTCGTGCCGCGATGCTCATTTAAAGGTAATTCTGGAAACAGGAGCTTTGCAAAATGCAGCCAATATCTACAAAGCCTCGGTGTTGGCCATGGCCGCCGGAGCCGATTTTATCAAAACATCAACAGGTAAAATTCCGGTAGCTGCTACACCCGAAGCCACTTATATTATGTGTGTGGCTATTAAAGACTGGTATGACAAAACCGGCGAAAAGATAGCCTATAAACCTGCCGGAGGTATAGTAACTACCGAGGATGCTGTAAAACACTACACTCTGGTAAAAGAAATACTGGGCGAAGACTGGCTGAATAACAAGATGTTCCGTATCGGTGCAAGCCGCTTAGCCAACAACCTGCTTACTTCTATCGAAGGCAAAGACCTGAAGTATTTTTAAGCAGCAAACGAAGTAACTTGCATTTGCTGATTTGATACATAAAACCCATCCTCCGAAGCGCGTATGAGGCATCGGGGGATGGGTTTAAATATTCAGAAAGCGATGTTGGCGGATAAAGCCGGTTAGTTTTTGCGGGCAGCAGCAAATTCAGCACATTTAATCAACGCCTGCTTCGCCTCACTGTCAGCAAATCCGCTTAAAGCATCTTTGGCTTTCTGCAGAAATTCATCCATACGTTGCTGAGCATATTCCACACCACCCTTATCGCGCGCATATTTCATTACAAAGTCGATATTTTCCTGACTAAAATCCTTACTGTCAATTATCGACATGATATTTTCCTTTTCGCCATTTACTGAGTTTTGCAGGGCGTATATAAGCGGGAGCGTTACCTTGCCATCGCGGAGGTCGTTGCCTGTAGGCTTTCCAATTTCAATATCCTGAAAATAATCAAAAATATCATCTTTTATCTGGAAACAAATACCCATATACTCACCAAATTTTTGCAGGCTTTCTATTTTCTCTTTAACCGTATTTACCGACAAAGCCCCCACCTCAGTACATGTGGCAAAGAGCAGAGCCGTTTTTTTACGAATTACCTTAAAGTAATCCTCCTCAGTTATTCTGGCTCTTTGCGTGTTGGTAAGCTGTATCAGTTCACCGTCCGAGAGTTCCATCCCTATGCGCGATACCGCATAAAGAATATCAATATTCTCTGTTTTGGCGGCGCTTACTAAAGCATTCGAAAGCATGTAGTCGCCCGAGAGCACTGCAATTTTATTCGTCCAGCGTGCATTGATCGACCGTCGTCCACGTCGTTCGGGCGTATCGTCCACCACATCGTCGTGTATCAGGCTGGCGTTGTGCAGCAGTTCCAGCGAGAGCGCACCGTTGTATGTGGCCTCAGTTATCGTATCGCCGCATAACCTGGCCGACAGGATAGTAAGAATAGGCCGCAACTGTTTGCCACTACCCTGAAGTATATACTCGTTGATACTCGAAAGTAACGGGTTGTCTGTTTTTAAGGCATCAGCAAATATTCTTTTAAATATCTGCATTTCAGCTAAAATGGGCTGTCTTATTTCGTCAATTAAACTCATGGAGTTTTTTTTACCGTAAAAAATTAATTTGCAAAAGTAATCAAATTTATGATTGATATTACTTTACAGGCACATATTAATAAGTAATTTACGTTAAAACGTCCAACGGAGTTTTTTTGTTTTGGAAGCCGGATGAAAAAAAGTCCTGTCGAGGTTCCATGTCCACGCTACTATCAGATCCTGAGAACGATAAGGAATATATTTTTTTGTGTTATTCTGAGCAATAACGTATTGTAGCTGCAGGTCGAAATAGCTCGTTCTGAACCCGAAAGTAAATGCCGGTTCGGCAAACACAAAAGTATTATCATCTATCTTGTTTAAGTTGAATAGCGCCCGGAATACTTGTTTGTCATAATCGGAATATTGATTAGACTGCAAAACCGTCAGATTATAGTTTAATTTAGAAAAACGAACCGAGCCCGCCATGTAAAACGTATTCGAAAAAAAATAGCCTGCACCCGGTTGCACCGATAATCGGTTCATACTTAGTTTGTAGTAGGGGTTGCCGGTATTAAACCCACCATGAGCATAGCCCAGGTTAAGTCCGGTGTACACCCCAAAGTTAAACTGCTTGTACAGAATAATTTCGTTGTTCCAGATATAATCCTTTAGCAATTTTGTAGGCCCATAGTACGAAATATCAAACTGCGATAAACTGCTTACAAGCCCTACATGGTCGGTAAAAGCATAACCGGCCTCTATACCCATCTGCGTGCTGAACGAGCTTGCCGATACCGACACCGTGGCATCGCCTTTTTTCTCGAAAGTCATAACGTTTTGTTTAGTAGGCAGGTAGTAGTTAGACGTACATGCGGTGGTTAGCACCACCATCCCTGTCAGCACAGATTTCAGCGTTTTCATACTTAAATATTTGGTTTTTTAAAACTTGCATGTAGTTTGCCAGTTATATTTTTCTGTTCCTTAGTAAGTGTCTGATTTCATGTATATTTCACAATCAGTTTTTCTTTTATTCAAACATATTATCCGTTATTTCTAACGTATTCAAGCTATATACGAACCGGCCCAAATCTTGTTCTTCGTTTATCTGATGATTCCAGTCCTGCTTCGTGTCGTAGTATTTCGCATCCACAAACGAAGTATCGTTGGGCGCATTCACCCGGAATATCAGCAGGCGCGCAACATGGCTGTTGAACTCAGCCTCCGTAACAAACAATTCGTCGCCCGGGTCAATATAATAGTTGTACCGGTTTTCAGGCAGCACACTTATAGTTCGCATCCGGTTTGTTTCATCCGGATAGCTTATCTGTATCGTATCCTTAGTATTATTCGCAAAACAAATAATTTCCGACACCGACGGATAATACGTTTCGCCCGTACACGCAGCCATTAGCCCTGCCACCATTATTACCCCCAAAAACTTAACACTCACTTTCATATTCAATAACTTTACATATACAGCAGTTAGTACAATGGATTAAGCAGAAAAACAATCGCAGCCGACGTAATCACCCCTTTAGCTATCCACGAAGCCTTCGATTTAGGAGGTACCGCTATCAGCGAGGTACTCGTCCCCCCATTTTCAATCCTGATAAGCAACGTTTCGTTCAGTTTTTGCGTATAAGCCGGGTTATAGCTCTGAAAATTAACCTTATATTCACCATCCGGCAGGTTTTCCAGCGTCAGCGACTTCAGATACACCTTCGTAAGAATCAGCGAATCATTAAGCATTACATACGTACGTTTAGTCGGCGAAGTCGGAATAATTACAGCTTTCCCCCCGATAGAATTATCCATGCTTTGCTTGTAGTAATACCTCATAGAGCACGAGCTAAGCACAATCGAAACAGCAATCAATAACAAAAATTTTTTCATAATTCCAAGCCAAAGTATTTATTTATATTGATGCCCCATCAGAGCATTTTGTTGCATAAAGGTAGTTATTTTTTTATAATGTAAACACCCTCACCAAGCGAACCATAACCAGCCACATTCCTTCAATCCCTTCATTTCAATAACCTAATAACCCAATAACCTAATAACTCAATAACCTAATAACTATTTTGGGGGTGCCCCTCCTTCGTCGGGTCGGGCTATCCGCTCCAAGTCCACCCGCTCCGGCATGGCTCTCGCCTGCGGCTCAAGCCACACCTCCGCGTGCGTCCTTTCCGCTACTATCCCTCACCCACGCGGCGCCACAGGCGTTTTCGTAATCCACCCTACCTACAACGCATCACCCTGACAACAAACCACATACACCCCACGCAAGAATTCACAATCCAAACAAAAAAACCACTTCTACACCTTGCACAGTAAAAAAACTTTATTAACTTTACAGCATAAATTAAGAACTTTAAACCCGGAAAGCGGGGGAGCGGGAAAAGGAAGACAAGACCACCGGAAAAGATCGAAGAAATAATCAAAATACAAAGAATAATTTTGAATTAACAGGTTGGATATGTGCATTTGTAGTATTTCTTGCATCTAAAGACAAATAGTTGATTTACTGGAAATTAGATAACTCATACAAACAAATATAGGTGATATAGGTGTACATACATGGATGTTAGCGGTAAGTGAAAAAAAAGGGAAGATTGATGTTGACCGAATTTAATAACAGAATATTAGAATTCTATGATGCTAGAACAAGAAAGAACAGTCTTGGATAAATTTTATCAAGATCTTGAACAAATATCAAATATAGGGATATTCGAATCCAAAATTATTCCATTAATTAATTCTCCTTCAACAGAATTGCAATTTATTATCTCCGTTGAGTATAATGTTCGACTCAAATTTAATACAGAACATATCAACATAGTTTTTGGCTTGAATAACGAAAAAGTCAAATTGTACTTAGAAGACAGAATTAGACAAACTTCAAATATCTATTTAAAATCAAAATATCTTCATTTCTTATACTTATATACCAAAAACAATAAATACTGTAGTCTGGCTATTGAAGTTTATCAGAAATTAC